>Ga0316230_1000138_pt1 | contig 109136 bp, 152 predicted proteins | sample TBH18025metaG_FD_206004 | JGI IMG/M metagenome (GOLD analysis project Ga0316230, IMG submission 206004) | Freshwater microbial communities from Trout Bog Lake, Wisconsin, USA - TBH18025 | ecosystem: Environmental > Aquatic > Freshwater > Lake > Hypolimnion/Profundal zone | place: USA... | reverse complement strand
ATGGATTCCCACAAAGTATTAATTTATATACAAACGGAGTTGTTTGTAACACTTCTTCTAATGTAGTTAATTTATTCACAACTTCCGGATTGACTTCAGGTCAGATAGTTTACCTTTCGGATTCAGCGCAATCTAAGTTTAACGTGAGAGTTATTTCTTCAATTGTCAACAGCAGCGCAATTACACTGACAAATAACACTTCATTCAATTCAACTAATTCCGCTTTCGGCACTATTCCTAGCTTACAATCTGTTAGTGGTATTTTCTTAAACGATCAAAACAATAATATTGCTAGATACGTAACGATTGATGATTTAGTATTTGATGGTTTTGATCAATTCTCTGTTAAAATCGTACCCGTTTCAAATACAACCGCTCTTGTTCCTCATGTTACGGACCTAAGAGTAATAGCGATGCAAGTGTAAAAATGGAAGAAAATTATATTAAAGTAAAAGATCATCCAAATTTAGTTAGAGACAAAAGAAGTAGTGCTATATTGAATATAGATAACTCTGCTTATAATAAATATAAACAAGAACGTGATCAAAAGCTTCAAGAAAAAAAAGAATATGAACAATTGAAAAAAGATGTTTCTGAGATCAAAGATTTACTTTTAAAAATATTGGAACAAAAATAAATGTCAGTTACCTTAAGTCCAGTAGTAAATGCTCAATCTTTCGGAACTTGGTTGGCCAGAACTAACCAAGCATTGGCTGTTATTACCGCCAATGCGGTAACTACGGATACTAGTTCTCAAGGTGGTTTTACTACCGGAAATGGAACTGTTAATGGCGTATTTGGTTCTACACAAACTATTTTTACTACTGGAAATTTAAGAGGCGGTAATGTAACGGCTTCTAATACATTATCAATTTCTTCAAACGCTCAATTTACTTACGGATCTAACAACCTTGTAATTGTTACTTCTAACGGTTCTTCTACAAATCTCTCTGTTACGGTAAATAGCGTTTCTATTTCTACAAATTTAAATACAACGATTATTTCTAATAATTTTGTTGTTAATTCTTCTGTAAATACAGTTTTCAACAGTTCGAATTTTTACGTTAACTCTAATTTTTACGTAACTGGCGTATCAAATTTCAACGCCAATTCTTCTTATACTATCTTTAATGTAAATTCTGCGGCTGTATCAATAACCGCAAACGCCGTTTCTACAACTATTAATTCTAACACAACTCTTAACGGCACTAATTTCGCAGTTAACGCCAACACATCTTTGAATAATAATTTATCTATTGTAGGTAATACAACTTTATCTAATACTCTATCTGTTGTAGGTAATACAACTTTATCTAATACTCTATCTGTTGTAGGTAATACAACTTTATCTAATACTCTATCTGTTACCGGATTAATAACGGGAACTGGTGGTTCAACAATAACTGGAACATCAAACGTTTCTTCAGCGGTCAACGTGGGAGCAAACGTAAACATAACAACTGCTCTAATAAACGTTGGTAATTCTACAGTTAATTCTGTCGTAACTTCTCAATCTTTTTCGGTGTCTAACAATAATTCAGTTGTAACTCAAAATACTTCAGGTTTATTCGTAGGATCTAACGTAACTGTTAATTCTTCTAGCGTTTTTATAGGTAATTCTACAGTAAATTCATTACATAATTCTACACAATTATCTATAAGTAATTCTTCTTCAATGTTTAGCATTTCTACTAATGCTTTAAACGTTGGAAACTCTTCTGTTAATACTTCTGTTACTATAAATTCTATAAGCGTTGGTTCCAATTCTTTTATCAACACAAACAATATAGGAATTTTAGGAAACAACACTGTCTCAACTATTACTTTAAATAATAGTGGTATTGTCGCAGGAAATTCATCAGTATCAAATTCTCCTCAAATTATAATTGGAAATACTTCTGGTATAACAACAATCAACACAAATTCTATCGGTTCAAATTGGGGGCTTACATCTAACAGTTCAGGAATTTATACTTCTGGAATTGTTAATGCAACTTCTCATATTGTTGGAACTTCTTTTATTGCAAACGCTTCGGGAGTATATACAACAGGAATAGTTAATGCGGCTAATTTTTCGACTACTGGATCTGTCAATACTTCAACAGTGTATGCGTCCGGAACTATTAATGCTTCTTCGTTTACAGCTGGTAGTAATTTATCCGTAAATAACACGTTAATTACTATTGGAAACAATTCAGTTAATACACAAATTAATTCCAGCTCAATTAGTACATCTAGTTTTTCTGCGAACGCTCTATCAATTAACAACGTTGTTGGTTCAACAAATGTTATAACCGTATCAAATAATCTTATACTTATTGGTAATAGTTCAGTTAATACACAAATAACAACAAGTTCTTTACAAACAAATACAATTACAGCAAACACAATAAGTGTATATAATATGAATGTTTCGGGCGTTCTTACTGGAACGTTTTCTGCGGGCGGTAATATTATACCGACGTCTAACAATTTATACTATATCGGTAGTTCTTCAAACGTTTTTTCCCAATTCTTTTCTTCAAATGCAACCATATCTAATTTATATTCAATAGGTTCATCATTAAATATAAATTCTAACACTATCTTTTCTTCAAATGTAACTATAAATGCTAACGTTTCTATTACCGGTAATGCAACTATTGGTAACGTAAGTACAAATGTTGTTAACAGCAGCACTATTAATTCTAATACAATCAATACAAATACAATTAATTCTAATACTGTTTCTAGTAATTCTATAGCTTTTGTAGTTTCAAGTATTTTTACAAACACGTATTCTTTTGTAAATAATCAAGCTAATACAGTTGATAGTTTTCCAATAGGAACTTATCGTTCGGCCGAATATATTATACAAATTACGGACACTTCGTCGGGAAATAAATATCACATGTCTAAAATACATGTAATACAAGACGGAACTTCTACATATATGACCGAATACGGTTCGATTTATAATTCTGCAATTCTTGGCACATTTACTTCTTCTATATCAGGTGGTAATTTAAACCTAATTTGTACTCCATATTCGTCAAATAGCGTTGTAAAATTAACTAAAATTCTAACGGTAGTGTAATGGCAACAAAAGCAAATCTCGTTATTGATCAAGGAACAACGTTTTCCACAGATCTAAATTTAACTGACGATAATGGAGATCCTCTAAACCTTAATGGGTTTGTGGCAAATTCAGTAATTAAAAAATGGTATACTTCTCAAACTTATGTCCCATTTAACGCTTCTATTAATACTTCTTCCGGAACTATAACTTTAGAACTAGATGCTTCTATATCGGCAAATCTTTATTCAGGAAGGTATGTTTATGATGTTAATATAACAGAAGTAGCGACTAATTCGGTTTCTAGAGTTGTCGAAGGTATTATAACTGTTACTCCCGCAGTGACAGGCGGAATTTATTCTACAAATAATACTTGGTGGGCGAACGGTTATACGGACGGTTAAAAATGAGTAACCTCAATGTAAACGTATTAGTTGCAAAAAAGAGAGCAGTACATGTCTCTACAAACGCCACTGCTGGTGTTATTGACACTACTGTACCAGTAACCATTAAAACGATACCTGTATTATCTCAAATTGGTTCCGGACCCGGTACTTTAGAAAGTTTATCTGATGTTGTAGCGGTTAATGAGACAACAGGCGATACTCTAGTGTACGATTCAACATCTAAAACATGGATTGCGCAACCTTTAGATATATCTAATATTACTGGCAACATTGATGGCGGAACTTTTTAATTTATAAATATAATAAAATAAAAAAAGGAACAATCAATGGCTAATAATGTAATGCAAATTCTAAGAAGCCCAACAACAGCAACACCAGCTTCGTTGTTGCCGGGGCAATTAGCTTATTCTAATGCGGTAGGTGGTACTGGTGTACTTTATATTGGTTCTACCGATGGTGCAACAGTTGTTCCAATTGGTGGTGTTAGAAATCCAGGAACTCTTACTGCCAACCAATCGCTCGTAGCTAACTCTACTTCTGGCATCAATTCGATTCAGACTGGAAATCTTGTTCTTGTTGGTACTTCTGGTACCATCAATGCGAATGGATCAACAGGTACTGCTGGTTACGTTCTATTTTCAGGTGGTACCACCAACGCTTACTGGGCTTCTACTGGATCACTAACTACAAACGTCGCCGCTCAGTATGCATGGACTAATACTCAGTCATTTTCGAACACAATAACATTTAATGGTCAGGTAAATTTTGCCAACGCTATAAGCGCAAATGGCGCCGTTGGAACTTCGGGTTACGTTCTTGTTTCCGGCGGTACGGGATCTAACGCCTATTGGGCTGCTCCCGGTTCAATGTCTATTAATACTGCATCCCAATTTACTTGGTCAAATACTCAAACATTCCAAAACACAATTACTTTCAGTACACAGATACTGGCTAACGCGATTAATGCGACTTCTTATACCGCTGGCGTTTTTGGTTCTGCAACTAGCGGATTTTTAGCTAATTCTACAGAAATTGCTGTTGGTAACTCGACAGTAAACGGTACAATAACATCTAATTCAACAGTAACATATTTTACCGGCACAGCTTATACAGCAAATAACGCAACGAATCTTGGTGGTACCGCTGCGGCTTCTTATCAGTTAAATAGCACTTTAGGCGCAAATATTGCTTCTTACCTACCGACTTATGCAGGTACAGTTAATGCTGCAGTTATAACTGATGGTAGTTACGGAACCGCATCAAATGGATTCGTAATCAACTCAACCGCAATGGCTTGGGGTAACTCATCAGCCAACGTATACATCGGATGGGATTCGACAGGACAAGATCTATTATCGATCGGCGGAAACATTAATAACTACGTAGAAGCGGCTATCTGGAATAGTAACGCCGGAACTTCTGCTTCTGCTGACTTCTCTATTAATGATAATCTTGGGCTTTACTCAAACAACTTCATTGATATTGGTATTAATGGTTCTAATTGGTCAAATTCTCAGTGGACAATCAACGGTCCATCTGACGCTTACATTTATACAGGTAATACAAATCTAGCGGTTGGTACGGGCGGTAACCAAGGTAATATAGTATTCTTCACGGCTGGAACTCTCGCTGGAAATGAAAGAATGCGTATTACAACTTCTGGTAATGTTGGTATTGGTAACACCAATCCAACTGATAAGTTATCGGTTAACGGCTCAACGACTCTTGGTGGAACTGTAGTTACAGGAAATACAACCGTAACCGGTTTTGTAAACGCAACTTCTTCAGTAAACGCCTCTTCTCTTACAGTTGGTACTGGGTTTATTGCCAACACTACTGGCGTGTATGCTGGTGTTGTAAATGGTTCAACAATTTCCGTTGGTACTGCCTTTACTGCTAACTCGACTCTCGTAAATGCGGCTGCAATAAACGTAGTAAATCAGGTTAACACTGCTACTCTGTTTGCAACTACTTCTGCGAACATAGCTTCTGCAGTTCTTGCAAACTCAAGCGGTCTTTATACCACTGGTACTGTTAACGCCGTGTCACACACAGTAGGAACTAACTTCGTAGCGAACTCTTCTGCCATAACTTTGACCGGCACTTATGCTATCAATGGTTCAACTACAGATCTTTCGGTAAGAAATGCTACCTTCTCTGGAAACGTTGTTGTATCAGGTAGCGTTGTAACGGTAAACAGCGCCACACTTCAGGTTAACGATAACGTTATAGAAGTTGGTTTTAATAATGGTTCCCTATCAACAGATGCAATAGACGCAGGTATTTACACTCCGTCGAATACTTCCGGAACTCTACAGTATTCTGGTATCGCTCGTATCGCTGCATCTTCTACCAATGGTAATCCATGGTATAAGATTTTTAACACTACTGCAAATCCAAATAGCGGTCTAACTATCACTAGTTCGACGACTGGTATACTTCAAGCTTATCTGTATCCATACGGAACTGGCGGTGCTTTTGTTGCTAACTCTACAGCTGTTAATATTACCGCAAATGGTACAGTTTCTTCGGCTATAGTTGCTAACAGCTTGACTTTGAGCACTGCATTGGCAGCTACGTACGGTGGTACTGGATTACTTGGTTCTTCTTATGCTGCTGGTGATTTGCTTTACGCAGCTATTTCATCTCCTTCAGCTTTAAGTAGATTATCAGTACCCGGTTCAGCGGCCAATGGTCAAGTGTTACAGATTACTAACAACTTACCAGCTTACGGAACTCTTGACGGCGGAATTTTCTAATATCATCATAACCACAAAGTGATTATACCTATGGAACAAGAATTAGTCAATACATATATTGAAAAAATGTCAAATAGATTGGGGGATTTTTTAAAATCAGAAATCCTCCTTCAGACTCAATTAGAATTAGCACAAAGAGTCGTTAAGTCTTTAACTGACGAAAACAATGAATTAAAAGCACAGTTAGAAAAACTAAATAAGAAAAAGAAACCGGAAGTAGATACTTCTTCGTTTTAATCCTCGGTATATACCGATTGAATAGGAGCGCCAAGATTGGCCAATAATATTTTTCAGGTAAAGCGCACCAGCACTTCTGGAAGAACGCCTAACACTACCAGTTCGTCTAATAGTCAATACATCAACGCCGGTGAATTTGCTCTGAATATGACCGATCAGATTCTTTATACATCTGACGGAACGAATCTTATTACAGTTGGCGCTAATACAGTTAATCATAACGTGACTGGCAATTTAACTGTAAAAGCGATTGTAGCAAATAATTCGCTAGGTACAGCTAACCAAGTATTAACATCAAACGGATCTACAGTTTATTGGTCAACAGTTTCTGGTGGCGGAGGTGGTAGCGCATTACCTGCTCGTCAAATCTATACAGCCAATGGTTCGGTAAACACATTCACTGTAACTGGTGGTTACTACGCCAATAATCTTGACGTATATCTCAATGGCGTTAAGCTTGTTAATGGTACAGATGTTAATACAGCAAGTGGTTCTACTTTTACAATCCTTGGATCTAATCCTCCCAATAATGCTGTTATCGAAGTTGTTGGTACATCAGCATTAACAACTACTGGCGTAAGTACAGTCGTAAATCAACAAATTACTGCTAATGGTTCGGCAAACTCTTTTGCTATCACTGGTGGTTATATTCCAAATGGTATTCAGGTTTATCTTAATGGCGTTAAACAAATACCTGGAACAAACGTGTTTATAACTTCTGGAGCTAACGTTGGATTCGCTGTTACACCTTCTAACAACTATATTATCGATGTTTATGGTTATCAAACGGCTGTTTCTTATGTTTCTAATACTGTCGTTGTCGGCAATACAACTATTGGTTTAAATAGTATTACCACAAATGCAATTAGCGCCAATGGTTCCGTTGGTTCTAATGGACAGGTATTAACATCTAATGGTTCTGCAGTTTATTGGGGCGCTGGTAATGGACCTGCATTTAGTTGTTATCCAAATGCACAACAAACCATATCAAATTCAACATTTACACTTGTCGCAAACCAAGTAAAAGAATACGACACAAACACTTGTTATAATAATACAGGTTCAACAGTAACACTTAATGGCTTATCTGTTCCAGCCTATGCTTTTTGCCCTAATGTCGCTGGATATTATATGTTTACTGGCGCAATTCAATATGGAGCTAGTATTACAGATATTCTTGTGCAGCTTTCGAAAAATGGCGGAGCATATCAAAAAAGAGGTTCATTGATTACTGGAACATCGGCTGGCACAAGCGTAGCTGCTATGTTTTATTTAAATGGAACTGGTGATTATGTTCAACTTTATACATATCAAGGAAGTGGATCTTCTCAAAATACTGATGGGATATCTGGCGATTGGCCAATCGTGCAGTATTTTCAAGGTTGCATGATGAGAGGTGCTTAATATGTCTCTTTATGAAAAAATAATCAAACTTTATCCAACATTAACAATGGCAGATTTTGCTTTTGGTACGGGAACCATTGTTTTACAAAACGATGGTGAGGGTGATTATATAAAATCTTGGAATCATCCTACTCTTGCTCAACCCACGGAACAACAACTTGCATCAGTACAATAAAGGCATAACAAATGACAATAACTAATGATCTTGCTGTTCTTGCTGGTGGTGCTGGTAGTGGTGTAACATACCGTAATCGTCTCATCGATGGCGGATTTCAAGTTTGGCAACGCGGTACTTCTTTTGCAATGGCAAATGTTGCCAGTGCAGACATTTATACAGCCGATCGTTGGATAGGCGAAGCGAGCGGAGGCGGCGGTAACCAAACTGGCAGCACTGTAACATTTGCGTAGCATCATAAATAATAATAAAAGGTAGAAAATGACACAGGCATATCAATTAGGCGATCTTGGACAACTACTGACAGTTGATGCTGTCGGTAACAATATCACATTGGCTGCCAATAGTGTTGTTGTTGGTAATGCTTCTGTTAATGCTACTATTAACTCGACTGCTTTTACAGGTACAGCTAACAATACATCTTTCGTAGGAACTGTATCTGCAGCTAACGTAGTTTCGAATGCGCAGTTGACTGCCAACTTAGCAAACTACCAAACCACAGCAGGATTATCTGCTAACGTTGCGACATTATCTTCAAATAATGCATCATATCTTGGTGGAGTAGCAGCCGCATCATATGTTAATACTTCTGGTGCTTACACAAGAACTGGTGTCACAACATTCAGCGCAAATCTTATAATTTCAACAACTGCTGGTATTTCTGCTAACGGATCTTTTGGCACAGCCAACCAAGTTCTTACTTCTAATGGTAGCACTGTTTATTGGTCGACAGTTTCTGGTGGTGGCGGTGGTTCAGTAAACGTTGCTGCTCAGTACACATGGACAAACACACAAACATTTACGAATACAATTACATTTAGTAGCACTATTAACGGTACGGCTAATAATACTTCTTATGTTGGCTCTGTCACCGCTGCTAATGTTGTTTCCAACGCACAATTACAATCTAATTTAAGCAATTATCAAACTACCGCTGGGTTATCAGCCAACGTAGCAACATTAGCTGCAAATTCATCTACTTATGCAAATCAGTCAATAACAAATACATTTACTGTTGGTACTGCTGCATATCACGTATCTAATGGTAATATGGGTATTGGTACATCAACGCCAGCGTATAAATTAGACGTTAACGGGTCAGGTAGAATCCAAGGATTGTTTTTTAGCGCGAGTGGCGATCAATATCTATATGATTCTGGTGGCGGTTCAGCAACTATACGTGCTGGTACAGGTGGAACAGATGTTTATTATGCATTTTATGCAAATGGACAATTTGCTGCTTTGGGCGGCGGTGGTTATTTTAATGGCAACTTAAATGTATCAGGTAATATATCTATAGCTGGAAACCAAGCAGTTAATGGACCTTCTTTTTCTGCTTATCAATCTTCATCACAATCTATTTCAAGTGGCGTATCAACAAAAGTTCAACTACAATCAAAAGAATGGGATACCAATTCTTGTTTTGATGCAACTACGAATTATAGATTTACCCCAACCGTTGCTGGTTATTATCAAATTAGTGCGGGTATTAATTTCACGACGTTAGCAACTTCAATCACTTTTGCTTCTATATTTAAAAATGGTGTGGAATATAAAAGACTTACTCAAACATATTCATCTGTTTATGGTATAGAAGGTTCAGCGATTGTCTATCTAAATGGTACTACAGATTATGTTGAGCTTTATTGTTTTCAATATAATGGTTCATCAATCAGTTTGTCTACCGGTGTCAATTTAACATATTTCCAAGGCGCGATGGTCAGGGGGGCATAAAATGACTTTGTATGATAAGATAATGAAAATTTATCCACAACTAACTTCCGGAGATTTTTATCCGAATACGGGAACAATATCTTTGCGAAATGATGCAGATGAAAGAGGCGATTATATCGAAAAATGGGAGAATCAAACGTATCCTAAACCAACCGACGAACAACTTGCCGCTATAACAGAATAATATATAAATAAGAATAAACGTCATAAGAGGAAAGGGAATCTATGACAGATACAGTATTCGTAGCTAAAAATGGTATTGTGGCAAATACATCGTTTGCCGCTAATTCCACAGGAATTTATTTTAATAACATAAATTCTACATCTAACGGTATTTTTGCTAACGGATCTGTAATTTCTGTTGGTAATTCTTCCGTTAATGTTTCTGTTAATTCTACAAATTTTACGGGAACTTCTAACAACTCATCTTATCTAGGCGGAACCATAGCTTCCAGTTATCAAACTACCGCCGGATTATCTTCAAACGTTGCAACATTATCTGCCAATAACTCTACGTATCTTAATGGCCAACCATCGTCTTATTATCAAACAAATGGTGGTTTGGCTGCTAATGTTGCTACTCTAACGTCTAACAACACTTCTTACGTTGGTTCTGTATCTGCTGCGAACGTAGTTTCTAATAATCAACTACAATCAAATCTTTCTAATTATCAAACAAACGCTGGATTAGCAGCAAACGTTGCAACACTAACTGCAAATAACTCTACATATTTCAACGGTCAATCCGTTTCATATTATCAAACGACCGCTGGATTAGCAGCAAACGTATTGTCATTAACTTCTAACAACACTTCTTACGTTGGTTCTGTATCTGCTGCGAACGTAGTTTCTAATAATCAACTACAATCAAATCTTTCTAATTATCAAACTTTGGCTGGACTTTCTTCAAACGTCGCTATTCTTTCTTCAAATAATTCTACATATTTCAATGGTCAACCAGCTTCGTATTATCAAACAAACGGCGGTTTGGTTTCTAATGTTGCTTTATTAACTGCAAATAACTCTAATTATCTAGGCGGTATCAGTTATTCTTCTTATGTAAACACAAGTCAATTAAGCGCAAATTTGAATAATTATCAAACGACCGCTGGATTGGCTTCAAATGTAGCTACGTTAACATCTAATAACACTTCTTATGTTGGCTCTGTATCCTCCGCTAATGTTGTATCTAATACTCAATTACAAGCAAATTTAAACAACTACGCTGCTTTATCTGGCGCCACATTCACTGGCGACGTATATATTTACCGTTCGGTCGCGCCGACGACTGGTGTTTTATTTTTAAATAATAGTGGAACTAGATATATTTATTATGATGGAAGTAATTACCAATTAAATGGAACCAATTTATATGTCAATGGTAGTTTAGCTCTTACTACTTCAAATTATAATAGTTATGCTCCTACGTTAACTGGTACAGGCGCTTCAGGTACTTGGTCGATTAATATATCTGGTGGATCAAATTCTTCTGTATACGCAAATCAATCCGTTACTAATACGTTTACTATCGGCACTGCCGCTTATCACGTATCTAATGGTAATATGGGTATCGGCACGAGTTCTCCGGCCTATTTGTTAGATGTTAGTGGAAGTGCTCGTTTTACCGGTTCTGTGATATTAAACACAACCTCTGGAATATATGCTAATGGTGGTTACGGCGTCGCGGGACAAACTTTAACTTCTAATGGTTCTTCAGTATATTGGTCGAATGGCATAAGTAGCACGAGCAATATACAAGTAAATTCTCTTGGTGTCGGAACAGCCGCTTCAGGAACTACTGGTGAAATCAGAGCGACTAATCAGATAACAGCTTATTATTCTGATAAGAGATTGAAGACTGACATTGTTCCTATAAGCAATCCCATCGATAAGATAATGAGTATATCCGGTGTAACTTACAGAAGCAACGAAATCGCAGCTAGTTACGGTTATACGGATGACAGCGAACAGGTTGGAGTTATCGCCCAAGAAATTGAAGCCGTGTTGCCACAAATCATTAGACCGGCGCCATTCGACACCGACTATGTTGATGGAAAACTTGTTTCTAGATCTGGTGAAAACTATAAGACGGTTCAGTATGAAAAAATCATACCTTTATTAATTGAAGCGATCAAAGATCAACAGAGACAAATTGAAGAATTGAAAAATAGAGGTTAGTAATGTCAACAATTTTGAATAGTTCTGGAATAGTTTTCCCTGATAGTACGACACAAACCACTGGTTCTTCACAACTTACTAGAATAAGCAGTAACATACCAGTTTTTAATATGCAATATAGTGGAAGCGATTACGCTATTAGTAACGCGACTCAGACAAAAATGATTTTGAATAAAAACAATTTTGATAGTCATGGTGGTGTGGACACAACAAATTATCAATACACTATTCCTATAAATGGATATTATAGAATCAATTACGGCGCTTCATTACATGGTTATTACTATATCGTATCTTCTATATACGGCATGACATATTATGATATGAATTTAAGAGTTAACGGAACTAATGTAGAAGATGATGGTGTATATTACATGAATTCAGGAAATTATGGTATGGGATTTATAGGTCAATCTGCTTCTATATTATTATATTTGAATTCTGGTCAAATTTTGACTCTTTACGCGCAAGGAAATGTGTTTACTTTGGGTTCGGGCATCGCGGTTCAAAGTTCTTTTTTATCTGGTCATTTAGTTAATTAAGGTTAATATATGTCAACTATTTTAACAAACACAGGAGTAACATTTCCAGACGGATCAACACAAGCTTCTTCCGGATACACTCCACATGTTGTTTGTAGAGCATATATTACAACGAATCCAACTATTACAACTTATCCTGGTAGTTGGGTGTTAGTTCCAATTAATGCTGGGTCTTATGATAATTCAAGTTCTTTCGACGCAACAAATCATGTGTTTACAGTTCCTCAATCTGGTTACTACTGTGTTTCTTATTTGGTTGGTGTTAACGCAGTAACAAGTGGTGTTTATATTTTTGGTTCAGCGATAGGAGTCAATGGAACACCTGTTTTTTCAGAAAATTATTTTCAACCTTATTCTTTTGCCCCACAATCTTATCGCACAAGAGGAACTTCGATTCTTCATTTTAATTCCGGTGATAAGATAGGTGTATATGTAATGGGTTACGGAAATGTTTCGTATTCTGGTTGTTGTTGTTGTGTAACAAATTATAATTTTCAAATAGCCGCCGCAATTTTAGATATTCACCAAGTACGTTTTTAGGATTTAATTATGTCAACGTCAATTAACAATTCAGGTATAACGTTTCCAGATAGTACTACTCAAACCAGTGCGGCTATATTGAATAGTAATATACCTGTATTATCTGTATATTACACGTCATCAACGTCGATTTCTTCTGGAACTTATACGACTATTCCTTTCAATACGGTTTTTGAAGATACTCATTCAGGTTGGAATTCCGGTGGAAATTATTATACAATTCCTATAACCGGATATTATCAAATAAACGCAGCAACTGGGGTTTATTATAGTTATTTGATGGCCGCTCTCACTAGATTAATGACAAGTAGCGGACAATCTTATCAAGGCGGTCAGATGAATGGATATACATATGGCGGTGGTAATATTCCTGCAGGATATAATTTTAGAGGAAATGTAGACACCGTTTTTTATCTGACCTCAGGAACCACTGTATATGTTCAGGCGTTGGGTGTATCTTATAATAGCGCGGCGGTAACTAATTACGGTAATAGTTTACAACTTTATTATATCAGATCATAAGAGGAAATTATGGCAGACTTACATCTTGGACTTATTATTTTATATCCCGAATTACAGTCAAATATCACACCGTTTATTGACGGGAAAACTATCGTTCTACAAGATGATAGCGACGGTAAGGGACCGTATATAAAAACTTGGAATTATACACAACCAGAACCCACTCTTGAAGAGGTTATCGCCGCTTCAACATCGAACGCTGCTTTGGCTTATGTTGCCAATGTAACAGCTCAATTCGCAAACGTATCTTCTAATAATACTATATTAAATCCTATTAATCAACCGGTTATAAATATTGCTAATACACCACAACCTATATCTACGGGTACGCAGACTATATGACGATAACTACGATAGCTCCGGCACATTCTTTTGTTTATGATGGAGCAAGATTAAATATCTATCACGCTGATAAGGGTCAAGGATTACCAAAGCATACTCATGCTTACGCACATGCAACGTTTTGTACTTCGGGTTCTTGTATATTGAGAAAAGAAAATAAAGAAGTTATGTTTAATAAAGACACACAGCCCGCGAATCTAGTTGAAAACGAATGGCATGAGATAGAAGCGTTGGAAGATAATACAGTATTCATCAACGTATTTTCAGAAGGTAAATTCTAATGGCATTACCAACGAATAGACAACAATTTAAAGATTACTGCCTAAGAAAATTAGGCGCTCCGGTAATCGAAATCAACGTTGATAATGACCAAGTAGAAGATCGTATTGATGAAGCTCTTCGTTATTTTTGGGATTATCATTTCGACGGCGCGGATAAAATTTATTTCAAATATCAAGTACAGCCACAAGATATAACAAATCGTTACGTAACAATGCCAGAAAATATCATTGGTGTTGTTAACCTATTTGAAATTGGTCAGGCTCTTAATACAAATAACTTATTCAATATTCGTTATCAGATAGCCTTGAATGATTTGTATACTCTTACTTCAGTTTCAATGGTTCCTTATTATATGGCCATGCAGCATGTTCAATTTTTAGAACAAATGCTGGTTGGCAAACAACCATTAAGATATAATCGTCATATGAACCGTTGTTATATCGATATGGATTGGAGTATTATCAATCCAGGTGATTATTTAATTATTGAAGCGTATCAAATTATCGACCCCGATCAATTTCCACGTTGTTGGGGCGATCGTTGGTTGGCTCGTTATGCAGAATGTCTTATTAAAGAACAATGGGGTCAAAATCTAAAGAAGTTTGAAGGTATGCAAATGCCTGGTGGTTTGAAATTTAATGGTCAAAAAATTTATGATGAAGCTGTTACTGAAAAGGCTGCTTTAGAAAAGGAGATGATTTACACTTACAGTTTACCGGTGACAGATTTTATCGGCTGATTTATTTACTTTACTAAATACTTTTATAGCAACAACGCTGAAGGAGTGTTTAAAATGGAAAAGTACGGTTTTGTTTATATTTGGTATGATTGTAAACATAAAAGATATTATATAGGTTGTCATTGGGGTCTTGAAAATGATGGTTACATTTGTTCTTCTTCGAATATGACTTCCGCATATAAAAGAAGACGACAAGATTTCAAGAGAAAAATAATATCTAAAGTTTATACAAATAAAAAAGATTTACTTGAAGAAGAATATCGTTGGTTGTCTATGATTAAAAAAGAAGAATTGGGCAAACGATATTATAATCTCCACAATCATCATTTTAGTCATTGGTCGAATGATGAAGAAAAAACTAAAATTTTATCCGAAATAATCTCACAAAAAACTAAAGAAGCAATGTATCGTCCTGATGTCCGAGAAAAATATCTTGCTGGGTTGACAAAAAGAGATAATGGTTCATCAAGGCCGGAAGTTAGAGCTAAAATGAGCGCCTCTAATAAAGGAAAAAATACTGGTAAAGACAACTCTAAAGCAAGAGCTCTTGCAGCATCTGCTAATAGAGGCAAAAAACTTTCTGAAGAACGTAAAAATCATATTAGAGAAACATCAAAGTTCAAAGAACTAAATAATATGAAAATTAAATGTATTTATTGCGATTTTATTGGTAATAAAGGAAACGTTGCAAGATATCATAATGAAAAATGTAAACAAAAAATCGCTTGCGCTTAAATATACAAAAAAGGTTACATATGATTTCTTTCAAACAATTTTCGGAAGCTTGGTTGACCGATAAACCTGACGTTAGATCGCCGGAAGTTTCTGGTTCTAATACGGTAAACGATCCCACAACATTCAGAAAAAATTCTGAAAAGATAGGAGAAGTTGGGGGAATGCATGTATATGCTTCTCATAATACAGGCGGTGGAATGACTCATTACACTTGGAACCCAGAGGATAAAAAAATACATCATGTTTTAACAAATTCAGAAACTTCTAAAGATAAAAATGGTTCTCTAAGATTAAAGTTTTTAACGGCGCATGCCAGAAAAAATTCTCCGGTAAAAATGAATGACGTTTATCATCATCTAATACATAAACATAATAGAGTTTTGGTAGGAACAAGTCATTCCGTAGGTGCGCAAAAAGTTTGGCATAGAATGATGAATCATCCTGATATTGACGTTCATGGCGAACAACCAGACGGTTCTCGTGTTGAATTAAAACAAGGCGATAAAACGCACGCTCATACCACAACAAAAGATCCTGAAGAAAGAAAAATAGGAAAAATGACGTTGGTGGATAGAAAAAGAGAATCAGGAGGCTAAAATCGCTACATCGTTTTTCTTTAATAACTTCCAATCATCACAAGAACAATTACTTATTGAGAATTTGATTATTGAATCAATTCGAATATACGGGGAAGATATGCTTTACATACCCCGTAAAATCAATAATTATGATTCTATTTACGGTGCTGACGATCAATCTAGCTACGAACAAGCATTTCCTTTGGAAATTTATATTAAGAATATAGATGGTTTCAAAGGCGACGGCAATTTTATGTCTAAATTTGGTATCGAAATAAGAGACCAAGTTATATTTTCTATGGCTCAAAGAAGATTTCAAGAAGAAGTTGGAACATTTACAACTCAACCAAGACCAAACGAAGGCGATTTAATTTATTTTCCTTTGAATAAAAAATGCTTTCAAATTAAATTCGTTCAAAAATTTGAGATGTATTATCAACTCGGGGCTCTACAGACATGGGAAGCAACGTGTGAATTATTCGAGTATTCTAACGAAATATTCAACACGGGTATTCCGGAAATTGATATACTTCAAAAAAACTTCGATACAAACCAACTAGATTTTGTTGTTTTCAACGAAAACAAGTCGCCGTTAATTAACGAAAATGGTGACTATATTGTTGTAGAAAATGCTATACTTAAGACACAAGTTCAAAATTCTGATAATCAAGAAATATCAGACGAATCAGATCGTTTTATTGATTTCAGTACTAAAGACCCATTCGCTGAAGGATTTTAATATTGTTTGGTCAAAATTTTTATTTCTCGCTTATAAGAAAATACGTTATTCTAGTTGGAACACTTGTCAACGATATAGTAATAATAAAAACAGATAAATCCGGAAATCAAACTGGAATTATTAAAGTACCCGTTACTTATGCGCCCAAAGATAAAATGCTGGCGCGTGTGTTACAAGACCCTGACATATCAAGACAAACCGCGACACCAACGCTCCCATTAATTTCTTTTGAAATGGGCCAAATAAGATATGACGGAACTAGAAAATTAAACACTGTTGGTAAAATCGCCGTAAAAAAAGATTCTAATAATTTCAAATATCAGTACAATCCTGTACCTTATAATTTTGAATTTAAAGTTTATATTTACGTTAAGAATACAGAAGATGGAACAAAAATTATCGAACAAATTTTACCTTATTTCACACCTGATTGGACAACAACCGTTAAATTGATTCCGGAAGTTGAAGAAATAAAAGATATACCTGTTATTTTGAACGACGTTAAATATGAAGATACTTACGATAAAGATTTTAAAGAACGCAGAGCTATTATTTGGACGTTAGATTTAACTCTCAAAGGTTATCTTTATGGTCCTGTTAAATCTGCCGGAATTATTAAATTTATCAACACTACTTTTTATATACCAAACGGTGTTCCGGACGGTCAGTTACAAAATGCGGTGGGTAATACTTCTCCTTCGGAAAAAATATCTATACAACCTGGTTTGACGGTCAACGGAACTCCTACCTCAAATATATCTTTAACCATACCGTATCAAGAAATCGAAGTTTCCGATGATTACGGTTTCATTGATATTATAACCCCTAACGATGATTTAATATGACAGAAAACGCAAATAATGACCCTATTGGCAAAGCTTTGGGGGTAACGCCATTGTCAACTGATAGTGCAGTCAGATCAATTATATCTGATGCACACAATGATAGTGCTCAAAACGATTTTGAATTGGCCAGAGCTAATATCATAACAATGGTAGAAACCGCTCAAGATGCCATAGATAAACTTTCAGAAATTGCAGCAAGCTCGCAACATCCAAGAGCTTTTGAAGTATTGGCAAAATTGATTGATACGAGCGTTCAAGCAAATAAAAATTTACTTGAATTACAAACTAAAATAAGAGAAATTAAACACTCTGACGAACCTTTAAACGATCAAGCAAAAACTATTAATAATAATCTTTTTGTTGGATCAACTGCAGATTTACAAAAAATGATACTCGGAATGAGAAAAGATAATGAAGATCAATGATTTAAATATATTTTATGTTTATGCTTACCTAAGAGAATTAGATAACACTCCTTACTATATTGGTAAAGGTAAAGATAAAAGAGCTTTTTCTTCTAAAAATAAAAATGTTAAAGTTCCTGATGATAAATCTAAAATAATATTTTATCAAACTAGTTTGAAAGAAAAAGATGCTTTAAATTTAGAAATGAAATATATTAAATTGTTCGGAAGAAAAAATAACGAAACTGGAATATTGAGAAATTTGACAGATGGAGGCGAAGGTTGTTCTGGGTTGATACAATCCAACTATCAAAGAAAAATAGCTTCTCAAACACATAAATCAAAACCAAAAACCGAAGAAACAAAAAATAAAATAAGCGAATCAAATATAGGTAAACATAAAAGAGAATTTGCTTTAAATGCTTCTAAAGCAGCAAAATTAATCAATACCGGTAAAAAAAGACCGGAACATAGCGAATTGATGAAAATAAAAATGAAAAAGCTTTTTGAAGAAGGCATTTTAGTTGCAAAAAAAGGTAAAGATAGTCCATCTTATGGAATTAAACGTTCCGAAGAAACAAAAAAACTAATTGGAAAAAATAGCGGATTGGCTAGATTAGGTAAAAAAAGAGGACCGTATAAAAAGAAGGTCGAAAAATTATGAGTAAACCAATACGCACATATAACGGAAATATGCTGCTGAAGCGTGCAGGTCAAAATATTGAATGGACGCCTGAGCTTATTAAAGAATATATGAAATGTGAAAAAGATCCGATATATTTCATCGAAACTTATATGAAAATCATAAGCGACGATGGTTTGGTTGGTTTCAAATTATATCCTTATCAAAAAAAGATGATACGATCTTTTGCTGAAAACCGTTTCAATATTGTAACAACCGCAAGACAGGCAGGTAAATCAACGACGACTTGCGGTTTTATTCTTTGGTTTATTATTTTCAATTCAGAAAAAACGGTCGCCTTACTAGCTAACAAAGGTGATACTGCCAGAGAAATTCTCGGTAAAGTGCACTTCGGCTATCAACACCTTCCTAAATGGTTGCAACAAGGCGTTGAAAAATGGAACGAAGGTTCTATGGAACTAGAAAATAACTCAAGAGTTATAGCTTCTGCAACTTCCGCTGATGCTATCCGTGGTTATTCTATTGATCTTCTATTCATCGACGAAGCAGCACACATTGATAATTGGCAAGAGTTTTTTACGTCAGTGTTTCCGACAATTTCTTCTAGAAAAAGCTCTAAAGTAGTTCTAGTTTCAACGCCGAACGGTTTGAATCATTTTTATAAAACTTGGGCTCTTGCCTTGGAAGGCAAGAATGGTTACACTCCAATTAAAGTTGATTGGAGAGAAGTACCTGGAAGAGACGAAGAGTGGAAACAAAAAATGCTTGAGGGTCTTAATTTTGACCTTGAAAAATTTGCTCAGGAAAACGAATGTGTTACTGGAAACACTATAATAACTGTTAGAGATAAAATTACTAAGATAGAATCTAAAATGACGATAGAAGAATGTTTATTTTGGTTGTGAGTTTTTTGGTTTTATAAATATATAAAATTAAGAGATTTTATTTATGAATTATAGAAAAATATGGAAAAATCATTACGGTCCTATACCAAAAGACAAAAACGGTCGTTCTTATGAAATACACCATAAAGACGGAAACCATAAAAATAATGAAATTTCAAATTTATCATTACTAACTATTGAAGAACATTATGATATACATTATTCACAAGGCGATTGGGGAGCTTGTGTTTGTATTGCAAAAAGAATGAAATTGTCTCCAGAATACATTTCTGATATACAAAAGGGTAAAAAAAGACCGGGCATTGGTGGAAATAAAAAAGGATATATTCCTTGGAATAAAGGTAAAAAAATTCATTCAGAAAAACAGAAAAAAATATGGTCGGAAAAAAGAAAAGGAAAAGTTCATTCTAAAAAATTCGAAGAAAAAAATATTAAATTATTATTAGAAAAATTTATTAATACACCGGTAGAATCACAATTAAAACAAAAAAATGGAAAATATCTTTCACATGAGAGAAAATTTGCAAATGAAAACGCCAAATTGTTTGGTATGACTAATACAAATATTTTAAAAATAATATCAGGAAAAACAATAGTATGGAAACATCTTTTCGACCAAATAGTAAATTCGAAATTTTAACTAAAGACGGTTGGTCCGATTTTGATGGTATCAGATCAGTTTTTAAAGAAAATATATTAGAATTAACTTTGGCTTCCGGAAAATTATTGGGATGTTCATCAGATCATAAAATTATGATTTCTGAAAATAATTTTGAATTTGTTTCTAATTTAAAAATTAATGACAAAGTTTGCGGCGAACCAATAATTTCTATAAAAAAATTACAACCGCAAATTGTTTACGATCCAGTTAACGTTTCAAAAAACAATGCATATATTTCAAACGAATTTATTAGTCACAATTGTGAATTTCTTGGCTCTTCCGGAACTCTTATTGCCGGTTGGAAATTAAAAGAATTAGTACCAAGAGCCCCTATAGTTGAAAAAGAAGGTCTTATTCAATATTTCGCGCCAGAAAAAGATCATATGTATCTGATGATTTGCGACGTTTCTAGAGGTAAAGGATTAGATTATTCGGCTTTCCAATTAATTGATGTTACAAAGATGCCTTATCAACAAGCAGCTTTATATAGAAATAATGCCGTAACTCCAGTAGATTACGCTGAAGTTATTCATAGAGTAGCTAAAGCATATAACAACGCTTCTGTTCTTGTTGAAGTTAATGATATTGGAGAACAAGTTTCTCACACGCTACATTACGATTTCAGTTATGATAATGTTCTATTCACAGAAAACGCTGGTAGATCGGGTAAAAGAATCACCTCCGGATTTGGCGGAAAAGGCGTTGACAAGGGTATTAGGACTACCAAAATTGTTAAATCTATAGGTTGTTCTATTTTAAAACTTCTTGTTGAACAAAATCAACTTATAATTAACGATTTTCATACAATCGCTGAATTAGCCACGTTTTCTAAAAAAGGTACAAGTTACGAAGCAGAACCAGGATGTCACGATGATTTGGTAATGTGTTTGGTTTTGTTTTCTTGGTTGTCAGAACAACAATATTTCAAAGATTATACTAACATAAATACTCTGATGTCTTTAAGAGAAAAGACGGAAGAAGATTTAGAACAAGATATGTCACCATTTGGTTTTGTTTTTGATGGTAGGGATGAATACGACGAAACGATTGAAAAGTTTGTGCCCGATAGTTGGATGTGGAACGTAAATCAAGATTTTTAATAAATAAAAATAAATTATACCATAGAATCCCATAAAGGAGACCTTAAAAATGCCAGTTCAACTTAGCCCAGGTGTAAATGTTACCGAAATTGATCTTACTACAATTGTTCCTGCCGTATCCACTTCAACAGGCGCCATCGGCGGCGTTTTTGCTTGGGGTCCAGTCGGCCAGGCAGTTTTAGTTGATTCAGAACCAAATCTTGTTTCGAATTTCGGCGAACCTTCAAATCTTAACGCGGAAACTTTTTTCACAGCTGCTAACTTCTTAGCTTACGGAAATTCGCTTTACGTTTCTCGCGCTGCAAACACTGCAGGCGCAACACCAGCTCTTTCTTTTTATTCTAATTCAGTTTCTAGTTCTAATAGTAGCACTTTCATTGGTAATACAAGTCAGCTTACAAATGGAATGTACGTAGCTCAGTCAAGCAATAGTTCTATTGTTAGCGGTTCTTTGGCAACTACTATAACAGTTGTTAACTCTACAGCTATTAGTATTCCTTCGGTCGTAACAACTTCTAACACTCCTTTGAATCTTTATTTCGCAAACCCAGGTACAGCTTATACAGCAGTTGCTTTGGCTTCTAACTCAGCAGTTGTTGCCAACCTTGTTAATCAGATTGTCGTAAATTCTGATCATTATTACGCCAATTCAATAAATAATTTTGATTCAAACGTGCTTTATGTTGCGAAATATCCAGGAAATATTGGTAACTCATTAAGAGTTGCAGTTTGTGATTCGGCCACAGCGTTTTCTTCAAATATAGCTATTTCTGGTTACGCAAATACAACTTCTGCTTATGCAAATTCATCAACGGGTCATTCTTATACTGGTCTATTTACAACAAGTATCGGAAGTAACACAGCTTCTCTAGTATTGACCCCAGGATCTGGAGGTTTCGTAACAGAAACAAATGTTGCAGCTTCAGCAGTTTATAACGATTTCACTGTAGGTGATAATATAGTTGTTGGTAATAATTCTATTGGTTTTCAATATCTTTACATAACTAATATTTCTAATGTTGTAACTAATAGCAGCGCTTCTTCTATAACTTTCAATTTTCAGGCTCCATTAAGACTTCACACAGCTTATACATCAAATACTTCTGTACAGAGATATTGGGAATTTTATAACGCTGTTGGTACAGGACCAGGACAGTCTCAGTGGGTTCAAAACAACGGAAATACAGCCGCTCAAGATCAGCTTTCGGTTGTAGTCGTTGATGATAACGGAATGTTCACTGGAACTCCTGGTACAATTCTAGAAACATATAAGAACGTTTCCAGAGCTTCAGACGCTCTTAACTTAGATGGTTCAACTAATTATTATGTAAACGTTATTAATAAAAATTCTAAGTATATTTGGTGGGCTAACGATAGATCAGGAGCTGCTTCAGCAACTGCTATGAATATTTCTTCATCAACTAATCTAAACCCTGGTGACTATATATTAACTCTAGGCGCTGACGGTTATTCAGAAACTACTGCTCCACTTTCTATTCTTGGCACAGCTTATAATTATTTCGCGAACAAAGAAAATATTCAAGTCGATCTAATCATGCAAGGATATCCTGCGGGAGCGGCTGGTCAAACTTATCAGCTTGCAAATTATATTATTGATAACATTACAACTCAAAGAATGGATTGTGTTGCTTTCATCAGCCCAGATAAATCTTTGATGCTTAATAATTACAATCAAGAAGCTACATCTATCGTTAATTGGGTTGCAAATAATCTACATTCAACGTCATATGCCGTTATTGATTCCGGTTATAAGTATCAATACGATAAGTATAATGACATCAATCGTTGGATTCCATTAAACGGGGATATTGCTGGTCTATGTGCCAGAACAGATCAAACCAACGCTCCTTGGTGGTCACCAGCTGGTCTTAATAGAGGCCAAATCAAGAACGTAATTAAGCTTGCGTATAATCCAGGTCATGCAAGTAGAGATGTTCTTTATTCTAATAACGTTAACCCGGTTATTACGCTTAAGGGAACTGGTACTATTCTTTATGGCGATAAGACTTATCAGACTAAACCTTCGGCGTTTGATCGTATTAACGTTCGTAGATTGTTTATTGTTCTTGAAAGAGCTATTTCTATAGCTGCAAAGTATTCTCTATTCGAGTTTAACGATGCGTTTACACAAGCTCAGTTCAGAAACCTTGTTAACCCTTATCTAAGAACGGTTCAAGGACAGCGCGGTATCACTGATTATCTCGTTGTTTGTGACTCAACTAATAATACTCCTGCAATCGTTGATGCTAATCAGTTTGTTGGCGACATTTATATTAAACCAGCAAGAGCAATCAACTTCATTCAGTTGAACTTTGTGGCTGTGGCTACTGGAGTTCAATTCTCGCAAATTGTTGGTAATTACTAATAAATAGATAAGAACTCTAAGGGAGTAATATAAATGCCTTTTAATATTAACACATTCAAAACAAATGGTCTGGTATACGGTGGTGCCAGACCATCACTATTCAACATCACTCTATCAGTTCCTGCGGGTATTGGTATAGACAGCGTTTCTGTACAAAAGTTTACTTTGGTTGCTCGTGCCGCCGAACTTCCTCCTTCCCAAGTTTCTTCTTTCGACATAGGTTACTTCGGCCGCAAGATTAAATTGGCTGGAGACCGCACTTTTACAGATTGGAATGTAACAGTAATGAACGATGAAGATTTTTCTGTTCGTTCAATGTTTGAACTTTGGTCAAACGCTTTAAATCGTCTTGAATCAAACGTTCGTGACGCAGCGATTGATACTGAACTTTATAAGACAGATCTTCAAATTGCTCAGTACGCCAAAACAGGCGAAATGATCAGAGAATATACAATGTACGGCGCTTTCCCAACTAATATTGGCGCTATCGCTCTTGATTGGGATACGCAAAATACTATTGAAACTTTTCCTGTTACCTTCGCTTATGATTATTGGCTTCCAACAGTTGAAACTTCTACAAAACAAGCTGGCGGTACAAATACTTATGAAGGCGCTGCAACTACAGATGGTCCTCTTGGACCGAATTGATATATAGTATATACAGTACTGTGAAAGGTAAATTTTAACATGGCAGAACTTTTTGGGTTTGAATTTAAACGTAAACAAGCACAGGAAACATTACCGTCGTTTGCTCCTAAAGATAGCGACGACGGTGCTGTTGTTGTAGCGGCTGGTGGTTCTTACGGTACATACGTAGACCTTGACGGCACGGTAAGAACAGAAGCCGAACTTGTTACAAAGTATAGAGAAATGGCTTTACAACCAGAATGTGATGCTGCGGTTGATGAAATTGTTAACGAATCAATGTCGATAGATGAACAAACCATCGTCGACATTAATCTTGATAACGTTAAAATATCAGATAATATCAAAAAAGTTATTAGAGAAGAATTTCATAATTGTTTGAAAATTTTAGACTTTAATAAACACGCTTACGATATCTATCGCCGTTGGTATATTGATGGTCGCCTATATTATCACGTTATAGTTGATCAAGCGAACCAAAAAGACGGTATTAAAGAAGTACGTTATATTGATCCACGTAAAATTCGTAAAGTAAGAGAAGTATCAAAAAAGAAAATTATGGCGGGAGGTGATAACGCTGGAGATGCAGTTATTCCTAAAACGATCAATGAATATTACGTATTCAACGATAAAGGTTTCAGTTACGGAAATAAAACTACGGGGCCAGCTACTACTGGTCTCAAAATTGCCAAAGATTCTATTTTACATATCACTTCTGGTTTGACAGATAATCAAGGCACTTTAGTTCTTTCTTATTTACACAAAGCGATTAAGGCTCTTAATCAACTTAGAACACTTGAAGACGCTTTGGTCGTTTACCGTTTAGCTCGCGCGCCGGAGCGCAGAATTTGGTATATTGACGTAGGTAACTTACCTAAAATGAAAGCCGAACAATACGTTCGAGACATTATGGTTAAACATAAAAACAGATTAATTTACGACGCCTCATCAGGCGAAGTAAGAGACGACCGCAAATTCATGACTATGTTGGAAGATTATTGGCTTCCACGTCGTGAAGGCGGAAGAGGTACGGAAGTTACTACCCTTCCGGGCGGTCAAACTTTAGGTCAAATGGACGACGTTTTATATTTTCAAAAGAAATTTTATCAAACGCTCAATGTGCCAGTAAGCAGACTCAGTTCAGATTCGTTGTTTTCTATTGGTAGAGCAACAGAAATTACTAGAGACGAATTAAAATTCGCTAGATTTGTTATACGTTTAAGATCAAAATTTTCTCAATTATTCATTAAAATGTTGGAAAAACAGCTGGTCCTCAAAGGCGTAATGACTATTGAAGACTGTGAATCAATTATTACTGATATAAAATTTGATTATTCTAAAGACAATTATTTCACAGAACTCAAAGATAACGAAATCGAAGAAGGTCGCGCTAACCTTGCTCGTAACCTTCAGGATATGGTTGGTAAATATTATTCGCATGAATGGATTCGTAAAAATGTTCTTCAACAGTCAGAAGATGATATTGAGGAAATGGATGCTCAAATCAATGCTGAAAATCAAACAGGCGATCCGCGTTGGGTTAATCCTGCGATAGAAAATAATATACAATTACAACAGCAACAAAATATGGCGGCACAACAAGCGGCTGCAATGCAACAGCCTCAACAACAAGAAGGTCAACAGCCTCCTCAAGACGAAGATGCTCAAAAAAGAGAAGCTATTCGTCAGGCTATGGTCACAGTTGATCAAATGAAGAAAAAGAAAGGCAATCGTACTATGCAGGACGAAGCCAAATATAAAGCGGCTGTTCAAGTTGTTGCTAAAAACAGAGATTATATTAGACAAATGGGAATTGCTTCAAATCAGCAACAGCAGCAAGTTCAATAATAAGGATGATAATTAAATGACTGAAGATAATAAATATAATTTAGAAGATTTAATTACTAGCTCTTTAGATCAAAGACCAATTGATTTTAATGACGCTTTCGGTAATTTGATGAGAGATAGAATACAAATAGCTGTACAAAATAAAAAAATTGATATAGCTCAAAAAATTTATTCGAACGATAATTCGGAAATTAACACAGAGGAAGAAGAATAATGGAAAAGAAGCCTCTTAGAGATTTAGCCCCAAAGGGAAAACAAGATTACAAAGGTGTTAAAAAATCTTCTGTAGAGGCAGGTTCTACAGGTAAAGATCCTGGGGTTGATTACGAACCAAAACCAAAAAGCGAACAGGATTTTGTTGCAGCTCACAAAACTGAAAAACACGACGATCGTGTTGGTAATGGAGACGACGTATATAAAGGTTCTACAAAATACTCTATGAACGACAAAAGAATGAAAAACTTCGGTCATTCAAAGGGTAAAGACGAATCAGTTTATGAATCAAAAAAAATGGAATGTGAAGCTTGTGGAAAAATGTACGAAGGCGCAAAGTGTGAATGTGGTGGTATGGCCACAAAGAAAAAGTTGATCCTAGGTGGTAAAAAACTTGATGAAGTAATTACTAAAAAAACTCCTACAGGAGAAGTAATTAAAGATTTTGTTCATTCAAAAAATCCAAAGTTCGCAGGTAAATCTAAAGAAGAACGCATCCGCATGGCCCTTGGAGCTAAGTATTCTATGATGCGTAAAGAAGATATCGATGAAGCAAAAAACGTTGACGACACTCCTGAAGAAATTAGTATGGTAACAACAGAACTAAGAGCTATCGTAGCTAAATCAGAAGAACTTCTTAAAAAAATGCCATCAGGTATGCACATCGAACCTTGGGTTCAAGCAAAAGTTGCAATGGCAAAGGCTTCAATTGGTAGCATCCATGATTACATTCTTTATAAAGACGTTAAAGAAGAATTTGCTGAACCTATGCTTGAAGATGGAAAAACCAAAAAAGGTAAAAAGAAGGTTAAAGAAGATGCGCCTTCAGATACTCCATATAATCCAAACACAGTACCCAATCAATATGCTAATCGTAGCGCCGATGGTGCTGTAAACATTTAAAGGTATAATTAAATATGTCAATTACGTATCCAGCAAGTACTAACAACTACACAATGAAGACGACTCGTCCTGAGTCAGTTCTTTTGCCAAGTCGTGTTCGCGACGTTGTGGGCAGAATGAAAGTTTCTTTACATCAAAATATTTATGAAGCTGATTTCGAATACGGTACTCAGCCAATGCGTTGGGAAAATCTAACAGCCAACACCGCTTCTGCTGGATCAGCAGCAAATATTATGCATCTCGCTGGTATGGGCGGTGTTAGAATGCTCGTTGGTAATAATGCAGGTGATTTGACTATCCGCCAGTCTCGTCCTTACATGCGTTATCAGCCAGGCAAAACTATGTATATGGCAACCGCTATGAATTTTGGCGCGCCAACTTCAAACAATGTACAGCGCGTTGGTTTTTTTGATGACGGCAACGGTGCATTTTTCGAACAGGGTGTTGCAACTGCCAATAATCCATCAGGAATTTATTGTGTTATTCGTTCTGATGCAGGTACAGTTAATTTCAATGACGGCACATATACGTCAACAGCTCCTGTAGATACTAAGTTTTCATTCGAAAATTGGTATGGTGATCCAGTCGCCACACTAATTGATTGGACAAAAATTCAAATGCTTTGGATCGAATATGCTTGGTATGGCGCCGGAGCTATTCGTTGGGGTTGTCAGCTTAATGGCGAACCTTATGTTCTTCATGAAGTTGGTACTGGTAATTCTACTTACCGTGGAACGCCACAACAATTTCCATGGTCGCGCACAGGCAACTTACCAGTTCGTTATGAACAACGTAACATTGGAGCGACAACTGCAAATTCAGTACTAGTTCACTTCGGCGTATCAGTTATGGTTGAAGGTCGTAGAGACGACCAACGCGGATTTACTTATTCTTATGGTTTGCCTCCTGGTATAAATCGCAGAAATATTCCTGCCAATACAACACGTTATCCAGTTGTTTCCGTACAAATGAATCAGATGGGTAAGGTTGAATTTAGTGGCAATAGTTCTTCTAATAACATTGTTACATCTGGCGCTAATTCAACATATTTTTCAGTAAATGGAACTTCTGTTTGGACTGCAAATCAGTTTGTCGGAAGAGCAGTTTCTTTCCAAGGAACTGGTTCTTCTTCCAATACATTCGTAGGACGTATCGCTAACAATACGGCTAATTCTATTTACGTTACTGATATTGTTTCTAATTCTTCTCCATTATCAAATAACAGCACCGGAACATTTACTCCAAATAGCGCATACGCTTATCAAATTGGTCTTGTAAATCGTGGTCAAATTTTGCCACAACAGCTCGTTGTTTCTTCTGACGCCTCTGCGATTATTGAACTTATTGTAAGTACTGCAACAAATCCTGTATCACTAACTAATGCTACATTTACTCCTATAAATACATTAGGTTCTTTCAATTCTCTATCTTCCAGAGATTATACAGCTAATGCTGTTACCGCAAATACTGGCGAAGTTGTTTACGCATTTTCAGCACCAGCTGGTGGTTCTGGTCTACAGACTTTTGATTTGACTAACTTATTCGCTCTTTATAATAATATCAGAGGTAATGCTCCAGATATTTTGACTGTTGCTGTTTCTACAAATTCAACATCAACAAACGTTGCGGCGCATCTTATTGCGCAAGAAGCAATGTCATAAGGAACAAAAATGAAGTTAATAACAGAAGTATTCGAAGAAGTTGAATATCTTTCAGAAGCCAAAGAAGATGGCGAAAAAGAACATTATATTCATGGCGTGTTTCTTCAAGGCGATTTAAAAAATCGCAACGGAAGAATTTATCCAATTCATATTTTGGATAAAGAAGTTGGTCGTTATATGAAAGAAATGGTCAAATCAAGTCGCGCTTTTGGTGAATTGGGTCACCCTGCCGGCCCTTCAATTAACCTAGATAGAGTTTCTCATATTATTATAGATCTTAAAAAAGAAGGTAAAAACTATATTGGTAAGGCAAAACTTACTGATACGCCTATGGGCAATATAGCTAAAGGTCTTCTTAAATCTGGTGGTAAATTTGGTGTTTCTTCAAGAGGTCTAGGATCGCTTAAATCTGGTAAAGATGGAGCAATGGAAGTTCAAGACGATTATAGATTAGCCACTGCTGCTGATATTGTTCACGATCCTTCAGCCCCACACGCTTTTGTTGAAGGAATTATGGAAGGAGTTGATTGGCTTTATGATCCGGTTAAAGATACTTGGTACGAAGAAAAATTGATGAACACTAAAAAAGCGTTAAATAAAATGACTAGAAGTCAAATAGAAGAACAACAATTGGCTATTTTTGAAAATTATATAGCTTCGTTGACAGTAAAAACTACCCTAATATAAATAATTTTAAATTCTAATAAGGAGACCTTAAATGTCTGGAACCAACAAAAATCGTGAATTTGAAGAAATTCTTAGAGCTACTTTAGAAGAAGCCAAGAAAAAGAAGGCTAAGGCTAAAGATCGTGAGGAAGAAGAAGGCGAAGAAGAGGAAGAAGAAGGCGAAGAAGAGGAAGAAGAAGATTCTAAAGAATCTGACCGCGAACAAGGTTGGTCTAAGACAAACAAAGGATCTGAAAAGAGAGACGAAAAACAGGACGAAAAAGAAAACAAGGGTAAGAAAAGACCCGCTGCTTTCGGTAAAGTCGAAGAAGAAACAGCTGCTGCAGCTTCTCTTCACCCAGCCGCAAAGTCAATTGGTGATCCAAAGGCTCTTACTAAGTCAAAGATTGGTATGATGACAGGCATGATGCACATGATGAACGGCATGGGCAAAAATGACATGGTTGACTTTTTCAATAAAGTAATCGGCCTTTATGGTCCAAGCAAAGATTGGGGCGTTGGCGATAAGTCAGGTTCAAATCAGTCTTCAATTGATATGCATCCTTCTCAAGCTGTTTCCGCAAAGGGTCCAAAGACTAAGATGCCTATGCCAAAGCTTAATGTCAAAGAAGACGTTGAAGCTATGTTTGAAGGTCAAGAACTATCAGAAGAATTTAAAGATACTGCCGCAACATTGTTTGAAGCTGCTGTATCAGCGCGCGTTATAGCTGAGTCTGCTCGTCTTGAAGAAGAATTCGAAGCTCAGCTTAACGAAAGCCTTGTTTCATTCAAAGAAGAAATTACTTCTAAGCTAGACACTTATCTAGATTACGTAGTTGAAAATTGGATGAAGGAAAACGAGGTTGCTATTGAATCAACACTTCGTAACGAACTTGCAGAAGAATTTATCGAAGGATTGAAGAATTTGTTCGCTGAGCACTACATTTCTGTGCCACAGGAACAGGTTGATGTTCTTGAAGCTCTTGCCGATAAGGTAAATGAACTTGAAGAAAAACTTAATGAAACAATTTCTGAAAACGTAGAACTAAAGAATATTGTTGTTGAAGAATCAGCAAAGGATATTTTTGAAGAACTCGCTTCCGACCTTGCACTAACACAGCAGGAAAAGTTCGCGACTCTCGCTGAAGGAATTGAATTCGACGGAGATCTTGGAATTTATGAAAAGAAATTGAAGATCATCAAGGAAAACTATTTTAGACAGGAACAAACTACTTCAACAAACATTCAAGAAGAAACTTTTGAAGGTGAAGTAGGAACTGTTGTAAATATTGATCCTGCCGTTAACCGTTACGTTCAAGCTCTTGCAAGAACAGTTAAGAAGTAAAAAACTAAATTTTATAAATAAATTGAAATAACTTAATTAACCCGAAAGGAAAAATAAATGTATCTAGCTGAGGAAATTCAAAATAAGTGGGCTCCAGTTCTTGACCATGACGCTCTTGGCGTTATCAAGGATCAGCACCGCCGTTCTGTAACTGCAATGATGCTCGAAAACACTGAAAAGGCTCTAGCCGAATCAGGAGCTCACGGCGGTTATCAGACTCTTTCAGAAACATCGTCACTACTTCCAGTTAACGCGATGGGTTCTTCATCGTCAACTGCTGGCGCTGGTGGTATCGATACTTTCGACCCAGTATTGATTTCTCTTGTACGTCGTGCAATGCCTAACCTCATTGCTTATGATATCTGCGGCGTTCAGCCAATGACTGGTCCTACTGGACTTATCTTCGCAATGCGTTCACGTTACGCTAACCAGACTGGTACAAACGGTCTTGCTAACGGCCAGACCCAAGATAACGAAACTTTCTACAACGAAGTTAACACAGCCTTCACTGGTGAAGGTGGTCTTACTGGCGTTAATCCAAATACATTTGGTCAGGGCTTCCTTGGTACTATTCCTGGTGCAACTAATACTTCACCACTTACAGCTACCAACACTTATAACACTGGACAGGGTATGTCAACATCACAGGGCGAATCTCTTGGTGTTGATTCAGGTAACGCTTTCCCACAGATGGCCTTCACAATTGAAAAGGTTACTGTAACTGCTAATACTCGCGCTCTAAAGGCAGAGTATACAATGGAACTCGCACAGGACCTTAAGGCAATTCACGGTCTTGATGCTGAAACAGAACTTTCAAACATTCTTTCAGCTGAAATTCTTGCTGAAATCAATCGTGAAATTGTTCGTACAATCAACATCACAGCGGTTGCCGGCGCTCAGCAGAATACAACTACTGCAGGTGTATTCGACCTAGATACAGACTCAAATGGCCGTTGGTCAGTTGAAAAGTTCAAGGGTCTTATGTTCCAGCTTGAACGTGAAGCTAACTTTATCGCTCGTACAACTCGTCGTGGTAAGGGTAACATCGTTATCTGTTCTTCGGACGTTGCTTCCGCTCTACAGATGGCCGGTGTTCTTGATTACGCTCCTGCTCTTAACTCAAACAAGCTAGAAGTTGATGATACTGGTAATACTTTTGCTGGTGTTCTTAACGGTCGTCTAAAGGTTTATATTGATCCATATGCTATCGGCGGTAACTATATCACTGTAGGTTATAAGGGTTCATCAGCCTTCGACGCCGGTCTGTTCTATTGCCCATACGTTCCTCTACAGATGGTACGCGCAGTTGATCAGTCAACATTCCAGCCAAAGATTGGGTTCAAGACTCGTTATGGCGTTGTTGCTAACCCATTTGCTCAGGGTCTAACTAAGGGTTCTGGCGCTCTTACTATTAACACTAACGTTTACTATCGTCGCGTTATTGTTAACAACCTTATGTAAGATATACAAAAAGACGGTTTCAAACCGCAAACTGGGGAGCTTCGGCTCCCCTTTTTTATGTATAAATAGTATGAAAAGGAGATAACGATAATGTCAGCACTAGATAATACAACACCGGAAAATCGTAATTTTCTTAGTCCGCTCAATTTCAGATTTCAAATCAAAAAAGCTCCAAACGTTAATTTTTTCGTTCAAAAAGTTAACATAGCTCCTATTTCAATTAAACCGGCCATTACAGCGACTCCTTTTGTAAATATTCCCTTTCCTGGCGAACACATAGATTATGACGCTTTAAGTATTACATTTAAAGTTGATGAAGATTTACAGAATTATCTTGAGATACATAATTGGCTCAAAGCTTTAGGTAAACCAAAAGATTTTTCTGAATACGCTGATTTAGCCAACAATCCTTCTTATACAGGCGATGGTATATATTCGGATATTTCTTTGACTGTATTGACGAGCGATAAAGCGCCTAATTACGAAACAATTTACGTAGACGCTTTTCCTATAAGCCTATCAGGATTGACATTCAATACAACAGACTCGGACGTTAATTATATTGAAGCTTCGGCCTCTTTCAAATACACTTACTACGATATTAATAAGATTTAGCTTTACTTTTCTAGAAAAGTATAGTATAATGTAATATTAATAAAATGAGGTGTATTATGAATATTGATGAAATTTCTGAACTTTGGAAAAAAGATTCTATTATAGATAGAACTGAATTGGGTGATGAAGCTCTTAAAATTCCTTCTTTACATCAAAAATATTACAATATTTACATTAACGAAAAATTGATTCTTCGCAAACAAGAAGCTAATTTAAAACAATTAAAGTTAGAAAAATATGAATTTTTGAGTCAAGGACCAAACGAAGAAACACAAACCAAAGGTTGGAAACTACCAGCAAAAGGTTTGATACTTAAAACCGATATACCTATGTATATGGAAGCTGATGAAGACCTTATTAATATGTCTCTCAAAATAGGGTATCAACAAGAAAAAATAGAATTTTTAGAATCGATTATCAAAAGCCTAACTAATAGAGGATATCAGATTAAATCTGCTATTGATTTTATAAGATTTACAAGCGGTTCATAATGAATACAGTACAAATATTCAAAATAAACGAATTATACAATAAGATAATAGCCGAACCTTCAATAATTATGGAGATGAGCAGTTATTTTACTTTTGATGTTCCGGGCGCAAAATTTACACCCGCTTATCGTAATAAGATGTGGGATGGTAAAATACGTTTACTCAATCCGATGACTTGTCAATTATACGCTGGTCTTAATCGTTATGTTGAAGAATTTTGTAAATCAAGAAATTATGAATTAGAATATCTTTCCGATTTTTCATCAGAAGAATTTTCAGTCAAAGAAGCAAAAGAATTTATTGATGAACTTAAACCAACTATTCAACCCAGAGATTATCAATTAAACGCTTTTATTCATGCTGTAAGAGAAAGAAGATCGCTTCTTTTATCACCAACAGCTTCAGGAAAATCTTTCATCATTTATATTTTAGTGAGGTATTATGCTAAACGCACTCTTATTATCGTTCCAACAACTTCTCTCGTTTCTCAGCTTGCTTCTGATTTTGCCGACTATGGTTTTGATTCTTCTAAATACGTTCATAGAATATTTTCTGGTCAAGATAAACAGACGACTAAACCAATCACGATCTCTACCTGGCAGTCCATTTATAAGCTTCCTAAAGAGTTTTATAAACAGTTTGATGTAGTCATAGGAGACGAGGCACATCTATTCAAAGCCAAATCACTAACCTCTATAATGTCTAAACTCGATGATTGTAAATATAGATTTGGTTTTACCGGAACTTTAGACGGCACTCAAACTAATAAGTTAGTGTTAGAAGGTCTATTCGGACCTGTCAGAAAAGTAACATCAACATCAGAATTAATAGAACAAAAACATTTGGCTTCTTTTAAAATAAAAGCTATTGTTCTATCACACCCTGAATCTACCCGTAAAATGTTAGCTAGAGCATCGGATTATCAATCCGAGATGGATTTCATAGTTAGATTAGAAGCAAGAAACAAATTCATTCGTAATCTAGCTTTATCGCTTAATGGTAACACTCTTTTATTATTTCAGTTTGTAGAAAAACACGGTAAAGCTCTTTACGATAATTTAATTTCAGAAGCTCCAGATAGAAAAATATATTATGTTTCAGGTTCTGTTGATGGAGAAGAACGCGAAGAAATAAGGAAAATAGTTGAAAACGAAACTAATGCTATTATCGTAGCTTCTTATGGAACGTTTTCTACAGGCGTTAATATTAAAAACCTTCACAATATAATATTCTCTAGTCCTTCGAAGTCTAGAGTTAGAAACTTACAGTCTATCGGTCGTGGATTACGTAAGTCTGAATCTAAAGAAGAAGCGGTATTATATGATATTGCTGACGATATATCATGGAAGTCTAAAAAGAACTTCACTTTGTTACACTTTATGGAACGAGTAAAGATATACAATGAGGAGAAGTTCAGTTATAAACTATATAATGTTTCCTTAAACTACTAATATTATCATCATCACATTAGTGATTATACTACATTGGCAAAAAAAGTAAAGGACTAAAATGAAGAAACCAAGAAATTATATCAACAACAAAACTCTGTATACCTCTATCATAGAATATAAAACAAAATTAAAACAAGCTATTGAAGATGATAAACCTATGCCGCAAGTTTCAAATTACATAGGTCAGTCAATTATTTTAATTTGTGAAAATTTAGCCAAGAAACCTAATTTTTCCGGATATACTTACAAACAAGATATGATTTCAGACGGTATTCATGATTGTATAGCCGCTGTTGATAATTTCAACCCGGATAAAACTAATAATCCGTTTGCATATTTTACTCAGATAGCTTGGAACGCTTTTCTTAGACGTATACAAAAGGAAAAAAAGCAAACTTACATTAAACATAAAAACTTCGAGAATAGTTTCCTAACAAATCAACTTTGGACAGATAATGATAACATGCAATTGAAGTCTAATGAATATTCAAATGAATTGGTAAGGTCTTTTGAAAGTAAGTTGACTTTTGCTTCAAAGAAGGGTAAACTTAAAGGAGTTGAATTGTTTTCAGAGGAAGAACAAGAAAATGAAAAATCTACACTTAGTACCGATTAATATTCAAGACTTAGTTGAAAAACTTAATGATAAAAATGTTAGAGAAAACGAATTGATGAATTATCAGCTCAGATTAGAAGCTATAAGAGACTATTGTGCGCAGGCAATCTATAAACATAACGTAAGTAAACCAATAGATCATTCTAAAAATAAAAGAATGGACCCTAATACTAGAAAAAGATAAACTATGAAGATCGCTCTTATTACAGATACACACTGGGGAGTTCGTAACGATAATGTCGCTTTTCTCGATAATTCTAAAATATTTCTTGATAATATCTTTTTCCCTTATCTACTTAAGAATGAAATTAGTACGGTTATTCATCTAGGAGACCTTGTCGATCGTCGCAAATATATTAACATTAATACTGCTCGTCGACTCAGGGAAGATTTTCTAGAACCTTTATCTCACGGCGGCGTCGACGTTCACATCATCGCGGGTAATCATGATACTTATTTTAAAAACACTAATTCCGTCAACGCTTTAAACGAGTTAGTTTCGGGGTCTTATCCGTTTAAGATATACGACAAGTTCCCGGAAGAAGTAGAGTTTGATGGAACAAAAATATTGTTTGTACCTTGGATTTGTGATGATAACAGAAAACAAACATTGGAAAAAATTAAATCTACAGAAGCTCAAATAGTTATGGGTCATTTGGAGATCTCAGGGTTTGAGATGCATAAAGGTTCTATTGTATCTCATGGAGACGACCGTAATATTTTTTCTAAATTTGATTTGGTGATGTCGGGTCATTATCATCATAGATCAACAGACGGGACTATATTTTATCTAGGTTCTCATGCAGAATTTACTTGGTCTGATTATAATGATCCTAAAGGGTTTCATGTATATGATACGGAAACAAGAGAAATACAATTTGTAGAAAACCCCTACAAAATGTTTAAGAAAATTTGGTATAATGATTCTGATGAAAAATTCGTTAACAATAAAATAAATTACAACGAATATAGAAATTGTATGGTTAAGGTTATCGTTCAAGAAAAAAACAATCTTTATTGGTTCGATAAATTCATTGAAAATATAGAAAACGTTAACCCCATTGATTTACAGATAGTTGAAGACCATTTGAATTTAAACCTCGAGGATGATAAAGATATAGTTAATGAAGCTGAATCAACAATAGATATATTCAAAAACTATATTGAGTCTTTTGAAGATAAATCTATAGATAAAACTAAATTAGAAAATAAAATTGTAGAAATATACAATGAGGCTATAGCTTTAGAATGATTACATTTAAAAAATTAAGATGGATGAATTTTCTTTCGACCGGAAATATATTTACGGAAATTTCTCTTAATGAAAATAACACTACATTAATAGTTGGTGAAAATGGGGCTGGTAAATCTACTATACTAGATGCTCTTTCTTTTGTTTTGTTTGGTAAACCGTTTCGTAAAATCAACAAACCACAACTATTAAATTCTATCAATCAAAAAGGATTGTTAGTTGAAGTGGAATTTTCTATACAAAATAAAGAGTATAAAATTGTTAGAGGTATGAAGCCTTCGGTGTTTAAAGTGTTTCAAAACGAGACACTGATGAATCAATCTGCGGAAATGAAAGATTATCAAGAAATACTTGAAAAGCAAATACTCAAAGTAAATCACAAATCGTTTTGTCAAGTGGTTGTTCTTGGTTCGGCAACGTTTCAACCATTTATGCAATTATCCGCTTCTAATCGTAGAGAAATTATCGAAGATTTGTTAGAGCTTCAAATTTTCACTACCATGAATTCTTTGTTGAAAGATAAGTTATCAGATAACAATGAACTATTGCGTGATAAAATGTCCGAAAAGAAAATTATTGATTCTAAAATAGAATTAACAAAGAAACATCTTTTGAGTATACAAAACAATAACGAAAATATTATTTCCGAAAAGCAAATCTTAATCAAAGAAACTGAAATCAAAATTCAAAATAATTTGAGTAAGTTAGAAACGTTTATTGAAAATGTTAAAGAATTAAATTCAAAAATCATAGATCAAGATAAAGTAAATAAGAAAATTACAAAGCTTTCTCAACTCAAACATCAAATAGAAGCTAAAGTTGCTTTGTTGAACCGCGATGTTGATTTCTTTGATAAACATAAAGATTGTCCAACTTGTAAACAATCAATACAAGAAGATTTTCGAGAAAAAACTATAAATGAAAAAAAGGAGATTATTGAAGAATCGCAAGACGGTTTGAATAAACTAGCCGTAGAATATGAAGCTTCTAATAATCGTCTCAATGAAATTATGTTAATATTAAATGATATTAGAAATAAAGAGATGGAAATATATAAACTTGAAACTGATATCAAAACTATGAATAATTATATAAACGAATTGAAAAAGGATATCAATTTAATTAAAAACAAACAGATTGAAGGCACAGACAATAATATTACGGATTATGAAAACGAATTGAAAGAGTTAGAATTAAAAATCGTCATCGTTAAAGAGGATCGAAACATATTAAACGCTGCTTCTATCTTATTGAAAGATGGCGGAATTAAAGCTCGTATCATCAAACAGTACATACCAGTTATCAACAAACTGATTAATAAATATCTTTCGGCGATGGAATTTATGTGTCAATTTGAACTTAATGAGGAATTTAATGAAACCATCAAATCCAGGTTCCGCGACGAATTTTCTTATGAATCGTTTTCTGAAGGCGAAAAGATGCGAATCAATTTGGCGATATTATTTACTTGGCGCGCTGTGGCTAAGTTGCGTAATAGTATTAATACTAACCTTTTGATCATGGACGAAGTTTTCGATAGCTCGTTGGACGGAAACGGCACAGAAGAATTTCTTAAGATAATAAAAAGCTTGACTTCTGACACAAACACGTTTATAATAAGTCATAAAGGCGACCAATTATATGATAAATTTGATAGAGTTCTCAAGTTTGAAAAACACAAGAATTTTTCAAGATTGGCGAGTTGATTCGATTTTATCAATTCTTTGGTTCAATAAATGAAAATGTTGATCAATATGCTCTAATAGATGAGATAAATTTTTATGTTGTTGTTTTTCGAGATCGTATATTTTTATACTACGATCTCTATCTATTTCTTCTTGTCTATTAGAAGCCATCATGATAACTGGAGCGGCATAAGCAGCTTGAAAACTAAGCACAAGATTTAGGAATACGAATGGATAAGGATCAAAATTATTTGGAGAAAATACGTTAAAGAGTATCCACACCGCCAACATCGCTGTTTGTATAATTAAAAACGTCCAAGATCCCATGCTAAAAGCTACTTTATCGGCTAGAAATTGTCCTATAGTTAATCCGTTTTTCATATTTTATCCTTTCTTTAAGTTAAGTTTTATTTACATGGACAAAACAATGAATAACATTTGGCGCATATGGGCGAAGGCGCTCGGAGAAAAATCAGGCAAAAGTGATGATGAATCCGATAAAATCGCTATAATTAGAACTGTAATTGTATTAAGTTATATTATAACAAACCTATTTATTATCGCTGGAGTAATAAAACATTGGAATTGATTAAGGAAAATAATAATGAATCTAGTAAAACCAAATGACCCTATACTTACTACTGAATGTAAGCCTTTTGATTTCGCTCACCCTCCTTTTGATCCTATCGATTTCAGCAAAGAAATTGTTAAATTCATGTATGACTCTGGGGGTATTGGTCTGGCTGCTAATCAAGTTGGAGTTCCTTACCGTATTTTTGCGATGAGAGGAGCTCCAGAAAACTTTGTTTGCTTCAACCCCAAAATAGTTCAATTAGGCGAACAAGAAGTTTCCCTTGAAGAAGGGTGCTTGACTTATCCCGGATTATTAGTTAAAATAAAGCGTCCTCAACATATAAGAGTTCGTTTTCAGACGCCTAACAGCGACACTTTGACGAAACAGTTTACGGGTATGAGTGCTAGAATATTTCAACACGAACTAGATCACCTAGATGGGGTTATATTCTATAACAGAGCTAATCGTTATCATAGAGATCAAGCTTTGAAGAGCTGGAAACGTGGTGACGTTTCTGCGATTCAAGTGAATCCCCTTGGAGAGTATTATGAACATCTTTTAAAATAGTAAATTTGTTTTACAATTATTGTTATGCCATCGACTAATATTAAACACAGTAGCTATTTTACCACAATGTATACAAGTGTCATTTTTATGTACTATTCCTTTTAGAGCTAATCCTATTGCTATTTTATGACTTTCTGATTTTGCATTTTTATAATTTTCTTTGTTCGGTTTAGGTTTTCTAAGTTTTTCTTTCACCCATTCTGGTCTTGGAACGCCTTTTAATGCATTAGATCTTTCTTTCTTAGCTTGTTCATACATAGCTCCAGTAAATGGTCTTGATTGATATGGGTTAGAAACAATCATCATAGCAAATGCATGTTTCAACTTTCTATTATCTGGATACGCTTTACATAAAAAATAATGGGCAAGAAAATGAGCTTTAGGAGGAAGCTTAATTAAATTTGATTTATCATTTTTACCACCAAGACATTTAGGTAATATGTGATGATTTTCATGTATCGTAACATTAACTGATTTATATGTTTCTATTAACTTTTGATATCGATCAAGAAAACGTTTGACTTTGGGTTCAGGAAACATTATAATAACCTTTGTAATTCGTTATCATCTATTTATAAAATGGAGGTTCTTATTAATATCTTCTACGTTGACGAAGATCCTATGGACGCTGCTCAGGCGCTCGTAGATAAACACGTTGTTAAAATGATTCTCGAGAGCGCACAGCTGCTTTCGACAGCACATCGAGTACTTGATGGTCAAGAAATCGAAGGTAAATCAGCAACTGGTCGTAAAGCTCGTCGTTGGATTCTTCCAGACGCTCGTGACGATGTTATGTATGCTGCTACGCATATCAATCATCCGTCAGCCGTTTGGTGCCGCACTTCTGTACGTAACTACGATTGGCTCGTAGATCACTTTTACGCTTTGATGCGAGAGTATAATCATCGTTATAACAAAACGCACAAATGCTACGGTGAACTCTCATATATGCTTCAATCTCCGCCGCATAACTTGAAAGCTTGGGAGTGGACTGAGATGCCATCTTGTATGGCAGAAGAGTATATTATTTCTAAAGACCCGATAATCAATTATCGTAATTATTATCGCGAAGGTAAGAAAAATTTACACAAATGGACTAACAGACAACCTCCGGAGTGGATCAATGCGTAGTTGGGAATGGGACTGGTTTATTGGATGGACCTGTGCGACAGTAATGGTTTTAGGTATTGTAAGTATGATTTACTTTGGCGTTCAAAGTACGAATGAGAAATATTATGCATCTATGGATAAGTGCATTTCTGTTGGTGGTTCATTTGTTCCTACATCTCAAGGTAATGCAATTTGTCTTATGAGTAACAAGCAATGAATAAAGACGAAATGATTTTGTCTTTAGAAAAAGAATTAGAAGAAGAAATAAAAACTTGGAAGAGAAATTCTCCAAAAGAAATACACCGTAAAAAAGAAGAAAGAATTTTTTTATTTCGTTCTGTTATTGCGTATTTAAAGGGAAATTTTAAATTGAGAGAATCTTCTCTTGATTCAAAAATTAGTAAAGCTTATGGTAAAGATGCTATCAAGCAAGCTGCAGATGGTAAATTTTTTAGAGATACACTAGGGTCTGCTTGGGCTATAAAAAAGGAAGAATCAAAATGACTATGTTTACAGACGTTCGTGATTTTCATCAGGCATTTGGTCAGCGTATTGGCGATAAGCCAGAGTTTCCTGATGACGATGAGCGCAAGCTTAGAGTAAAGCTTCTTAGAGAAGAAGTCCGAGAATATATGGACGGTGAATCATTCAATGATCTTGTTGAAGTCGCTGATGCACTAGCTGATATTATTTACATCGCTTGTGGTACTGCCGTTTCTTATGGCATTCCTCTCGACGATATTTTTGCTGAAGTTCATAGAAGTAATATGGCTAAACTTGTTGATGGTAAAGTACTTCGTCGTGAAGATGGTAAAATAATGAAGCCCGAAGGTTGGACTCCTCCAAACGTTAAAAAAATCTTAGAAAAGAAAATAAGAAGTTGATAATACGTCACAATTAAGCTATAATTGATGCATATATAGTATGTGTAGATATTGAAGGAGAACAATATGGTTAAACGTATAGTAGCAAAACAAATTTTTGATTCAGAACATATGTTGGGTAAGTTCCCGACTGAATCTGATTATGATATTGTAATCAATGAAGATACAGATTGTTATTTACCACCTCTTTGTGATATATCCCGAAAAGCCAGTTGTGATCTAGAGTGTAGCGATTGTATGAAAGGTAATGACGAACGTAGAATAGCTTTTAAATTTCGTAAAAATTATTTCTCTACAGAAGAACAAAAGTTGGCTTACGAGGGGCTTCGTGAAGCTGCGACACAAAGTCAAAACAGAGGACTGGCTGCTGGCCCGCGTGGAGAAATATTGGAAGCTCAAGGACCAGGCGGCCGCGATTGGGTGAACGCTTATGAATTAGAAATTCTTAATTTGTTTTTAGACAACGGTGCTGATCTTGGGGAATTTACTGGAGAAAAGAAAACTGTTGAATCTATTAGAAAAAAGTATAAAGAAGGTAAAGGCGATAAGGAAGAAGTTCGCGGACACGTTTGGTTACGTAGCGAAGTTATGAAAGAATATCCTGATTATTTTGGTTGGTTTGATAAATGGGTTGATGGTCTAAGTAATAAGCCTCATGAAATGATCAAAGCTGAAGCTGAAAGAGCTTTTAATGAATGGATTTCGGACACTAATTACGCTCAATCCGTTTTTTCGGGCGTCGCTGGTTGGTATGATCGTTACCCGAGAATTCCTTACGGCCGCGCGACTTCTTATACTGAAAAAAACCCAGAGCTATTTAAGAAAGCTTATCCTTTCCTACAATCTTTGAATCGCGGATTCAAAGATTTGTTGCCATGGCGTTGGAACAACCAAAAAGAAGCAGCTGATAAGCTTGACCCCAGATATCTAGTTCCTGGAACAGTTTTTACAACTATTACTGTTAACAAATCGTTTAGGACTGCTTGTCATAGAGACGCCGGAGATTTAAACGAAGGTTTATCGAACCTGTTGGTTCTAGGTGATGGAGAATACACAGGCGGATATCTAGTGTTTCCGCAAGTAAGAATAGCGGTTAATGTTCGTCCTGGAGACCTATTGTTGGTGAATAATCATGAAGTAATTCATGGTAATACTGAAATTAAACTCAATCATGAAAAAGCAGAACGTATTTCAATCGTTTGTTATTTCCGTGAAAAAATGCTTGAGCTTAAATCTTTCGAATATGAAAATCTACGTAAACAATTTGTCGACGAGCGTAGATTGAATAAATCGCATAAACTTTGGAGACCTCTTTGGAACGGAGTTTCCCCCGGTATGTGGGAAGATCAAGAGTGGTATGATTATCTGAAAGCTCATAATATGGAAGATCCGTATAAGAAAGAAGCTGCAGCTAGTTTAGAGGATTTCTTTGATGATTAATGAAAATAGTGTCCATCCTATAGGTAGATGGAGCGAAATAGAAAAAACAAAAGAAATAATTGACCTCAAACAAGGTATGGATTTTCGCGAACCACAATATCGCCGCGAAGTATTTTTAAGATTTTATGAATTTCATCTTAAATATCGCTCTCATCCAGGGGCGGTATATTTTATGTTTCCTTATTTACAATACAAATTTTCTTTAACAGAAGAAGATATGTATTGGTTGACGTTTATTAACGGCGTAAGTCAAAATATAGTAACAACTTGGACCATCTTTAAAAAATATCCAAATTTCAATATTAATCCGAATGAAATTCAACAATATATATTGGATAATTGGAATAAATTAGAATGGGATATGGACCGCCGCTATTGTAAAACTAAATTTGGTAAAGCTCTAGAATCTTATCAAACTTTAGTTGGTAATGAAACACAAAAACAATTTTGGGAAGAATTGGGTAGTTTCAAAAACTGTTGGGAAACTGTGTTAAATAAATTTTATGCTTTTGGTAGGCTTTCGACCTTTTCTTTCCTTGAATATCAGCGTATAATTGGGCTTGATGTAGATTGTGATGAATTATTTTTGACGGATATGTCTGGTAGTAAATCTCATAGAAACGGTTTAGCGATTGTGTTAGGTAGAGATGATCTAGATTGGCACAATAAAACAAATCCGAATTTTCAAGGATATAAAAAAGAACATTTAAGTTGGTTGATCGAAGAAGGAGAATTACTTCTTGAAGAATCTAAAATAAGATTTAAAAACAAACCTTTTTATAAAGACGTTTCTTATTTTACTCTTGAATCAACGCTTTGTTGTTATAAATCTTGGCACCGTAAAAATAGAAGATATCCTAATGTCTATGTGGATATGTTTCATGATAGAATTAAAAGAGCCGAAAAGGTTTGGGAAGGTAAAGAAGATTTTAATTTATTTTGGGAAGCTAGAGAAAAATATTTACCGAATAATTTAAGGTTAGAATGTAATCCTTCAGATCCAGGTCTTCACCCAATTAAACAAAATCATTATTTAAAGACTGGTCAAGTTATAATGATGGATAATGATTGGGAATGTTTTAAGAATGATTTTAATCAAAATTTGAATAATAATTTGGAGAAATTTATATGAAAATTATTGCTATTGGCGGAGAACCTGGTTCCGGTAAATCCACGTTGATGAAAATGATATTGGAAAAATATAAATTTGAACCCAAGTATACAAGTTATAAATTAGTTCCTTACCTTCAATTTGATAACATTTACGTATTGGGTAAATACGAAGAAGGGGAAGTATTTTCAGGGACAGATCGTATGTCAATGGCAGTACAACCGGAAGCAATAAAGTTTCTTGACTTTTTGAGTAAAGATAGTATAGTATTATTTGAGGGTGATAGGTTATTTACTTCTTCTTTCCTAGAACATTGTATTGATAATTTCGATACAACAGTAATTTATCTATCAACTACGAAAGATATTAGAACAGAACGTTATAAAGAACGCGGTAGCGACCAAAATGAAACTTGGTTGGCGGGTAGAGAAACTAAATTGAATAACATAATGACAAACTTCAATATTATGTTTAACGTTGAAAAGTTTGAAAATAATAATAAAAAAGACCAATTGGTTGTCTTTGAAAGAATTGTGGATATTATTAATGACAAGTAAAGATAAAAAAATCTCATACAAATATGCTGAAGATCGGATTATTGAAGATTTCAAAGCCTATATAGATAAGACATACGATGCTCATTACAAAACAGAAAACGATGTTCAATGTTTTGATGCATGGATTGCTCTCGGGGACGCCACTCCTACTTTTCGTAACACAGGATTAAAATATCTTTGGCGTTATGGTAAGAAAAATGGTAATAACAAAGATGACTTGATGAAAACCCTACATTACACGCTAATGTGTTTGTTTAACGATCATTATAAAAATAAAGGTGAATAAAGTATGGAAATTAACATTAACGTAGAAGAATTAAGAAAGCGTAAGCTTTTTATCGCCACTCCAATGTATGGTGGCGCATGTGCTGGTATGTTTGCTAAGTCTTGTGCTGATCTTTCGGCGATTTGTGCTCAGTATGGAATACCGCTTCAATATTATTTTTTGTTTAACGAATCACTGATTACGCGCGCAAGAAATTACTGTTGCGATGAGTTTATGCGTTCCGATGCAGAACATTTGATGTTTATTGATTCTGATATTGGATTTAATCCCCAAGACGTTATCGCCTTGATGGCTCTTCAAGCACAAAATCCAGAAAAGTATGATATCATTGGCGGACCTTATCCTAAAAAGTGTATTTCTTGGGAAAAGATTAAACGTGCGGTAGATAAGGGTGTTGCCGATGCTGATCCTAACGTGCTTGAAAAGTTTGTTGGCGATTTTGTATTTAATCCAAAGGGCGGTCAACAGTCAATTGCTATTGGAGAACCTTGTGAAGTTCTAGAAATTGGAACTGGATTTATGATGATTACTAAGCCAGCAATGCAGAAGTTTACGGACTCATATCCTCAGTATATGTATAAGCCAGATCATGTTCGCACTGAGCACTTTGACGGTACTCGCGAGATCATGATGTATTTTCAAGCTGAAGTCGATCCAGTCTCAAAGAGATACTTGTCCGAAGACTATTGGTTTTGTCAAAAGGCTCAACAAATTGAACTTAAGACATGGTTCTGCCCATGGATGAAAATGCAGCATGTAGGAACGTATATTTTTGGTGGTTCTCTTGCTGATTTGGCGTCAATTGGCGCTGCCGCTACTGCTGACCCTTCTCAGCTAGGCGGTAAACAGAAGAAGAAGTAAAATATTTAAATTAACGAAAGGTGAATAAATTATGAAGATTGATACTAATACAATTAATGTACTTAAGAACTTCGCAAAGATTAATCCTTCTATCGTAATTCAGGAAGGTAATACATTGAAGACTATTTCGACGTCTAAGACTATTATGGCAAAGGCGACGGTAACAACTGAATTTGATAAGCGTTTTGCGATCTATAATCTTGATCGTTTTATTTCTGCATTGAGTTTGTTCAACAACCCCGAACTAGATTTCAATGATAAGTACGTTAATATTTTCGACGCCAACAAGAGCACTCATTATACTTATGCCGACGAAAGCACGATTACTAAGACTCCGGAAAAGGAAATCAAGCTTCCTTCTATCGACGTTACTTTCACTCTAACCAATGATAATTTGAAGGACGTTGAAAAGGCTGCTGGCGTTTTGGGACTTCCGGAAATTGTCGTTGTTGGTGACGGAAAGCTAATTAGCTTGCAAGCCGCCGACACCAAGAATCCTTCTGGTGATGTGTATTCTGTTGAAATCGGAACAACCAATAAAACTTTTAAGGCTATTTTTAAGTCTGAAAATATCAAGATCATCCCTGGAGATTATGAAGTTAGTATTTGTTCTAAAGGTATTTCTTGCTTTAAGGGCAAGGAAGCTGATTATTGGATTGCAGTAGAGCAGTCTTCAACTTTCTAAGTTTACCTTTGACTTGGGAGGGGCTATAATATAGTTCCTCTTTTTTTATCATGGAGATATATTATGAGAGAAGAGTTCCTGTGGGTCGAGAAGTATCGCCCAAAAACTATAGAAGAAACTATCCTTCCGATTGAATTAAAAGCTGTTTTTCAACAGTTTGTAGATCAACAAAATATTCCAAACCTTATTCTTTCTGGTTCTGCCGGTGTTGGTAAAACAACGGTAGCTAGAGCAATGTTAGAACAGCTTGGTTGTGATTACATTGTTATTAACGGTTCTATGAATGGTAATATCGACACTCTTAGAAACGAAATCCTAAACTTCGCTTCATCTGTTTCTCTTTCTGGAGGGCGTAAGTATGTTATTCTTGATGAGGCGGATTATCTAAACGCCAATTCGACTCAACCGGCTCTTCGTAACTTCATGGAAGAGTTTTCTAGAAATTGCGGGTTTATTCTTACTTGTAACTTTAAAAATAGGATTATCGAGCCTCTTCATTCTCGTTGTTCGGTTATCGACTTTAAAATCGGTAAAAAAGAAATGGCGAAACTCGCGATGCAGTTTATGAAGCGAGTGTCAAACATTCTTAATTCTGAAAACATAGAATTCGATAAAGCTGTCGTCGCAGAAGTAATTCAAAAACATTTTCCTGATTGGCGTAGAGTTCTTAACGAGCTTCAGCGTTATTCGGCGACGGGTAAAATTGATTCTGGTATTTTGGCTAACCTACAACAAGTTTCTATCAAGGAACTGGTTTCTATGCTCAAGGAAAAGAATTTTTCTGGGCTACGTAAATGGGTTGGGGAAAATCTTGATAATGATCAGAACAGTATATTTCGTCAGTTGTATGATACAGCCTCAGAATTTCTCCCTCCTACCGATGTAGCTCAACTGGTGTTGATATTGGGTAAATATCAATATCAAGCGGCTTTCGTTGCGGATCAGGAAATTAATCTTATGGCTTGTCTAACGGAAATTATGATCAATTTGGAATTCAACTAATGAACCCTTTTGATTATGTAAATTCTATTCTTTATTCAAAGAAAAATCTTATAGTTGACGAAGTGACGGAGAAATCATATTCTCCGTTTCTAACTAATAGAGCCTTGTCGTATCATAAAGACACTATACTTCACGCTCAAGAAATGAATCTTAACGGTCATTTAGACAAAAAACTTCAATTCGATTATTTCATAAATATTATACGCCCAACAAAAAGAACTAATAGTAAGTGGGCCAAGAAAGAAAAAGATAGCAATATTGAAGCCATTCAAGAATATTTTGGATATAATTATAATAAAGCTAAGACTGCATCTTTTATTCTTTCCAAAGAACAATTGAAGGAAATAAAGAAAAAATTAGAAAAAGGTGGTTTAGATAAATGATGAAAGTTTTAGATAATTTTTTTACCGAAGAAATATTAAACAAATTGCTCAAGGATTATAATAATTCGCCAATGAGATATGGTTGGCTTTCTCATGAGCAAAACGACCCACATGGCCATTGGTTTTTAGATTTTGGAAAAACTAATAGTAAAAATTTATCAGATGTTTCCAACAATATTCCTGAATTTTTATTACACGTTAAAAATTATATAACTGATAAAATTGATATTTTAGATAATACTGTTTTAATTAGATGTTATATAGGAGGACATACTTTTGGAGTTGATGGTTATTATCATACAGATAGTACCCGATCTGACGAAATTACTTTTGTATTTTATTTGGTTGAGGGTAAATGGGAATTTGATTGGGGTGGAGAAACATCTTTCATAACACCAAACGAAGAAGTTTTTTCTGTAATACCAAAAAAGAATCGTGTTGTTATTTTTCAATCAAACATACAACATTGCGCACGTGGCGTTTCTAGAAAATATAATGGTTTGAGAAAAACATTAATGTTTAAATTTAGAAGAAAACGTTCTGATAATTTTGAAAAATTAAGTAGATTTCTTGTTAAACATAATGCGCTGAATTATAATCATATGATAGGTTCATTACACGATCATCTGGTTAGAACCTATCAATTATTGGAAAATGGTAATTTACCTGAACATGTATGTTTTGCGGCTGGATTACATTCTGTTTTTGGTACGACAATATACAGAAATCAACTTTTAAAATTAGAAGATAAAGACTTAATTATAAATGAATTTGGCGAAAAGACTTTTGAATTGGTTTCATATTTTTCTAGAATCAATAGACCAAAAACGTTGGAAACTTATGTTGATAATAATATAGAGTTTAATGATGGTTCGTTTATTAAACTTGATGATGATATTATATTGAATCTCAAGTATATTGAGTGTGCAAATTTAGAAGATCAAAAAAGCCTAAATATAGAAAAATACCCTAACCTTTATAATTTATGGTATAATAATGTAAAATAATAAGAAAAGAGGCAAATATGAATATTCTAGATTCGTTGATTGAAGTGAAAATAGCGGAAGAAGAAGATTTTCTTAAAATTAAAGAAACTCTAACTCGTATTGGTGTCGCTTCTAGAAAAGATAAAAAGTTATATCAATCTTGTCATATTTTTCACAAACAAGGAAAATATTATATCGTCCATTTCAAAGAAATGTTTTCGATAGACGGTAAGCCTTCAAATTTTTCAGATGAAGATAAAGGACGCCGTAATAAGATCGTCAGCCTTTTGGAAGATTGGGGATTGTTGAAAGTGGTGGAACCGCAAAAGATTAAAGAACCAATTTCTCCAATGAGTCAAATCAAAATTATCAATCATAAAGAGAAAAAAGATTGGATTTTAGAGGCTAAGTATAATATGGGTAGAAAAAAGAATTGATTAGAAGGAAATTATATTATGTTTAAATTCTTAAAGAAAGATCCGCCAACTCCATCTGATAAAATAATAGAAGAAATTAAAAAGATTCTATTTCCTCCTCTTAAGTTACAAACAGCTTCTAAAGACGGCCAAATAACAAAATTTCATATAGATTATTCGGTCGATAGTAATTTAGACGCGGTATTGATGGATCTTCAAGAAGGATACAATGACGAGGTTTCTCAAAAAACTATTAATAAAGTAATCAATCGTCTTAATAAGGTTAGAACTTTGTTAGAAGCTTATGCAGAACTTGATAAAGACGCTCAATATATAATCGTCGAAGATTTGGAGGATAGCGAAGATGTCGAGGCTGCATCAGAAAACTTTAGATAAATTCATTGACGCTCTTGAAGAAATGATAGACGCAAGAGACGATATGTGGGAGGAAGAGAAGTATTCTAACTACAGACAAATGAACCGTATCAAAGAAGAAAGATACGTGCCTGCTAGAGAAAGCGTTAGAAACTCTTTAGAAAAAATTATCGAACAAATTTCTTCTAAAAATGATTTCTACCTCAAAAATGACTTGACTTCTAAAAAATCATAGGGTATAATACGTGTATGGTTTGAAAGGAGGTCGTTGTGACGATGCATCTTTTACCGGCGTATTATACTACTACGCGAACAAAGAAAAGAAAGCCCTCTAAAAGTAAGAAACTTGCGGAGGCAACCGCCAAACACGAAGCCTGGGTTTTGTCTATGACAAAAGGCAAAAAAGCCGATAAAAAAGCCCTTGACTTTAAATTTAAAGAGCGGTATAATGAGTATATGAAAGTTGATCAAAGCGATTACGTTTCTTCGGGATTGTCGGGTGATGCGTCTTCCTGTGTTAAACGTGGAGTTATGACCAACTTGCATAAAGAATCTTCTGAAGTTCAGAAACAGATTCTTGATAAGGCGAGTCGGGTTATGCCCCTCTTTAATAAAGGTGGATTGCAATACGCGACGCCGGAAACTGATTTGACAACAGTCGGCTCTAAATCAAGAAGGGGCTGATGAAAGTCAAAAAAATATTTGACTTTTAATAAATCTCGAGTTATAATGACTAAATAATGAAACAGGAGAAAAGAATGAATTCAAAGATTGATAAGGTATATACAGCGTTGGTCCTTAACGGCGAAGAGCTTACTGCTAAGCAGATTTCTGCTCGTTATAACGTCGCTAATCCACATGATGTTGTATACTCTCTTCGTATGGAAGGGTATCCGATTTACTGTAATAAGCATACGAATTCTAAAGGCGTGGTAAAAAACAAGTACCGTTTCGGTACACCGTCACGCCAAGTTATCGCCGCAGGATACAAGGCTATTGCGGCTGGTCTCGTCTAAAAGGTTCTAGAAATAGAACTTCTTAAGGCGGGGCGAAATCCCCGCCTTTTTTAATGAGTAAAATTAGGGGTTGACTTTAAATCGCTCCTAAGATAATATAAGTTTATAGGCTGTTTGACATTGTTAGGAATTACGTTGAAACAACTTCGGTTGTTTCTTCGTCAGCGTCACGAGTATTAGTTCTTTAGAACGTCGTGACCTTGAATCCGAAGGGCTTGCTCGAAACAAGCGTATTCGTGACGCTGACGAAGAAACAATTATTAAGCTGGACAGATGTCCTTGATCTGAACAAAAAGAGTCGTCAGAGCTTAATGTGTTGGACCCATAGCACAATTGGTGGTGCAAGTGACTTTTAATCTCTAGGTTCTCGGTTCGAATCCGAGTGGGTCCTCCAATTACTACGTAAGAAAATTTACGGGGATTAGCACAGCTTGATAGTGCGCTCGGTTTGGGACCGAGAGGTCGCAGGTTCGAATCCTGCATCCCCGACCATTAATGCCGAGACCGCCTAAGTGGCCGGGCACCCGACTGTAAATCGGACGTTTATAACACGGTAGGTTCGAATCCTACTCTCGGCACCAGTTTATGGACCATTAGCTGAGTTGGTTTTAGCGGGAGACTCTTAATCTCTGTCATACATCAGTTCGAATCTGATATGGTCTACCAATCGTATAAATAATAATATTGATCAATATACTTAAAGGTGAACAAATTATGGCAGATCAAATTTCTAATTTACAAGGCGATCAAGCCTTATTCTATACTTTCCCTAATAACGGTGTTGTATTTCATAGAGTTCCTGAAGATATAATGTCTAAGGTTCGTGAAGTAACCGACGGCGCTGTTGAGAAAGAGTTTGAAGGTTCTGTAGAAGCTGGTTATAAACTTACTGCAAACATTTCAAGAGAATATGACTTTACAAAAGAACTTTCTCCAGTTTTGTTGGATTATATTAATAGCTTGATAGATTTACACAATCATAGATCGCAACCGCATTTTATCAACGAAGTAGTTAACGTTGCTTCGCATCCAAGACGGTTTAAGTTTAAAGACGTTTGGGCTAACTTCCAAAAGAAGCACGAATTTCATCCTCATCATATTCATGGTGGTGTTTATTCTTTCGTTATCTGGACGAAGATACCTTATAATATTCAAGATGAAATAGCGGTTTTTCCAAAGGCCACTCTTAAGTGTGCTTCAATGTTTGTCTTTTATTACACAGATATTCTTGGTCAAGTTAGAAGTCATCCTATTCCGGTCGATCATCCTTATGAAGGTATAATTTGTCTGTTCCCCAAAGGATTAGGTCATTCAGTTAACCCTTTCTACACTTCAGATGATTATAGAATTGCGGTATCGGGCGATATCGTTATGGATACGGATTAATAGGAGTTATATATGGAACATTTTTATCAGAACGTTGAAGGTTGGTTTAATTATCCGGATATGTTTAAGTATGCAGTTGATACTGCGCCCGACAAGGCTCATTTCGTTGAAATAGGTACTTGGAAAGGTCAGAGCTCTGCTTTTTTGGCTGTAGAAATTATCAATAGCGGTAAAGATATTAAGTTAGATTGTATCGATAATTTTACCGGATCTGTTATCGAACCTGGTCAGATGTTTGATCCGGACAATAAGGCGGGTCGTTTGTTGGGTGTTTTTAAGGATAATATGAGGCCTGTTGTTGGTCATTACGAAGCAATTAAGGGAGATAGCACAGAATCGGCTAGTCTTTACGAAGATGAGTCTTTGGATTTTGTCTTTATTGACGCTTCTCACGATTATGAATCTTTTCGTAAAGACCTTTTGGCTTGGTTTCCAAAAGTTAAAGTTGGTGGTTTGTTGGCTGGACACGATTTCGCAGATCCTTATCAAGGAATTATGAAGGCTGTTAGAGACCATCTCGTTAACGAGAAAGTCGGAGTAACACCTTCTACTTGTTGGTTTTGCTTCAAGACGCAAAAGGTTCTCGCTAACGTATAAATAAAGTTTTATTCCTGTCAATCCGAGCTTGGTGCATGGACGTGGCTGTTAACCACTGATTAGGTAGGTTCGATCCCTACGACAGGAGCCAATAATGGGGGCGTAAGCTAACGGTAAACTGACGCTTTTGCACGGCGTACTTGAGAGTTCGATTCTCTCCGTCTCCACCAATCTAAAAACATAAAGGATATATTATGGATTATGAGAAGCTTAAAAAAGTTTTGTTTGTTTTAATAATGCTTAAGAATAAACATATAGAAGATGAAAAAACCATAACTTGTATTGAAGAGGCTATTTCATATATAAACGAGTCTTTGGGAATTTAAATTCATATGGTCGCTCAGTTGCTAGGAAGCTCGTAGCTTGGTAAAGGAGAAATCTAGAATCTCTACCATATGATAATTAAGGTTTGTCGCTTAATAGACACGCGCCGACCCACGGTTAGTCGGTAATTCCGGGCTGAAAAGTTCCGAGTCTAGGATGGTGGTCCTAATGTTCTAAAACCACAGCGAATTATAATTATCGTGTCTAGCAGACGTGCGAAAATTCTGTGAAGGTGAATAGGGAAGTCGCGCTCCCAAAGGGCTGGAGAACTGATACGATAATTATAAATATAAATCAACGTAATATTAAAGATAAAAATGCTACTTTGTACTTTTTGTAATAAAGAATGTAAAAATAATAATTCTTTGAGAAATCATCAAAGAATGTGTAAATTAAATCCCGATCGTAAAATTAGAATTTATGATTTTAGCATCAGAAAACATTCTAATCAATATAAAAAGGCTAAAGAATTAGGTTTACAAAAACCTAAAATATCCAAAGAAGCTTTAGAAAGAATAGCTGATACAAATCGAAAAAGAGGTCAAACAGAATCTGTAAAAATAAAGATGAGTAAGCTTGCTAAAGAAAGAGGATTGGGTGGCGTTTCACAATCTAGAAGAATAAGATATAAAGATAAAATTCTTGGTTCAACATATGAATTGATTGTTGCACAATCATTAGACGAGAATAATATAAGATGGGATACTTGTAAAAAATTTAATTATGTTGATAGAAATGGTAAGCATAGAACATATACTCCAGATATGTATTTGATTGATTATAATATATATTTGGACCCAAAAAACGATTATTTGATCAATAACAATAATCCCAGTTTAGGATTTTCTGATGAAGAAAAAATAAATAAAGTTTGTGATCAAAATAAGATTAAAGTGTTAATCTTGAATAAGAACCAACTATGTTGGAATGAAATAATTAAATTGCTGAAGTAGCTTTAATTGGTAGAGCAGCGCACTTGTAATGCGAAGGTTGAGGGTTCGAGTCCTTTCTTCAGCACCATATTAAAAGGAAACAAAAAATGATGCGAGTACAATGGATTTTGTTGTTTGCTAGATAAATTTTATTGCGGGGTAGTGGAAAAGTGCCATGCTAGCCTCATAAGCTAGAGAACTGGAGCGTCACCAGCGACCGCAACCAAATTAATGGTCCTATTGCCGTCAGGGAAGGCTACCCGCTGTCTACGGGTAAAGGAGGGTTCGAGTCCCTTTAGGATCGCCATTATATTGGGGATTAGTTCAGTTGGTAGAACGCCAGACTCTGAATCTGGATGTCCGAGGTTCGAGTCCTTGATCCCCAGCCAATTAAAGGATTTTGATATGACTGACGTAATCGTTCAATATAATTATGATATGAAACAACATACTCGTGTTGTTCGTAATGTCGAAATTGTTAATGATGTCTTCAATTTATTTGAACAAAATTATCCAGAATATCGCATCTATCGTATTATGGAAATGGATACAACCATATGGTATGGTCAACCAACTCCTAGTGATCCAAGAATAGAATATATTGGTGCCTGAGTAGGATGGCAATGCACAGGTCTGCAAAACCTTGAGAACCCAGTTCGATTCTGGGAGGCACCTCCATAGAAAGTCTTGTATATGAAATATTATGATTATATCAATTCAAAAGAATGGCAAAAAAAGAGAAAAGATTTCTACTCTTCAAATTTATATAAACAAATAAAAGGCGAAGGAAAATGGAATTGTTATTGTTGCCAAGCGTCTAACGTCCCATTAGATTTACATCATAGAACATATAAACGTCTTGGAAATGAACATATAGGTATAGATTTAGTTCCTGTCTGTAGAAATTGTCATAATGAAATTCATAAACTTGAAAAAAGTGGGGTACAGCTTTGGAAAGCTACGAAAAAAATAAAAAATAAAAGAAAAAGGTCAGTTAGCTCAACTGAATAGAGCATCGCGCTACGAACGCGAAGGTTGAGGGTTTGAGTCCTTCACTGACCTCCATTTAAATTGCTGTCGGTGTTGATGGGAAACACTATTTCGACAAGAGAATAACGCCGTTCGAATCGGAGCAGCAGTATGCGGGGGTGATGTAGTGGTAGCCTGTTACCTTGCCAAGGTAATCGTACGAGTTCGATTCTCGTTCCCCGCTCGCGTCGGTAGTATAGTGGTTATTATTCTTGGCTTCCAACCAAGAGATGCGGGTTCGATTCCCGCTCGACGCTCCACTGAAAAACGAACTTTTATAAATAACTTTATATAAAAGTTACTTTGGAGGTTCAAAAATGTTATGTGAATATTGTAAAGAAACTCATTCAGGTGAATATGGTTCTGGAAGATTTTGTTGTAAAAAATGTGCTTCGGCTTTTTCTACTTTCTCAAAAAGAAAAGAAATTAATTTAAAAGTTAGTGAAAAATTAATTGGAAGATCTCCATCCAATAAAGGAAAGAAACAAAGTCAAGAACATATTGAAAAACGCCTTTCCGCAATAAATGAAGAAACTAGAAACCGTATATCAGAAAAAGTAAAAAAGAAAAGAGAAAATTTGTATTTGTCAAAAATGTTTGAAGATCTTAGTTCTGGTCAAAAAAGAAGAAGAGTTTTTGAAGAACAAAACTTTAAATGTAATAACTGTGGAATATTTGAGTGGTTAGGTCAACCCATAAAACTTGAATTAGAACATAAAGATGGCAATACGAATAATAACGATAGAAATAATTTAGAAGGTCTTTGCCCAAATTGCCATTCATTTACAATGACATGGAGAAAAAGAAAATCTGCGCTTGTGGTGGAATAGGTAGACACGCCAGTCTTAGAAACTGGTCTTCGGGTGCAAGTTCAAGTCTTGCCAGGCGCACCATTATAATGCTGTTTTAGCTCAGTTGGTAGAGCACCTGTTTAGTAATCAGGATGTCGGGAGTTCGATCCTCTCAAACAGCGCCAAGCCCTTGTGACGGAATTGGTATACGTATCGGCTTCAAACTCCGAGTTTTGTAGGTTCGAGTCCTACCATGGGCACCAATTATGCTCGCTTAGTGTTGTTGGTCAGCACACTTGATTGTGGATCAGGTAGACTTGGTTCGAATCCAAGAGCGGGTACCACTAAATACAAATAATGCCGATGGGGCGGTATTGGCTATCGCATCAGATTCATATCCTGATTAAAGTGGGTTCGACGCCCACCACTCGGCACCAAATTAAGAATTGTTCGGGGATGGTGTAATGGTAACATCTCGGCCTTTGACTCCGTAAGACTGCAGGTTCGACCCCTGCTCCCCGATCCAAATTTAATGCTTCTCTGGTGTAACTGATGTGCACGTGCGTCTGAAGAACGTGAGGATACGGTTTGATTCCGTGGGGAAGCTCCATTAATGGAGAGTTGGCCGAGCGGTCTAAGGCACCTCACTGCTAACGAGACGTAGGGGAAACTCTACCGAGAGTTCGAATCTCTCACTCTCCGCCATTATAAATAGAAACAATACCTCGTAAGCATTTAGGGGCGATGTTTCGGTCTCCAAAACCGAAGAGCAGGGTTCGAGTCCTTGACGGGGTGCCAAAATAATGCTTGACTTTAAACAAGTCTTAGAATATACTATATAAAGAATAATGGAAAGGTGGCCGAGTGGTTGATGGCTCTAGTCTTGAAAACTAGCGAACCTGAAAGGGTTCCGTGAGTTCGAATCTCACCCTTTCCGCCATTATGCGACGGTCTTCTAACGGCCTAGGAAACCTGACTTTCAATCAGGGCAATGAGGGTTCGACTCCCTTCCGTCGCGCCAATACGCCGGATTAGCACAGAGGTAGAGCAACCTAAAATAATTTTGGGGGATTAACTTAAAAGTAGAGTGCCTGTTTTACAAGCAGGAAGAAGAGGAGCGTTACCTCTATCCCCTACCATTTCTTTAATTGACTCTAAATTAATGTGTTTTTTGCCAATAACAATTACATATATATTGTTTTGGTTTGATGCATTTATAATTTTATTAATATCTGTCTTTATAAGATATTCGTTTTTAGGGTCTAAATATAATAAATGAGATTTTAGGCGGTTCGAATCTCTCATCCGGCACCATTTAATGCTTCTGTAATTCAATGATAGAATAATCGACTGATAATCGATCTACCGTGGTTTGATTCCACGCAGAAGCACCAAAAATACTACTTGACTTTTAACTTAAGTCGCGGTATTATAAATGATAAGAATTAAGGTTAGATACAGCACACAACCTATGTTTGAAATCGCGATAACAGCGAAGGCAGTGATTAGAGGCATCTTCTGGAAAGCTTGACTTTCCTTCTGAGATTTAGCCATCGAAAGATGGGGGAACTTTGATGAACACTGGGTGGTCGAGAATCCTTCGGGGTTACTCGTAATAACCTGAACCTCTTCGGAGGATGGTGGACCACAATACCGCGACTAACCTGATAAGTTTAAGTATCATTTCAGCAATCCAAAATGCATTTGACTTGTAATCAAAAAAAGCAAAAAGTGATACTGTTTAATTAAGATTGAGTTCAGCAATAATAAAATCTATATGCAAAATAGAAAAAAGTTCAATCTGTTGATAACAAAGGAGAAGTGAAATGTCAACATTTGTTAATGCCGTTAAGAACCAGACTGCTCGTACTACTAATGGTATGAAGGCTCGTAAGTCTACTGCCAATTCAGTTACTGATCTTTTCTATAAGATTGGTGCATCTCGCGGTAAGAACGTAATTCCTGACTTTACGGCAGCTTATGTTCAAGATAAGGAATTGGCTGGCCGTGTTGTTCTTTGGGCGCGTGATATTCGCGGAGGCGCTGGTGAGCGTAAGATTTTCCGGGATATTCTAGAATATGCTTGTGATCATGATCCTGCATATGCGGAGCGTCTTTTGAAGCGTGTTCCCGAGCTTGGACGTTGGGACGATATCTTTGTTACCAAGGGTGATTTGCGTCAGATCGCATTTGCGATGGTTCGTGATGCTCTTGAAGCCAAGAATGGTCTTGCTGCTAAGTGGATGCCACGTAAGGGTAAGGAAGCCGCTGAACTTCGTTCGTTCCTTGGAATGTCACCTAAGCAGTATCGTAAGACACTGGTTAGCTTGACCAAGGTTGTTGAGCAGGACATGTGCGCTAAGAATTGGGATGAAATTAATTTCAACCATGTTCCTTCGCTTGCTTCTTCTAGATATAAGAAGGCTTTCTCACGTCACACTGAGAAGTATAAGGAGTGGACTACTGCTCTTGTTTCGAAGGATCCTGAAGTAGCAAAGACTGTCAAGGTCAATGCTGGTGCGGTTTATCCGTATGATGTGCTGAAGGGTGTTTCTCCTTACGGTTACAATGCGTCATATAATCAGTCGAACCTCGATCACATTCGTGCTCAGTGGGATGATCTTCCTAACTTTGTTGGTGATGCAAACATCCTTCCGCTCGTTGACGTTTCTGGTTCAATGACTTCACCTGCTGGTGGCTATAACTCCAAGTCGAAGGTAACTTGCCTTGACGTTTCTGTTTCTCTTGGTCTTTACCTTGCTGAAAAGAACACTGGTAAGTTTAAGGATACGTTCTTGACTTTCTCTGGCAAGCCTGAGCTGCTTCATCTTCGTGGTAACATCCTCGATAAGGTTAAGCAGATGGTAACTTCGAAGTGGGACATGAACACTAACCTGCATCTCGCGCTGGATAAAATCCTTCTCACTGCAATTGAAGGTAATGTTCCTCAGTCAGAAATGCCTGCAATGCTGCTGATTCTTTCGGACATGCAGTTTGATCAGTGCACTACTCACGATGACTCTGCTATGGAAATGATTGCTCGTAAGTATATCTATCATGCTTACAATATGCCTAACATCGTTTTCTGGAACTTGAATGCACATGAAAATGTGCCTGTTAAGTTCGATGAACGAGGCGTTGCTCTTGTTTCTGGTTTCTCTCCAACTATCGTTAAGTCGGTGTTGGCTGCTGATTTGGAGGACTTTACTCCGGAGGCGATCATGCTTAAGACATTAATGTCTGATCGCTACGACTTCTAAATTTCTAATTAAGGGTGGGTTCATCCCCGCCCTTTTTTAATATCCATATTTTATAAATAAGAATGGCCCTTTGGGTAATAAAAATATGGAGGTTATAATGGATAAAGTTATTAAAGCACTTGTATGGGTAGCAGATAGAGTTAAAGAGCCTAGCACATGGGCTGGCGGCGGACTAGTGGCAGTATCAATACATACATTATTCCCCGGTGCTTTGGGAGATAGTATAATTGCTGTTGGTGTTGCTGTTGGCGGACTTCTAGCTATTGTTATGCCTGAAACTCCAGCAAGTAAATGATTAATATAGACGATCAAACAATAGCGAATTTAAAAAACGCTATTCAAATTGCATCTAATCTTAATTGGTTTGAATTACGTCAAAAATTTCAAAATTCAGATTGGTTAGGATTAGGTGTTGTTTCTTTGGAAGATGCTTTTGAAATTGCAAAACCTTTTGTTCCTCAAGCAAATGTTGCCGAGGCAGTAATTAAAATGTTGGCTGGATTTGCCGACAGTTATCCAAAATCAAATTCTGAAAAATTAGATATTAAGAAAATTATTCAGTCTATTCTAATAGCAGAAGGAATAGATTGGAAAGGCATAAAAGATGCATTAATGGGAAACAACCCATTTCTTGCTGGTAGTTCATTAATAGACGATATAGCTAAACTTATTTCGCCATTTGTTCCTCTATCAGCACCAGTTTTAAAAATATTGGATATTTTGGTGTTTTTAGGTAAAAACACAACGCCGATGGACGCTGAAATGATGGTGATTATTCAAAAATTAAAAGATGGTCAAGAATTAGACCCAACAGAACAAAAAATTTATCAACAATATATAGGAGAATCTAAATGAACAAGAATATTTTAATTGGAACAGTATTAGTATCAGGATTAGCTTTGGCTGGTTGTAATGTTGCGGGAACAACTATCACTGCTGCACAGATTCAAGCGGCAACTCTTCAGGCTTGTCAATTCATTCCAACCGCTGTTGAACTTGCTGGAATGATTCCTAATGTATCATCTAACGTAACCACTGATGCAAATTCTATTGCTAACGCTATTTGTGCTGCTGTTAAGAATGCTTCAGTAACACCAGCCGCTCCTGTTAAGGCAGGCGCTGTACGTAAATCTAATGCACCTGTTGTCGCTAACGTAGTACTGCCTAACGGTCAGGTTGTTAAAGTTACTGGTGTGTTTGTTCAGTAATGAAATTGTTACTTTAATACATCATTTAAAATACGAAGATAAATACTCCGGGAGCGCATTCCGGAGTATTTTTTATGGCAAACTGGGTTAAAAGAACAATAAAAGGTCCTGGCGGAGTTAGATTTACCACAACAACGAATTATGGTAAAGGATTTACCCATTCACAATCTATTGGTAATAAAAATGGTAGAACTACGATTTCTCAATCTCCAAACGGAAAAACTAAACTAACACAAACATATCACGCTGGTGGTATGACTATGAGAAAAACTATTTTTTCTTCTGGTCCTAAGAAAATTAAATACAAAAAAATGAGATCAAAGAAATTATCCAAAGCCGAAACAGAAGCTTTGAATTCTTTGATCTCATCGAAATATTTTTGGGGAGTTTTAATTTTCGTGTTATTAATTTTTATGTTTATGAAGTAAACACTTCCAACACTCTTTTAACATATTGAGAACGCTCCAGTTTAAATACTTGGGGCGTTTTTTCATTATCAACTGTGATAATAATAACGATTTGTGGAACTGCTATTTTATACGTCCATTCAAACATCATGGAATAAACTGTGGATTGAAGTAAATAGTTTTCGATCCATTCTAATTTCTTAGGTTTCCTTGAAGTTTTGAAATCTATGATAGACAAAACGCCATCATATTCACCAACCAAGTCTGTTCGACCGGCACACTTAAGAGATTTAGAATAAAGAGGTAACTCAACGCCGAATAAATTATCAACATGTTTATCTAGTATTTGTTTAATAGGATCAAATGATTCTATATTAACAGGCATTTGATTTTCAAATATGTTGTTTTCGTTTAGAACATATTTCTCAGCCATTTTATGTATGGCTGTGCCTCTTCGAGCGGCTTGAGTTGAAATTCTTTGAGCTTCAGCTTCACCGACTCTTTTCTTCCACTCAATCAATGCAGTTTTGTCTAATTTTTCGCCTAGTATAGTTGTTACTGATTTAAGTTTAGTGACGCCATCGGGCAGCACGTAGTGGCGCCGCCCGTTAATATTTTCGGTTTTTAATTCGACGAATGGTACAAAATTATGTTTGAATATTTTACGTGACAATTCTTAATTCTTCTTTTGATATAATATAATCTTTTACCATTTTTGATCTAACAATATCCTCGCGTTGAAAATCTATGAATTCAAAAGATTTCATTCTTTTAATAATACGCATGAAATCGTTGAGACCATTCTTTTCTTGATCTTTAGTGAAATCAGATTGTCTAAAGTCTCCAGAGAATATAATTTTACAATTTTTACCAACACGAGTAATTACAGAATCAAGCTCGTGGAGAGTTAGATTAGCTATTTCATCAACGACAATAATACAATCATTAAGAGTAACACCGCGTATGAAAGAAGTTGATATAAACTCAACAAGGTTCTTGTTTTTGAGGTAATCATAGGCATCTCCTCTTCCAAATAATTCAGAACATATCGCATAATAAGGAGATTCATAAACTTTGGCCTTTTCTTTAGGACTTCCGGGTAGGAATCCCATATCTCTTGTTGGAACAACGCTTCTAACAATAACAAGCTTTTTGTAAACGCTGTTTTCGGATAATATCTGGTTCAAACTTAGATATAAAGATATGAAGCTCTTACCCGTTCCAGCAATCCCGTGAAGCATTAAATTTTTGCCTTGTTGATAGGCTTCAAAAGAACGTTTTTGATTTTCGGTTAATGGTTCTACGTGTTTAAGATTAAAATTTAATTTTTCTTGATTTGTATTTTCTTTTCCGTTTTGCTGACGAAGGATTCTTTTTTCTTTTCTTGTTAGACGCTTACTATGTTCCATTTTTATCCTGATTAAAAAGTATTAACGGTGCTTCTACTTATTCCTCTCTGGGCTTCTCTTTTCACCTTTTTAAGGACATCCCTAAATCCAGAGTCTGGTTTTTTTAGACCTCTACCGGAATGGATTAACGGAGCTCCGTTAACGAGTTGAGTTACTTGGGGATTTTCTTTCAAATAGATTTCAAGAGCTGAAATGCTCATGAAATTTTCATACTCTTCGCCGGTTTCATTGTTAATAAACAAATAAGTTGGCATATCTATTTCCAATCATCTTCGTGATAGTCGTCTTCATCTTCTTCGAGCAACCCGGAAATATCCTTAGTTTTAAGGGCTTTTTCTATTCGCTTTTGTTTCTTTTTTTCTAGGTAATAACTACGGTTGTCATAGTTATCTTCTTCTTCGTAAGAAAAATCGTTCTTTTTGAACTTTTTAACGTTCTGTTTGCTCATCGAATAAGTCCGGGTAATGCCTCTACTACGTGTTGAAGGGTAATTCCTTTAAGGGGTTTCTTATCTTTAATATGACAAAGAAGCTCAGCGTCCTTGGGAGCTAAATTTTCAAGTAGTTGAACGAACATCGTTTCTCTTTTGTTTTGATTTAGATTATCGTGAAACCCTTTGATGAAATATCTAAGTTTCGTACATTCTCTAATTAGAACACCTTCCTGGTCGTTAAGATCGTTCGGCTTATATGGAGGTGCACCTTCTGGTAACAACCAAACAATAGAGGGATCGTAACATCCTTGAAGAACCACACGTAAAACCAAACTATCGTTGGCTTTTATTGCGGCTACTTTTTCTTCAGTTTTCTTGAGTTTCCCAACCTTTTCTAGGAACTCAGCTACACCAACCTGCATTTAGAAATCTCCAATATTTTCCATTAAATTTTTAAGTTTGTTGCTGATGAAATAATTCATCAACTTAGATTTATCTTTATTGTTTTGATTATTATATTGCTCTATAACCTTACTTCTAATTTCTTCTGGAGTAAAGTTAAGATCAATAAGCTCTTTATTACGTTGATAGTTTCTAGCTACCATACTATCGTATTTAGACGGGTCTAAATTCATATAATGATCGAATTTTTTAGAAGTCAACGGTTTCTGACGGTCCCCAACAACAAAGCAATTATCAGCAGAAAGTACGTTAGGTACGCCATCGCCAGAGTCACCTTTTAAAATATGTTCTTTAAGGAATTTTTGGGGATCGTTATGAGACAACCACTTTTTTCTAGTGGGGTCATATTGTTTAATGTTGTTGCGATTATGAAGTTGAACGAAATCTTTATCCCCAGAAAGTATAAGAATTTTATCGTCAAATTCTCTAACCAGAGTTCCTATAATATCGTCAGCCTCAGCAGATTCAACATCAATAACTCTATACGGGAAAAATTCTTTGAGCTCTGCCCTAATCTTATTCATACATTCGAAAATAGATTTCCAATCTAACTCTGAAGCAAGACGATTCTTTTTACGGTTGGCTTTATAATAAGGAAAAGCTTGTTTACGCCAATAGTTTGTATTGTCGCAAGCAATAATCATTTCTCCATATTCATCACCAAACTTTGACTTATAAGAACGAAGCGAGTTGAGGACCATATGTCTAATCATATTTTCTTCAACTTGAGCGTTTGTATGGTTGCCTAGTTGCATCATAAGATTAGACAACATCACCTGAGACAGATCAACGATAATCAAAATTTCACCTTTTGTTTGAGATATTTTTCAATTCTATATTAAGAGAGTCAGTTATTTTTAGAGCACCAGTTTCTTCTTTATCCGGAACAAACACGCTATCGGCAATTTTTTGAAATGGATGATATATACCGTAATATTTACACATTATAGATCTTAACGATTCTACGACAAAAGCGCCATCTTTAATATCTTCATCTTCTTCGTCAGAAATATTAAATCCAGCAATTTCTAATTGATTGAAAATGATTGGGGCTAAATTGGATAGAGTTTCTTGAATATGATAGTGTTTCATCATTTCGACGTTACGATTTATTTCTTCCATAGAAAATTCAGGAATCTTAACATTTAAATTTTGTTTTGGAAAAATTACGACGTTGTTACTATCCATTTAATTTCTCTTTGGGTTTCATAATATATTATACCTTATAATTTATTTTTCGTCAAGCACTATTATTTAGGTTTAGCAGCTGCTTGTTATTCTTGAACCGTAATCCGTGAAACCGAAATCGTAAATTTTACAGTTGGTGTCTCTAGTTACTGATTGTATCACTTTATCGCGATTATTGGGATCGACGTAAAATAAGAAGAAACCACCACCGCCTGCACCGAGAAGTTTTCCGCCTAGAGCGCCAGCCTTTAGAGCTCTATCATATATCTGGTCGAAGTAGTCGTTAGTGATGTCGGCGGCGACACCCTTTTTATCCATCCACGCTTCATGGAGCAAACTACCGAAATCGTCGAGTTTATTTTCGCTCAGCAATTTTGCACCAATAAAAGCTTTATCTCTAGACCTTCTGACTAAGTCAAACTTATCTTTTTCGTTCATTGCAGCCGCTTGTTTCTGTAAAATAGAATTTGCATTACGTCCGCGACCAGAATAAACAAGTAACAATCTCCTTTCTAGATTACTCCAAAGATTTCGATCGTAAGTTAAAGGTTTAATATCAACAGAACCGTCACCATGAAACTCAAATAGGTTCATACCGCCATAAGCCGAGGCGTATTGATCTTGCTTACCGACTGGATACTTACATAGTTCTCGTTCGATATAATATGCCTTTTGAGCTAGATACTCGCGCGTCAACAACGAGTAACGGCTCTGTTCGTCTCTATGCGCCAGACAATTAACCAGACCGATAGTGAAGGCCGAAGAAGATCCAAGTCCAGATCCTTTAGCTAAAATATCGGCGATCGAAGCGATCGTATACTCTTTAATCACGTCGTAGTGTTTCAAACTTTCTCTAGTAATAGCGTGTTGCATCTGTTCGACGTCGGGGAATTCTTCGATCGTGTCGTACATGATCTTAATTCCCAAATGAGGAGTCTTATGAAGCATCACGTAGATGTACTTATCAATCGTAACAGACAAAGCAGCGCCGCTTTCCTTTTCAAAGAAAGAAGGCATGTCGCTGCCGCCGGAAAAGAAACTAATACGCAAAGGCGTTTTAGAAAGAATCATTAAATTGTCCTGTAAATAAATTTTTGTTGTGGCTTGCCACGAGACTCAACAGTCTTATATTTACCGAGTTGATCCTCAATCATCACATCCCACTTATGTTTGATTAGATTGATGTTGTAACGAGTATCAACAAAAACCTTATTGAACATAATCATATTTTGTTCCTGATTGCTTTTCACAAAATTAATTGCATTATTCAGATGATTGATGAAAATATTCGCGTGATGATTTTTGTCCATAAGATCGGCATGATACATAAGATTCAATCCGCCAGAAGTTTCTGGTAATGCACCAACATCAGAATGAACACAGACCAATCCAGCTGACATAGCTTCTAACATAGCTCTACAGCTGGTTTCGTACCAAATACTTGGATAAGCAAAAATATGAGCCTTGTTCAACGCTTCCTTCAATTCTTCATTAGGAACGTATCCATGATAAGTCATTTGAGGATGATTTCTGATTTGATCATACATAGGCTCAAACGACTTATCAGCATCTTCCCAACCGTAAATCTTAAAACTTGAATATACATCTAGATGAATTTCTGGATGCATCTTCGCCAATGAATCAAACACCGGCAAAAGAATTTCCAATCCTCTTTGCGGGGTTGAAGTGTACACCAATCGAATCTTGTCTTTTGGTTTAACCAAAGCTGATTGTGGCGCTGGTTCAATACCGGATTCAATTACGATTGACTTAGGATCGTGAGCCAATCCATGAATTAGCTGATACCTTTGCATCTGCCAGTTAGAAATAAAAACAAACTTATGATAGTTATCCCTAAAAGATTGATCCCTGAACTTCGCCGATTCAGGATCTTCTGGTAGATCATGACACCAGAAAACTCTAATTTTTTCCCAATTTAGTTCGCGTTCCCTTGAACATACAATTTGAAATTCTTCCAAATCTTTTGGATTAATTAGAGAAGCTAGCTTACGTTTAGCAAGCTCAGTTCCGCCGTTAGCCTTTATAGAAATTTCGTTTTCTTCAAATCCAATCATATTGTGTACCCCGATTTAATAGCATCATTATAGAACATTTGGCAAGTTTCTTTAGAAAATTGTGTTAAATCTTTACCGAAACCCTTAACCTTTTTGATGAGATCAGGAGTCATGGTTATAATATCACAACCGGACCATTCGGCGTGTTTAATGTTATAAGCTTCTCTAGAAGAAGCCCATAGAAATTCTGCTTTACCGCCTTCGTTTCTAATATCATCATACAAACCAACACAACGAGAAACAATTGATTCCGGATCTTCACCAGCGTCCGCAATACGACCAGCGAAAATTGAAATTATACTAGGAACTTCTGGGCAAAATCTATCGATTATATTGCTTACTTGATATTCGGTAAAAACCGCAGTAACGTTAAGATTAATTCCTTCATAACTTAAACTTTGAATCAAATCATAAGTATCTTCGCCCGAAGTATACATGACAGGAATTTTTACATATACTTGATAATTCTTTTCGTTACCCCAATCACTGATAATTCTAGCTTGTCGACGAATTTCGTCAGGTTCATCGGCGAACACTTCTAAACTTAGAGTTGTTTCGGGCCTATTCCTTGCCAAAAATTTAATAACGTTTTTGGCAAATTCTTCATAATTCATAACGCCAGCTTGACGCATCAAAGTTGGATTAGTTGTAAACCCCGTTATTGTTTTATCTCCAGCCGCATCGATTATTCCCACCATATCGGCGCCATCGGCGTATAATTTAATCATTTATTAATCTCCTCAATCAAGGTACAAGCTTCTAAAACATTAGAAACAATATAATCAGGTTGTATATTTCTATATTCGTAAGGGTATGTGTATTCTTCACCAACGAAAATAGTTTTTAGTTTGCTTCTATTACCAGCAACTATATCTTTCCAACGATCACCTATTATATAGGATTTACTACGATCGATCAAGTATTTTTTAATTATATCTTCAATCATACCGTTGTTGGGTTTATACATATTGGAATTTCTATCGTCAGCGTAGTATATATCATCTATTCTCAACCAATTAGAAATCATTCTATGCATATTATCTAAATCTTTGTAAGACAATGGACCTTTGACGTCAGGTTGATTTGTTACAACAAAAGTTTTATAGTCCATATTTCTGACGATATTCACCGCTACTTTAACATTATCAATAAATTGAAACTCGTCGAGAAACCAAGGGGCTGTTTTAGAACCATCTGGTCTTTCGACGAGTTTATTAATTACACCATCACGATCAAAAAAAATTGCTCGATTCATTTCACCACTTTGTTTTATTAACCTGTAAAGAAGGATTGGAAACTATAGCATGCCAAATAACAGCTTGAAAAGCTTCGCTATGTGGCGTGATTCTGGAAGGTTGAATAGGAGGAACTACTACACAATAATCAGCGTTGTAAGCGGTGTATCCGTCTTTCTTACCGACTATACCCAATACGACGGCGTTTTTTGATTTTGCTTGATCGATGGCCTTAATTAATCCTACAGAAACGTTTTTATTCTTATCGCCACCACCAACAGATAAAATAAAAAGAGCATCTTTTGAACTTAACTTACTGATTTTAAGATATTCATCAAATACGGTGTCAAACCCTTCGTCATTTGTTCTAGCAGTAAGCTCTGGAACGTTATCTGTGGGGCAATAAGACTCGATACCACAAAGCTTACGTAGGTCGTTGACCAGGTGAGAAGCGTTTCCTGCTGATCCTCCAACACCGAGAACGAAAACCCTCCCGTTTGATTCTCTGACTCTTTTGAGAGCGGCAACTAACTTCTCCACCATATTTTTATCTATAGCTTCGGCAATAGAAACTACTTCTTCAAAGTATTTATCACTAAAACTCATTCAACTTATTCCTCAATCTAGAAGAGCTCCACCGGTGGAATCTCTTATTGTAAATTATTTCAATATTTCTATGAATACAAAGAGCTTGACCAGTATGTACTTCCCCGTAATGATCATAACCTATAAATCTTTTTTGAATGTCTATGATACTTAGTAAATTTTCTAGATCACCTTCAGTCTCGTAGGGATATATCTCGTCTACGTAACGAATAGATTTGAGTTGTATAAACCTTTCGAGCAAACTTTGAACGGGGTTATTTTTTAATTTTGGTCTGTCGATAGTCGGATCGGTTTGTAGACCGACGATCAGCCTGTCACATTGACTACGACATTCTTCAAGCATAGCGCAATGACCAGCATGAAGAATATCAAATGTACCACACGTAAATCCAGTAATCACGCCTGTCTCGTCAAATAGTTTGGTCTAATATACTTAGCACCAAAGAATTCCTTAACCAAATTGATTACCACTTGATCATCATATTCCTTACATGAAAAAACATCGAGGTAAAGTGCGTTACCACCATTTCCGTCATCAGGAACAAAATGAGCACAAATATTCGATGTTTCAATAAGCTGGACCAAAGTATAGCCAGCCTTATTACCAGAACCAAATTCAACGATCTGCGGCTCGCCGTAAGCGACCATATCGATATCCTTGACTAGTCTCTTAGTGAAATTGTAAATATTTTCATAACTCGTGATCGCGCCGTGATCGAGTTCGGCACAATCCAAAAGTAAGCTATAGCCCCAATAAGATTTATCATTCATTTATATTTCCTTTCATTTTACAGTTTTCATTATGCCATCTAATTAGATTTGTTTTTCCTCCGATGTTTTTTGAACAAACAAAACAAATATATTTCTTTTTAGGAATACGAAGTTTTTCTTTTATGTTTTCGGAGAATGTTTTTCCTTTATTTGGACTAGGTATCTTTTTATTTTTTCTAGTTTCTGAAATTTTCTTTTTAGTTTCTAAAGATACTTCATGTCCTAATAATGAAACAGAACGTTTTATGTTAGCTTTTTCTAATTGTTCTGAAGTTTTATGACGATGACCATTAAATTTACCTTCCGTCTTAGCTTTTATATAATTTTCGCTCTTAGAAGTGTCGCCGCCATCGCCGCCATCCGTTTGATTGTATAATATACCATTTCCAATATCTTTTCTACCAAATAATTTTATGTAAGATTTTTCCAAAAAACAAGCGGTTTCATTAGTTATATTTTTATGATAAAATATAATTTTTGATTTATTTTTTGGAACGCTTATTGTATGTTTTTATAAGCTCTTCTACCCTTACCTTTACCAATATAATATGGTGTATTGTTTTCTTCTCTAAGATACGCATAAACGTGATAAATATTCATAGCTGTGTCCTTCGTTTGACATAGAGTCAGTGGGACTGGTACTCCGCGACTGACACAACTATTTATTAAAAATCGCCCGGCTGGACTTGCAAACAACGAAGACCTTCTGTTCTCCACATATCAACAACACGTTGACGATCTTCAAATACTATTGTCGGATTATAACCGTCTTTACGAATCTGGTCAAGAAGTTCTTTCTTAACAACATCATCCGATCTATAATCATTGAGTGGTCGCATATAAAGCTTGTCAAAAAGAAAGTCTAGATAATGCATTCTCAACCAATTAATGGTGTCGTCTCGCTCGTTTTCCATTCTTCCTGTACAGAGTACCAGCTTCGAACCAGAAGCTTTAAGTGATTCTAGAATATAGATGATGTCAAAATGCGGCTCGTCTTCCATGACACCCTTTTCATAAGACTTCCAATCTTTGGGAGACTTACGGATATGGTGAACTCTATGGGAATTGTCGGCTATGGTGCCGTCGATATCAACAATAACATCATGCATCATAATTAATCCTGTTGATGTATTTAAGTTTTTGTTCTTCAGGCCATCCCTTTAGATAAGGACTATCTTCATCGAACATACGAAGGTATTCTTCTTTATTTATTTCTCTATGAGAAAAGATCACTTGGCCGAGATGTTGCTGACTAAACTCATGAAAATTTTCAGCGTCACTTTCTCTAACGACTTCATCAAGAGCAGGATCAATATTATCTTCAACCTCAACACAATAACGAATACGGTGTTGAGATATGCATTCGACTATAACCAACTTTTTCATTTTATCCTCAGTAATTGTGGCTCACGTTCTGAACGTAAGTTACGGAATCTACACGGAAAGAACGCCAACCGTTGTTAAGGATATCCCAAACAGCAATAACGTCGGTATTTTCCCTATGAAATTTATGATCTTCATTGATATTATACTTTGGAGGCAAAAGATCAGGCCTTAGAGTACAACGCATTGTGCGCTGTTCGCCGTTAACTTTATTAAACTGAACTTCAATCACGTACATACGTAGATCGTTCAAAAGATCGTCGCGATTAATCATATTAAATTCCCTCATTCAAAAGTTTACGATTATCCTGTGTTTCTTCAGTTAGATACTTTTTAAGATTTTCAAACCCGCCAATGTTGAAACCATCTATAACAACAACAGGAAAAGATTTCGCGTTCGGAAAAATTTCCAAAAGGCTTTCTCTAGAAAAATCTTCGTCTAACTTTAGTTCTGTATAATTAATTCCTTTAGAGCTAAGTAGCATCTTAGAATTAACGCAGAATTTACAATTCGATTTAGTATATATTGTAACGTTCATCCTAGCATAATCTCCCAATATTTCTTAATATCCTCAGAATTTGAGGAATCAAATCCCAAAATAAACATATCATATTCAACAAGCAGTTCTAGATCGCTTTTCATATTATATCTCCTTCATAACCTTACTTAGTATAACCTGATACGGTTCAAAAGTCAAGTCATTCATCTTCTTTAACCACCTTTAGCCCCATTTTTACAAGGTATTTAATTTGGTCAATATCCGAATAATCTATGACTGCATAACCATTCTGAGTGCTCGGAAAACGGTTAGTTATACTTTCTATTCTTTTAAGAATGTCTACGCACCAATTAAGGTCAGCTGATTTAACTAATTCTTCTGTTGTCATAACAAACTCCAAATTAAAAGGGTGGGATTTCTCCCACCCCATTATATATATCTGTATGCTACTACTCTGCTTCTAGCATAAGTACCAACACCGACTTTTCTGCCATGGTTTCCCGAAATCAAAATAGGATTACCATGTTTATCATAACCAGAAACAACCCCGACGTGACCACCGCCTCGACGAGTTGTTACGGCAACACAGTTAACACAACCATAAGATGCTGGTTGTCCCCTGTGTTTATATGACATAGCAGTTCGATCATTACCAGAATGTGTGATCATATTCATGAAATCAGCACACCAAAGGCTACGAGGAAGTCCTAGTTGTCTAGCTGTTGCACCAACATATCTTAATGCTTTATTAGCCAAACCGTTTCCTTGTCTGATCGACTGTTCGATAAACCCAAAATGTTCTTGGGTCTTTCTTTTGTTATTATCAAGAGTTTCAACTACATTTCTTGCTCTATCTTTCGCAAAAAATGCGGCTGGACTATTGTCATCATTCGAATAATATATTTGCGGTTCTTGTTTTTGACCAATCACCATATTCACTTTTTTGTTTTTATGCTTGTATACTACAACATGATGATAATGATGTCTCTTATGTCTTGGTCTAGCATTAGCTGTAGAAACTACGCCAATACTAACTAGCATTGCTACTAGTGAAAATATAAGCTTTTTCATTACTTTTCCTTTTGTTTACGTCGCTATTAAGAGAAATATATTATCTCAAAACTTCCATTATCAATCTAGTTTTACCTTGACTAATAAAACCAAGTTTTTGAGCACCGCCTCTTGTAACGTCCAACCCCGTCCCTCTTACGAATGGACCCCTGTCATTGACAATAGCAACTATGGACTTTCCATTATTCGGATTAGTCAGTTTGAGTTGAGTTCCAAATGGTAGGGTACGATGAGCGACAGAATATCCATTTGGATCGAAATGTTGACCGCTGGCAGTTCTTCGACCAGAAGAATACCAGGAGGCAACAATACCGCTTTTTTGAGCGGTAATTTTATTTATAGGATAAGAATTTGTAGTTTGACAGCCGCCAAGGAAAAAGAAAATCGGCAAAAGATACAAATATTTCATGATGTAGACTTTCAAAATAGTGGTTGTCCTACCGGGAATTGAACCCAGATCTGACGCTTATAAGGCGCCTGCTCTAACCGATTGAGCTATAGGACGATAATTTACTAATTATATCATAATTCTGTTTTTTTATTAAGTCAATTTCTTTTTGTTTGATTACTAATATTTTTTTATCTAATTGGCTCCATTTAGCCCTATCACGATCTGTTTCATATCCCTTTACTTCAATATAACAATTATATTCTTCAATTAAAAAATCTGGAAAATATAAATGCCAATCATCATTCCAAAAATAAGAAATTGGTTTTATATTACTTCTGATCCATTTAATATTATTTTTATCTAAAAATTTTGCAACTTCATATTCCCAAGTGCTATTAAATCTAACACCATCGATTGTAAAATGTTTTGATCTTCCAACTATGTTTTTATCAGAATAAGATTCTGGGTGTTCTAATACCGCCTTTTTCATTATTTTTGAATGTTTTTTTCTATTTTCAGGATTAGAATAGTATTCTTTTGTTTTTATAGAAGCTTTTTGTCTTTGTTCTAAAGAAGCGGGAGGACACAATAATCTTTTTTGTCTTTGTTTTTCTTTATATTCAGGCGATTGATGAAAATCAAATTTAATTTCTATTCCCGCTTCTTTTCGTTTTTGAATCCAAGTTTTTTCTTTATTTGTATTTTCTTTACATAGTCTCTCATGATTTCTTAAAGAATTCAAATTTTTCTTTAATTGATTGCAGAATTTACATTTCATATAAAATACTCCTATTAATTATAGAAGTATTTATAAAAATTAAATTTTAAAGAGCGACCGGCTTCACCTTTAAGCTACGCGCCTGTATTATTTAAGCAGCAATACTTTCGTTGTTCGTTAGAATTTCCTTCAAACGATCAGCACAAAATGAAGCTGCTGGTGCCTCTGGCTTAACCTTTGGAGTAACACCACACATACCACGAATATAACCAGTTGCCTGTGTGATAACACAAGACGAACCATGCATTTCGTTTGGATTGATATCAAGGTGCAACTCGAAATGACGATCACCAATGGCTTCGGCAAGGTCGATATACATCTGAGCAGCACGATAAACTTCGTTCATCAGACGAAAAGCTGGCTTTTCTTTCTTCTGATCAAAATCACGTTCTACATCTGACTTACCAAATACCTTACAACCCTTGTTGCCATCAATATGAACAACAACAGCCACAGTATAATCAGCATACCAAACCTCATTCTTACGATAACGTTCGGAATCAGCGCCGATATAAATCTTTGTCTCGTTAGAAGAATTCTTGATGAAATCAATTACTTCCTTAAGATCAAACTCTTTCATTTTACACCTTTAAAAAATTAGAGACTACCTCTTACGATTACGTCGTGCCCTGCGCTTCTTAGAACCAACCTTACGGCGACCCTTACGCGGGCGATTCTTATGCGGATGACTCATGTTACAGTTCTCCATTCTTCTTCATTAGAATCCAAAGAGCCTTACCAGCATCTTTACCAAACTTATTCTGCATCTTAATCAACTTCTTATGTGCCTTCTTATTCATCATTACCTCCTTCGAAAATATCAACAAACTCAGTTTTACGTTGTTCGTCACTTGTATAATACTCTAGAACGCGCTTAAAACATTCAAGATATATCATATCGTCTTGTAAGTCTCTTACTTCATGTTGACGAATCGACTCCTTAGATAAGAACCTATCTATCTCTTCGATAAGAGTTCTTGCCGAATCTGCTAGACTTTGGATTAGCACAGTTTCCTCAAGCGAACTAAAGGCTTCGGGTGTCAATTCCAACATAACTTTCATCATATATCTCCGATCAGAAATTGGTGCCCGTGGTGGGATTCGAACCCACACTGTATTGATTTTAAGTCAATTGCCTACTAACCTGTTGGGCTACACGGGCGTTAATAATTTATAAGCTCTATCGTAATTTTTACCTTTGGGTGTTAACCCAACTTCGAGTAAAGCTTGTCTTATATTACTATGTTTTTTAAGAGAAGTCAATAATTTTTCATCAGAAACTTTCATTTTACCATTATTTATGTTTTTACCTCTATAAAACTTTGTTTTAGCATGACAATTTGGACATAATAACAATAAATTATTTTTTATATTATTTAGATTATCACCGTCACAATGTTCCAATTCTAGAGGTATAGGTTCGTTTAACCATTCTGACAAATTACAAGATTCACATTTATAACCTCGTTCCTTTATTAAGACTTTTTTGTGTGATCCTTTACCATTATAAGAAAAATCAGCATTATATTTTTCTTTGTTCCAATTCATTTTTCTTTTAGATTCTTCTGACGTATTTAAATATCTGTTAATGTTTTTATATTTTTGATACGCTTTTATAGAACCTTCACTATTTTTTCTTCTAATTTCTGGACATTTTGTTGCTCTAATTTCGCACATCAATTTATTAGACCCATTTCTGAATCTAGCAATATTACCACATCCGTAAGAACATAATTCTGTTGTTTCTATATTTTCTGCTATTCTTTTCAATTTTATCATTCCGCCAAGGGGGCGTCTATTTTTATATACTACCCTATTTCTTCAGGAAAGTCAAACTCTTTTTTTCGCTAAATAATGTAGGTCGCGAGATTGCCGTCTCCACCTACTCTAAACCTGATAGGAGGTCCAGCAATGTTTATTTATTACGTATACGCATATCTTCGAGAAGATGGTACGCCATATTATATTGGCAAGGGCAAAAATAAAAGAGCTTTCTCTAAAGATCATAGTTGCGAAATTCCATCAGATAAATCTAAAATCGTTTTCTTAGAACGTAATTTATCTGAAATCGGAGCTTTTGCTTTAGAGAGAAAATACATCGCTTGGTATGACCGTTCAAACCTTCTCAATAAAACAGATGGTGGTGATGGAACCACAGGAGCTACATTTTCTTTAGAATCTCGTCAACGTATGAGTAAAATGCGTAAAGGGATTCCTAAGAAACCGTTTTCTGAAGAAACTCGATTAAAAATGCGATTAGCAAAATTAGGCAAAAAACAATCAGAAAAACATAAAGAAAATCTCAGTAAAGTTCGAAAAGGAAGAACTTTAAGCGAAGAACATAAAGCCAAAATTAAAGCTGCTTTTGCTTCAAAAAAGTAAGATGTTTTTTGTGAACACGACACATTATATGAGAGTTGTACCATTCGTCCGAAAAAAGCACAGCATTTTCAAACTGATATTTTGCCTCGTAATATGTCGCTTCTCCTTTGGATTTACAGAGACGAATTATTTCACGAGTAAAACTATTTTCGCCGTATTTTTTAACGTCTTCCTGAAGATCTTCGGAAGAACCAAAATATGATTTCCAATCCGATTCAACTTTGGTTCTTTTTTTCTTTCCCTTAACTTGTTTAGTTTTCAGAAAAAAGAAAGTTTTCTTTCCGATATATTTTCTATTGTTTGCAGTATTAGTTATTATATACACAAACGAAGTATATTCATTATTAAATTCATATTCTTTATTTTCGTAAATCCACATCCCAAACTCCATTGTTTGGGATATTTAGTAATGTCAACAACCTTCGTCGTCTTGTGCTTCCCATTCATCGGATGTATCATCATAAACTAACTTATTCGCACAAAAAGGACAAAATTCTGGTTCATCTAATTCGTCGTGTTCAATTGTAAATTCTGCCTCACAATCTTGACAAGTAATCAATTTTTTGGTTCTCCTATGTATTTCTTATATGTTTTAATCCAGTCTGTTGAAATTTGTTGTTGAGCATCTTCCATTGTGATTATACCATCACAAATCATTCTATGCAACTTATTTTCTAGTCTATCTTTGACATGAGCGTTCCAAGGCATTGTAGTGTAGCTTTGAGGCCACAGGTTCTTAATATCATTAGAACCACCGAGTTCTAAAGAAATCAAATGATCAATTTCGAACTTGTCTGCTTTGGGATCAATACCATATTCCTTGAAAACCTTTTTCTTTGTGGCCGAAGAAACATTACGAACAGTTCCTGTGTATCCAGAAAGACAAATCTTTTCCATTGTTGCTTCCTGATCAACTACACCGGGCGTCAAAGCAGGATCAGGTAGAATTGGAAATTCCTTCGCTGATGCCGAACTAATTAATAATGAAAATAATACTTCTAAAATCATAGACTAAATCCTTTAAACGTGTCATTCGTTACGTCCTTCTTAACGCCACCAATGACGTAAGAAGTTATTTCTGTTTCTTGTGGAGCAACTTGTACTTCAGAACCAGAAATCCATTTCTGAGTCCATGGCAAAGGATTACTACCGCCCTTATAGGTTGTATTTAGTCCTATCGCTGTCATTCTCTTGTTAGCGATCCATTCTATATATTCGTTTAATAGTTTTTCGTTAAGACCTATCATAGAACCATCTTTGAATAGATAACTAGCCCATGTCTTTTCTTGTTCAACCGCGTCAACAAACAACTTAATACATTCTTGTTTTGTTTCTTCTGCAATCTTGGCAAAATCTTCATCTTCTTTGACCAAAGCCTTAAGTAATTGCTGAGTACCAGCAAGATGAAGATTTTCATCACGAGCGATTAATTTAATAATCTTGGCATTACCTTCCATCTTCTTAACTTCGGCAAACGCCCATGAACAAGCAAACGAAACATAGAAGCGAATGCCTTCGAGAACATTAACAGACATCAATGCAAGCCAAAGAGCTTTCTTATGTTCATATTTCGACGGACACCAATCTGTCAATCCATACTCAGGAATCTCATTGCAAGAAGATATTTCATTAAATGAAATTAAATTATCATAATACTTGCTGATATCATTGGCACAATCTACGATTTCTTTGATATCCATTAATTCATCAAAAACCTTAGAAGGATTTGGGTATATGTTTCTGATAATATGAGTATAAGATCTACTATGGATTGTTTCACTAAAAGTCCATGTAGTTATCCAAGTTTCTAACTCTGGCAGCGAACATATTGGACTAAAAGCGGCTGTCGGCGCTCGACCCTGTACGGAATCAAGAAGGATTTGTCGCTTAAGATTGCTTGTGAAAATGTGTTGCTCATGAGAATTTAGACCCTTGAAGTCTTTAGAGTCTCTTGAAATATCTACTTCTTCGGGTCTCCAAAAGAAACCAAGTTGTTGATTTGTTAATTTTTCGATCCATGGATACTTCTGCTTATCATATCTAGCAATAGTTACCGGATCGTCAAAAAACAAATTTGCTTTGATAGAATTTTTTTTGTTATTAATATCAAATACACTCATTTAATTATTACACCCGTAATTACCACAATTTTCTTTACAACCATCAAAATTGATAGGACATTTAAAACCATCAAAACATTCGTTGATGGTCTTTTCCCACTTTTCGTTTCTGGCATCTAATTCTGTCGCCAAATCACGGAGATTTTGAGCCGAAACATATCCATCAAGACCCTTTGGCCACCAATAAACGAATCCGTCGTCTGATGTTACAAACTCGTCTTTTTCGTCAGCCATTTTAATAATGTCTTTCATATATTTCTCCTAAAATATTTTTTATCATATTCAAGATAACCATCAGGTACTTCAAACAATTTTCCACTTTCTGGTTCAAGTAAACAAGGCTGCATAGTATCTTTAATATGTACTAGAACGTAAGTTCTTGATTCTAGCTTATCAAATATTTATTTATATGTCAACTTATTTAACTCTATCTCAATCATTAAATTTTACAACTCTCGTAGGATTCGCTTCTATTTTTCTTCAATCTTCCAATCTCCCAACCATATAGATTTTTGCTGTTGGGTCTGTTTCGTGAACAACTATTTGAAGACCATTAATACTTTCGGTAGTAGAATCGTTTGTCATATTCAAGGTATCCTTCTGGTATCGTATAAAGAGTGTTATCATTGGCATTGAGAAGATATGGTTTCATCTCCTCCTTTGTATGCACCACAACATACTCACGCATATGAAGCTTACTATAGATTTCTTCAAAAGTCAATTTTGTTTTCTTAGCTTTCATTGCATTATTCCGCCCAAACTTCAACACCTAATGAAACCATTCTCATTGCAACTTCTCTATTCTTATGATCTGAACCATAAGCACCACACTGAGCAATAATACCAGAATCTTTATGCGTAACACGAATATCATGAGGTGGAATACCTACTTGTTGACCTGTAGGTTTCTCTGTTGACCAAGTATCACGATATATAAGTTCTACTTTGTATTGACTACTGATTGTATCTCTCAAATCTTGCATTTAAAATCCTTCCAGTTGTTATCTTCATTTGGAACCCAACCTTCTCTAAATTTATTAATCATATTATGATGTGTCATCATTGGTTTATCGAACCCAAAATTTATAGCCATTGCGTGGTATGATTTTTTTGTTTCTTTCCACCAATTATAATACTCATCAGCCTTTGCCCATTCTTTTTTTGTTTCATTCGTTGCTCTTGAATGTTCCCATGGCAATTTTCCATGCATCGGATTTTTAGAACCTATTTTACCTTCACTACATTTTTTTCTATATTCATCTGTAATATAACTTCTATCAACTTCAACAGGACCATTCTTTTGTATATATTCTCTTCTAGATTTACCGACAGCATTTGGATTATTTCGTTTCATATTATCTGAAATTCTTCTTCTAATCCATCCGTACAACTTATTGCTTGGTCTATTTGTACACATCATATTTGCAGCAAAAGCTAATTCAAATATTTCAGGATATATTTTTACTAATAGTTGATGCGCTAGATAATGTTCTTCTGGTAACAAATAGACAAGATTACTCCAATCATCAGAACCATTCATACATCTTGGGATGATATGGTGAAGTTCGTAATATATTTGTCCATTTGTTACTCTATTTTGTGCTCTGATTATCAGATTATCATATATTTTTTTATAGTCCATAATTGTTTCCTCCTATGGACTATTTATATTTTACAAGTCTTTACTATATTTTACAAGACTCGCAGGATTCATCTTCAACAACACCAGCAGCCAAAGGTGCTTCTTCGTATTCACCAGCGCCATCTGCAGTGTTCAGATAGTATAATTGTTTGCCACCATACTTATAAAACATCAGCAAGTGCTTTAACATTTCCGACATAGGGATTTGTTCTTCTTCATAGAACTTTGGGTTGTACGAGGTATTAACGGATATTCCTTGATCAATGAACTTTTGCAATACCCCGCAAATCTTAAGATATCCTTCGGGTGACTGTTGGTCCCAAAGTAGGTCGTATTTCTTCTTAAGTTTACGAACTTCTGGTACAACTTGTTTAAGGACGCCATCTTTAGACTGTTTAACAGAGACAAGCGATCTTGGCGGCTCAATACCATTCGTTGCGTTGCTAATCTGTGCTGATGTCTCTGATGGCATGAGAGCCATAAGCGTTGAGTTTCTGATGCCAACTCGTAATGCTTTAGCGCCCAACGAAACCCAATCCATCCTATACGCAGGCGATACGATTTCGTCCAATTCTCTTTTATAGGTGTTTATGGGGAACACACCTTGGCTGTACTTTGTTTCATTACTTTTTGGACACGCACCTTTTTCCTCCGCTAGATCAATGGACGCTTTAATTAAATAATATGACCAAGCTTCTGCGAATGAATGAAGCTTACTCAATCCATCATGATCAATTGACTGATAGCTAAGATCATTACGAGCCAACCAATAAGCGAGGTTAATAATACCGACACCAAGAGGTCGTCTGGCCATAGTGGAGTTTTTGGCAGCAAGAACTGGATAATCTTGATAGTCAAGTAACTCGTCCAAAGCACGAACAGCGAGAGTACAAGGACGTTCGAAATCTGCAGGATCACGAATTTTGCCCCAGTTTATCGCACTCAAAGTACACAGACTAATCTCTCCATTTTCATCGTTAATATCTTTCAATGGCTTTGTAGGCAAGTCAATTTCGCAGTTATGAACTAAAATACCATTAGCATAAAAGTTTTCATTTTTATCTACAGTAATATCATAGACATCTTCTGTATAATTTAAATGTTCAATTTTTAACATGTTTTCTTTTTCCTTCTGAATCTATGATAACTTTAGTTCCAACGTTGGGTCCAACAGTGCCAGTATATTTTTCTCTGTATATTTGTCTCTGTTCTTCAGAACGAAAATATGGATTGAATTTCATATCTAACTCTTTTTCAAGAATAGCAGCATATTTTTTATAACTTCCATCAAATCTCATTGGTCTGAATGATTTAGGAAATCTTATCCCTATCTTTTTACATTCTTTGACCATTGTCTTTTGACCTACAATTCTTCCAAGATCATAACACACCTTTTTACCAATTTCAATCAATTCTTCGTTTGTGTATCCCGTACTATTATTATTTTTTAATCCTATATTATTTTCAGATTGTTTTTTTACCCATAATTCATATTTTTTATCAGGAACAATCCAACCACCGCATCCTCCTGGTTTAGCATTATATCCTTTTTTATTATTCATGAGATCAAATCCAACAATCATCTCTTCTTCTTTTTTCTTACAAATATCAACATTATTATGTTCAAAAATAATTTCATGATCCCATTGATCTACACCATATTTTCGAATAGCAGAATGAAATCTAAATTTACTTCCCTGCCTAACAGATGATAGATGAGATTTCCATCTTTGTTCTAATGTTCGAACAGAGTGACCAATATAACTTTTACCGTTCACTCTGTTCGTTATTTTGTAAACTATAGCCATATAAATGATTCCTTGATAGAAGTGTTATCTCAGAACTATTTATAATAATTTATAAATTATATTACCAACAACTCATCATTTTCTAAAATATTTTGCGCCTCTACATATCCTCTGTTTTTTGTATAGATGCGATGATCTGGTGTGCAAACAATAGAGTTGCCATTTTCATCAGTTATTTTCATCAATGATGCATTCTTTCTAGTCATAGCAGCAGCTTTAATTTGTCTAAATTCATCTTTACCAGTATTATTGTTTCTACTAAGAACTTTCATTTGAATTGTAACATCCTTGATCATTATATCTTGAATTGAACCGTCAATCATTTCAACAGTTACATAAGTTTCTCCAGTCACACAGCAGAGATTTGACTGGCGAATTGGTGCAAGTTCTTTAATGAACGAACCATGATCATTCGCATGGTCGACGTTCTGCAAATAGATACGACCAGTGTTCTTGCGCTCTTCCATGAACGATGAGAATAGGTCCACAGCAGGTATTGATTTCTTTCTGATCGCCGGATCCGCCTCGTATTTTTGATATAGCGATCTGAATTTATCAAGATCAATAAAAAAGCTATCATAAAGACCAGGGACGTCGCTAGGGCTGAATAGAGTAATATTCCCACCAACAAGAAGTCGTTCATACATCACCTTATTAAACTGGACACCATAGTCCAAACCACGAATACGATTATCTTCTGTGCCTTTATTATTCTTGAGAACTAGTAGGTCCTCAACTTCCAAATGCCAGATAGGGTAGTAAAGAGTCGCTGCGCCGCCTCGAACACCGCCTTGGCTGCAGCTCTTAACTGCTGATTGGAAGTGCTTGTAAAATGGGATAACACCAGTGTGAGTAGTATCACCAGCGCGAATGGGAGAGCCGAGAGCACGAATACGACCAGCATTAATACCAATGCCAGCTTTTTGAGACACATATTTAACAATTGCGGAAGCTGAAGCATTGATTGAATCAAGACTGTCATCTGTCTCGATAAGAACGCACGAAGAGAATTGCTTTTGAGGCGAACGGAGACCTGCCATAATAGGAGTCGGCAGCGATATTTCAAAAGTGCTTGTCGCATCGTATAAATCCTTTACCCATTTAAGTCTGGTTTCTTTAGGATAGTTACGAAACAGTATCATGGCAATCAACATATAAGCCATTTGAGGAGTTTCATAAATCTGTCCAGTAACTCTGTTTCTGATTAAGTATTTTCCTCTTAATTGTTCCATGCCCACATAAGAGATAGAATAATCCCTATCGTGATTAATATAAGTATCCAAAACATCCAGTTCAAAATCATCATAAAAAGAAGAAATTTCAGGATCGTAGTAACCAAGAGAAATAACGTGTTTAACATGATCTTTCAATTTCCATGGTAGGTGACTTTCGTATACTTGTTTTCTTAGATGATAGTTGATCAGACGACCAGCAACGTACTGATAACCGGGATTTTCTTCTGAAATAAGATCGGCGGCAGCCTTGATCAAAGTTTCTTGAATATCTGATGACTTAATCTTATTATAAAATTGAATATGAGACTTAAGTTCTATCTCTGATTCGGAAACGTTGTTGATTCCTTCACAAGCCCAACTAACCACTTTATGAAAACGATTTAGATCTAACGGCTGAGTCGATCCGTCTCTTTTTGTTACTAGAATTGAATTATCAATCATCTATACCCCTTATTAATTTTCTATATCCAAACTATCTTTTAACGAAGGAAATACGTTGGTAATCTCGTACCAAGCGTCAGTTGCGATTTCTCTATGTTCCTTCTGGGTTTCTGGTCCCATACGAAGTTGACACCAATGAATATAACTTCTCAACGTTCCATTCATATATAGGCGAGAAACTGTTAACCCTTCCGGAAGAACAGCACGTGCTTGTTCCTTCGCGATACCGTTTTTAATAGCCCATTTGTATGTTTTTTGCACAGAAGTAGTCAAGTTATTTTGAAGTTGTTCCCAAGTACCTTGGAGAGATTCATCATCAATCTCAATACTGTTCTGACGATTTTTCTGATCTTGAAGACGAGCTTCACGAGTAACGAAACCTAAATCTTGTGTTGGATCAGCATAACGCTGAGAAAATTCCTGAAACGAAAATGATCTATGTCTGAGAATTTGTCGGGCGATATCTCTAGTAGTTTCTATAGACATAGTAATACTAACTGTTTCAAAAACGCTCCAGTGCTTATGTTTTATGCAGTATCTGAGTAATTTAGGAGCAGTTAAACTATTCATTTGATTAGATGGGTTCGAAACCCTTGCACAATATGCAATAAACTCATCTGGTGTCATTTTAACACCTTTTTCATTATCAATTATTGGTTGTGTTACCGCTATAATTTTTGCGTTATTCATTTTAAATATCTCTTTCATTTTCATAAAAAGCAACCGCGATTGGAAAACGCAAGCTACCGTCTGGCGTAATATTCTGGTAACGAACCGTTGCCGTCTTAGGAATTGGTTTACGATTCAACAACTCCTTGGTGAACTCCTGTGTTCCCTTAATACCAGCATTGAATACAACTCCTTCTTTGGTCTTGCACTGAACGCTTTTGGCGTATCCAGACCAATTACCCTGACCTTCAAGTATTTCAATGACTTCAAATTCTTCGTCAATAAATTCCTTACGCTTCAACAAACTCTTTGAACGTTTATTTTCGTAAGGAGCATCAATACGAATCATTTGACCTTCATAGCCGTTCTCAAGAAAGTTAGCATATTGCTGATCAAGTTTTTCTGAATTTTCAGCGCTGAAAGTGTCTACCAGCTTGATCACATTACTCTTAAGTGAACCAATAATACTTTCTAGATAAGTCAGACGATTATAAAAATGTTCTTTCCAAACCATATCATAAACATGATATTGAATCATTGAAGCAGATTTGTTCAAGTCGTCTTGAGTTGGTTTGGTTTGACGGGCGATAGAAATCAACTCATTAAAATTGTCTCGTAGCTCATGATTATATAGTTCACCATCAAGGATCAAGTTTGGACTAAGCTCGAATAAAGGAGCTAACTCTTGAATGATGTGAGGGGCCGAAACTATGGGCTTACCCTGTCTTGAAAACAATCCGTTCTTGGTCGCTATACAACGCATTCCATCAAGCTTCGGCTGAGTGAATACGTGCTTCCACTTTGAATCCCAACCTTTATACTTATCAGCAAGCATAGGTTCAATAATCTTAGAACCTTCTTCGATCGTTTCTTTCGAAGTATGATATTTACGATCGAGTTTCTTTTTGTAAAGAGCCTTAACTTCTAGATCGGCCTGTTGATCATCGGTAGTCGCGTTGGCTTTGCCGGCATTCTTACCGTAAACTTCTTTCCATTCTGAAATTACAAGCTTACCACCTTCAATACCAGAGACAGTACGATACTTGTTTCCCAAGCGCTCCATCATCCAAGTACGAGTATTACCGTTCTCGTCGATGTGGTAGAGTGTGTCATACTTAATCAAGATTTTCTCCATTTTGTAAGAGCCAGTTTGGCCGAAAGATCACGGTAAGTGTTTTGATTAATTATATATGAAATGAACTCAGAAGTCAAGCCCGCTAAAATCGCGTCGTTGATATCTTTATGTTCGAAGTTTTCGGGCCATATACAAACTTTATATCCTTGCATGATAGCCTTGTCAATTTTCTTTACGGTTTCTTTATTTCTTGGCTCGTTGTCGTAAACAACGACAAGACGATCTTTCGTAAAGGTGTTGATCGCAGACACCAAATCGCCGCCTGCAGTAGCGATACTGTTAGGAACAAACATACTATCAATTGGGCCTTCAAACACATAAACAGTCCTACCAAAATCAACTCTATCAAGTCCATAAACTTTAGGAATTGAATCATTAAGAACGATTGTAATATATTTGACTGACGAATTAACCAACGCTCTACCTTGATAGGCGTGCATAATTTTACGAGAGTCAATAAAGGGTATAAGAAGGCGAGTTTCATCGCGTTCAAGAGAATCAACATCAAACTTATTAGGTACAAGGTTATTAGTATAATGCTTAAAGTTAGGGCAGGAAAATAAAGTTGCGTGATAAGGTGTTGGGATACGTCTGGCATCTACAAATTTCTTCACTTTATGTTCTGGGGATAACTGACTAACTTTCTTCAGTCCCTTTAATGGTCCGCTCTTCATAAAAAGAGGAGGCTTCATTTTTTCAACGAAAGCTTCTAGATCTTTTTGTTCTGGCGATTTATTGTCTTGAATTCTTTCAAGCAAATATTCATTATAAACCGCTTGATCAATCATTTTAATGAAATTAGGAACAGAAGCGGTAGCACCACAGTTATGACAATGAAATAGCATTTTACCGCTCTTTTCGTAAATGTATCCTCTAGCTTTATTCTTATTTGAATCGGAGTCACCACAAACTGGACAACGGAAATTATAAAGGCTTGCGCTTTTCCGTTTAAACTTGTCCAGTCTGGTTGAAATGATTCCGATATATTTTTGTTGTAACCAATCCATAATATAATCCTATCATTATCATCAACCACAAAGTGATTATACCGCGTTTTTGATAAAAGTCAAAGGATTATTTAATGATTAGTTTTAGAATATTTTGACCATAAGAAAGTAGAAAGAAAATTGCAGTGAAACCGCCCATATACACCCAAATAGTTTTTTCCATTTCACTAATTCTATCTGTCATCTTTTCATGTTGTTCGTTCGCTTCGACTCTTATTTTAGTAATTTCTTCTAAAATATTTTTATCTTCTGAACGAATAGTGTCATAAACATCTTTTAATTTTAATTCGGACGTTCCTCTAAAATCTTGTAGAGCGCCACCTAAATTATCAATTTGTTTTTCTTGTTGATTTAAACGTTGTTCGTGAACAGCTAACATTTTACTAAGGTCTATTGAAATTTCAGTTAATTTTTCGATAGCGTCTTCTATTCTTTCTGCAGCGGATCTTTCAACCATTATTTTCTATCCTGTGATGTTTCGTTTTTTGAATCTTTACCTAAAATGTCACGGAGAGTTTTAGACTTTTTTTGTTGTCTAGGCATTAATGAATGTTTTCTATTTTTTAAAAGCATAGGGCTAAAGCCTTGAATGTTTCCGGCGTTAGGATCCGCTGCAGAAGCTCCAATTGCGTTGGCTGCTGCCATACCATCTTCGTTGATGGGGTTATCTCTAAATGCTTTTGGATAAGTAGTGTCGTAATCTCTCATTATTCTTCCGGCTAGCGCATTGGCTTCATCTTCTTTCATTTGTTCTGAAGCTCTATTTCCGTTGATTCTCTGCTTATAATGAATTAATTCATGAGCAATAGTTCTCATTACGTCTATTGGATGACGTCCTGTAATTCTTACTGTTATTGATGTGCCTTTTCTATCGCCGAGAAAATGGCCGAAAGCGTTTTTTGTATTTTCTTCTTTACCAACTAGGCTTATTCTAGGCAACGAAGATAGACCCAAATGTTTGGCTGCAAAGGAAATAAAATTTTTAACGTCTTTTACTGAGGTATTCATTAAACTTTCCTTAACTTATCAATTATTTTATTATCCATTGGTATAGTATCAGTATCAATTATAGATTCTTCGCCAACGTTATATATTTTATCAGGTAAAACATTAATAAGAATTAAAAAAGGCTTTATGTATTTAATCTGAGGTTTAAGTTTCAGATATAAAATTTTACATAAAGCCTCTGGTCCAAAACAATTATTCAAAATAATAATATGATTAAGTATCAATCTTTCTTTGAGGTCATCATTTTCTATATAACGAGTTATCAGTTTTTTAATATATTTAATTCTGTTAAGATCTTCCATAAAGTCTTCGGTGGACGTGTATTTTGCGTTATCATAATGTTGAGCACAATATAATAAAAAATTTTCTTCAGTCAATTTATCATTCATTTTTAAAAAGAACTTAATGTAGTTCTCACCCAATTGTTACTAGAAATACAAACGTAAAAATGTGTATTATCATAAGCAATACTTCCGGCAATTCCATAAGAAGAAGAATTTGCCGGTGCAATGTTAGATAAAATAAAACAATTTGAAAAATTACTTAAAGGAATTGTTCTAACCGAAGGAGAACCATTAGCAACTGAAGAATTGCTAATGGCGTTGTATAATATAAGTATTTTATCAGTAGCAACAACGTTTGAAGCGTTTGGAAGTTGTGATACTGCTACTGAATTGTTAGACATAATTTATTTACCTATTAAACGTATTGATCAACTGTGTTAGAAGTTACAGTGTTTGCTACACCCGTAACGCCTGTAGAAGAAGTAGTATTCATTCCAATAGAACCCATAGCAACAAGAGTTTCGTAGAATACACGACCAGCGCGTCCGCCTGTACCTTCTGTTCTTAGAACCCATCCAGTGTGCGCAACGGCTGGATTATCAGTATTAACGTCTACATAACCAGTTGCTGTTGTACCTTGAATAGTATGAACTTGACCCGGAGTTGTTGTTGCAGGGGTAAGAGTGATTACGCTACCGCCAGGAGTTGCAGCCAACTGAACACCTGTTGTATTCGCCAAAGCAACGTAATAAACTGAATTACCTGTTAAACCAGGAATAGCAGTGTTACCTGTAGGAACTCCGTAAGTTAACTTATCGCCAACTTGCCAGTATGAATTTGCTGTTGAGAACAATAAAGTACTATTAACTACACCAACCGTATTCGCTGTAATGTTAATAGCTGCCGGCGCAGGTAAATTAGAAAGCGAAGGAGCGGTAATATAACCAGATCCGGCCGTTACGATATTGAGACTTGTAATTTTACCAGCGTTGGTTGTTGTGTTAGCAACAGCATTAATTGAAGCTCCGGAACCACCGTTGGTTACTACCGGAGTAAAATTAGCTGTGTTAGCTTGATAACCAGAACCACCAGAAGTTACGTAAGATAATACAACGTTACCGCCAACAGTAGACATCATAGCTGCATTTACCGCGAAAACGCCGACAGCTTTGTTTGCAACAAAAGCTCCTATAGTAACGTTACCGTACATAGCGGCGTCGACAGATGCTCTTGAACCCGATGATGTATTACCGAAATGTGCATTAGAATCAAAAGAAACGTTAGCAGTTCCTGTTTGACCGCCTCTAACTAACGCATAAGTTCCGATTGGCGCGCCATTTGAAGTTTCTTTTGTAGTAGTGCTGTTAGCAGTTACGCCTTGATCGTTTCTACCCCATTGTGCCATTATTTTTTCTCCTTTAAAGAATTATTTAATTGTATTTATAATTATTGTTTATCTATGGTCAACATATCTAAAAGATACGAAGAATGTCTACTGACCATTTTTTCTTTACCATCAACTATTAAAATATGATGATCTTCAATTGAAGGATTTCCTCGAGTAGAACTAACCACAGCCGGATTGTTATTTACAACAGGATCATATTTTTCGCCGCCGATGTCTATTTCTCCATTGGCGTCAACACTTTGATTGTTAGGGGCAAGACTGAAATCTTGCCCGTTAATAATGATGTTATTCGCTATAAGCGGCATTTTATATCCTTAGTTGCTCATATGAGTTTGCATAAACTTACGTTCAACAGCACTTTTTTCATGAGGTTTTTCAGCAGCTGCGTATTCTTTGTTGAAATCGTTAACGTGCTTGACCGGAACGTGATATTGTTTATCAGTCTGTGGATGCTTAAGTGTAACAACTTCTTTGCCGCCAGAGAAATGAGAACGCGCTGTTCTTACTTGAGCGGGAACATTCTTTGTTTCTGCTTGAGCTTCGTCCTTTTCGCCTGAAGATAAACCTTTTTGCTTGTAAGGCCCACGCTTTGTTCCAGCTTTAACACCACGCTTCTTTGCTTCTTCGTCCATACCGTAATCCGAATTTGTATCATGTTTATCAGAACGATTTGCAATATCATCTCTAGCAGGAGCAACAGAAGGCGCGTCTCCTTCAATAACCGAAGCGAAATGTGCTAGTTCTTCTTCGCTGAATAATTTTTCGACTTCTTCTTCCATTGGCTTCTTACCAGAACGAAGAGCCTTGAAATCAGCAGCGTCTAGCTTCTTTTTATCTCCACCAAGAGCAGCAATTTTCTTTTGTTTTGGAGAAAGTTCTTTTTCTTCTTCCATTGATTCACAAACACAAGGTGATTTGCCACAATTTGGGCAAACAGCTTTCATTTTCTTAGCAGCTTCAAACATATTAGCTGGCTTTGATTCCTGTAGCTTCAGGAATGCTGCTACTAATGGAGACATTTCTTCTTTCATTGATTTCTTTCCTTTTGATTTTGATGGACCGCCGTCTTCAAATTCGCTTGTGTTTCCTATACGGTTGATAGCCGCGTCTGCGTTTTGAGCTATTTGGCTTTTTTGTGGAGCAGGAGCGGCGGGAGTTGGTAAAGGAGCGCCATTTGGTCTTGGCGAAGGAGTTGGAGTTGCAGCGGCTGGTTTAGGTGCTGCAGCGGGTGCTGGTTTTATGGTAGAAGCGGGGGATGAAGTAACAGCAGTAGTTTTCGAAACTGTGGGAGCTAGTATATCCGGAACTTTGCCGTTCGATCCAGGAGCCGGTTCTGGCGGTCTATTTGTTGGCTCTACTGTGCCAACGCCGGTTTGACTATAGTCTGAGTAACTCATTTTTGGTGTATTAGAAGTAGCCTTCGTGGTTGTAGAAGTAGAAGAGGCCGGAGTAGTATTTTGAGATGTTGCTGTATTAGCAGCGGGTTTTCTCAACCCCATTCTATCTCCAACCCATTTTCTAGCGTCGTCCCACAAACTTTCATTTTTAACTGCATTCCAATTACTCTCAGCGTTCTTCATACGCTGTTCATTAACTTTGCGTTGTACTTCAGCAAGAGCTTCAGAAATTGATTTTGTTTTATCAGTCATCTATTAAATCCTTTTTTAAAATTCTTTTTACTATTTAATATTTTTTAAATTTTAATTTGAAACTGTGTCTTTATCTGGTTTCTGTAAATTCGGATTCCAAACAACATCACCGATTACTTTGGTTGGCCCATTACCGCTATCTTCGCTTGGAGACGAACCCTTATCACCCTTAACAATTTTTTTAATAGTGTTTGCGCGTTTTTTACCCTCATCAATAATTTTAGTCTTGATCTCGGCGTTTTTAGCCAGTTTTGATTTTCTATCAAAAGGACTTGTTGCTGAATTTTGTCTAGCAACGTTTTCAATTGTCTTACGATCTTTTGTGCCTTCAGCTTCTTCTTTGATTTTCTTTTTACCGCCATCTTCTGTATTCATACGAGCAGACGGCCCTGGATTACTTTTACCGCCCATAGAACCAATTGGAGTATCTCCTCCAGCAGTATCAAATGCGCTTTCTTTTTTTACTTTTTTCTTTCCGCCATCTTCATCTTTCAATGAAGTTAAACCAGCGTCGCCAAAAGCCTCATTAAATGTTTGTTTCTTGCCTGAATTATTATGAGTTACGGCATAAGAAAACTCATCGCCTGCCGGATCATCTTTATGTCTCATATGTCTGCTTTGTAACATTCCATGCCATTGTTTCATAGCATCTTCATGATTTTTGGCTCTTACTGTGCCACGAACTGAATAACCCGCTTCAGATTTTTTATGATTGGCAATAACATCATAAGCGTCATCATCCCATTGTTCTTTGATTTTCTTTTTACCACCATCTTCTGGTTCCGGATTGCTCTGACTAGAAGTAACACCACCTAAATCAGAAATTTCTTTAATTTCTTTTTCTGCAATATTATGGGTTTTGCTACCGATTTTGTTCTTTATTTGCACAGTTTTATTAGTTGTACGTTGAGCGTGATCGTTCTCGTGAGATCTTGTATCTCCAGGAGGTTTAATATGAACTGGTGGTGTAATAAATTGATTACCGGAAAATTCATGAGAAGGCGTTAGAACTTTACTTTTTTGATTTGGATTTAATCTCAACTGTTCTTTAACTTCTTTTTGACCAGGAGTTTTTACTGATTTGACAATTTCTTTACTCTTGCTTTTTCTATCTTCTTCACTGGCTTCTTCCCAGTCTCCACCAGGAGGCCCTTTTTTCTTGGCTGGATTAACGTTTTGTTCTTTTTCTTCTCTAAGAAGTATATTTCTAATAGCGTGACCTAAACTAACGTATGCCATTATTTTGCTGCCTTTATAGTTGCTCTAATCATCCAACCAAGTTTTTCCAAAGCTTCTATACGGCCTTGGAGATAATTAGTTATACCGTATTTCTTTAATTGTTCTGAAGTATCTGCCGCTTTTGTTAACAAACCAATAATAGCTTTATTGTCTCTTTCAATTTCTCTCAACATATCTATTGGAGAAGGAATATTTAATTGATCTTCTATCTTAGTTAATTCTTGAAAACGATAAAGGCTACCAGGAGCATATGCTTCTAATGTACGAATTCTTTCTGCAATATCGTCAACAGCCTCGAAAGAATCTTCATAAATTGTTTTAAGGAACTCGTGATATTGAGGAAAGTTTGAACCTTCAACGTTCCAATGAAAGTAATGAGCTTTCAAGTAATAACTGAACGTACTTGCCAAACACACTTTTAATTGATCAACTAATTCTTTATTTTGCATTTTATTCCTTTCCTCCGCCACCAGAGCTTCCGCTTTTACCTGGAGGTAAGCTTTTTATTGACCCATCGGCCATTCTAATTTTAACGTTCTTTAATTGTTTAACGTGTCCAGCAGCGTCTCTTATCGCGATTTCTTTTACTACACGTTTAATAGTTTTTGTTGACTGACCCGGAGTTTCTTCTTTATATACTTTATCTAAATTATCAGTTCCAATAAATCTACTGTTTGGTTTCGTAAAATCATCGGAAGTTTTTTCAGCACCCGTATAAGATTCAGCTGCACCGACCTTAGTTTTTTCTCTGGCTTTTTGAACCGCTTTTAATAAAGTGTCACTACCGACTTCGGTTTTACTTGGTTTATTGTTAACTATTCTAGCTTTATTAACTTTACCAACTAATTCGGGTGATAATTCATTTAATGAATCTTCTTTAACAGGAACACAATTAGGAACGGTTTTGCCGTTCTTTTTCTTTGTTCCGTAAGCTTGATAACCTTTCCAACAAGGATTATCCATCATCTTCTTTTCTTCAAGGTCGTTTTCTTCACAATGCCATTTACGTAATGACTTATTGATACGTGAATCCGGATCATGAGCAGTTTTAGCCGAAGTCAAACGTTTCTTCATACCGCTCATACGGGCGCAAAAGCTTTTACGTCTATTTGCTGATTTTGATCCTGGCTTTAATTTTGAAGGTTCCGTTGTTACTGCTGTTTTAAGATGACTTCCCGGATGTTCTCTACGATAGGCCATTACACCAGCTTTTGTTAAACCGCCTTCTGGGTTTTTATATTTTGAATCTTGCCAATTTTCCAATAAATCTTCGTCTAATTGCAGCGCAAATCCGCCCGCAATAAATGAATTGACGCGATCAAATGCAAATTGTTCCGGAGTTCCTTCGAAGGAATCGTTCCAGATTGAATAACCTCTACGATATACTTCTTCAAGTATATCAACGGGTATGCTTGTTTTTTGGGATTTTTTATAAAGCGATAATTTCGCCGAGTTAGTGAGATTCACAACAGAACCTGCAAGTTGCTCTACAACAACTAGCTGAGGATCAAATGTACTAAATTTTTTAACCATTGGAGTTTTCCTAAGACTTATCCAAGAACTTCTTGCAGGTCTGCCGTGGCCTTTTACTGCACTAACATTCTTATTTATAAATTATAATTGTTCAGAAAAATTAACTTATGTTATAGCAGCTACGAACGTATTGTTTGAAGTTCCATCTAAACAGAAATACTTAACATACATCGTATTGTGAGAGCTGAGATAAAAAGATGAACCGCCTGTAGCCTGTGTTGAGGAAACGCCATGGTTGAACTGCTGAGTACCGCCGACATTGTTAAAGATGAATAGCTCAACAACTTTACCAGCTGTCAAATTTTGTATGTTAGCTGTAACAGTTCCTTGATTGGTATGAATATGAACAAAGTTGTCAGTCGAAAAGTCAATCAATACTGTGTTTGAAATGACATTTGCTATTCTTACATTCGGAGGCTTATAAGCTGTAGTTTGTACGGTATTATCAGTAAAAGTAATAGTTGTATTTGCTTGGATGTTTTGGTTAAAGATAACGCTTGTGTTTACGGAAGTAGAACCGATTATCAAGTTTTGCGATGCATTTGCTAACTGAACAGTATAGTTTTGCAAAACGATACCGCCAGCATTGAATCCAGCGTTAGCATTGAACTGTGTATTAGTTCCTGCGCCCTGAGTGATATAAAACACTTGATTAGCGAGAGAAAGCGTTTGATCAGGATTTCCACCTATCACGTCTTGGAATGTAATAGAATTTGCACCAACAATAACTTCATCAATATATGCTTGCGCCCAGCGATTTGTTGTATTACCAATAGTATATGTTAGAGTCGTTGATGGTATAATATCAGAAGCTACATTAAGTAAGTTTGGACTAGAGACTGGATCGTCAAACACAAACTTCTTTGTGGCTGCGTCGTAACGAAGATAGAGACCGTCAGCGATAGATGATCTATTGACGTCATCTAAATGGCGAAGGTTGACTTCACCACCGCCACCAAGTTGCGAATGTCTTTGAGCAAAACGATGAAAATCAGCAATTGATTTTTTAATAATATCTAATTCTCGACGATAAATGTCGGGTATACTATTTTGTTCTGCCGAACCCTTTTGGTCTGTTATTTTGGACAAAGCTTTTACATACTTATTAACAATAGGTTCTTTATCAAGAACTGGTTCCGGCTGTCTACCCATTTCAACAATAACTTCAGATTCTGTTATTGATTTTTCTTCAACAATGGTTTCTATTTCTATTTCTTGAACGGTATTAATTTTACCTACAGCTTTTTGCATACTTTCTAATATGGCAGTTTCTTTTGCTTTCTTTATCTTAAGATCTTCCAATACGTTTTCAACGCCAAAAGCTTTGGCAAATTTTTCCAAAAGAAGTTTTTCGTCGGCCATATTATTTTCCCGCGTTCATACCTGCTTGGGTATCGTTGAATAGTTTTTTTGCATCTTCATCTGGAACGTGAGAAGGAACGCCATGTCTGAAACTATCAAAATCGCCTGCTTGCGCGGCCATTCTCATTTTACTTGAAGACATACCCTCAACTCCTTCGGCGTCAGGATCTCTATCGCCAGCCGACACAACTTTTAATTTATTGAAATTGTAATAACCATGTTTACCAGGAACACCGTTATATTGTTTTAACATTTTAGTAAATTCAGGAACTCTATCAGAACCAACTACGACAGTTGCTTCCGGGTGTCCAGCTGCATGTAATCTACTTAGATGATGTAAAATTGTTGGCGTTTCTTTGGAAGAACCAACAAAATTGGTTTGTGGAAAAAACTTTCTTGCATGCTCTAACTTTTGATCAATACTTAATGGATTCTTATTTGAATCTTGAGAGTGAGAAAGAATAATTTCATGATGAGCACCTTGTTTGTTGGCCAAATCATGAACCTTTTCAATAACTTTTTGATGACCAATTGTAGGACCCGGATTCATTCTTCCGTAAGTCAATACTACTGGTCTTGTATCTTTATTTGACTCTCTTAAGTATTGAAGAAAACTACGTAGCATTAGCAGCCGCCTGTTGTTTTTGGAAAGCGCCCTTCAAGAAATTTTGACGGGCAAATTCTTTTCTGTTGACAAATTTAGTCATTTCACCTTTTTTATTGGCAGCAACAACGCCTTCCGGATTTGTTCCTTCACCACCAATTGAATGACCCCATTGATTGTTTTTGGCCATTACGCCAGTCAATACATCTTTGGCCTTTTGAAGATGATTATGAAGCTCCAAAGCTTTCTTAAAATGATCTTTATTGTCATATATTTCTTGCATCATCGCAGCGTGAGCTTGACGTTTTTTATTTTTTGCTGCTTCAGTTTTTACAGAATCTAAATCTTTTTGATGTCTTGCTTGAAGATGAGCCAAATAACCTTCAACAGAAGGCTCTCCGCCTTGTCTAACCATATCGTTTACATGAGTTTCAATATTTTGACCATGTTTAGAAACAACATCAAAAGCTTCTGGTTTCATACTGCGATAAGTTCTTGTTGCTGCTTCTCTATGACTAAGAAATTCCTGTTGTTCAGCGGGCGTATAATTAGCCGGATTTATTGTTATTGTTGGATCAATATTATGAACATCCGGATGATTACTTAATCTAGCTCTTTCTTTATCATCTAATGGGCCAGCTGACATACCTTCGAGTCCAGCTCCTTTTGGTCCTTTGTATTTTGTATGAATTACAACGCCCATTTTTGCCGCCTTAATTTTTGCTGCATCGGCTGAATCAGTAGGTGTTGAATACGTAATAGTGTTTGGCGTAAAACTATGACGACCACCAGAGGTTGTAATATCAGGCTTAGTATACTTCATATCGCCTTGATATACATCTACGGCCTTTGCGTTTTGTGGCATAATTTTAGGAAGATGTTCAAAAGCAGCATGCATTTTTTTAGCCAATCCTGGAGCATGCCCATAGTGTTTATCGATATCTTCGTGACTAAATGCAAGTTTTGGAGTTTTATTAAAAGCGCCTTTTGTTGCAACAAAAAACTGACCTGTTTGTGGATGATGACCAAATACTATAGAGGGCGCACCATCAAACTTTGTGGAAAAATGAGTCGCCGAATTTTTACCCAATAGTTTTTTATGAGCGTCGTCTAGAAAATCAGCAGCTCTAGCAACACCTTCATGACCGTCGTAAATCGCGTTATCTTCTAAGTGACGAAGATGAGTTAATGGTTTACCTTCAGTTTGTTTAACAGGAGCTTCTATTAAATAAGTTTTAAAATTAAGCATTATTGCGCTCCTTGTGCTTGCATATTTTGAGCGTGTTCGGTGTCAGCCGGACTATAGAAACTTGTACCGCTATGTTCTCCAGTACTATTACCAAATATAGGATGAGTCTGTTGATGTTTTAAAGCCGCTACTTGTTGTGGTGTTGGTTTAGTAGGTGATTTACTATTCTTTACTTTTTTTGTTGTTGGAGGTGTTTCTACAGTTTTCGGATAACTTCCATTTTGTTTAACATCAGAAGTTTTTATGCTGGCATTTACTGGATAAGAGCTGACAGGGTTTCTAGAAGTAGTAGGTCTAGTATCTAACGCTAAATCCATGGGGCCAACTTTAAAAGTTGATTTTCCAGAATAACTGTGACCGTTTAAACCATTTCTTGTAATTGATTTAGTAAGATAATCACTAGTATCATAAACTGAAGCTTCAGGTTTATTTCTTTCTGTAGAAACAAGTATAGATGGAGCTTGATCTTTATGAATATTAGCCATATCTCTAATTAAAGATTCTTTAATTTGATCGTGTTCTGGAGAAGTTGAAGGATGATCTAAAATTTTAGAAATAGAATCATGTAAAGCTGCAGCCATTCTAGTTTTCATTTTTAAATTTTCATTTGCCATATCATTATAAGCTGCTCTTAACTTAGGATCTTTACTGTCTCTTAAATGACTCACAGCGTGTTTACTCAAATTTCCACCAATAACCTGACCATTCGAATTCATCATAGGTTTATAAGTTAATTTTTTATCGCCTAATTCATTAAAATATTTAGATAAAACATCATGATGTTTTGCCAAAGCAGTTTGTTGAGAAAGAACTCCTTCTTTTCCTATATTATTTAAAGTTTCTTGTAAACCGCTTTTTTCTCCATGCATTAATTGATGATGTTTATCAATTATACCAGACATAGTTTTTACACTAGGAGAATGTATTTTTATTGTAGAAGAAGGAGATTTAGCATATTTTAAAGAAGCTCCCAAATGTTCTAAATAAACTTTAGATTTATCAGGTTCTCCTCTATCATTTTGCGTACTAATTTCTAAATCAGCTCCTCCAGACCTACCAACATTTTCTTTACCAATATGTCTAGAATCTGAAACGCCCAAATTATAATTATTTCTAAGATGATTTATAATAGCAGAAGCAGTTTTTTTAGAATCTTCATGCATGTTTCCCATTTCTTCGTCGCCGAAATGAGCTCTCGCATTTCCCAATTCAGGAATTTGCGAAAATTTATTCGGATCATATTTTTGATTTAACATATGCTGCATAGCAGCAGAATGAGAACTTTCTAAATTAGAACCATTTTGTAATGAATTTTTTAAATGATTAATATATTTTTGCAATAAATGATGAGTAAGATGTTCGTTAGCATGGCCAGAAAAAGCAGTGTCAGCTCCTTTAGATTCAATTAAAAAATCCTTAAAATTAATCATCAAACTTTCCTCGTAGTAATAGTTGTTTCCCCAGTTTCTGGGTTATGTTGTACATGATGCGCGTGAAACTCTACATCTTTATGTTTCTTTTTCAAAGACAACATAGCTTCTAAATTCTCCGCTGAATCATCATACAAATGAACTCTTTTATAACCATGTTTATCAATAGCGTCCGATATAATTGCTTTCTTTGCCTCTGAGGGTTTTTTCTTTTCGTTCGGAGGATTACCAGATCTTCTAACGTGAACCTTACCGATATCGATACCAAACTTCATCATATGATGAGCAAATTTAGGCTGATCGTCTAAATCTTGGCGCGCTGTTAGTATTTCTACTTTACGACCTTTATCAGACAATCCTTTCAATTTATTTATGACTTTCTTAATAGGTTTCGCTGATTTACCAAACACATCTGAAGATTTGAACTCGCCAAAATCATATGAATGTCCAGGAGGCAATTGATGAGTATTGAATTCAGAACTCGTCAAGGTTCTAACTCTTTTGCCTGATGAATCTTTGACGTGAACTCTAAGCTTGCTGTTATCGTGATGAACCAAAGTATCGTCTAGATCGTAATAATGAATTTCATGCTTTGGATTATTGGTTTCTTCAACAATAAAATCAGCGAAATCTTTAAACGTTATCATTATAATTCCTATATTAGATTATGGTTTATTTATAGTTTTTAGATAATAAAAAAGGCGAGCTTTTCAGCCCGCCTTTAATTAACGAAAATACGGTTAAGGGGAACCCCACCCATGTTTTCTTAACTATTCCGTGTCTCTTTATAGACTCTTGCCTCTTGCGACGTTGCGCAATACGTATTTTCGTTTGTATTATTTAGTCTTTCTTTTGTTTTTATTTTTCTTAATTTCAATTTTTTTCAGAAAAAAACTTGGAGTGAACCCATCGAATCCGCTACCAAGGTTGAGCTGACGCATAAATTTGCGACAACCTTCTTTGTTGTCGAAAGTTTTGATAATTTGTTCTGTTGCTGTTTCGAAAACCTGATGAACACCGTTATCAACCTTCATCTTATAATTCATGATTTCATCCTTTTTTCTCAGTTTATAGTATACTTTAGATTTTTATGAAAGTCAAGCGGATTTTAACGATTCGGATAAAAAATTTCCAAAGGCTTTTTCTTTTTAACGGCATAGTCGTGAGTATACCAAGTTCCGCCATTCTTTTGATGTTCTGTTTGGTATGGTACAACCATTAAAACGTCACAACTATCAACAATATTTCTATTTCTTTCAAAATAAGAGTATGGTGGTCGATATTCGTCCGATTTGTGAAATGCTCTAAGTTCAGATTTAATGGGCGGATGACAAACAATTTTACAACCCAATTGTTGAGCTATGTTAGCAACTTCAACATCAACTCCAACACAATCTCCATGATGAAGTTCAATGTTGCCAAGAAGATAAATCATACCTTCAAGATATTTTTTAACTTCTTTTAATTGTTTATCATCCATACCGGAACGAGTTCCAGTTACGCCTATTTTATGTATCACTTGACTAACTCTTCAATATGAACAGGTGTGTAATCACGAACTTCAACGCAACAATTTATATAACGTTTATCTTGCATAAGTCCTCTGTGGGCGCCTTTATGAACGTGACCATGAAGATTATACTTACGTTTATACAATGCGCTTTCGTGCAAAGGAACGTGAGAAAGAATACAATCAAATTCCTTGAAATCTCTCCACATGAGTATTTTCTCAAAATTGTTTAGAAGATGTTCACTTTTTCCATTGTCATGATTGCCAAGGATCAATCTTTTTCTTCCGCGCAATCTAGAAAGCATTTGGTGACCTTTACCAAAATAAACGTCACCAAGATGATATACAATATCATTATCCTTAATCGTTTTGTTCCAACGTTCAACCATATACTCATTCATATGATGAACATCATGAAACTCACGTACAGGTCCGCCATCAAAACCTGTAAATTTAAGAATGTTTTCATGACCAAAGTGCGTATCACTTATTATATAAATGTCTCTCATTTAAACCCCGAAAATTTAGATCTATCAAATTTATTTTTTGGTTTAGAACGTTCGTAATCTTCCTCGCCAAATTTAGTATTATCCATTACGGGACCTTCAAGGATATCTTCTTGTGCTGATTGTTCTACATCATAGAGACGCATTTTGCTACGATCAACCCCAAGAACAAACCTACGATTAATGTTGGGATCATTGTATCTATTCTTAAGCTGCTTAACCATAATTTGACCGAGGTCTTGAAGTTCTTCTGATGAGATGAGTGCAAACATAAAATCAGCTGTGGCTGGGAGTCCAAAGGATTCTGATGTATCTTCCAATCCCACGTCGCTGTTCGAATATCCGCTTCTAGTTGTCTGAGTTGCACTGACGATAGGAACATTGAATTCAACTGCCAACCCTCGTAGCTCTTCCGCGATTGACTTGATAAGGGTATAAGAATTGACGAGGGAACCATGTTTAATCCTTGATGACATACAAATGTTTAGATAATCAATATAGATAATATCAGGCACAAACTTCTTTTTCAACTTCAATTCGTTTAGCAGATGTCGAAAGTTGGCCGAACCAGCACAAGCTGTTGGATATTCTTTAATTACCAACTTACCTGTCGTTTTTCTTTTAATTCTAGCAATTTTCTTATCGTATATTTCTTTTGACAACTGCTTAAGATCGTCAACTGTTACATCAAGCAAGTTCGCATCAATACGTTCAGCAATACGTTCTTCGGCCATTTCTAGTGTGATATAAAGAACATTCATACCAGCTGACAAATTGCCCGCCGCGCAATGACACATGAAAAGAGATTTACCAACACCTGTACCCGCCAAAGCGATATTAAGAGTCTTTTTTGGTAACCCGCCTTGAGTGATCTTATTGAAGAATTCTAGATCGAACGGTATTCTATCTTCTTTCGTATGATAGAATTCATAGCGTTCATTCGCGTCTTCAATGAAATCATGCCCAACGTGTGTATCAAATGATACGGCGAGCGCGTCTGATAAGATCTGTGGTATGGCCCCTTTAGAGGTTTTCCCATCACCGTCATCCAATATCCGAATGGATGACATGATCGCGTTGTAGATAGCCTTATCTTGACAGAACTTTTCCGTCTGGTCGCTGAGCCATTCAAGTTTTGTTTCTTTATCTTCCGCGAAGGCACTGATAATTTCCTTTGATTGGTTGAAAACTTCTTGATTGATTCCGTCTTTATTAGACAGGTCGATCGCCAAGGCTTCTTTGGATGGAAACGAGTTATACTTGTTAACGTATTCCTGAACGAGTTTAAAAATAATTTTATGTGATTGATCCGAAAAATATTCTTCCTTAAGAAAAGGAATAACTTTACGGGCGTACTGTTCGTTATAAATTAGATTAGAAAAGATTGTTGTTTCAATCATCAATGATCCCTGATATTAGTGAAATATCCCAATACATAATTTTCTGCAGCATCAGACACGTAATGAATAGAATTGTTTGGATAAGCTATTGAATGAATATACTTTTCTTTTTCAAAAAAGTCAATAGCGTAATAATCGTCGTCTATACGGTTAATTACAGCCTTCTTCAATTTATCGTCAGAGTAATACTCGTCAATGATTTTATTCGACATCTTCATTCTCCATTATAGCGCCAGTCGCCATCTTATACTTGTTTTCAATAAAATTAGCGAAGTCGGTTTCCTTAAAAAGAGTTGTCCAAAATTCTTTATTATCAACAATTTCACTGGCTCTAAATGAAGGAGTGCGAACTTCGCCTGTTACTCTGTCAACAGTCGCATACCAACCAACCTTTGGCTTTGTTATATAATTACCTTCTAAGGCCACATCGAGAAGGCCAGACCAACGGTTAATACCACCTTCAAAAGAAACGGTAATCGGTATCTTTGATTTTTCTTTGACAAATCTAGACTTTTCAACATTGATAACAAAATGATATCCTGCAATCTCATTTCCTTCTTTATCCTGCTGGCGGCCGAGAATCCAAATACTATCAGCGCCGTAATAAGCGCCAGTACCGCCACCAACAATCGCTTTAGGAAACATACCAATTTCCATGTAAGTATGATTGATCGCGACCATAGGAATATCTTTGAGTGAAAGATGAGGCGTAATCATACGAAACAATGATTTAAGTTGCTTTGCACGAGTCATATCGGCGACAGATTTTTCATTCAGCGCATCTTCAACTTCCTTTTTAGAAGCTAGATTACCGATCGAATCAATTAGAATCATTACATGATCGCCGCGTTCGATATTCTTTAATTGAGTCATTATATCAAACTTAAGTTCTTCAATATCCGTAATAGGTGTATGGACAACAGAATTAAGATCAATACCGAAAGTTTCAAAATAAGACTGAGGCGTACCGAACTCTGAATCGTAAAATAGAATTATACCATCTTTATATTTCTTAAGAAAAGCCGAAGCAAGTAGAAGCGAAAAGCCGGACTTGAAATGTTTAGAAGGACCGGCAAGCATTGTTAGGCCCGGAGTAATACCGCCATCAATAGAACCAGACAACGCAACGTTAATCATTGGAACTGATGTTGGAATCATATCTTTCTTAGTGAAAATTTTACTATCAATTAGACTCGCTGTAAGATCTATTGTACTGTTTTTAATAAGTTTTTCTTTAAGTGACATTGTTTACCTCTTATTTACGTATTATTAGTATAACTTATGTTTTGCAAAATATCAACTGTTAATATAGTCATCCATCTTCTTAATGAAGTCTTTAATTTTCTTTTCTCTATCAGGCCAAACAATCGTATCCTTTTCAGGATTCTTCATCAAATTATTAAGCAAAGGCATGATCATTTTGCGTAACCCTTGAGCTTTGTCCTCGACATTTGATTTTATTTGGTTTTGTATTTCGTTACTATCGGAAAATGTAAACCCGAAATCGTCTTCAACTTCTTTATTTTCAATCATAGTTTTTCCTTTTAGTGGTTTGTCTTGATATGGGCAATTTCTTTTACCACAATCTTTTTTATCATCATCAAAACAAACAAAACAACCCCGATCTTGACTCATCCAAAAAAATCCTCCAACGTTGATCTTTGTTCTGCTTCCCAACCAATAACATCGGTTATAGACTTCAATGGTTCCAAAAACGATTTATTGAATTGCATATCACGATCTATATAATTATCAAGGTTAAATTGTTCGGGTAATAGATCAGAAGTCGCGATAACTGTGTCTTGAACGGGATTAGGTATCTTCAAATATGCAAATCTAATTTTATCTCCATCAGAAAGAGGAGGTATATTCGTAATATTATGCTTTTTGAGCATATTATTGAATAATAGAGCTCCCTTAACCTGAATTGGAGTTCCTTTCTTGTAGATATCAGCGGAATCTTTATACTTGTTTATTCCTTTCAATCCTCTTGGAAAAGCTACATCCTGAAACGGTAAAGAAGCAAATTCATTTCTAAATTCCTCAATGAATTTTTGTAGAGAAGCTTGATCCTCGTTCATTATTATACTAAGAGCTTTCTTAATATTTTCGCGGCAAGCATGTGGTGTTGAAGAACGAACAGCTTCAATACCAGACAATTTCAACTTGGGCTTATCATATTGAACACCTTCAACATTCCAAGCGTTAAGAATATACATCTTCTTACCACGCCAAATACCTTTGTTGGCAATGGTTTCACGCTTCATCTGCATCTTCTGCTGATAAGCATTCATCATTCCAGCAAGTTCGTCATAACAAATATCAAGATATGGTTGAATCTTTTTTTCGCAGAATTGATCGATCAACTTAACAGCTTTAAGCTCATCGCTGCCTTCAGGAATCAGTCGTTCAAATGTAACATAGATAGAATCAGTATCAGAAGCGATAACGTAATCAACATTTTCAGTCTTACAAATCTTATTCATAAACTGATTCATCTTATTGATAATAAATTTAATTGTTAATTGACCTGACGAAGTAATAGATTCTGCATTATCAAAGTTAAACCAACGAAAATACATATTAGACAAGGCTCCATAAAAGCTGTTGAGTTGAATTTTTTTGGCCATTTGGAGATTATTATATCTAGAAACTAATTTTTCATCTTCCTTGCTTTTGGTTTTTTCATATCTTTTTTTAGTCTCAATCATCAATTTTTTATATTTCGACCTGTCATCGAACATTTTTTGCATAAGCGCCGTTGCAAAACCATGAGAATCATTTTTATATAAACAACCGTTTGCAGTCAAAGAATAACCTTCTATTTTTGGCGTCGTTTTATTTTTAAATATAAAAGAGTTATCATAAGATTCAGGTCGAATGTCATCTAACATTTTTTCCAGAGTATACAATTCTTCATCAGTTAAATTTTCTAAAATGTTCATTTCTCCACCTAATTGCTCTAGTTACATTAGAATTTATTCGACCATCTTTAGCGTAATAATTCTGTTTAGATAACCAATTATTAAATTCTTCTTCGCTCATATTGATATATTTGTATTTGGTCTTTTTTCTTTGTTCAGATATTTTTTCTAACTTTTCTTTTGAACATGGTGCAGATAATCTATTTTTGGGATAATTTATTTTCATACCCGTCTTTTTTTCTCTCATTTTTTCTATACCTTTTAGTATAGTTTTTCTATCTGCACCGAAATAAGCCTTTCCAATCATATCAACTCGTTTTTTACCTTTTTTAGATTCAACGACTGCAGTTCTAGCCGATTCATATAGATAAGAATTATTGAAAATTTTTTGTCTATACGTATCACCTTTTCCATAAATCATCCAATGAAAAGCCATGGCCATTTTCCTAGTTTTTTCGTCTTCTGATCCATAACGTTTACGAAATATTTTCCATAAAAGTTTATGAGAAATGTAATGTTCTCTTAAAGTTAAAGGAACTACGAAATCATTTGGACCATAAATTGACACGGGAAAAACATGATGATATTCGTATAATTTTCTGTCTATTTCTTTTCTATTTTTCGCTCTTCTTATAATTAAAATATATTTCTTTAAATAATTCATAAATTTACTCCATTTAAAGAGTATTTAGGTCAAACCGCGTCTTTTCTTCTCTCTTTCAATCATTTCTTTTAATGTTTTTTTGTTTATCATTTTTTCGGGGCTAATATTATATTGTTGAATTAAACTTGGGTATAGAGATGTTAAATCAAAAGAAACAACCCACCTACTCAAACCAATCTTTGGTTCCTTGACGTATCCACCAACCAAACTATCAAAATTAGATTGTTTCTTGAACTGAGGAATAACAATACCTTGATCAAGTAGATAATTATGAATAATAACATCCCAAGGACGCACAGTTGTCATTGTATCATTGTAATTTACCTTGGCGTCATATGCCAAAGCCATTACTTGTTCAAGAAACTTCATTTTATCGTCAAGACGTTCAACCAGAACGCAGTCATGAATATTATATTCAATAAACTTTTGAAAGTCGTCTCTATAGAATGTTAGGAAGTTTTTATGTTCTGAGTGATCAATTTTCTTTTCGCCCAATTCAATCTGAGCAATATAATCGAGTTTATAAGATTCCTGATTACCAAATGTAAATTTACGATACAATTGATAATAATCAAGAACAGCTATGCCAGCGGGAGTGAAACTTTGATTTTCCTTACCACGAAATTCGACGGTCTTTTCATCAAGAATAAACCAAGGCGAAAGACGCTTTGCTTCCTTTTCATTGAACAGAACACGAATACGATTAACCAAATATGGAATGTCGAAAAATTCTATATTCCAACCAGTAACAATATCTAGGTCAAGAGACATCCAACAAGACAAAAACTTCTGAAGTAATTCGTGTTCGTCTTGACATTGAATATAGAAAGTTTTATTGTCCTTCGGAGTAAACTTACCACAGCCAAAGACAAAGTTTTTATTATTAAATCTCACTGTTATGGCTGTGATTTCTTTGTCCGCTTTTTGAATATCAGGAAATCCTTCATCAGCGGCGCACTCGATATCAAGAATGCCAATCTTAACCAGATTAGGATCGTAATCAATATCACCTTTGAACGTGTCGTAGATGAAAGTATAAACGAATGAATTAAGCCCGTATATTTCCATATTCGCTACATCTTCATAACGATTAACGAAATCACGAGCATCTGAAATATCATCGAACATCATCTTCTCAACGGGTCTACCATCAAGAGTTTTATATTTACCATTACTTTTTTGAATAAACATATAAGGTTTGTAGTTGACGACTTCTTTAACTCTCAAACCTTTATCGTAACCTTGGTAATAAATTCTATTACCACGCTGAAAAACACTAGTGTAAAACATCAAATCTCCTTTTGCAATCCGGCCAAAATTAGCCCACAGATGCTAATAATATAGTATACTATAGATTATGTATTAGTCAAGCTTCTTGTTTTACTTCTGTATTAAAATAGAAAAACCAATTTTGCGCTTTTTTTCCTCTATACTGTTGTTGTGTAGCGGAAGCGGGTCTTTCGTAATATTTACATGCAATAGCACCAGCATCATATGGAGTTGTTGCTGTTTTAATTTCTACCAACGCGCGATGTTCTGAATGTTGTAATTCCCACCAGACACCATTCAATTGATCTTCCAAAGAAGGCAATTTAGTAATATCAATACCACAACCTTTTTTAATTAATTCGCATCTATCAGCATGTAATTGATGAAGTCCAAAGGCTTTACCTTTATCACCAACTGCCGATGGATTTAGTGAACTTTCCGCATCAGCTTGAGCCAACATTCCACAAGCTTGTGGTTTAGTTAGACCAACTGAAAGCCAGAATTGATATATTTGTTTGGCGTTATCGTAATAATATTTTGACATTATTTAATTCCATGAGCAACTTGATCTGCGTAAGGATCGTAATTCTTATCAGGATACCAAGTACCAGCAAACAATGCATTCTGACGAAATACAGGAATACGTTGTACGTGGTCCCAATCATGAAATGAATGATGTTCGGCGGGTGTTCCCCAATCAAACCCAGAAATTAATCCAACCTTACGACACATTTGTTGAAGAAATGTATAATGTTCGCCATTAGGATCAAATTTACCATTAATAAGCAATTGTAGATCAACGGCCACACCATATCCGTGACAACCCACCTTTTTAAGTTGTGTTGCGCCATTTCTATAACATTCTCCCTGTCTGGCTTGTGATCTAAACGTTTCGCCAACTCTTAATTCGTGACCGGCTTCGTGTGCTAAAACTATAAGTTTAGCAACAGCAACTCTAGTTCCGGGTTCAAGTAAAGAAATATCTTTAATTATGGCTGTAGAATTAAATCTTGGATCTTTTTTGATAACATCGGTGTAAAATGACATAACAATCTCCTAGTAAAAATCTAAGAGTATTTATTCACTTTCCTTCATCATTGATTTATGAACGATATGATAAATTTCGTATCTATTGATACCCATATCAGCCAATTCTCTATCAGATAGATTATTAAGTTCAGATATGGCTCTATTAAATCTTACTATCTTTAATAAGTTTTCTACTATGTAATTAAAATAATTATAGAACATTTGTTTTCCTTTCAAACGCAAAAAAGGGAGGGTTTGCCACCCTCCCAGAAGTAATATGTAATATTCAATCATTTTTCGATTGGAATATTCATAAGTTTCTTTGCTTCAATCATTGCGTCCAATGTAATTTGAAGCATACCGTTAATATACTTTGCATTATTAACAGTAACGTTGTCGTTCAACGTAAACTTACGTTCAAAAGGCTTTTCGGAAATGCCCTTGTAAAGATAATCATCGGTTTTCTTATCATCTTGGTTCAATTTACCTTTGACAATAAGCTGATTGTCTTCAAGAGTAACACTTAGTGCACTTTCAGGGAAACCAGCAACAGCGATTTCAATTTCGTACTTTTTTTCTGAAAGTTTCTTAATGTTGTATGGGGGATAACTTGTTGATATTGTATTCGCAATATCCTTATGAACCTTTTGTAGTGTGTCAAAAAGACGATCAGAACCTACAAAATATTTGTCCATATCAACGAATTTAAAATTAGTCCATGGGTTAGTCATATTTTTCTCCTTTTCAGCAAGATTAAATTTTTATGGACCCTCTCAGCATCCACATATTATATAGGTTACATTAATGAATTTTCAACCCATCAATGCAACTTTTTTCCATATGTTTCCTTACAAAAACAATAAAGAAGCATCTTATCATAATCATAAAGGAACATAGGTGTAAGATTGGCTGCTCTATACTCTTCAGATGTAGCCAACATTCTTTGAAATGAACTATTAGCTCCTGAATATTCAGCGGCTTTCGTTACAACGTATTCAGGAACTTCGATTAACTTGTTGTCACTCAAGTCCAAAGACCTCCGTAATATTTACCGAAGAGCCTAAAGCCATTGTTGGCGCGATTATTTAACTCTTCGTATTTTTCTTTATTAAAGAAATTAGTTTCGTGATCATAATACTGATCACAGAAATCTTCATCAAGAACAGTTGAAAATGCATAAATCATTTCATCAACAACCCATTCCCAACGCCGATGATATAAATCATCAAAATCCGATTCGTTTTCTATTGGTTCCGCTAGCGGAACGTGTGGTTTCGCTGCGGTTGAGCGAAGATTCTCCGGAACATCTTCATCATCAACAAATCCAGAACTATGTTTATTATCACGAATATTAACAAGAATGGGATGAATGATCAAAGCCATAGTATGATCAGCATTCCAAATATCATAATCGTCGATACGTATCTTGATCTTACGTTTTCTTTTTGAATAAATTTGGTTTAAAAACTTATTAACCCAAGTTTCGGCCAACCAATCGCCTATATCGTCGCATTTCTGCGCCGACACTCCAACATATTTAAGAAGGTCCACGATCTGATAAGGACCCCAAAAATTTTTATAAGGACCAATATTCACTTTCATAACAAAAACCTTTCTTAAGGAATTATAACTTTACGATCCGGATTAACAGGAGCAATTGTTCTTATGGTCCAGAAGTCTGAACATAGATTTGGATCGGTAATATAATCATAAGGAAAATAACAATAACCTTTATCACCCCAATCTTTGGACCAACTATTTAAAACTGTAAATTTTCTTGTATTATCATCATAACCAACGATAAGAATAGCATGACCGCCAGCCGATCTTGAGTTAGGAGTTGGCATTGGTACAATACCCGTTCTAGCCACTTCGTCTCCTTCAAATTCCTGAAAGATATTAGCACCAAATACAACTGGATAACCTTCATGAAGGCACATCTTTATTTCATTTTCGGTTTGTTCAACAGTCATGTATTGGCTTGCTTCATCTTGTATAGCGTCTTTATAAGATTGTTCTGTTGGTTTATCTTTAAACTTACTTTCAACATAAGGCCAATCAGTTTCAATAGGAGCGCCATATGTTCCTAATACTTTAGCACCGTCTCTTATTTCAGCACCAGCATCTTCATCAACAGTGCCTTCCATTAATCTTTCATTATAATAAACAAAGAGCCTTGATAATTCCATATCAGGTAAGCCCTGTTTAATTCTTGCAATTCTGTTTGCCATTGTTAAAGCCTGAGCAGTACAAGAACCTAATTCGCCTTGATCCAAAACTTCCGGAATAATAGGTCTTAGATCGACTGATGAAGGTAGAGACTTATAGACAACAGGATTAACTGTTTTAAGTCTAAAGTCTCTACTGTCTGGTTTA
>Ga0316230_1000122_pt1 | contig 115094 bp, 110 predicted proteins | sample TBH18025metaG_FD_206004 | JGI IMG/M metagenome (GOLD analysis project Ga0316230, IMG submission 206004) | Freshwater microbial communities from Trout Bog Lake, Wisconsin, USA - TBH18025 | ecosystem: Environmental > Aquatic > Freshwater > Lake > Hypolimnion/Profundal zone | place: USA... | reverse complement strand
CACGATGGTGCCGTGCTTTTTTGCCGCTTTCACCGCTTCGATGACGACTTCCGGCGTGCTTTCTGAGAGGGCCGCATAGATCCCGCCGGTGTGGAACCAGCGCGCGCCGAGCTTTCCGAAAATTTCGTCCCACGGGATGTCGCCGGCTTTGATCTGCGAGGCGGCGGTCATGCCGCGATCGGGCACGCCGACCGCGCCACGGATCCCGAACCCGCGTTCTGTGAAGTTGAGGCCGTTGCGCACGGTGCGCCCGATGCCGTCGTAGGGTTTCCACTGGATGAACCGGGTGTCCACCCCGCCCTGCATGATGAAGTCCTCGATCAGGTGCCCGACCTCATTGTCCGCGAACGCGGTGACGACCGCGGTGGTGAGCCCGAAACATTTGCGCAGGCCGCGCGCGACATTGTATTCGCCGCCGCCTTCCCATGCGGTGAATTGCCGCGCCGTCCGCACCCGCCCCTCGCCGGGATCGAGGCGGAGCATGATTTCTCCGAGGGAAACGAGGTCGTAGTGGCAGTCTTTGGCGTTGCGGATGGTGAGGCTCATTGGGCGTGATTGTTAAATTTCGACGGTTTTCAGCACGGCGGCATCCCAGCGGGCCGCGCCGCATCCGGCGGCGATCTCCGCGAAAGCTTCGAGCTCGGCGGGCGTGAAAAGCAGGCCGCCGTGCTTCGCGGACAAATTCCCCGCTTCGGCCTCGATCTGGCCCGGCAGCAGGCAGCGTTCGTTGCCGTGCCCGAGCACATCGCCGAGAACGGCCTTGATGTTATCGGACTGCGAGCGGCCTTTGGCAAACGATCCGGCCGAGAGGGATTCGGGGTGGATGACCTGGAAGAAGAATGTGGAGGCGTGCTTTTCGCCGTCGTCCTTCGCGTATCCGCGGACCGTGGGCAGCGAGCCCCCGATGAACGCGGCGTAGAGCTCGTCGATGAGCCCGAGGCCGTAGCCTTTGTGCGCGCCGAACGGCAGCAGCGCGACCGCGGCATTCGGGTCGGTGGTTTCCTTTCCGGCGGAATCCACGGCCGACCCCGGCGGGAGCTGTTTGCCCTCGCGCTGGAACTGCTGCACGCGGCCCATGGCGACAGTCGAGGTCGCCCAGTCGATCACGATGGGAAATCCGACGGCTTCCGTGGTCGGGAATCCCCACGAATGCGGGTTGGTGCCGAGCGTGGGATGCTTGCCGCCGAACGGAACAACCTCCGTGATGGCGGAGGTGCAGTTCGTGTAGGCGATGTAGCCGCGCCGCGCGGCCTCCATGACGTAGCCGCCGCCCCACAGGTAGTGCGTGGCGTTGTCCACGCTCACCGTGCCGGTGCCGAATTCGTCGGCCAGCCGGATGCATTCCTCGATCGCCCGGTAGGCGACCGCCTGGCCGAGCTTGTGGTGGGCGTCCCAGACTTTCGCCGCCTTGAACCGCGACGGCTTCTCCTCGATCTGCGCCCCCGGCACCCAGCCTCCGGTGCGGCTGCCGAACAGCTCGTCCAGATGCAGCGCCTTGATGGCGTTGTGGGTGCGGATGCCGTGGCGGGCCGCGTTCTCGCAGAAACGGGTCGCGTCAGCGGCTTCATCCGGCAGGTAGCCGCGCTTTTCAAAGGCCGCCTGCACGAGCGCGTTGTGAATTTCGGCCGGAACGACGTGGTAGGTCTGGGACATTTCGTAATTTTCCCGATTAAATGTCGTGCTGCTTCCGGTCCCCGACCCAGTCGTAGTGGAAGAATTTTCCGCGCGGGGTGTCGGTGCGCTCGTAGGTGTGGGCGCCGAAATAGTCGCGCTGGGCCTGCAGCAAATTTGCCGGGAGCCGGGCGCTGCGGTAGCTGTCGAAATACGCCAGCGACGCGGAAAACGCGGGGATGGCCAGGCCGGAGAGCGCGGCCTCGGCCACGATCTTGCGCCAGTTGTTCTGCGTGCGCAGCACGATGTCCTTGAAATACGGGTCGAGCAGGAGATTCGGCAACGCGGGGTCGCGGTCGAACGCCTCCTTGATGCGCTGGAGGAACCGCGCGCGGATGATGCAGCCGCCGCGCCAGATCATCGAGATCTCGCCGAAATGGAGGTTCCATTTTTGTTCCTCCGAGGCGGCGCGCATGAGCGCGAACCCTTGGGCATACGAACAAATCTTGGAAGCATACAGCGAATCGCGCACCGCCTCGATGAGCGCGGTCTTGTCTCCGCTGAACGCCGGTTTTGCCGGACCGGCGAGATGCTTGGAAGCGACCACGCGCTCTTCCTTGATGGCCGAGATGCAGCGCGCAAACACCGCCTCCGACATCGTCGAGGCCGGTATGCCCATGTCGAGCGCGGAGTTGATCGTCCACTTTCCCGTGCCCTTCTGCCCGGCGCGGTCCATGATCACGTCCACCAGCGGCGCCCCGGTGACCGGATCCTTGGTGCCGAGGATGTTTGCGGTGATTTCGATGAGGAACGAATCGAGGTCGCCAGCGTTCCAATCCTGGAATGTCCGGTGCAGTTCCTCCTGCGTGAGCCCGACGCCGTTGCGCAGGATGTTGTAAGCCTCGCAGATGAGCTGCATGTCGCCGTATTCGATCCCGTTGTGGATCATTTTGACATAGTGGCCAGCGCCGTTGGGTCCGATGTGGGCCGTGCAGGGCACGCCGCCCACGACAGGTTTTCCGGGTGCCGCACCTTCGAGCGGTTTGCCGGTGGCGGCATCGACCTTCGCCGCGATCGCCGTCCAGACCGGCTCCAATTCCTTCCAGGCTTCCAGGTCTCCGCCCGGCATGAGAGACGGGCCGAACCGCGCACCCTCTTCACCGCCGGAAACCCCCGAGCCGATGAAGCGGAACCCGCGCGCGCTGACAGCCGCCTCGCGGCGCACGGTGTCGGTCCACAGCGAATTGCCGCCGTCAATGACGATGTCGCCCTTCTCGAGCAGCGGGAGCAGCCCGTCGATCACGGCGTCCGTGCCTTTGCCTGCCTGGACGAGGATGATGATTTTGCGCGGACGTTTCAGCGAGGCCACGAACCCTTCGAGCGTCGGGAAGCCGGCGAGCCCGCCGGGAGTGTTCGGGTTTGCGGAAACAAATTCCTCCGTTTTGCTCGTGGTGCGGTTGAACACCGAGATGCGGAAGCCATGGTCCGCGATGTTGAGGGCGAGGTTCTGGCCCATGACGGCAAGACCGATCAATCCGATGTCCGAGTGGTTCATAAATGTCGTGAGTTAAATTTTGTTCGCCTGCGCGACCGGCGGCCGGCCTTCGAGGACGGCGACGAGGTTTTCGACGGATTTCGTCGCTTGGCGGACGACGCTTTCGTAGGTGCGCGATCCGATGTGGGGCGTGATGATCGCGCGCTCGCTGCGGACCAACGGGTGGTCGGCGGGTGGCGGCTCCTCGTCGAGCACGTCGGCCCCGTAGCCGTAGAGCTTTCCGCTCGCGAGCCCGTCGGCGATCGCCTGGTTGTCCACGATCTCGCCGCGCGCGCAGTTCAGCACGACCGCTCCGTCTTTCATGGCGGCGATGCGCGCGGCGTTGATGAGGTGGCGGGTTTCGTCGGTCAGATTCGTGTGCAGGGTGATCACGTCGGATTTCCGGATCAGAGAATCGATGTCCGGCGCCCGCTCGACCCCGTGTTGCCCCGCGAACGCGTCGTCCCAATACAAGTCGTAGCCGACGACCTCCATGCCGAACGCGCGGGCCCGCGTGACGACCTCTCGGCCGATGCGTCCGAGGCCGACGACCCCGATGGTTTTTCCGGCGAGCTCGTGGCCGGTGAGCCGTTTCCAGTTCCCGGATTTTACATGGTTCACCTCGGCGATCATGTTGCGGTAAATGGCGAGCAGAAGGCCGAACGTGTGCTCCGCGACAGTCGTGTGGTTGACGCCCGGAGTGAAACAGACCGGGATCTTCAGGCTGGTCGCCGCGGCCACGTCGATCTTGTCGAGGCCGATGCCGTATTTGCTGAGCACCTTCAGCCGCGGCAGGCATTTTTCCAGCACCGGGCGCGTGTAGGCGTCGTCCCCGCAGAGGATGCCGTCGAAATCTCCGACAAGATCCAGCATTTTAGCCTCAGCCAGCGGCCCGCGGGCATTGACGATTTCGTAGCCCTTCGATTCGAGGAGCGGGTGATGAGAGCCGGGGGTATCTTGGAAAGAAGTCGTGGTGACGAGGACGCGTTTCATGAAAAGTGCAAGGATTCAAAAATAGGAACACAGCCAGAAGGGTAAAGGAAAAACTTCTCTGCCCTTCGGCAGTCACCGGCACCGGACTGCTGGCGCGGCGGATGCCAGGGAGCGAAGCGACCAGCATCTGGCGTAGACGGCGGGTAGGTGTTCGGTGGACGGCATTGTCGCATTATTTTGTGTAATGAAACCTAAGCTGTGCGAGTTCGAGATTCCTCGCAGCAATCCGATAAACCGTACGATGCTCATCCGTGATGCGGCGAGACCAGAAACCAGCCAGGGTGTGCTTCAACGGCTCAGGCTTTCCGATCCCCTCGTAGTGGCTTCGCGCAGTATCCTTAATCAGTTCGTTGATTCGTCTGATCATTTTTTTGTCTGTTTGCAACCAATGCTGGTAGTCCTCCCAAGCCTGAGGAGAGAAAACAAGGTTCACGCTTCCACCAGGTCCTTGATGCCTTTTCTGACATTTTTTCCGGCGTTCAGACTCTCGATGGAAGCAAGCAGGCGCTTAGCGTTGGCTGGTGACCGGAGCAAATAGGCCGTTTCTTGGAGCGATTCGTAGTCATCAAGAGAGAGCATGACCACCGCCTGATCGCGATTGCGCGTAATGATGACAGGATCATGATCAACGCAAACTCGATCCATTGTGGAGGCGAGATTCTCTCTCGCTGCAGTGTATGTAATCGCAGTCATATGGACAGCATCATGGACATATTCAAGGTTCGTGTCAAGGACGATATTTTTCAACGTCAAAGGCACCAACGACTCCCCGGGAGCGGGACATGGATGCTGGCTGGTGGTTTAGTCATGGTGAGCTTTCGTCGACAACCCGACGGGGAGTCGTTGGGTGGGCTGTCTGGTTGGCATTTTGATTTTCGAGGTAGTGGCTCCAGAATGACAGCAAAGACATAATCCGAAACTTACTGAAAGCAATCTTCTGAAATGGCACAGCCCAAGTAGGATTGCAGGCAAAATATACAACCACGATATCGCTCATGTCATTCTTGACATAAAGGTGCAAAGAGATCGGACGCGATAATGGTATGTCATACTGCATTGATTCCATCAGTTTGTATTCCTTTGTAGCGACAAGACGACGTAGGACTGTTTCAGGTATATCACAGCTCGGCACTGAGTGAAAGCCGACGCTCGCAAGGTAATTGATCACTGCATTACAATCCGCATTGTATTGCTCAGATGATGGTTGAGTCTTCCTATAAGAGAGATGGGGTGCTCCGGTGGCGCTTGAGTATCCAAGGAAAATAATCGCACACGCAAATGCGATCAGTCCTGCAACTCCAAATGCACAGATTATTCGGTAAAGGCGGGGTGACACTGGAATTATTTGCCTTGCCATATCAACGTCCTTCGTCAGGTATCGCTGGCTGGCGGGGCGGGTGGCTCGCGAAGAATGGGAGCAAAGGCACTCGGCCTGCTCTTCTGCCAGCAGGCCCTGTGCCTGAGCGGTGGAACGTCAAATGGGTGTTCATCGAAACTCCTGACGGGCCAGCGATTAACTGCACGAGCCTTTATATTTTTTTTGTATACTTGAGACTGCGTGGTTCCATCCAGGGTAATAGCGGCGTAAAAGTCCGGCGTCGATACTTCGAGCAATAGGAATGTTCCCAGTGAATCTGGTGGCGGCTCATAATAGACAATTGTCATGCCCGCAGTCAAACGCTTGAAATCGTTTTCTGAGAGATAGTTTGAGGTGACAAGATCGTGTAAAGTGTGCGGATAAAGACGCGATGCCTTGGCGTCATTGTTTATCTTATCCAGATTGTATTGTTGAAGCGCGAGATATAATTGCTGTAGCGACGAAACAGCTATCTTGGCTCTCCATCGTGCAGGCGATATTCTTGGCTCGGGCAGTCCAGTTGAAAGCAGAAACATGACGAGAGCAAATTGAAGAAACCATACGAAATGCCAGATCTTGTTTTCTCTGATGAGTTTTCTGCTTTTTGAGGAAAACAGCGCGCCTACGATCCGGGCAGCAAATGCGATCGTCATAAAAGCGATCACCAATGCTACTAAAAATGATAATATCATAAAACCATGCGAGCGTCATACTTTTGCCGAACAGCATTATTGAGTCGCGCGCGGCAATTTCCCTGCAAATGCCGCGTGCGGTATATGTCCTAAAAATGCCGCACCGAAGTGCGGACTTTGTCCATGGCGTTGCATGGAGGCATCTTGTGCTCCGAGCACGCCCGATCAAGGAAATTCCCGGAGGCACAATTCCGCGGCGGCATCCAGGACCGCCTCGTGGGCGGCCACGCGGGCGTCGATGGCAAACTCCGACGGCGTCTCGACCGTGAACGTGCGCGTGGCGTGGGCGAAATGGAGAAGGAACGCCTCCGGCCAGTCGGGCATCAGGTCGGGTGTGATTTTGCGGCGCACGATGCCGTTCCTCGCCCGGCGGCCTTCGATGGTCCGGCGCGTGTCGTGCGGCAGGTGGGCGGCGGCCTCGAGAAATTTCTCCGCCCAGAATGGGTGCCTGCCCATGACCTCGTAGATATAGACCCCGTGGGCGTCGAAATCCTCGTGCAGCATGAGCGCGAGGTCGAAGCGCGAGCGCCCGAGGATTTTCACCTGCGCCCGGATCTGTGGAACCCGGCTCTTGTTGAAACACCGGTTGAGATCCCGGCCACGCGGGTCGAGGCGGCAGTTGTGGACGAGGCCCCAAGGATTCAGGCACGGGAAAATGAGCGCGCGGAATTTGCGGAGCACGCGCGGGTTTTTTTCAACCCAGTTGATCAGGGCCTCGGTCGAGGCCGGCTCGTCCCCGTGGATGCCGGCGGAAATATAGAGGGACGGCCGCTCGTCGCGGGTGGGGCCGGACGCGAGGCAATGGATCGGGAACCCGCCACTCTCCGCGAATTCCCGCATCGCCAAACCGGCGGCGGCGGCCGCGCGCTCCCAGCGGCGGACGAGGAGCGGGTAACTGTGTGAGCGGACGTGGAGCATGGAAACGCTATTCGTTTCCGGTCTTCACTTCGATGATGTCGTGCGGGGCGCTCTCCTTCAGGCCCGCCGCCGTGATCCGGGTGAAGCGGGCATTTTTCCGGAGGGATTCGAGCGTCGGCGACCCGAGGTAACCCATGCCGCTCTGGAGCCCGCCGGCCAGTTGGGCGAGGACGGCATCGGCGGGAGCGGAGACTTCCTTCAGCGCCTCGACCCCCTCGGCGGCGGACTTCCGCGCGGTGTCCTTCGCGTGCCCGTAGCGGGCGGCGCTGCCGGCTTTCATCGCCGCGTGACTCCCCATCCCCCGGTATTGTTTGTAGAATTTCCCGTTGATTTCCATGATCTGGCCGGGGGCCTCGGGACAGCCTGCCAGCAGGCTTCCGCAGACGACCGCATGCGCGAGCGTGAGCGCCTTCACGATGTCTCCGGATTTCGCGATGCCTCCGTCGGCGAGGATCGTGACCCCGCAATGCGCGGCTGCTTTCGAGCAGACGTAGAGGGCGGTCAACTGGGGGATCCCCACGCCCGCAACCACGCGCGTCGTGCAGATCGACCCGGGGCCCTGGCCGACTTTCACCGTGTTCGCCCCGCAGCCCGCCAAGAACTCCACGCCGGCCGCGCTCGTCACGTTTCCCGCGATGATCGGCAGCGATGGGAAGGCATCGCGGATCAGGCGGACGGAATCCCCGACTCCCCTGGTGTGGCCGTGCGCGGTCGAGACGGCCACGGCATCCAGCCCGCGCTCGACCATCGCCTCCACATGGCCGAGAAGGGTCTTGCGGTCGATTTCGCCCGAGGCCTCGCGGGGGGCGCCCACCGCCGCGCCGCAGAGCAGGCGAAATTTCCCGTCGCGCGCCGGCTTCGTCTGGAGCAGGCGTTCCTGGGTGATGCGCTCGATGTCGCTCAGCGTGAAGAGCCCGCGCAGGCGGTCCTCCGAATCCACCACGAGCAGCTTGTGGATGCCGATATGCTCGGTGAAAAACCGGTCGGCCCGCGCGATCGGATTGTCCCCCAGCTCGTCCTCCCGGATCGTCAGCACCGAGGCCCTCGGCACCATCGCCTCGATCACCGCCCGCGGCGCAAAACGCGGCCGCACGCAATGGCCTGGGAGCAGACCGAGGAGGACGCCGGACGCATCGACGACCGGAAATGTGCTGAAGGAGAATTTTTTCTCGTCGATCAGTTCCAGGATGTCGCCGATGAGCTGGTCGGGCGCGACCTTGATCGGCTCGCGGATCAGCCCGTGGACGTGGTTCTTCACCCGCGTGAGCTCGGAGAGCTGCTGGCGGGGCGGCATGTTGTAGTGGATGAGCCCGAGGCCGCCATTCAGGGCGAGGGCGATCGCCATGCGCGACTCGGTCACCGTGTCCATGTCGGCGGAAACAACAGGGAGATGCAGCGAAAGCCCGGGTGCCAGCGCGGTCTCGAAATTCGCGTCCCTCGGGAGGATCTCGGAATACAGCGTGGCCAGCGAGACGTCGTCGTATGTGAGGGAAAGCCCGGAGTGCGAGACGAAAAATTCGTCGGCGGGACGATAAAACAACCGGTCCAATTCCCCCGGCAGATGAGGTGCGGTGGGTTCCATGCGGCATCATGCGGGCGGGCGCGGGGAAAAATCAAGCGGGAATTTTTGCGGCCGCGGCCCGCCGAATTGAAGAGGGTTTTGTGTTGTTCGCCACAGGAATCGGAAATAGAATGACCTCTGCGATGAGTGACACTCCCTCCACGGATCTCCGCGCCCCGCTGGACCTCGTGCGGTCCCAGGCCCGAAAAATCGGGGCATGGACGGAAATCCGGAAAGTGATCGATGCCATTCCAGATATTCTTCTCGCGGTCAACTCCGCCCGCCAGATCGTTTTTGCCAACCAGGCCGCCACGGATTTTTTCCATGCCCGCGATGCCAGCGAGCTGTGGGGCAAGCGCCCCGGGGAGGCTGCCGGATGCATGCACAGCCGGGAAACTCCGGGAGGCTGCGGCAACGCGGAGTCGTGCAAAGTTTGCGGGGCCTTCCTGGCCATTTACCACGGGCTGCGCGGGGAGTCTTCCCGCGAAGAATGCCGGATGACCCTCACCGGGGGAACGCCGCTGGACCTCGGCATCTGGACCCGCCCGTTCGACCTTGGCGCCGATCGGTTTCTGTTCCTCTCGATCCAGGACATCAGCGATGAAAAGCGCCGCCAGGCCCTCGAAAAAATCTTTTTCCACGACCTTCTGAACACGGCCGGCGGGCTCCAATCGATCAGCGAGATCATCGAGGATTCGGCGCCCGGGGAGCTGCGCGAACTGCGGGAGGTTATCGCCAGTCTCTCCGAGCAGCTCGTGGACGAGATCCAGGCCCAGCGGGACCTGCTCGCGGCGGAGCGCGGGGAGCTCCACGTGCAGTTGCGGAAGGCGAACAGCCGTGTTGTTGTCGCCAAGACGATCTCCATGTATCTGAAAAACGAGGCCTGCGACGGGAAGACGATCCAGGCTGCGGAGATTTGCGAGGAGATCCCGTTTCTCACGGACATGGCGCTCCTCCAGCGCGTGCTGGGAAATCTGGCGAAGAACGCTCTCGAAGCGACGTCGCACGGAGGCACGGTGACCGTCGGCTGCCACTCGCTGACGAGCGACACGGCCGAATTTTTTGTCCACAACGCCTCTTGCATCCCGCGCGAATCCCAGCTCCAGATTTTCAAGCGCTCGTTCAGCACGAAGGGGCCCGGCCATGGCCTCGGCACCTACAGCGTGAAGCTTCTCACCGAGCGGTTCCTCGGCGGGAAGGTGGATTTTTCTTCCACTCCCCACGCGGGAACCTTCTTCTTCGTGAGGCTCCCGAAGGAGCCGGCAGGCTCGGCGAAGCCTGATGGGAACAGGGCGGCGGCGGGCCTCTTAGATTCCAATCGACTCCGGCAGGTCGGATCATAGAGAATGCGGGAATGAAGATATTGATGGCCGCGAGCGAGATGGCCCCCTTTGCGCGGACCGGCGAGTTTGCCGACGAGATACTCGCTCTCGCGGCCCACCTCGGCGAGGAAGGACACGAGGTGTCCGTGGCTCTGCCGTATTACCGCTGCGCCCGCGAGGACAAGTCGGTCAAGGCCAGGCGCACGAAGATGAAATTCTCCGTTCCGGTCGGCCCGTCAAAACTTCCCGCGGAGATTTTCGAGGCGACGGCCCCGGGAGGCGTGCGGGTTTTCCTGGTGGCCCGCGACGAATTTTTTGACCGCACCGGGCTCTACGGGGCGGACGACCGCGACTATCAGGACAACTCCGCGCGCTTCATCTTCTTCACGAAATGCGCGCTCGAACTGGCCAAAAAAACCGGCCCCGACATCGTGCATGCGCACGGCTGGCAGACGGCCCTGCTCCCGGTTTTCGCGAAAGACCAGCGCCTGCCGGTGGCCACCGTGCTCACCCCTCACAGCCTCGAGTTCCAGGGGAATTTCTGGAGCTACGATTTCGCGCTCACCAACCTCCCGGGAGAATACTTTTCCGCGCGCGGGCTCGAGTTTTACGGGAGCATGAACTGCCTCAAGGCCGGGATTTTGTTTGCGGACGCCGTCGTCCTGCCGGGCCGGCGCCACGTGGCGGAAATGCAGACCCCGGAATTCGGGTGCGGCCTCGAGGCCGTCCTGCGCGAACAAAGCGACAAGCTCGAAGGCATCCCGGAGGGGCTGAAGGAATCCGCCTGGCCGGTGTTTCCCGTCGCGGAGAAAGCCGCTGCGCGCGACGAGCTGGGCAAACGCGCGGGCCTTCTGCCTGGCGGACGCATCTTCCTCGCCGATTCCTCGGCCACGAACGGCGCGGGGATCGGGCTCCTGCTCGAAGCGCTGGACCGCCTGCCATCGGACGATGCGCGGGTCCTCCTGCTCGGCCCCGTCGATCCCGCCAACCGCCAGGCGCTCGATATCGCGGCACGGCGCCATGCCGGGCGGTTCGCCCACCTTCCCGAAGTGGACGTTCCGCTTTTCCATCTCGCCCTCTCGGCCTCGGAATTCCTGATCCTCCCCGGCCCGGTTGAACCCGGCGGCGAACTGCTCGTGCTGGCGCTCAAGAACGGGGTTCTGCCGGTCGCCGTGCACTGCGGAGGGCTCCGCCAGTTCGTGCAGGACTTCGATCCTGTCACCGGCGCGGGCAACGGCTTCGTCTTTTACAAAGATTCCGTCAAGGCCTTGGGGGATGCCATCGGGCGCGCCGCAAGAACCGCAGACCTCGCGCCCCTGGTCGAAACCGCGCGCTCCGCGGATTTCTCCTGGGCCGCCGCCGCAAAGCACCACCTCGCGCTCTACAGCCGGCTCCTCGCTGCCGCCGGCAGGACCGCCGCCGCCTGACGCCCCGATGCTCCCGGAAATCCTGACCGAAATCCCCGGTCCGCATTCCCGGGCGCTCATGGAAAAACTCGCGCATTTCGAGTCCCGGAACGTCACGTTTTCCAGCGCGGATTTCCCGGTTTTCTGGGAGCGGGCCTCCGGAGGAAATGTCTGGGATGCCGACGGCAACCGGTATCTCGACCTGACCTCCGGGTTCGGGGTCTGCGGCCTCGGCCACGGGGCGACCTCGGAGGCCATGGCCGCGCAGGCCCGGCAGCTTGTCCACGGGCTCGGCGACGTGCATCCCTCGCCGCTCAAGGCTTCGCTCTGCCGGGCGATCAGCCGGATCACGTTCGAGCGGTGGAACGAGGGGCCCGCCAAAACGATCCTGTGCAACTCGGGCTCCGACGCCGTCGAGGCCGCGCTGAAGACGGCCCTCCTGCACAGCGGGAAGCCCGGGGTGATCAGCTTCACCGGCGGATACCACGGGCTCGGGCACGGCGCGCTCGAAACCTGCGGGCTCCCGTTTTTCCGGGACCCATTTGCCGGCCAGCTCGCGCGGTTCGGCGTCCGCCTGCCCTACCCGTATTGCTGCAGGTGCCCGTTCGGCCGCGCCGAGGGGTTCCGGCTCGAGGGCCGGGATTTCCCGAACTGCTCGTCCTCGTGCCTCGAGTCGCTCCGCGCCCAGCTCGACAAGACGATCCGCCACCGCGAGATCGGCTGCATCCTCGTCGAGCCGGTCCAGGCGCGGGGAGGGGACGTCGTGCCGCCGAAAGATTTCCTCCCGCTGCTGCGCCAGGTCTGCGACGAGTATAAAATCCTGCTTGTCGCCGACGAGATCTACACCGGCTTCCACCGCACCGGCCGGTTCTTCGCCTGCGAGCATTCCGGTGTCGTGCCGGACATCATCTGCCTCGGCAAGGGGCTGACAGGCGGGTTCCCCCTTTCCGCCTGCACCGGAAAGTCCCACGTGATGGATGCCTGGCCGCGCTCGGCGGGCGAGGCCCTGCACACGAGCACGTTTCTCGGACACCCCGTCGGCTGCGCGATGGCCCTCGCGTCGATCGCCGAACACGAAAAACCCGGCGTCGCCGACCGCGCGAAGACCGCGGGCATCCTCCTCCGCCAAGCCCTTTCCGGCCTGAGATCCGGCCACCTCCGCGGCCTCGGGGCCATGCTCGGATTCGAACTCCTGTCCCCCGACGGGTCGCCGGACACCGCAACCGCGTCGAAAGTGGTCGTCAACGCCTTGAAGGCCGGCCTCATCCTCCTTGCCGGAGGCCCGGACGGAAACGTGCTTTCCTTCGCGCCCCCCTTCGACCTCACGGCCGAAGAAGCGGGCTGGACCGGCAAACTCCTGGAAAAACTCCTCGCCGCCTGAAACCAAAACCGATGGCCTGATTCGATCTGAGTCAGATTTTTCAGGGCTGTTTTTTCGTGGGATAAGGTGAAGTTACCGGCTTGGAATCTGTTCGTGCATCAGCGAGAATCGATCCTGCATGCCAGCCGAGGCCAAGCCATCCGTCCTTTTGTCGCAGGGGTTCCCGCCGGAACCGGCTGCGCCGGATTTCGCCACGTGGTTTGAGACCGTTCCTGTGCGGCGCGAGCCAGCCGGCACCGTTGTGGCTCCGCCGTCCCGTCCGCCGTCCGCTCCCGCCGGTTCTGCGCGGGCTCGCCCGTCGGACAGCGGGCACGGATCGCTTCCGGGAGCCGCCCTGTTTTCGGAATCCGCCGGGCTGGCATTCGGCACGGAGATCCATGAGGCGCTCGCCGCGATCGAGTGGTTTCCGTGCGCGGCCCTGCCTTCTCCGCTTTCTGCGGGGGCTGGAGAAATCCTCGCGCGGTTCCTCGCCGCTCTGGAGATCGCGCCGGTTTTCGAGCGACCGTCCGCGGGTTCCGAGGTCTGGCGAGAGCGGTCGGTCGCGTGCCGGCTCGACGGCACGGTTTATTCCGCGCAGATGGACCGGGTGGTCGTGACCCCGCCCGCGTCAAAAACGGGACGCGGCCGGATTTTTCTTGTGGATTTCAAAACCGACCAGGGGGAGCCGGAGGAAATCGCCTCGCGCTACAGAGCCCAGATCGAGATCTACGCCCGGATCCTCGCCGTCTGGTCGGGCGGGCAGCACGAGATCACCGCCGCGATGGCGGTCGTCCGCGAGCCCGCGCTGGTCAGGGTTTGTTGAGGATCCCCGGCGAAGCCGGAATAGGGAGCATGGGCGTTCTCGCGGGCCTGGATGGCGGCTCGAATCAACGATGGATGGTCCATTGGGCAGGCCGGGTTTTCTGTTTCCCGGCTTGTGTAAAACTAGCAACTGTGCTTGATTCCTGCACGATGAAAACTGAGCTCACCGAGGCATCACCCGCGAAAGCTCTGTTGGAGGAACTGGAGGTGTTCCGTGGAAATTGCCGCGGGACCTTGGAGTCCATCGGCACCAGGCTGAACGAACAGATCGACGCCATCAAGTTCCGGGTCGAGGCTCTCGGGTCCGGGGAGAACGTTCCCAGCGGAAAAAACCGCGACATCCGCGACATGCTCACCCTCCTCAGGAACGCCGGCATCAAACCGGAAAAAGGCCGCCGCAAAGACCTGAAAAAACTCGATTCCATCTCGGATGATCTCACCATGATGGTCGAGAACTGGCGATGAAGGCCCGTGAGAATCCTCCTCGCCACTCTCGCGATGATCGCCGCCGGGATGGCCGCTGACGAAAAAGCGGTGTTGGGCGGCGGGTGTTTCTGGTGCATGGACGCGGTCTATCGCGGCCAGCCGGGCATCAAGTCCGTGGTCAGCGGATTTGCCGGAGGCACGGTCCCGAATCCGACTTACGAGCAGGTCTGCACGGGGAAAACCGGCCATGCCGAAGTCGTCGAGATCACGTTCGACCCGGCGCTGACCTCGTATGAAAAAGTGTTGGGCCTTTTCTGGGATGCCCACGATCCGACGACTTTGAACCGCCAGGGCGCCGACTCGGGAACCCAATACCGCTCGATCATTGTCGCCCAAAGCCCGGGGCAGCGCGACGCCGCAGAAAAGTCGAAAGCGGCCGCGCAGTCGAGGTTCCGCCAGCCGATCGTGACCGAGATCGTCGAAGGCAAGGAGTTTTATCCCGCCGAGGAGCGCCACCAGGACTTTTACGAGCGCAACCCGAACTACCCCTACAGCCGCGCCGTCATCGCCCCGAAGCTCGAGAAACTCAAATCCGGTTCGCGCTAGCCCGGAGCCTCCGTCAGCGGAACCGCTGCCTCAGCCACCCGAGGTCGAAGCGGTCGCCGGGGCAATCGGTCGGCTTGGGGTTGATTTCCTTGTGGCCTTTGACAATCGTGGACTTGCCTTTGATTTTTCCGACACGGGCGCGCAGATAGGTGATGAGTTCATCCAGGGCCTCGAACTGTTCCTTCGTCGGTTTGTCGCGGTTGAAATCCCCCACGAGACAGATGCCGAGGGCGATGTTGTTGAGGTAGTCGCTGGCGACATGCCCGCCGTTGATCTGGCGGGTCCAGCGGTCGCCGATTTCAATTTCCCCGTTGCCGGAGGAACTCCCGTTTCCGATCACAAAATGGTAGGCCAACCCGTTCTGCATTTTCCGGACGCGACGGTGATACACATCGAAAATCCGGGCGTTTCCCTGCCGGGTCCCACTGTTATGGACGACGATGTATTGCCAGCGCCCGCGCTGCACCTTCGCCTGGTCGATGGCCTTGCGGACGGCGGGAGTGAGATAGCGGTAGCGCTTGAAGAATCCGCCGAACTGCAGCCGGGGCGCGGGCTCGATCCCCCGGTCTTCCTCGAGCCCGGATTTCTCGACACGGATCGGCGCGTCGAGCGGACGGCCCTGCGGGGGTTTCCCTTGGGGAGTTTGCGCCGGGCCGGGCGACAGGGTCGCATGGGGCGTGCTCTCCGGCGTGGCCTCGGGCTTTTTCGGCTCGCGCACGGGATGGTCGGGCACATCGATGATGTCCGGTGTCTCAGCGGGCTTGGGAGTTTTCTTCTCGGTCTTCTCGGGAGCGGACTCCGGGGCCGGCTTTTTCTGGTGAGGCGTCGGGGTTTCTTCCGGCTCGGGAGTGCTCTTGGGCGTCGGTTTTGGGGTGGGCTTGGGAGCAGGTTTCGGGGTGGATGCCGGCTTCGGTTTCGGGCGCGGAGTCGCCGATGGGGACGGCTTCGGAACCGGGTGGATATCCTCGCGGGATTGCAGGAAAAGCTGCCGCTTCTCCTCGTCGCTCATCTGCGCACGCACCGTCGGGACGAGAAAGAGCACCCATCCAAACAGAAGCATCCAGACAACAATCGCTTGTTTCCGCACGCCGCACACTAGCAAACCGGGGATCATGATCAAGCCGTCCGGCAATCAATACAGAACCCGGACCAGGCAGAGTCCCCCGGCGGGAGCAACGTGGGATGCCCGCGGCCCGGCATTTTTCAAACGCCGGCGGAGTTCATCGAGGGGAAAACGGCCGGCCGCACACCGGACAGCCGAGGCCGCCAGCATCCGGACCATTTTGTAAAGAAACCCTTCCCCTTCAAAAGCGAACGTCCACGCGGGGCCTTTTTTGCTGAGGCGGATGGCGGTGACCGTTCGGGTTGTTGGCTCGGGAGCCTTGGATCCGCGCGCGCAAAACCCCGCGAAGTCGTGCCGCCCGGTGAAGCTCTCGCACGCGGCCCTAAGAAGACCAGGATCAAGCGCCCCAGGCACATGCCACGCCCGGTTGATCAGGAGCGGCGGCATCACGGGTCCGTTCCAAATCGTATACCGGTAAATTTTCCCCCGAGCCGAGAACCTCGCATGAAAATCCGGGGCGGATTTTCTCAAACCCATCACGCGAACTCCCTGAGGAATATTCGCGTTGACGGCAGCGAGCCACTCGCCGACCGGCAGGCGGTCATCGGGAACGTCCACATGCGCCGACTGCCCTTCGGCATGCACGCCGGCATCGGTGCGCCCGGAGCCGTGGACAACGATGCGCTCCCCGCAGAGCAAGCGGAACGCCGACTCCAAAGCATCCTGCACCGCCTTTCCGTGCGCCTGGCTTTGCCACCCGGAAAATTGCGTCCCGTCGTAGGCGACGGTCATCCGCAGTCTCATGCTTGGGAATCCAGCCAACTCTGGAGAAGGATCTGCGCGGCGACCTGGTCGATCATGGCCTTCTGGTCGCGCGCGTTTTTTCCGGCCTCGTGAAGCGATCTTTGCGCGGAGACGGTCGTCAGCCGCTCATCCCATGGCACGACCCGGCAGGCGGTCTCCAATTTCAATGCCTCGATAAACTCCCTGGCCTTCTGCGCGGCGGGGCCGAACGTGCCGTCCATGTTGCGCGGCATGCCCACCACGATTGTTTGGGTGCCCTTCTCCGCCGCGATTTCCAGAATCCGCCGCACCACACGCCCTTCCTTGACCTGGATCGTCTCCATCGGGTGCGCGAGCATCCCGAGATCGTCGCTGGCGGCGACACCCACGCGGGCATCGCCGAGATCAATTCCCAGGGCACGGTTCATTTGCGGTTGAAAATCTCACACCGCATCCCTAGGTTCAATCACCATGTCACAATTGTCGTTGGACAAATTCGGGGAAAACCTCCCGGTTTCGGGCGTTGTCGCCTTCTCGCAGGTCGCGATCGGTCTGGGAGTCGGGATTCTCGTTGCCGACCGCATCGGCCGCAACCCGCGTCGCGGCCTCGCCATCGGCCTGATGAGCGCCGGAGTGGCGGCGCTCGTGCCGGTCGTCTGGGGAGTCATCTCAAACATCAGCCACCGTCCGGGTTCCTCGCGCACCATGCGCCGACGTTTGGATGGCATCCGGCGCGTGCCGGGAGTCGACGATGACGGCCACCCCTTTTAGCGCCGCTTGAAAATCGTCTTGGCCTCCGCGTCTCCGCGCCGCAAACAGTTGCTGGAAGAAGCGGGATACCAGATCGAATGCATCGTCTCCGGAGCCGGAGAAATCGAGGACCACTCGCTCTCGCCGGCGGATCTGGCGCTGGAAAACGCCGGGCGCAAAGCGCGGGCCGTCGCAAAAGATTTTCCCGCCCGCACCGTCATCGCCGCCGACACGGTTGTCTGGAAAAGCGGCCGGTTTTTTGGAAAGCCGTCCGACCTCGATGAGGCATTCTGGATGCTGCAGGAACTCGTCGGCCGAACGCACGAGGTGGTCACCGGGGTGGTGATCCGCTTTCCGGGCAGGGAGACCGCGCGGTTTTCAGAGTCCTCGCTGGTCACATTCCACGCGTTGGATGACGGGGAGATTCGCGCGTATCTGGAGTCGATCCACCCGCTGGACAAGGCGGGCGCCTACGCCGCGCAGGGGGACAACGGCCGCATCATCAAAAAGATCGAAGGCTCGGTCACCAATGTCATCGGACTCCCGGTGGAGCGGATCAAACAATTCCTTGCTGTTTAGCCCGGATAAGTCACAGAGGTTCCAGGCGGCCGTCTGCGAGTTTGAAAACCGAGTCCGCCGGTTTGCGGTCCGCCCAGTCGAGGAACGTGGTGGTGATGATCGTCTGGCTTTGCTGGGGTAGCGAGGCGAGGAGCCGGTTGCGGCGGTCGGGGTCGAGCTCGCCGAAGATGTCGTCGAGGAGGAGGACCGGGGCCCTGCTCTGGACGGCCTCGAGATGGCGGGCCTGGGCCAGCTTCAACGAAAGCGCGATCCCACGCTGCTGGCCCTCGGAGGCGAACCCGGCAGCATCGAGCCGGTTGATTGCGATTTTCAACTCGTCGCGGTGCGGGCCGACCACCGTTTGCCGGAGGCGCGTTTCCTCATCGCGCGAGCCGGCAAGGACAGGTGCCAGCGGGGTTTCGCCGCCGGGGTGATACGAGATTTCCAGCGCGTCGGCTCCCCCGCTGATTTCCAGGCAGGCCACCCGCGCGATGGGAGCCAGCGCTTCGCGGAGCCCGGCCCGCGCGGCAAAGAGGAACTCCCCGGCTTCCACCAGCGGCGGGTCGAAGGCCTCGACCTCCCGGCGCGGACGGTTGTCTTTGAGCAGCGAGTTGCGCGAGCGCAGCGCCCGCTCGTAGGCGCGCAGGGATTTTCTGTAGCCCGGCACGCATTGCATGCCCAGGAAATCGAGATACCTGCGCCGGGCCGAACTGCTTCCGCGCACGAGATCGAGATCGGTGTTCGCAAACCAGGCGACCCGCGCCACGTCGAGGTAGTCGTCCGTGCGCGTCTGCGGCTTCGAATCCAAAAGCAATTCCCGCCCCCCGGGCGAATAGTGGAGGACGAGGTGGATCCCGGAAAAATGCGCGTCGAGGGAAAACCGCGGCCGCCCGAACCGGATCGCTTCGGCCGTGGTGGAGGTGCGCGGGGAGTGCAGGCGGAGCAGGAGGCATACCGCCTCGAGAATCGAGGTCTTCCCCTGCGCGTTCGCGCCGGTCACGAACGTGCGGCCCGGACCCATGGAAATCTCCAGAGACTCGAAACAGCGGAAATCCTGCAACCTCAGATCGGCGAGCACCCGCCCATCATGCCCGACGCGGTCGCGAGGTCAAACCCGCGCCCGATTTCCGGTTGCGTCGGCGGCGGGTCTGGAGTAGCCTCGAGTCGGTTCCTGCCGGGGAATGAAGCCCCCTGGCTGCTCCGCTTTCAGACATGCATACCGCAGACGGCTTTCATTGGGATCCCACCCATGCCTGCGCCATGGTGGAGCGGGAGGAATTGCCCAAACGGCCGGCCACGGAACGCATCGCGGACATGCGGGAAATCTACTCGCTCTTTGACGAGGAGACCGCCCGCGAGCAGGCCAGCCGGTGCATTTTGTGCCCGCGCCCGTCGTGCGTCGAGGGATGCCCGCTGCACAACCGGATCCCGGAATGGCTGGCGCTCACCGCCGAGGGCCGGTTCCTCGAGGCGGCGGCGATCTCGCGCTCGACCAGCAACATGCCGGAAATCTGCTCGCGCGTGTGCCCGCAGGAGCTCCTCTGCGAAGGCTCGTGCATCCTGAACGGAAAAACCGAGCCGGTGTCGATCGGCGCGATCGAGCGGTTCATCAACGAGTATGCGTTCCGCGAAAACGACATCGATATCGCGCACTCCCCATTCAACGGCCGGAAGGTCGCGGTCATCGGCTCCGGCCCGGCCGGACTGGCCGCCGCGGACCAGTTGGTGACCTTCGGCTATGGCGTGTCGGTCTACGAGTCGCAGGCCATTCCCGGAGGGCTCCTGGTCAACGGGATCCCCTCGTTCAAGCTGGAAAAATCGATCGTCGGCCGGCGGATCGAAATGCTGAAAAAGCGCGGCGTGAAATTCCGCCTCGGCGTCACGCTGGGCAAAGACGTTTTGCTCGCCGATCTGCTGCGCGACTATTCCGCGGTGTTTCTCGGTGTCGGCGCGCAGCAGGCGAAGCCGCTCGGCATTCCCGGGGAAGACCTTCCCGGCGTGCTGCCCGCGCTTCCGTTTCTGATCCAAAAGAACGTGGGCTTTCCCGTGATCGACCTCCCGCCGATCGATGTGGGCGGAAAACGCGTCGCCGTCCTCGGCGGCGGCGATACCGCGATGGACTGCCTGCGCACCGCGCTGCGCAGCGGGGCGGGCGAGGCGGTCTGCCTCTACCGGCGCGACCTCGCCAACATGCCCGGCAGCCGCAAGGAATACGCCAACGCGCTCGAAGAGGGCGCCCGCTTCCAGTTCCTCACCAACCCGATCGCGATCGAGCCCGATGAAAACGGCGCGATCGCCCGCGTCCGCTGCATCCGCATGGAGCTCGGCGATCCCGACGCGAGCGGCCGCCGCAAGCCCATGCCGGTCCCGGGTTCGGAATTCACCGTGCCGGCGGACCTTGTCATCGGCGCCTACGGCTTCGACCCCGCCCCGTTCCCGCCGGGGAGCGACCTGGGGCGGATCGAACGCAACAACTGGGGCGGCATGGTCGTGGACGAGAACCAGATGACCAGCGTGCCCGGCGTGTTTTCCGGCGGCGATTCCGTGCGCGGGCCCTCGCTCGTCGTCCACGCCGTCCGCGACGCCCGCAAAGCGGTCGAGGGAATCCACCGGTATATCTCAAGCCACATCTTTCCCCCTCCCGCACTTCTGGAAAGCCGGCAGCCGCCCGCTTCGTCTTAGCGCGCGGTCTGCATTTTCATCTTTCCGCGCCGGGTGGCAGCAGAGAGCCGCTGAAACAGGGTTTCATCGGCACGCGAAATTTTTTCGCTTCCGCCGCCAGCCCTACATGTCCGCCGTGAAATTGGTGAGCGAGATATCTCCGGCCGCAACCAGCGTGTCCAAGCCCGCCGCCGCATCGAACACCGCCGCAAAGTCCGCCGGGCCGGCCGGGCGGGCGGAACCGGAGGAACCGCCCAGATTGAGGAAGAAGCCGGCCGCGAGCAGGGCAAACGCCCCCGCCCCGAGCCAGCGAAGAAGAAAAACCGGGACCGTCGGCCGGGCGGAACCCCGGCGGATTTCCCTCAGGACGTTGCGCGAGAAAAACGGCGACACGGAAACCGGCCCGGCTTTCCCGAGCAGATCCCAGAGCGCGTCTTTGTCCCAATCTTCATTCATGGCAAGGGATGGAACACGGGCCGGCTGGAATAGTTGCGAAATACCTACAGGTCCTGGGCTTCGAGGAATCCTTCGAGCTGGCGGATGCGGGTCGGGTGGCGCATTTTCCGCAGGGCTTTGGCCTCGATTTGCCGGATGCGTTCGCGGGTCACTTTGAACTGGCGGCCCACCTCTTCGAGCGTGCGGCTGTAGCCGTCCACGAGGCCGAACCGCTGTTCGAGGACCTGCCGCTCGCGCTCGGTGAGCGTCTCGAGGACGTCCTTGATTTTGTCCTTGAGGAGGACGATCGCCGCCATGTCCGCGGGGTTTTCCGCCCCCTTGTCCTCGATGAAATCCCCGAAGCTCGTGTCGTCGCTGTCCCCGACCGGCGCCTGCAGCGAAATCGGCTGCTGCGCCATTTTCAAGACGGCGCGGACGCGCTCGACGGGCAGCTGGATTTCGTCCGAGATTTCCTCCGGGGTGGGCTCGCGCCCGTATTCTTGGACGAGTTGCTTCTGGACGCGGATCAGCTTGTTGATCGTCTCGATCATGTGCACCGGGATCCGGATCGTGCGGGCCTGGTCGGCAATCGAGCGGGTGATGGCCTGGCGGATCCACCACGTGGCGTAAGTCGAGAATTTGTAGCCGCGGCGGTATTCGAATTTTTCCACCGCCTTCATGAGCCCCATGTTTCCCTCCTGGATCAGATCCAGGAACGAGAGCCCGCGGTTGGTGTATTTTTTCGCGATGGAGATGACGAGGCGCAAGTTGGCTTCCACCATCTCGGTCTTCGCCTTGAGCGCCTTCCGGTGCCACTGCTTGAGATCGCCGTGGAGGGCGGCCAGCTCGTCGGGCGTCAGCCAGAAACGCTTCTGCATTTCCTTGATCTCATTGGAAAAATGCTTGCGGTGTTTCGGGTTCGAATCCTTCGCGTGCTTCTTGTGCTCGTGCTGGAGGTTTTGCAGGGAGCGCAGGTTCTCGTCGGCGAGCAGGACAAAGTCCTCGACGACCTTCTGCTTGAAGAAAAATTTCGGGTAAAGTTTCTGGAGGTTTTGGAGCGAGCGCTCGAAACTTTTGAGGTTGGCCGGGGACGGCGAGGCGACGGCGAGCCTGGCGCTGTAAATTTTCGCGACCGATTCCGCCTGGCGCTTGACCTGCTGGCAAAGCCGGGGGAGCGCCTTCATGTAGCGCTCGCGGCTTTCGATTTTTTTGTCGAGGATCACGCGGTCGAACCGTTCCCGCTGGTCGACGAGTTTCTGGGCGAGGTCGAGGTGCGCCCGGGCGATGAAGCCGAACCGGTAGAGCGCCTCCTGGACCTTCAGTTCCGCGTCCTCGATCCGCTTCGAAATTTCGACTTCCTGTTCGCGGGTGAGCAAGGGGACCTGGCCCATCTGCTTGAGATACATCCGGACCGGGTCGTCGAGGATGTCGAGCTTCGAGTCGCTCTTCTCTTCCTTTTCCTCTTCTTCGTCGGCGTCTTTCGTGCGGACGTCTTTGAGGCGATCGACGTCGGAAGCGTCGATGATTTCGATCTCGACCGCGCGGAGCTGGCCGATGACCGTCTCGATGGTCTCGGGCTCGTTGACCCCCTCGGGAAGGTGCTCGTCGAGGTCGTCGAACGTGACGTAGCCCTGCTCTTTCGCGAGCTTGATCAGCTCGCGGACTTTTTCCTGGATGGCTTTCTGGAGTTCCTGCGCGGTCGGGGGGAGGGCAGGCAGGGGCGGCGGGGAAAATTTTTTCTTTTTGGCAGGCGCATCGGCGGCCTTGTCCTTGGAAGCGGGCGCCTTTTCCTTCGCCACAACCTTGGGTGCCGTGACTTTCAGGGGTGCCTTTTCCCCCTTGTGCCCGGCGGGCTTGGCCGCCTTCGCCGCCGGCTTTTTTTTCTTCGCCGCGGCAGGCGCTTTTTTGACCGGCGGCTTTTTCGGCGCGGGCTTGGGAGCCGGTTTTTTGGTTGCTTTCGGTTTCGATGCCAATCGGGCTTGGCTCTGGGACGATTTTGGTTTGGTTTTCAAGCAGCTTGGCCGGTGGTCCCCCATCACTGAAAGGGCCGAGAACCATCCGCTACAAGGATTTTCAGGTCAAGGATTTGTTTTTGGATTCTCATTATTTCTCCGGCCGGGAGCCCGGGTTGGGCGAGCGCGTTCTTGAGCCCTTCGACCTCTTGAAGCAATTTTTGCGTTTCCAGCCCGGCCCAGGTTTCCATGGCTTTGGACTCGGGATCGGCCATCGGGCGTGTCAAATCGAGGCCGGAGAACGCCCGTTCCTCCGCGGCGTCCAGCGTGCTCAGGAACCTTGTCACCGCCACCGGATCGCCGTCCGCATAATCGGCCCGAGCAATCCTATCGAGCAGCTTGCCGTGAGGATCGAGGCCGGCCGCCAAGCCCTTCCCGCGAAGCCAGAGGCGAACCTCCGAGCTGATGAGTGCCAGGTGACAAAGCATCCTCATTCCCGGGGAGAGAGCAAGGGTTTCCACCACGGCTGCGGGGTCTTCCTCGGCGCTTTCCTGTTTGGAAGGAGCCTTCATGGCGGCTCGGATGGCCGCGTGCGGGAGTGCGAGCCGGGTCGCCAGCCGGCCGAGGACCGATTCGCGGAGGGCGGCATCCTGAATCATTGCCAGCGGCGGACCGAGGCGGCGCACCAATCGCGATTTGCCCGCCGGGTCGGAAAGCTCGCCCGACGATTCCGCCTGGTCGGTGGCGTGGTCGAAAAAATCTTTCGCGCGCGCGACAACCTCAAGAAATGCCCCGGCTCCGCTGCGCCGGATGAGCGAGTCCGGGTCCTCTCCCTTCGGAAGTTCGACCACCTTTACCGCGAGCCCCTGCCCGAGAAGCGCAGGCAGGGACCGCGAGGCCGCCTGCTGCCCGGCAGTATCGGAGTCGAAGCAAAGGAGGACGGTTTCGACAAACCGGCCCAGCAGCCGGGCCTGGTCGCTCGTGAAGGCGGTGCCCTGCGGGGCGATCACGTTGCGCACCCCCGCCTCGAACGCGGAGATCAAATCCAACTGCCCCTCGCAGACGATCGCCTCTTTTTTGTCGATCAGATCCCGCTTCGTCTTGTCGAGCCCGTAAAGAACTTTGCCCTTCGTGAAAAGCAGAGTCTCGGGGGAGTTGACGTATTTGGCGGTCTTGGCCTCCGGATCCAGGACTCTCCCGCTGAAGGCCACGACTTCCCCGTAGTCGTTCCGGATCGGGAACATCACCCGGTCGCGGAACCGGCAGTAGAGGTTCTCCGCGTCGCCTTCTTCTTTGGACGAGGCCAGGCCGCTGCGGAAGATTTCCTCCTGAGAAAATTTCCTCTCCCTCAGGAAGTCCAGCAAGGCGTCCCAGGAGTCCGGGGCATAGCCGAGCTGCCATGCTCGGGCGATCTCACCATTGATGCCGCGGGATTTGAGGTAATCCCGCGCCACGCGGCCTTCCGGAGATTTGAGCAGGTTCTGCTGGAACCAGCCGGCCGCCTCCGCATGGAGCGCCAGCAAGCGCTGCCTGAGCCCGCGCTGCTTGTCATCCTCACCGCCGGCCTCCTCGATGATCGGCACTCCCGCCCGCTGCGCGAGCTTCCTCACGGCCGAGGGAAAATCCAGGTGCTCGTAATCCATGACGAACCGCAGCACTCCGCCCCCCGCCCCGCAGCCGAAGCAATGGTAGGATTGCCGCGCGGGGTTCACATGAAAAGACGGGGATTTTTCGCGGTGGAACGGGCACAGCGCCCGCAAGGCCGTGCCCGCCCGCTTGAGCGGAAAATACGAACCGATGACCTCGACAATGTCATTTGCCTCGGCCACCCGCTGGATCGTTTCCTCGGAGATCAGTCCCACGCGCCGAAATTACCTTGCAGCGCGGATCAGCGCGAGGGAGATTCGATGCCGCCATGCGATTTCTTTTCCCGATCATTGTCGCCATGGCGGCCCTGCCCCTGTTGGCGGCGGAACCGGCGGTTGAAAAAGGGGCCGTCGTCGTGCTGCCGGTGGAGGGCGCGATCTCCGAGGCGCAGTTTTTCTTCCTCCGCCGGGTGCTGAAAAAGGCCGAGTCCGCCGGGGCCTCGGCGTTGATTTTAAACATGGACACGCCCGGCGGGGCGCTCAAGGCCACCGAGCAGATCGTGCAGATGCTGATGAAGAGCTCCGTGCCGGTTTACACCTACGTCAACACGAACGCGGGCTCGGCCGGTGCCCTCATCGCCCTCGGAACGAAAAAAGTCTTCATGGCTCCGATCAGCGCGATCGGGGCGGCGGCACCGGTCGTAAGCTCCGGCGAGGAGATCCCCGCCACGATGAACGCGAAGATCGTTTCCTACTACTCCGGGTATTTCCGCAGCGTCGCGCAATTGAACGGCTACCATCCCGAACTCGTGGACGGGTTCATGAACCTCGACAAGGAAGTCAAAGTCGGCAACGAGGTCATCAACCCCAAAGGCGCACTCCTCACGCTGAGCGCGCAGGAGGCGGTGAAGGTCGTCGGTGACCGTCCGCTCTTTGCCTCGGGGATCGCCAGGGACATCGATGAAGTCTGCAAAGCCGCGGGCCTGAACCCGAAGGCCGCGGTCAAGATCCAGCCCTCCGGCTTCGAAATCCTCGCGCAGTGGATCACGGTCCTCGCCCCGCTGCTGCTCCTCGGTGGAATCATCGGGGCCTACATCGAATTCAAATCCGCCGGAACCATCGTGCCAGGCGTCCTTTCGGCGGTCTGCTTCCTGCTTTTTTTCACCGGCCACTACCTGGCGGGCCTGACCGGCCTGGAAGTCGCGGCGGTCTTTGTGGTCGGGCTGCTGCTGGTTCTCGTGGAGCTCTTGTTTTTTCCCGGCGTCGCCATCGTGGCCGTGCTGGGCGCTGCGCTGATGGTCGGCGCGCTGTTCTTTGCGATGGTGGATTATTACCCGGACCAGCCGCTGGATTTTTCCTTCGCGCTGCTCGCGCGGCCGATGCTCAACCTGTCCCTCGCGATCATCGCCTCCGTATTTTCGATCGCCCTCCTCGCGCGTTTCCTCCCGGATCTCCCGCTCTTCCGGCGCCTGTTCCTCTCCGCGCAATCCATTGCGGGGCCTTCGATCCCATCTGTCGCCGTCACGGAAAAATCCCCGGCCCTGTCGGTCGGCGACACGGGAACCGCCCGCTCGATCCTCCGCCCGTCCGGAAAAGCCGTCTTCGGTGACACCCTGGTCGACGTCATGACTCAGGGACAGTTTATCGAGCAGGGAACGCCGGTCCGGATTCTCTCGATCTCCGGCGACGGCGTCGTGGTCGAGCGCGCGTGAGCGCAAAGGGAGCGCCGGTGGAGCAGAACAACTCGACGGACGATCAGAGAGCCGGCTTGGCGGCCTGCGAGGCAGCCGTCGAGGTTTGTTTCCACTGCAGCGGGGTGCCCTTCGGGAGGAGGCGGGCCGCGCGGATGATGTCCCAGTTCGTCAGGCGGAAGCCGCCGATGCTCGGGCGGGAATTCATTTCCGAGGGGATGCTGGTCCCGTGGAGGCCGAAGGGAAGCGGGTCGGGGCTGTCGGGCTTGGCGAGGTTGATCCACAGGATCCCCGCCGGGTTCTTCGGGCCGGCCGGCAGGTATTGCTCGGAGGTCAAAACCGGCACCTGTCCTGCAGGCGCGGATTTTTCCCCGGTGAAAAAATTATTCGACGGCTGCTTCGGGGTGTCGCGCGGTTCGTGGAGGGTGGCCAGCCGCGGGCGGGGGATCGCATCGAGGATTTTCCAGGTCCCCTTCCCGCGCAGGCCGGGACGGGCTGGAGCGAGAGGCATAACGGCAACCAGTCGGTCGTTGCGGTAAACCTCAAGCCTCGAGAGATCCACGACAACCGCCGTGATCGCGTTTTGCGGATCCGCGCGAGGCTGGAGCGGCGGGTCGAAGGCCTTTTCGATTTGAAGCGGAACCACGTTGGGGACGCGGAACACTGTCCCCGCTGCGGGCAGCGGTTTGATCCCCGGGTTCAGCAGCCGGAGCAGGTCCTCGCGGCAGTGGAATCTTTCCGCGACAAATTCCCAAGGGGACCGGTAGGGAAGCATCGTGGACGCGGTCATTTCCTCGTAGGACGGGAGCGGGACAGGCGCGGCCTTGGGGGCGGCTTTCGAGGAGGGTTTTCCTTTGGGCGGTTTGGGTTCGGGCGGTTTGTTGTCCGACGGCTTCTCGGCTTTCGGAGGGGCGATGAACCGGAAGTCCTCGTATTTGAGCGTGTAGTTGGCCAGCATCTCCCCGACGCTGGCGAGGGCTTTCGCCTGCAGCAGGGCGGGGTCTCCCACATCCGGATGATGGAGCTGGTAGAGGTAAACCAGTTTCTGGAAATCCAGACCGGCTTTTCCATTGATCGGACCGGCGGTGAAGTTCTCGCGGTCGAGAAAGACCTGAAGAAGAAGAACCTCCTGATCCACCGCGCCGGCGGCGGCCGGCGCTTTGGGGTCCGCTTTGTTGGGACGGGGGGTGCTTTTCGGCTTGGGAAGCTCGGGGGGGAGGCCCAGCGCGATGCACTCCTCGGGCGTCGGAAGCTTCAGGATCTGACCGACACGGATCATGTCGTTGGCCAGCCCGTTTGCCGCCTTGAGCTGGGCAACGGTCAGCCCGGTTTTCTTGCCAATTAGCACCAGAGCATCACCCTTCCTGACTTCGTAGGAGTTGGCCCTGTCTCTTGGAAGCTGCGCCGGGGGAGGAGCGTTGAGCGGCACGGCCGGGGGCGGCTCGGGAAGCTCCAGCCCCCAGTTCTTCTCATCGGATGGAACCACCCGCCATTTCCATTTCACCGCATCCTCGAGCCCGTGCTCGACGACCGAAGCCGCCGGAGGCCGCGTCGCCTGTGCCCGGATCTCCGCGACAGCCGCCCCCCACAGAGACAGGCTCAGCAAAAAACCGGCTGTTCGTTTCAGCATGCGACCATTCTTAACTGTCGCTGCCGTCCTGCGCCAAGCGAAACCCGCCGAACTGGGAACCCGGCCGCCAATTTTTGTTTCACGCCCGCGATGCCGGTGGTAAGGAATACGCCGATGACTGCATTGCTGGCACTTGAGGACGGGCGCGTCTTTCGCGGGGAGAGTTTTGGCGCGGCGGGAACCGCGGCGGGGGAGATCTGTTTCAACACCTCGATGAGCGGATACCAAGAAATTCTCACCGACCCCTCGTATCGCGGGCAGATCGTCGCCATGACCTGCCCCGAAATCGGGAACTGCGGCATCAACGAGCTCGATGTCGAGAGCGACCGCCCGCACGTCCGGGGCTTTGTCATCGAGGAACTCAGCCCGGTGCCGAGCAACTGGAGATCCACGGGAACGCTCGGCGACTATCTGGCAAAAAACAATATTCCCGGCATCCAGGGGATCGACACCCGCGCGCTGACCCGCCACCTGCGGACCCGCGGGGCCATGCGGGCCTGCCTGACAAGCGAAATCCGCGACGAGGCGGAAGCCGTCCGCCGTGCCTGCGAGGTCCCTTACGCTGGCGTCGATTTTGTGCGGGAAGTGACCGCGGGCTCCTCCTACCAGTGGGATCCGGCCCAGACCGCCAGCCGGCAGTGGGTCGTCCGCACGGCGGGCTCGGAGGATGCTGGCGAGGGTGGAACCGGCGATGTTTTCGCCGGCCTCCCGCCGGTTTCCCACAAGCTCGCGGCGATGGATTTCGGGATGAAAAAAAACATCCTGCGGTCGCTCCGGCGGAACGGCTTCGACGTCACGGTTTTTCCGGCGACCTCCACGGCGGCGGATGTTCTGGCCTCGGGAGCGGACGGGGTTTTTCTCTCGAACGGCCCCGGCGACCCGGAAGAACTCACTTACGCGCACGAGACGGTGCGGCAGCTTGTCGGGAAGAAACCGATCTTCGGGATCTGCCTCGGGCATCAGGTTCTCGCGCTCGCTCTGGGGGGAAGGACATTCAAATTGAAATTCGGCCACCGCGGGGCGAACCAGCCGGTCAAAGACCTGCGCAGCGGAAAAATCGCGATCACGTCGCAAAACCACGGATACGCGGTCGATCCGGATTCGCTGCCGGCGGATGTCGAGGTGACGCATGTGAATCTGAACGACGGCACGGTGGCGGGACTGAAGCACAAAACCCACCGCGCATTCAGCGTCCAATACCATCCCGAGGCCAGCCCGGGGCCGCACGATGCGGATTACTTTTTCCAGGAGTTCGCCAAAGAAGTTGCCGCAGCCAAGGTCGGAGGAGTATAAGGGAGGCACTATGGCAAAGCTGCAGATCTTCCTCCCGGACGGCACACAAATCTCGCACGACCTCCAGGACGAAAAAACCACGGTCGGGCGGTTGGCGGACAACGCGCTCCAGATCGATGACAGCTCGGTTTCCAGCCGGCATGCGGAGATCGAGTTGGAGGCGGATGTTTTTCACCTCCACGATCTGGGATCCACGAACGGCACGTTTGTCAACGGCGAGCAGGTGACGGATGCGGTGCTGCGGCACGGGGACGAGGTCCGGTTCGGCGTGGTCGAAACGGTTTTCAACGGCGAGGAGGAGGCTCCGGACCAGCCGCTGCCCGCCTCGACCAGCGTGGCGTCGGAAGCGGCCAAGATCAGCGCCCGCCCCGAGCAGTTTGTGAACTCCTCGCCGATTCCAAAAAACGTGAAGTCGAAAGACCTGCTGGCTACAGGTCTGATCGCCGCCGCGGTTGTCGGCATCCTGGCGTTCGTCGCGGCTGCGGTCATCATCATGGGCATGGCCTCGCCGGCCTGATCCCCGGCACCGGACGGCGCCAATTTTCATGGAAGAACAAACCGACCTTCTCGCCGTGCGCCGGCAAAAGCTGGAGGCGCTTCAGGCAGCCGGCGTGCCGCCCTACGGGTGCCGCTTCGACATCACCGGCCGGCCGGGCGAAATCCGCGCGGCGTTTGCCGAGGGGACTCCCGTGCGAACCGCCGGACGGATCACCGCCCATCGCAACATGGGGAAGAGCCATTTTTTGGATCTCTCGGACAGCACCGGGAGAATGCAGGTCTATCTCCACACGAAAGAGATCGGGCCGGAGGCGGCCGCGACATTTGACCAGATCGACATCGGCGACTGGATCGGCGTCGAGGGCGAAACATTCACCACGAAGACCGGCGAGCCGAGCATCCGGGCCAAATCGTTCACCGTCCTTTCAAAGTCCCTCCGCCCGCTTCCCGACAAGTGGCACGGCGTCCAGGATACCGAGATCAAATACCGCCAGCGGTATCTCGACCTGATCTCGAACCCGGAGTCGCGCGACGTGTTTTTGAAGCGCACCGCGATCGTGCGCGAAATCCGCAGGTTCCTCGAGGAACGCGGGTTCATCGAGGTCGAAACCCCGATGATGCAGCAGGTCCCGGGCGGCGCCGCCGCGCAGCCGTTCCAGACCCACCACAACGCGCTGGGCGTGGACCTTTTTCTGCGCATCGCCCCAGAGCTCTACCTCAAGCGCCTCCTCGTCGGCGGGTTCACGAAAATTTTCGAGCTGAACAGGAATTTCCGGAACGAGGGGATTTCGCGCCGGCACAACCCGGAGTTCACGATGCTCGAAGCCTACTGGGCGTTCACGGATTTCGAGCAGATGGCGTCGCTCGTCGAGGAGATGGTCTGCCACCTTGCGAAGACGGTCATCGGAGGCTTCGTGATCGAGCACAGGAACCCCGAAGGCGAAGTCCTCAAATCCATCGACCTCACCCCGCCGTGGCGGAGGGCCCGCTACGCCGATCTCATCCGCGGCGTGAAGGGCGACTGGTATGAAATCTCCTCGGCGGCCCGCCGCGAATGGTGCGCCGCGAACGGCCTCGACATCACGCACTGCGCCGAGGACTTCGAGGTGACCCAGCATGTCTTCGAAAAGCTGGTCGAGGAAAAGACCATGGACCCGCTGTTCGTCACGCACTGCCCGAAGGAACTCGTGCCGCTCGCCAAGCAGAACGCGCAGGACGCCTCGGTGGTCGATGTTTACGAGCTCATCATCAACGGCCAGGAAATTTCCCCCGGCTACTCCGAGCTCAACGACCCCGACATCCAGCGTGCCCGGCTCGAACACCAGAGCGGCGGGGAAACCCAGAAGCTCGACGAGGAATTTCTCCACGCCCTCGAATACGGGATGCCCCCGGCGGGCGGCATCGGCATCGGCATCGACCGCCTGGTCATGATGCTCACCGGAGCCGAAAGCGTCCGCGACGTCATCCTCTTCCCCCACATGCGCCCGCGGGCGTGAGCGCCCCGCATGCCCGAGAAGGAATTCATGTGAAAGTATTTGCGTATGCCATCCGCGACATTGAAGCCCACGCGCAGGAATACATCCGTTTCTACTGGGAAAACTGATGCTTGTTTGCCGTTCGTAGAAGTCCCGCGCTCAGCCGGGAAGCCCTTCACGGTTTCCGCGTGTGACCGCATCCTGAAAAAACACGGAGCCCGCCCGCTCACCGCTGCCGAGCGCAAGGAATTCGCCAAATTCTTGCACCCATGATCCGCCGCTTTTTCTTCGATGTCCAGATGCGCTTCCCACCCCCAAGGAGACCATGCGTTGGCGCAAAACTGATGAGATCGATGTTTGTCATCGTCGCATTCGCTTGCCTCAGCTCGCGTGCAAACGCTGAGGAGTTTTCGTGGTGGACTGATTTTCCTTCAGTCGATTCGTTTGTCTCAGCGGCTGGTGCATTTCAGCCTGCAGCGAGCAAAAATGACATGGCAGTTCTGTTCGCGGCTCGTGAAGTGGGACAACCGGAAGATCCTAAGACTGGAAGGCCCGTCCTGCCGCTTGCCATCAAATCGAGCAAGTTGCTTTATTCGGACGATTCTCGGGCTCTCGTGTTTGTTTCTGCGTTGCCGCCAACCGAAGCCGCTCCATCTGAAGTTGGCGTTTTGTTTCTCATCGAGCGACTCCAAAAGCAGTGGAATATTTCCGACTACCGGCGCTTTTATGCGTTCGGAAAGTATGCGGGGATCAACGCGGAGATTACTGGCTGGGGTGCTGGCAAGGAGATTATGCCTATCGTCACCGTCAACGAGTCTGAGGGAGGTCGCGGAGAAAGCGACCATATCAGCGCCACATACAAGATTGATGGTTCTCGGATCAAGGTCATGGAGATGGAGTAAATTCATGAAAATCCCCCTGTGTTTGTGCTGCCTTCTCCTCGCCGCGTGCGGGCACACCCACGAGGGCTACAAGTTCAAGCCCTACACCGTCCGCGGCGTCACCTACACGCCGATGACCCCGCGCGAGGCGGTCGGTTATGTCGAGGAAGGGCTCGCTTCCCACTACGACGAGAGCTTCCTCGTCATCTTCCCCGGAAAGACCGCTATCGGGGAAAAGCAATATTCCTGGTCGGCTTCCGCCGCCCACAAAACCCTGCCGCTGCCGTGCAGGGTGCGGGTCACCAACCTCCGGAACGGCCGCTCGGTTGTTGTCCGCGTGAACGACCGGGGGCCGTTCGTCGAAGGCAGAAATTTGGATGTCACCACCGGAGTCGCCAAGAAACTCGGCTTCCGCAAGGCCGGGCTCTGCCCGGTCCGCATCGAGGTCCTGAGTGTCGGCGACGGGCGCTGGCGGATCAGAAGGTGACGGCACCCCACGGGTTTTTTCATTTGCCGGGGGGTGCTTTTGGGGCGATACTGCTTTTTTCCTTCCCGCGAATGACGAAACGACGATTGACAGCCTCAATTCTGGCAGCGTTTGCCTTGCTTTCCCCCGGCGTCCGGGGCGAGAGCAGCCCGGATTTTCAAAAATACGCGATGTCGTTGAGGGAAAATGCCATTCTGAAGGTTGAGCCCCAGGTTGTTGCCCCCACGAATTTCCGGTCTGGATTCAACCGCTTCCCTTGGAAAACGAACATCGTGACGACAATTTTCTGGGTGGGAGAACGGCCGACCCCACGCAACCCCGTCCCGAATTACAAGAGCTCATGGGATGCCAGGTGGGCGGCGAATTACGGCGGCTACGACAATCCCGAACCCGAGGCGCGGAGAAATTTTGTCCCGAAGGGATTCATCCCGCGGCAAAACCCGTTCTACGTCGCGCTGCCCTACAACGATGTGACGCACGGCACGACGAAGCCGGAGTCCCGTAAATGGATCCCGTGGTTCAAGCAGGCCTTCGAGCGCCCGGGAAAATCGGTTTGCAAGGGAAGATGGGTGGCTATCCGTTTCCACAACCGCATCGCCTACGCGCAGTGGGAGGATTGCGGGCCGTTCCGGACCGACCACTGGGAGTATGTCTTCGGCAATCAGCGGCCTCTCCCGAACCTCAACCTCGGTGCCGGCCTCGACGTTTCGCCCGCCGTGCGCGACTATCTGGGCCTGGGCAGCAAAGATGTGACGGACTGGAAATTCGTGGAAGCGCGGGATGTGCCGCCCGGGCCATGGGCGAAATTCGGCGACAACAACACGTTTGTCCTCCAGCACCGCGGGGTGGATCTTTTCGTCGTGGACCGCAACAACGCCTACGGCGCCCGCAAGTAATCCGAAAATCCGGTTGACGCGAGGCCGCAAAAAGTGTTCGTTTGGACACTATGCAACTCACTGACAAGCAATCGGCGGTTCTCGACTATATCCGCGAGCGCAGGACCGAGGGGTTCGCGATGCCCACCGTGCGCGAGATCCAGCAGCGGTTCGGGTTTTCGAGCCCGTTCGCCGCGACCCGCCACATCATGGCGCTCGAAAAAAAGGGGTTTTTGAACCGCGCAGGCGGGCGGGCCCGCTCGATGATCCTCAACGACCCGCATACCCCCCGTTGGCTGAGCATCCCCCTGCTCGGAGCGATCCCGGCGGGACTGCCTGTCGAGGCGGTCGAGCAGCCGGACCGCTGCATCGCCGTCGATGCCGACACCCTCCGCCTCCCCAAAAACTCGCGCACGTTCGCCCTCGAAGTGCGCGGGGATTCCATGATCGACGCCGGCATCCTCGACCGCGACATCGTCATCCTCGAACTCGCCGAAGCCCGGCACCGGGACATCGTCGCCGCGCTCATCGACGGGGAGACGACGCTCAAGCGCTATCTCGTCCAAAGAAACCGCCCGTTCCTCCGCGCGGAAAACCCGAAATATCCGGACCTCATCCCCGCCCAAGAACTCGTGATCCAAGGGGTCTTCCGCGCCCTGATCCGCACCAACCAAAGCCGCACATGAAATCGTCCACGCGCAAAAGAAAACCCCCGGAAACCGGCGACGACCTCTGGTCATGGGCCGCGCGCAGGGAGACCCGGTCCATCCGCGAAGACCCTCCCGCCCAGCCCGGATGGTATCGCGGGCTGCTGAAAAAGATTTCTGGCCAGAAGGACGGGGCGTAGAGCGGATCCGACCGACAGGACATCCGCTTTCCGATCGAGGGCAAACGCATCAAAATACGCGTGCGAATCGCTACCTTCCGGGGAGCGCACGCGACCCGCCAGTCACTTGATCTGGTGGTCGATCCGGTCGGCGGGTCGCCGACCTCCACACGCGAGTCGCGTGTGCTCCCCAGCAAAAGAACCTCGCGCGATGGGTGCTTCGTTCAACAGAAATGGATGGCGATGCTCTGCTTTCCGGTTGACCCGCCCATCCCGGAAGCAGACGATCCAACCAGCATGAACCACCGGAATCAGGCTGGCATCACTTGGGTGGAGGTCCTCGTTTGCGTGGTGATCGTCTTGGTCTTGTGGTCGCTGTCCATTCCTGCAGTGACAGCTGGCCCCTCAAAATCCACGCTGACCGCATCATTGAGCAACATGAAGCAGCTCCATCTGGTGACTCAGCAGATGGCGGTGGACGGCGTTACCGCCGGCAATACGAACCTTGGCTGGCCGGGCGATACGGGCGGGAGTTTTTCAAACTGGTCGGCGCAGATTCTCAAAGGCGGTTATCTGACGACCAATGATCTTTGCAAGATGCTCTCGGCGGCCGGATGTATTGTTCCTCAGGGCAAGATACCGCAAATGAACCAAACTGCCGTGCGCCTCTATGCCGTCACCGATGCTTCCCCAACCAACGCCGTCCTGCTCACCTCCGCGAATTTCACCAACACCCCGGCAGGCGGAGAACCATTGAACCCGTCTGCAAAGCCTTTTGGCAACAAAGGCTTCGTGGTTTTCAGAAAAGGCGGTGACGGTGCCGTCCTCCGTCCAAACCAAACTGGGCAAACGAACCTCATCGGTTCTTTTGTCCCGATGTGCCGGTGAGGGGCGGTTGCGAAATTCGCATTCAGGTTTCTGGAGGGACCGGCGCTGTCCGGTCCGACTGATTCAAGGGACGACACGGCGGTCGTCCCTCCAGTAATTTCTATCTCTCCGAGATCAGCTCTTGGAGGGATTTCAAGAAGAGGGCGCGGTCTTTGGTGAGCTCCATGACCGCTGAGGCTGACATCGGGATATACATCGTGCCCTCCATGTGGCCGTAGGTTTCGACGATCGATTTTGTCTGGGCATCGCGGTAGACGATCCAGGCTTTCTGGGCGGCGACGAGGGCGGCCCATTCCTCCGGCTTCATCGTCTTTTTCAGGTTCTGGTAGAGGGCGTTCATCTCTTTGTCCCAGTCTTTGTTGGCTTTCGAAACCGCCTGGACCATGCCCGCTGTCGAGGAATCCCGGTCGATCGCGGCCTCCATCGCCTGGTCGATAGGGTGCTTTTTTTCGTCATCGGCACGCAGGGGCAGGGCGAGCGCGAGAAGCGCGATGAGGAGGAGCGAGATTTTCATGGGGGGGCGCTATTTCGCGTGGAGCCATGGGGCATCGGCCTCGGAGGCTTTCAGGGAGTTCATGACAATGTAGAGCAGGCCTTCGAGCATTTCGGGCGTGGTGCGGTAAATGTCCGTCGTTCCGGCCGGCGGCTGCCAGGCCGATGCCAGCAGCGAGGGCGAGTAGGTGAGGTCGCGGATGTCCACGACCGCCGTGAAATCTTTCCGGGTCACCTTCACGCGGCGCGGCAGGTAACCGGCCGCCACCCAAATCTGCCCCTGGAAATCCTCCGCCTTCGTGGACTTCGCCAGCTCGGGCATCAGGCCTGCCGTGAGAACCCGGCAGTCTTCGCCGTTCAGGGAATCCATCTCGGCGACATTGGCTCGCGCGATGGAGAACAGCGCGGGCAAAAAGACCGCCTGCTGGGCGGAGACTGGAAGGAAGATCGGGGTCGCGAGCTTCTGCTGGTTTTTTTTCGGCTTCACCTTGAACTGCTTCATCAGGAATTCGACCTTGCTGCCTGGGGTGGCCCAGACTTCGTCGCCGTTTCTGCAGATCGTGAACTGTTCGCCGAGGACCGGGGCTTCGAGCCTCACCTTGTCAGGAAATTGGACCAAGCCCTTGAGCGTGGCGCCTTTCATGTTCGCCGGGAGACGGCCCGAAACCTCCGTCATCTCGATCGTCATGGTGGCGGCGCGGTTCGGGCTTTTGGTGTCGGCAAGCAGGACGCCCCAGAGCGGCTGGAAGATCTTGCCGATCACATCGTAGGGGTTGTCGCGGGGCGGGCCCTGCTGGGCGTGAAGGGGGAGTGCGGCGGCCAGGAAAAGGCAAAGGATCGTGCGGTGCATGGGTGCCCTCATTAACCCCGATTACCCGCCGTGGCAAAAAGTTTTGCATTTTTCCGGTGTCGGGTAACATGCGACGAATGAATACCGGAACCGGACGGGAACCGACTGAACGGGCATGATCGCCACTGGGCTCGTTTACGCATTTCTGGAGAGCACGATCGAGGGGAAGCTCGTTCTTCTCACCCTCTTCCTCGCCTCGATTTTTAGCTGGTCCGTGATGGTGACAAAAATGCGCTACCTGCATTTTGCCAGGAGGCAGAGCGCGCGGTTCTCGGCGCTTTTCCACCGGGACCGGACCCCGCTGCGCATCTACGAACAGGGTGTCCATTTCGAAGGTTCTCCGCTCTACGCCATCTATGCGGCGGGCACCGCCGAGCTCTGCTTTCAAATGCTCGGATCCACCGAGGTGGACGAAACATTCCGCGCCCGCCTCGAATCCTCGGAAAAAATCAGCCCCGCCCAGATGCGCGCGGTGCAGGCGGCGATGGAACGCGCCGTCGGCGAATCGGCCCTCAAACTCGAGTCCCAGATGATCATCCTCTCGACGGCGGTCAGCGGTGGCCCGTTCCTCGGCCTCCTGGGGACGGTCTGGGGCGTCATGGACGCGTTCTCGGGCATCGCCGCCGCGGGCACGGCCAACCTCGCCGCCATGGCTCCCGGCGTCTCCGGCGCTCTCATCACGACGGTCACCGGCCTGCTCGTCGCGATCCCCGCGATGTTCGGATACAATTTCCTGGTCACGAGCGTGCGCTCGATAATCGTGCAAGCCGACAATTTTGCCGCCGAGCTTTCGTCCGAGATCGAGCACCGGTATGTCGAGCACGGCACGCGCGAGGCGCGCCGCTCATCACTGTCCTGACCATGCGAAGGTATTCTTCACGGCAGAGCCTTCCGACGCTGACGGAGTTGAACGTGACCCCGCTTCTCGATCTGGCGTTCGTGCTGCTGATTATTTTCATGATCACGACCCCGCTTATCGAAAACAGCATCGATCTGGTCGTGCCGTCGAGCTCCACCGCGAAGACCAGCGCCAACCCGTCCGAGGTCTTCACGATTTCCATCGACAAAAACGATGTCATGAAGCTGAACAACGAAGTCCTCACCGCCGCGGACCTGGAGTCCCGCCTCGCCACGCTTCACGCCGAGAATCCTTTAACTTCCGTCATGGTCCGCCCCGACCGCGACCTGGCCGTCCAAAAATTTGTTTCGGTGATGGACATCCTGCGGCGCACCGGCATCGCGAAGGTCGGGGTCATGACCCACCCGGAAGAAACGGCTCCAACCAACCCCTGACATGGCAGATCCAAGGTTCCGGCGGAATCTGATCCTCGTCGCCATGGTCCATGTGCTGGCCTTGGCCGCGTTCTTTTATTTTGCCAGGCGGGAGATCAAAAAACCCTCGGGGGAAGTCGTGTGGATGAACCCCGGAGCCTTCTCGGCACCGGAAAGCCAGGGCGGCGAACCGGAGGCCGCCCCCGCGCCGCAATCCACGCCCCAGCCCACGCCGGAACCGACCCCGGAAGCAACCCCCGAGCCCACGCCGATGGCCACGCCGGAACCGACTCCCGAAGCGACACCGATGGCAACGCCTGAAGCCACGCCCGCCGAATCGGAGATCCCTGTTTCGACGCCGACGCCGAAGCCAACCCCGTCGCAGACGCCGAAGCCGACCCCCAAACCCACGCCGAAGCCGACCCCCAAGCCCACGCCAAAACCGTCGCCAAAACCCAGTCCCAAAGAGACGCCGAAGCCGAGCCCGAAACCATCCGCAAAACCATCGGCATCGCCCAAGTCTTCGCCGGGTGCGTCCGCTTCCCCGAAAAGCTCGCCGAAAGCCTCGCCGGGCAGTTCCCCCAAAGGCTCTGCTTCGCCCGGCGGATCTCCCGGTGCTTCCCCATCAAAGACCGGCTCCGACTCGCATGGCACGGGCAATGCCGAGAAAGGTTCCGGCAACTCCTCGAAATCCGGCTCCGGCGGCGAGGCCACCCAGTTCGCCTGGTATCACGAGCTCATCCACGACCGCTTCTACAGCCAGTGGGACCAGCCGACTTCGATCTTCGACCAGTCGAAATCGTTTGTCTGCACGGTCAAGATCCGGATCGAAAAAGACGGGAAAATTTCGAGCGCCGAGATCGTCAAGTCGAGCGGCAACCCGCTCATGGACGAGTCGGTTCTCCGCGCCGCCAAGCGCGTCCCGCAAATCGACCCCCCGCCCTCCGCGCTGATATCCGGAGGCGCCTACACCGTGAACATTAATTTCGAACTCGAGTAGGCGGACCCTTCCCCGCTCTTCATTTTGCGATGGTGATCAGCACTTGCAGAACGGCAGTCGGTTCCCCAAAACACTCGGGTCAGCACCGAAAAAATCCCCGGTGCCTCGCGAATCTGGCATAGGCTGCCTCCGCCGCGTGCGCGAAGACCGGCACCCTGCGATAAAGCCTCAGCGCCACGCGGCCATACCATGTTGCCGTGGCAAGCGCCAAGAGCACCGCCTCCGCGCCGGAGCACACGGAGCCGTCCACCCCGACCCACTGCACGGAGCGCGCAAATTCTTCCGGGGAGATTTGAGGGAACCGCGGCCCCGCGGTCTGCGAGCATTCGTAGGCCACCCGGTCCCCGGTGATCGCCTTCCACGCCCCGATCCACCGGCAACAAAACCGGCACTCGCCGTCGTAGATCAGCAAAGGCTTTGCAGGCACCCGGCAATTTCCTCCGCTTCCAGGGCGGATTCAACCTGAAAAGCGAAAACGGCTTTCCCTGCAGCGGAAGATGGAACATGTTTCGCAAACGAGGTTATCGGGCTGAACGGTGCTGGCATCGCGAAACCCGCGCACCCCCTTATGAACAACCGCTCCAATAAAATCCTGCTCTGGTCCGCCGTGATGACCCGCGTCCTTCTCGGGGGGGTTTTTCTCTACGCGGGAACGATCAAGGCCAGCGCCAGCGAGGAATTCGCGCTCGCCCTCGTCCCGTTCAGCATCCTGCCCGAATCCTGGACCCCGACATTTGCCGTGCTTCTCGCGTGGACGGAGATCGCCGCCGGCCTCCTGGTTCTCGCGCCGAGGATCCACCGCCTGGGGTCGGCGATGATCCTGCTCCTCGCCCTCCTATTTATCGGCGTCCTCACCTGGGCGCTCTCGAATGGCATCATCGTCAGTTGCGGATGCTTCGGCGGCGACGAAACCCCCTCCGCCGCCGCCATGCAAATGGCTGTCCTCCGGGACATCGGAATCGCCTGCGCGGCGGCTTTCACGCTCGTCTTCCGCCTCCCGAAAGCCGCCGCCACTTGAAATTCCTGCCGGAAAGAAAAAAGCCGCCCCGGCGCGGAACCGGAACGGCTGGAATTTTCTTCCCCTGCGGGGCCGGCTACTTTTTCGCGCCGGGCTTCTTTTTCTTGGAAGGCCGGACGATGACGTAGGAACCTTTGGCTCCGGGGATCGCTCCGCTCACGACGATGACGCCCTCTTCGCCGCGCACCTGGAGGACGCGGAGGTTTTGAAGCGTGACACGCTCGTCGCCCATGTGTCCTGGCATGCCCATGTTTTTCCAGACGCGGCCGGGAGTCGAGCGGTTGCCGATGGAGCCGTTCCGGCGGTGCATCGTCGAACCGTGGGTCATCGGCTGGCCGTGGAAATTGTGCTTTTTGATCGTTCCCTGGAAACCTTTGCCTTTCGACTGGCCGATGACGTCCACGAATTGACCGGTCTCGAAGACCGTGACCGCGACGTCCGCGGATTCCGGGGCGGTTTCCCCCGTGGCGAGACGGAACTCGCGGATAAAACGCTTAGGCGTCGAGGAGGTTTTTCCGAAGTGCCCGGTCTGCGCCTTGGTGACGCGCTGGGGTTTCTGGTCGTCAAAACCCACCTGGACGGCGGAGTAGCCGTCCTTGTCGGCGTTCTTGGTTTGAAGGATGCGGTTGCCCCCCGCCTCGATGACGGTGGCGGGAGTGCAGCGGCCCTTGTCGTCATAGACGCGGGTCATGCCGAGTTTTTTTCCGAGTAGTCCAATGCTCATGGCGGTCAGATTTTGATGGTGATGTCAACCCCGGCCGGGAGGTTGAGCTTGCGGAGTTCGTCAACGGTCTTGGCCGTTGGATCCACGATGTCGAGAAGCCGTTTGTGGGTGCGGATTTCGAATTGCTCCATCGACTTTTTGTCGACGTGCGGGGAGCGGTTGACGGTAAATTTTTCGATGCGCGTCGGGAGCGGGATCGGCCCGGTCACTTTGGACCCCGTGCGCTTCGCGGTTTCCACGATCTCGTGCGCGGACGCATCGAGGATGCGGTAGTCGAATCCCTTGAGCCGGATCCGGATTTTTTGGGCTGATGGTGAGGCCATAAATATAAAGAACAGTTAATGTGTGTGTTGAAATCCCGACATTGAGCGGGAGGGAAAGACTACGGATGCCCGCCGGGGTGGCAAGGGAAATTTTCGGAAAAATTCGCCCTCTTCGCCGACATTTGCCACGGCGCAGGAAATTCAGGGGCGCTTTTTTCTGATCTTCCCGGCAACCAGCCCGCCAGCGAACAGCAGGAGGAAGACGGTGGCAGGTTCGGGAACTGTTCCAACTGTTCCAACTGTTTCCGAACGCCACGCCAATCCGTATGCCTCTCCGGAAGTGCTGCCGGGAACCTTCTCGTAAACGACTCCGTTGAATGTGATGCGGAGGGCGTAGGTTCCGGCAGGCAGGTCGATGCGGAGAAATTCGCTGTTGTTGTAAACAGAAGCGGACTCGGCAACGAGAGTCGCGAGCTTGCCGTCGGAAACCCGCCAGACTTGAAGATTCAGGTCCGCGAAGCTCAGATCCTCGCCGATCCCCGATCCGTCGTTGAACGTCCTTCCCGCAAACCAGTTCAAGGAGATGGTCAGCTCGACGGGGGTATCAAATGGGTTGCTGAACGAGTAGTCGTTCGATTGCGATCGTCCTACGGTGCCAAAATCCCATCCTGAAGCGGAAATCGCGCCGCCCCCGGATCCCGGAACATCGCGCGTTCCGGAAAGCAGATAAATGGCGACCGCATTGTCCAGGTTGAGCGCCCCGGCTCCTGTCGCGTAGTCGAGCGCCTGTGTCGTGACAATCACGCCCTGCCCGTTCACGGCCTGCCCGTTGTTCCAACCGGTGGTCGCCGTGGCTCCGGCCATCAGAACCGATTTGAGCACGCGCGTGTCGTTCGCGGAGGCGACGCCCCTTAGGTTGTAGAAGATATCATTTGCGGCGGCATCCTTCAGCAACGTGATCCCTCCCGCGACAATGGGCGCCGCGAAACTCGTCCCGCTCTGATTGAGAAAATACTGGTCGGTGGGCGGGGTGGTTTGCAACATTGCCTGGATCGCAGGATCCGTCGAGGCCCCCAGCGATCCGGTCCGGCCAAGATACGCCGCAAGGACAAGGTTTTCTCCGGGTGCGGCGATATCGACCGCCGCGCGCACCCCGGTCAGCGTTTGACCGGTCACGGGATTGTAGAAATCGGCAGGGCCGCGCGAGCTGAAGGAGGAGGGGTCGAGAAAGGAACTTCCGCCCAGAGAGCCGACGGTAATGCCGTTGAACGTCGAGCCCGGCGCGGAGACGGTCCCGCTTCCCTCGTTCCCGGCGGCCGCCACAAATGCGACCGTGGGGTTCTGCCGCGCAAGCCCGTCGATGGCCAGCATCTCGGGAGATGCCGCAGCCGGATCGGACCCGCCCCAACTGCTGTTGATCACATCTGGCTTCACCCCGCCAATTCCCTGAAAGAACGCCCGATAGACCGAGACCGTCGAATCCGTGGTCGTATCGAATGAGCCGGTCTGGGTTGCGGAATAGGATGTCGCGATCGCTCCCGACCAGATCTGAGCCAGGGGTGCCATCCCGAGCCCGGAATAGTAAAAGTTCGCCGGGTTGCTTCCGGGCACGTATCCCGTTCCCGCAAGCACTTGGCCGACCATGGTCGCGTGGAAGTCCAATTCATTCAATGCGCCCGTCCCGACCAGCGTCTTGCTCACGGTCGCCGGAAAACCCGCGGGGCGCAGGAATGCCTCCTGCCCGTCCCAGACGAGTCCGGCCTCGACGTTGGCGATCACCCGCCCCGAGCCATAAAATCCGGCATTGAAAAACGTATCCCACCCGACAACGGAATTGACAAACGTGAGCGATTGGAAGGCCCCGTTCTCGTAGACTCCGGTGTAAATCGCGGGGTTGCCGCTCTCGATCGGCAGTTGTCCGCGCACGCCCATCACAGGGAAAATGAGAGCGACCAATCCAGAGAGAAAATATTTCATTGCGGAAAGGGAAAAGGGTATTCCGTAAAATTTCGTTCTGATCCCGCAATTTCGCCAGTGGAATTTTTGCAAATTCCGGCAGCGCGAACGCGCGGTTGAATATTGCCGTTGCGAACGATATGTTCCCGTCCATGTCTGTAATCTGCGCGGAAGACGAGTTGGCGGATAAAATTCTGGATGGCGGGAGGATCTCCGACGACGACGCCCGCGAACTGCACAAGTTGCCTCTGGAAACGCTGGGATCGCTGGCGGATGCCCGCCGCAGGGCCGCCAAGGCCGACGCCTACGACGGCAAGGGGAACGACGTCGTGACCTACATCGTGGACCGCAATGTCAACTACACGAACGTCTGTAATGTCTATTGCAAGTTCTGCGCGTTCTACCGGACCGAAAAAGACGGCGACCACTACGTGCTGACGCTCGATCAGATCGACGAAAAGCTCGACGAGCTGGCGTCCGAGGGCGGCGTCCAAGTCCTCCTCCAGGGCGGGCACCACCCGAAGCTCGGCATCGATTTTTACCTGAACATGCTCTCCCACATCCGGGCGAAATACCCGGGGATCAACATCCACGGGTTCAGCCCTCCGGAGTTCAACCACTTCTCCGATGTCTTCGGAATGCCGGTGCGCGAGGTCATCGCGAAGTTCATCGAGGCCGGGCTCGGGTCGATTCCGGGCGGGGGAGGCGAGATCCTTGTGGATGCCGTGCGCGACCGGATCGCCCCGCTGAAGTGCAACTCGGACGCCTGGCTCGAGGTCATGCGCCAGGCCCACGAACTCGGCCTCAGATCCAGCGCGACGATGATGTTCGGCCACGTCGAATCCCTCGACGACCGGATCGAGCACCTCGGCCGCCTCCGCGACCTCCAGGATGAAACCGGCGGGTTCACCGCTTTCATCTGCTGGACGTTCCAGCCCGAGCACACCAAGCTCCGCGCGGAAACCGTCACCAGCGCGGAATACCTCCGCACCCAAGCGATCGCCCGGATCTTCTTGGACAACTTTGAAAACGTCCAGAGTTCCTGGGTCACCCAGGGCCCGGAGATCGGGCAGATCGCGCTCCAGTTCGGGGCCAACGATTTCGGGAGCGTGATGATGGAGGAAAATGTCGTCTCGAGCGCGGGGACCTCGTTCCGCCTCGCGGCGTCGGACATCGAACACCTCATCCGGGAAGCCGGCTACGAACCGCACCGCCGGAGCACATGGTATCAACTCCTGAACTGACATGCTCACAGACACCCACGCACACCTCGACTACCCGGATTTCGCCGACGACCTCGACGCCGTCCTCGCGCGGGCCGCGCAGGCCGGAGTCCACCGGATCATCACCATCGGAACCGGCATCGAGAGCAGCCGCAGGGCGGTCGCCCTCGCGGAAAAATATTCCTCGGTTTACGCTGTCGTCGGACTCCATCCCACGAATGTGGAGGAGGAAAGCGGCGACTGGCTCGATGCCCTTCGGAGGCTCGCGACACACCCGAAAGTGGCCGCGATCGGGGAGACCGGCCTCGACTACCACCGCCTTCCCTCCGAGCAGCTCTCCTCGTCCCCGGCGCTGTCCGCTCTCCAGTCCGAGACGGCGGAGGACACCGAGGCCATGATCGTTGACGGATCCTACCGGTCCGCACAGGCGGAGGCCTTCTCCGCCCAGCTCGATCTCGCCTGCGAGCTCGGGCTCAATGTCGTGATCCACCAGCGGGACGCATGGGACGACACTCTGGAAATTTTGAAACCCTACACCGGCCGCCTGCGCGGGGTCTTCCACTGCTTCGGCAACATGCCGGACCAGGCGCGTGAAATCCTCGCCATGGGCCATCTCGTCTCGTTCACTGGCATCGTGACATTCAAAAATGCCCCGGTCGTCCGCGAGGTCGCCGCGATGGTCCCCGAGGATACCTTCATGGTGGAAACCGATTGCCCGTATCTCGCCCCGATCCCGCACCGGGGCAAACGCGCCGAACCCGCCCACACCAGGCTCGTCGCGGAAAAAGTCGCCGAAGTCCGCGGCTCGACATTTGAAAATATCGCAGCCGCGACCGAGAAGACCGCCACCGGATTTTTCAGGGTGTCCTGAAAAACGGAATCACTCTTGTGCCGGGACCGCCGCCTTGACGATCTCGGAGAAGCTGCGGGCCTCGAGGCTCGCGCCGCCCACGAGTGCGCCGTCAATATCCGGCTGGCCCATGAGGACCGCCGCGTTGGCCGGTTTCACGCTGCCGCCGTATTGGATGCGGACTTTTCCGGCCGTGTCGGCGTCGGTGAGCGAGGCGAGCACTTTCCGGACATGCGCGTGGGCGTCCTGGGCCTGCTCGGGAGTCGCGTTGCGTCCGGTCCCAATCGCCCAGACCGGCTCGTAAGCGACGACCACATCGAGCATTTGCTCCGCGGTGACGCCCGCCAGGCTGCCTTTCAACTGGGTCTCGAGCACGGTTTTTTCCTTGCCCGCATCGCGCTCGGCCAACGTCTCGCCCACGCAGAGGATCGGCTTCAACTCCGAGGCCAGCGCCGCGTGAACTTTCTTGTTGATCAGCGCGTCGGTCTCCCCGAACAACTGCCGCCGCTCGCTGTGCCCGAGGATCACATACCGGACAAACAGTTCCCGCAGCATCGCCGGGCTGATCTCGCCGGTGAAAGCGCCGGACGCCTCGAAATACATGTTCTGCGCGCCGAGCCGGATTTTTTGCGACCCCCCCAGCAGCTCGGACAGCTTCGCTAGCGCGGTGAATGGCGGAGCGATCACGATCTCGACCCCGTTCACCTCCTCCACATCGAGCCGAAAGTCTTCGAGGAAACTCGCGGTCTCGGCTACAGTCATGTTCATTTTCCAGTTCGCGGCGATGATTTTTTTACGCATAAAAGTGATGGGTGAGCCGGGACCCTAACCGTTCGCGCGCAAGCACGCAATACCGATTCAAATTTCATCCTTGAATCCCCCCTCCGTCTGCGCGAGGGTCTTCGCTCCGCAACGGGCCGTGGCTCAGCTTGGTAGAGCGCTTGAATGGGGTTCAAGAGGTCGAGAGTTCAAATCTCTCCGGCCCGATTGTTTTAATGACCTGTTTTACAGGTAATTATGAATGTCAGGTCCTCCGTTGTGGCACTTTTGGCACAGCGCCAGTGCCCGAATAGTGCCCATAAAAATTGGGAACCGATGAGCAAGGCAGTGGTTCATGGAGTCTCTCCTCCTTTCGCTCGAAGGCATTCATTCCAACGGTGTGAAAAGTTCCGCTGTGGGCATCCCAGACAGCCACGGATGCGGTGCGCCCTTTGCCCCGATACCAAGCCCCGTCGATTAAAGCGGCCACGGGGATGACTCCATCTTCCCATTTGCCGTGCCATCGCAGGCGCACGTTCTGCCGTGCTGCCAAGGATTTCTGCTCGGATCGGGCTTTGCCCCCCTTTCGGCCGATCGGGGTGTTGCGGACGCTGGTTGGCATCGGCAGAACCTTTTTGCGTGTCCGTGCTGTGTCCCTCCCAGTCATGTTCGTTTGCCCAGAGGGTCTTTTTATATGTGAGTCCCATGGCTTGCAGGGGCAGGTTGATTCTTCCCGGGTTATTTCATGCCCCCAAAAAGCTTGGATAGCCCGAGTTCGTCGATGGCGATCGGAGTTTGTTGCTGGAGTTTGGAAAGATATGCTTCGCGGTTGGCGCGGGCCCGGTCGTTGCGGAGGGCGCGGACGAGTTGGTCCTTGACCTCATCGAGCGAGGCGGTGTGAGGCTCCTTGACGTCGAGAGCTCTGACAACATACCACCCGTCCGCAAGGCGGACCGGTTCCGTCACAGCTCCCTTCGAAAGAGAGGCGACTTTGGCGCGGATTTCCGGTTGGATTTGTGTCTCGGCCAGCCAGCCGACCTCGCCCCCGCGTGAGGCGGTTTCACGCTCCTCGCTTTTCTCCCTCGCGACGGCAGCAAAGTCCCCGGCCTTCACGGCTTTTGAAATCTCCTCGACCCGCATTCTCGCTTTGTCCTGCGCCTCTTTGGGGGCATCCTTTGGAACGGCAATATAGATTTGGGCGAGGCGGATTTGCGCGGGCACCTGAAGGTCGGCTTTCCGGGCCTCGTAAACCGCTTTCACATCATCAGCCGAGGGAAAGCCGTCCGGGACTTTAGCGATGGATTGGAGATAGGTTTCGGCAACGGCCCCCTGGCGAAGGCGGTCGAGTTGCGCGGCAACCTCGGGAGTTTTGTCCCACCCCGAGGCGATCGCTTCCTTGAAAAGGACCTGCTGGAGAATGAGCGTGCGAACCGCCTGGCTCAACGCCGCAGGATTTTTTAGGAGTGACTCGCGATCCGGCTCGCTCAAGTTTTCCAGATACGGGGTGACCTGCGCGGCTTTGATCTCCTGATCGCCGACTCGCGCGATGACGTCGTCGGCGGCGCGTGAAAGAGAGGTGGCAAAAATCAACAGGACGAGGAATGTCAAGTGAGCCATGCGGCGCGAGTATGGATGCGACATGATGATCGGAGATGTTCAGCTTTGAGGTTTCGTTGACTGAGGTTGGGTTGCTTCCGGCTTGGGTTCGGTTTTTCCCGGCTGGATGCGCGCATCGGTGAGTTTGTCGGCTTGGTCCTGGATCAGGTTTTCGAATTTGACCTTGGTGGTTCCGACGAACGGCTCCCTCGCGAGGATCGCATCGCCGAGGCCGAATTTTTCATAGCGGTTGAGCGTGTCCATGCCGGCTTTATACATCTCGAGGTTTTTCACCTGCTGGTTGGCGACCTGCCTCTCGAGCTTGATCGATTTGTCCTGATACTTGGCGCGCTCGGATTCCTTGTGCGCCGCGAAGGCGGTGAGCTCGGAGTAGGATTTTTTCCATTTTTCCACCTTGGCCTGAAGGCTGGTGATCACGGTCCCGCGTTCCTCGAGCTTGGTGTTGAGTTCGGCGATCATGTTCGTGGACGTGCTGCGTTCCGCGATCAGGGTCTTGTTCAGGGCCTCGTTTTTTGCGGTGAGTTCCTTGATCTTTTCCTCGGCGGCGATCTGGGCGGCCTGGGCCGCGGCGATCTGTCCCTGGGCATCCCGGAGTTTGAGCACCGTGTCGCGCAGCGCATCCCGGAGCTTCGTCTCCACACCGTTCTCCTCGGCCGCATGGAGCGGAGCGGCCAGCGCAACGGCCAGCAGGATGACCAGCCGGAAGATGCCCGCAGGTCTCCTTGCCTCCTTTTCGTGGATCGTGTTCATGGTCAGAATTTCGAGTTGAGGTCGATTTGGATGATGTTTGTTTTGTAGGTCGGGCCGGCGATGCTGTCGGAGCCCATCCAGCGGATCCCGACATAGACATTCTGCGAGAGGGCGAGCGAGCCGCCGACGGTGAACCCTTTCATGTTGGTGCCGCCGAGGCCGAAGTTGGAATCGTTGAACCCGTCCACGACGGCGTCGGATCCGATCCAGCGGTATCCGACATCAACAGACCAGTCCCAGCGTTTCGAGAGGGAGGGCGTCCCCACGCGAAACTCGACGAGCCATGCGGTCGGGTCGCCATCAAATGGTCCGAGGGCATTGAGCTGCGTGGGGTCGGCAACAGGCCCGCGGTTGTTGACCGCGATGGCGTTGATGGCGCTTTTGTCGAAGGCGAGATTCCTGACGAACTCCCCGATGAGCGAGATCTGGACGGGTTCGAAGCCGTTGTAATCGATCCGCCCGGTGAGCGCGAGTTCGTGGAACGGGGTTGCGAGCCCGTAGTATTGCCACTGGTTGATCGCGCCGTAGTTGTTGCTGGCATCAGGGACGATGTTGCGGATCGCCATGTAGGTGTTCCCCTTCTGGGCGAACGAGGGACGGCTGCTGTCGGTGTTGCTGGCGTCGTTGATGCTTTGCGGCGTGTAGGGCGCGGAAAGTTTGCCTTCGATGTTTTGGAAATAGTAGTAGGCGCTGGCGACTTGGATCTTCCAGTCCTTGGTCGGCTTCCATTCAAATCCGCCTTGGATGGCGTAGAGGTATTTGTCGTAGCTCTGGAACTTGACCGGCTGGTTCGAGGAGAAGTTGAGGTCGGTGTTGTAAACGACAAACCCGCCGGCGGTGACAAACGGCGTGAGTCCAGGGAGGACCTCATACTGGAGTTTGAGCGCTGCCCCGTCGAACCCGATCCCCTCATCCCAGATCAGGCGGGTGGACAGGAACGGGTTGTCGAACCTGCCGGCCCAGGCCGTGAAAAACGGCTTGTCGCCGAGCGGGAGATCGTAGCGGAGGAAGGCGCGGTCGAGCCAGATCGCATACTTGCTGAAGTTTCCGCCCTGGCCATTCGCGTAGCCCATGCTCTGGTTGGTCGAGACCGGCGAATTCGTCTGGCCGGTGGCCACGCGGAACCCGCTTGTGAAATTCTCGCCCATGTTGAAGTCGATCCCGAAACGCGCCCGGAGGCGGAACTGGGTCCGGTTCTGGTCGGCATTCAGCTGAGGGGCGAACTGGTTGCCGGTCGTGTCGAAAGGCTGGCCGGTGTTGATGGCGTTGAAATTCGGGAAGGCTCCCGTGGTGTCATTGCCAGCGGGATAGTAATCCCCTTCATACCGGACGCGCAGGTCGAAATACGGGTTCACCTTGTCCACCCATTTTGGGAGAAGGATACTGTAGGGCAGCTTGCTGGAAGCGCGGTCCGTGGCGAGTTCGAGCTTGATCTCCTCCTTGATCTGCGTTTTGACGGGCTCCGGAATGTAGGAAACCCGCACATCGTCCGGAGAGGCAGGCGCGTTCTGGGCCTGCGCCACCGCCATCTGGTCCGAGGCGGCCTGGACAGCCGCGACCTGTGCCACGGCGAACATGTCGGCCTGCGCCTGTGCCCGTGCGGTTTCGGCCTCTGCCTGGGCCTGGGAAATCATCTCCTTCGCGTCTTCCTTGGTGAGGATGCCGCGCTGCACGAGCTTGTTGATCAGATTGATCGTGACGCTCTGGGAGGGAGTCTCCATTGGCGGAGTCGAGGAAGCGAGATTGGGTGCCGTTGAGATGACATCTTCCGCGGGGCTCGCCGCGACAGGCAGCGGGCCTTCAAGTGTCTTTCCTGTTTGGGAGACGGGTGGTGGATTTTTCGGCTTCACATCCGCTTTGGCGGCAGGCGGAACGCTTTGCGGAATGGATGGCGAGGCGGCAGCAACTGGCGAATTGGCGGGCGAAGTCGTGGTAGCCGCAGCAACCGGCTCCCTGGCTGGAGTGGCTTGCGCCATGGGCGTAGGCGTGGGTTGCGGGACGGGTGTTGGAGTCGGAGATGGCTGCGCCGCAGGTGCAGGAGTTGGCCGGGGCGTCGCTGTCGGAGTTGGTTCGGGCGTTGGTGTCGAGGTCGGCGGCGGCAGTTGGGAATCGGGCTGTGCTTGGGCGGACTGGACCGGCGGGGTGGGCGATGGAGAGACGAGAAGCGCGGGCAGGAGTGCCGGCGGGTTGCTTTCCGTGGAGGAAACCGGCGTCGGCGAGGGAGTGGGAGGTGTGGACCGGGAGACCACCGGCGCGGGATTGCCATTCTCCGGCTTCGCAGATGGCGAAGGGCTCGGGGCCGGTTGGGGGTAATCGAAAATAATCCGGTTTTTCTTGCCCACCTGAGCGACCTGGTAGTCGGCCCCGCAGGACGAAGACTGAAGGACAAAGGGCGAAATCAGAAGGATGAAGAAAAGCCGGTGGGCACGGCTCACCCGCTGTCGCAGGGGGACCGAGGAGCAGCGGTGGATAAAAGGCAACAAACTCATGAAATTAATTGGGCCGGGTTGCCGAGAGCCGCATGACAATCGGCATCGGCATGCCTTCCGGCGGTGCGTTCTGCAGTTGCAGCCCGGCTAAAATCTCGTCGCGGATTGCGGTGTCGATGTCGGCCTTCCCGGAGGTTCCTGAGATGGTGCTGCGAGTGACACGTCCGGTGGAGTCGAGCCAGATGCGGACTTTGATGTTGAGAGAAGCCGAGCGGGTCTTCTTGTGATTCCGCAACGCATCGCCGACGCGCGACTGGACTTGGCTGGCATAGGCCCCGTATTTGGACCCGCCACCTCCTCCATTGCCGATGCCTCTGCCGCCGATCATTCCGCCTCCGCCTCCGTTGGCGAGGCCGAAAGAGTTCGGCCCGTCGCCTTGGAGGTTGGTGCCCATGGGAGCCTCGGCCTGGGCGACGGGCTCGGGTTTGGGAGCTTCCTCGGGCACAAATTTTTCTTCCTTTGCGGTTTCCGGTTCCGGCGGCTGCTCCTTGGGCGGTGGAGGAGGAGGCGGCGGCGGAAGCGGGGGGATGATGTTCACGATGTTCACCGTGGACTTCTTTTTCGGCCCCTCTTTGGGAGAGAAAACGGCAAAGGCAACCCCGATGGCGACGGCGAGGCCTGCCACGATCAGCTTGATCCTGTGCTTCTGGAGGAACGTGAGATCCTCGTCATACTCGTCGTCCGTGACCATGGATTATTTCGGTCCTTGGGTTGCGAGCCCGATCTGGGTGACGCCGACCCGCCCGATGACATCGAGCGCGTCCATGACCATCTGGTATTGGGTGGCGCGATCGCCGCGGACGACGACCGGGAAATCCGGGTTTTTGGCCTTGTATTCGGTCAACTTGGTTTCGAGTTCGGCGAGCGTAACGGGAACGGTGTCCAGGAAGACCTTGCCCTCGTTGTTGATCGTGATCGCCTTGCTCTTCGGGCCGCCGATGGCCGGAGCCTTGCTGCCTTTGGGGAGATCCACTTTCGTCCCCTGCACGCCGGCTGTTGTCATGATGATAAAAATCAGCAGGAGCACGAGGTAGAGGTCCACCATCGGCGTGATGTTGATATCGTCGAAGGCCTTGTTGTCGTCGCCGGCTGTCATGCGTCCTCCCTGACTTCCATCCTCCGCACCGGGACGCCGACCTCGTTCGCCGGAGGGTAGAATTCCGCCATCTTCGTGATGAACTCGTCGATGAAGAGGTTCATGTTCGAAATGGCGTCCTTGATCCGGGAATTGATGTAGCTGTAGAGAAAGAGGGCCGGGATGGCGACGAGGAGGCCCGCGACCGTGGCGAGCAGCGCGCTCGCGATGCCGGGAGCGATCGAGTTCACCTCGACATTTCCGCTCTTGGCGATGACCGCAAACGTGATCATCACGCCCATCACCGTGCCCAACAGCCCGACATACGGGCCGCCCGCGATGCTGATGGTCAGGTAAATCAACCCGCTGTTCATGCGGTGAACCTCATGGGTGAGCCCGGAGTCCAGGCTGGCCTTGATCGCCTGGATCGAGCGCGACGAGAGGCCGTTGAACTTTTTCTTCTTGTCCTCGATGCGGTGGCGGATTTCTTCCGATCCGATGTGGTAGATATGGTAGAGCGGCGACTGCCTCATCAATTTTTGGATCTTCGCGCTCGCCGTGCCGCCGAGGCTGCTCACGCTCGCGGCGTTCGAGTGGTCCAGCGCGGTGAGGTCGCTCGCCATGTGCTTCCATTGCCGGATGAACTCCTCGCTGCCCTTCTGGATCTTGTTCAGATAAAGGAATTTTTTGATCGCGACCGACCAGCTGACTGTGGCCATGATCGCGCAGAAAAAGACGACCATCCAACCGTCGAACATCATGTTCCTGGCGATGTCGCCGAAGAGCATGATGTGCTCGATCGCGGCATTGTGGCCGCTGCCGCCGCTACTCTCTTCTTCGCCGGGCACGATCAGTTTTGTGCTGGCATCGTTCCCCGCTTGGCTGAGGTAGGCGAACTGGACCCAGCCCTCACCCCGCGCGGTTTTCGAAACTTCGAACTCGTCCATTTCGCCGACGGCGCCGTTTTTTCCGTCGCTGTCGGATCCGAGGATCGCGCCAGCGGCCAGCACCGGAACCGGAACGTCGATTTTGCCGTATTCCTTTCCGTCCACATAGAGGGTGGTCGAGGCGTTCGTGGCGACGACGGCCAGATGTTTCCAAACGCTGGCGGTCACGGGGGTTCCGGGCGCGGTTTTGTGAGTTCCGGAGCCGTCCTTGATCTCGACGTAGGGAACGCCCGCCTCGAACCCGATCTGCAGGCGGTTGCCGCCATCGGTCCAGTCGAAAAGCACGCCTTTGTCAACAAGCGTCGTGGACTTGACCCACGCGGAAATCGTCAGCGGCTGGCCGGCGGATTGCTGGAACGTGGCGCTGGAGGGGATTTTGATCGCGGTGTTTCCGAGCAGCCTCATTCCGGGACCGATGAGAGATCCCTCGGACGGCGTGCCTCCCGAGGCGGCGTTGTTGCCGTTTTTTGTGGCATCCGCCGGGGTTGCGGCGATGAAGTGGTAAACGAGGACCGTTTCCGCATCGTAGGTCTTTTTCGGGTCCGGCCCCTCCTCGATCTTGTCTCCCTGCACTCCGGAGTAGAGCCAGAATTTCACCTGGGCACCGGGCTTGATGTCCGGAACCCTGACCCAGACAAAGGCCTCGTTCATCAGGCTGTCCCACTTCTCGATCTGGTGTTCGAGAACGGTCTTGTCGTCGTCGGCCACGAAGCGCAGGTCGGCCCCGTTTTCCTTCGCCGCGCCAAAATTGAAATTCCCCTGGTGCAGGCGGAGAAGCATGAGCGTGGTCCCGACCGGCTCGGAGATTTCGGTCCCGGTTTTTCCGGTGTCGACTGTGATCGGCTTGCGGGCGGTCCATTCCTTGTTCCACCAGGCATGCCCTTGGGTAAGCCCCGCCAAGACGGCGAGGCAGACAACGACGGCGGTTTTTTTAAGGGTGTTCATGTTAAAGTTCGGCCCAGAGACGGAAGGTGAAAAGCGGCTGGTGCGCCTCGGAGGGGGCCTGGGAGATCTGCGGCACACCGATGATAAATTGCCCGTTCACATGATCGAAAATCTTGATCGTGCTCCCGATCCCGTAGCTCCACAGCTTGAACTCCGAAGTCTGCTGGGGCAGCGGGTCGTTGATCGTCGCAACCCCTCCGTCGAGGAAGACAAACACCCGCCATTCATGCCCGTCGCCCAGCCATCCCAGAAGGGACGGGCTGCGGAGCTCCAGGCTCCCGCACAGCGCGTTGTCTCCGACAACAACTGATTCCAAATAACCCCGCACCGTGCTCAATCCACCTAGGCTGAACTGCTCGGTGTCTAGGAGCGGGTTCGCCGTGGCCTGTCCCTGAACCTCCGCAAAAAGCTGGAAATCGCAGGGAAGCTTCTGGGTGTGGGCGAGGCTGCCGCGGAAGTAGAAAAAGTTCGCGTCCGCGTTGTAGCGGCGGTTATCAAACTGGAACTGCTCCTGCGCGCTGGTGCCGCGGAAGCTGAACGTGACGCCCGCGTTCAGCTCCGTCTCGTAATATTTCCCGATCGAGGTGGCATTGTAGCTGATGCTGAACGGCCAGTAGTTGACCGGCGAGGAAACGATCGAATTTCCCATCGTCAGATCCTGGATGAAGTGCTTGTAGTCCATCCCCACGCTGAGCGAGTGGAAAAAGCCTTTGCGCGACGGCAGGTTGATCAGGAAACGCCCGCCGTAAATCTCGCCGTTGCCCAGCGAGTTCGTCCCCCCCAGCGTCGCCACCTGGCTGTTCTGGCGGGTCGCCTGCAGCATCAGGCCCAGCCAGTCGATCGAGGGCATCCGGGCGATGTAGTAGGCCGAATAGACGAGCGCGTCGCTCGGACGCTCCGGGGCGATTTGAAAACCCAGGCCGATCGTGTGCCCGAGCTGCCAGAGGTTGTCGTAACGCGCCGCAAGATTCAGCCGCAAAGGGGTCGTGTTCGCGCTGTAGCGGTTGTTCAGCTCGATGCTCCCGTGCAGCGGCAGCTTGTCCTTCACGGTCAGGTCCACATCCACCGTTCCAGGAATCACCCCCGGCTTCAGCGATGGAGTCACCTGGCGGTCGGCGATCTGGTTCAGCCCGATCATGTCGCGCTGGACATCGTTGAAATTCGGGACCGTCCCCTCCTCGAGCGAGGGGGCCATTTTTTTGATCTGCTCGACGCTGTAAAACCGCGACCCCTTCACGCGCAGCCGGCCGACCGTGGCCTCGGTGACCTGGAGGACAACAATCCCGTTCGTCGGACGTTGCGGCGGCACACTCACGGAAACCGTCTGGAACCCCAGATCGTGATACGCCTTCTCCAGCGCCGCCCTGGCCTGCTCGACATCCTGTTCCGACCGTCCTGGGCCGAGATACGCGTAAACCGCCTTCTCGACTTCCCCTCTCGCCAGCGTCTTCGACCCGATCACCCGATACTCCCGGATAAAAAGCGACTGGGGGGTGGAAGCATTGATCTGGTTCTCTACGGCTTGCTTCGGCGGAGGATCGTCGGATATCGGTTGGGCCATCCCAACTGGAAGCGCTGCAAACAGGCAAAGCAGAGCCTGCCCCGTGACAACAGGGAGCCATTCCCAATCCCCGAACGCGGGAAGGGCACGTCTCTTCAGATAGGAAAACATCGCTCCCCCTTGTGGTAGGTAGGGCGATTTTCAGGCGCAACTTTCCGAGTGTTACAATTTCGTCACATAGCCCCCCGGACGGAACGAGCCCTACGGGTTGAGTGGATATTTTTCGACGCGCGCCCTCGCGTCTGCCTCCATCTCGAATCAAGGATCAGCAGCTTTGGCTGCTGCAAGGTCGCTTGGTTTTATGCCCGCCTGCGACCCCTCGCAGCCGGGCGCTTAGCCCGGATGAGCCAGCTCCGCGCTACTGGAAAAACTCCTTGAGCTTTGGTTCCAAGACATAACGCCGGATCGCCGGATCGTTGATCAGGTAGTCGAAGAGGTCGGGGGCGGTCATTTTGCCCGCCATTTTCAGGATGCCCGCCGCCTGATCGAAGTTCCCTTTTCGCATCGCGATGTAAGCTGCGGAGAATGCCGAAATCGGATCCTTCCCCGGTTCGGCGATCTGCGGCAGATCGGAATCGGGGGTGTTCTCGAGAGTTGACAGCCCGATGGTGACATCGATCACCGTGTGGCTGTCCACAGGATTTAATCGTGAACGCGCCCCGCGCAAAAGGGCGAGCGCTTCCTCGCTCCGCTTCTGGTAGCGCAAAAGCGTCGCGAGTTCGATCATGGGAAATGGATTCGCCGTATCGGCCAGCATCGCCTGTCTGAGCAGAGACTCGGAACGAATCCGCGGATCGCCAAACTTCTCGATCGATATATCGGACGCCTTCTGGGTTTCCAGGACCGCCTGGAGGGCGAGCGAGTCGGAAATCCGCTCCCGCTTGTCGATGCTCTCGGCGGTCTTCGCCTCGGCGAGCTTGATGTCGCCGTTCTGCACGGCGGCCATGGCAAGCAAATAGGTCAGCGAGGCGACATCCGCATTCGCCCCCTCCAGCTCCTGAAGTTTTTTCACGGCCTTGCCCGTCTCTCCCGAGCGCAGATCGGCGAGCGCCGCATCCAATTCCCCGGGGAATTCTTTGGAGACCGTGACTTTTTCCTTCGTCTCCTCATCGAGCGAGTTCTGGACCCCCGCCCCGAATCCCACATTCCATGAGACGATGCTGCATACGATCGCGGCCACAAGTCCCAAAGCGAGCGCATAGACGAGGCGGATGCGTTTCCTGGACCTTCTGCGAATGATTGGTGCCAGGCTGCGGGATTTCGGCTTTTTTTCATCGGGGCTCACGGCTCCCCTATCCGGCGTTGGTGGCGGGACGGATGTCGATTCCCAGCCCTCGGGCCGGAGGGGTTTCGAATGGGCCAGCTCGGACGGACCGCCGGATTCCGGGGCCTGCACGGGCGGCGTGGCGGGCGCGGGCGGCATCGCTTCCCCGGACGGCTTCGCCAAGGGCTTCGAGACCAGCCTCGACTGAAATTTGACTCCGCTCTGCCGGAGACGGTTGTCCCATTTGAGCTTGGATTCCTCCGGCGCCTCCTCCTGAGTCTCCGAGGAATCCCTGAGCTTCCCCGGATCCTTGTCTTTTTCAAACAACCCGCGCGGACGAATTTTCAGCTTTTTTTCAGGTTCGCTTTCAATAGGCATAAAAAACATTAGTCTACAAACTCCGGTCACAGCAAGTTCCGCCCTTAGGCAGAATTGTGACAAAATCGTAACATTCGGTGGCTTTCGCGAGGCGCGAGCCTCATCGAAGATTGAGCGTGATAGTGCCCATGCCTTTCACTCTCCACCAAGTTGACCCGCTTCCAACCACCTCTCGCAATCGCGTGAGGGCAGTGGTTCCGTGTTCGCTTTTCCGTGTTCAGGTTTCAGCTTTTCTCCGCTGCGCTCCGGTATCAGTTGACTCGTTCGCTCCCGCTCGTCTCGCCCTGCGGGCTGCCTGCGGCAGTCTCCCGAGCGGCTGCCCTCGCCGCCTGGTTGCCCTCCCTGGGCCAAACATTCGACTTGGTCCCTTTACACGAAGCGCTCACGCGCTGGTTTTCTCCGCCCTTCTCCTCTGCGGTCTCGCGTCCGTTGCCCATGCCGGGGACATCCTGCGCGGGGGAGCAACGTCCTCATCCGGAAGCCAAGCCGCCGCAGCCCGGGCGAATGCCGGTGCTGCCGCGGCCTCCCTGGCAAATGCCAAGGCACAGGACCGGCTGGCCCGCACGACACAGGTCATCAACGCCATGCGCCAGATGCAGGCTTCCGCCCACGCCGCCTCCGCCGCGGCATCCATTCCGGACGGGCTGGTTGTCAACGGGCTCGAAGTACTTGCCGGCGGGCAATGGGCAGGCGCTTCCGCCCCTGTCCAGTCCGGCAACACGGTCGCCATCACTCAGAGCCAATCCCAGGCATTGCTGGACTGGAAGACCTTCAACGTCGGAAAGAACACGACCGTCAATTTTGACCAGTCGGCCGGCGGAACCGACTCCGGCAAGTGGATCGCCTTCAACAAAATCTCCGACCCGTCCGGAAAACCCTCCCAGATCCTCGGTCAGATCAAGGCCGACGGCCAAGTTTACCTCATCAACCAGAACGGCATCATCTTCGGTGCCGGCAGCCAGGTGAACGCCCGCACCCTTGTCGCCTCCTCGCTGCCGATCAACCCTTCCCTGTTCACCTTCACCAATGGGGTTTTGGTGTTCAGCGGATTGTTGAACAACACGACCGCACAATTTCTTTTTTCTGGAACCGGAGCGGGCGGAGATGTGACGGTCCAGGCTGGCGCCCAGATCTCATCCCCGGCGTCTTCCGACAACACCGGCGGCTTGGTCGCCCTTATCGGTCCGAACGTCACCAACAGCGGATCCATTTCCACCCCCAACGGCCAAACCATCCTTGCCGCAGGGCTCCAGGTCGGCGTTGCGGCCCATTCCTCCAGTGATGCCTCCCTCCGGGGCTTGGACGTCTATGTCGGCGATGTCGGCTCTGCGGGCTCCGCGACCAACTCCGGCCTCATTTACTCGCCCCGTGCCAGCGTCATCATGATTGGCAAAACCGTCAACCAGTCCGGTATCATCGACAGCTCGACCTCGGTTTCCCTCAATGGCCGCATCGATCTCATCGCCAATTATGGAGCGACCATCAACGGGGCTTTTCTCTCCACGAACTCGAGCAACGGCCTGCCGTTTATTTTTCAAAAGACCGGCGCGGTCAACCTTGGCCCCGGCAGCGTCACCCGGATCCTGCCGGAGACCTCGTCTGCGGAAACGGCCGTCGGAACCGAGCTGGCCCTGCCCAGCGTCGTCAATATCCAGGGGCTCACCGTGCATTTGGGCTCCAATGCCATCCTGATGGCTCCGGGTGCCAGGCAGCCGACCGCGCTGGATGCCAACGTGGCGACAAGCTATTCGGTGGCACTTGCGAGCGGGCTTCAAATCTCCGCGGGAACCTGGAGTTACAATAATTCCGCCAGCAGCCCCGCCTCCAATTTTGCCAATACGGACGGACAAATTTATCTTGATGCCAATGCGCTCATCGATGTGTCGGGAAGCGCTGGCGTCACACTTCCGGCAAACAAAAACATCATTACCGTGACATTGCGCGGTTCCGAGTTGGCCAATTCCGCTCTGCAACGAAAAAACCTGGCCGTGCGTGGTCAGGCCATCACCGTCGATACCACCGTGACAGGGGTTTACAGCGGCCAATACTGGGTCGGCACCCCGCTGGCTGATGTCACCGGATATGCGGGCCTCATCCAACGCTCGGCCAGCGAACTCACCGTGGCCGGCGGGACGGTTCAGTTGAGTGCCGGCAACTCGGTGGTTTTGCAAACAGGGGCCACCATTGACGTCTCGGGGGGATACGTCCGATACCAAAGCGGCCAGATACAAACCACAAGGCTCCTGTCCAACGGCCAGCTCATCAATATCGCCAACGCCACGCCGGACCGCGTCTATAACGGCATCTACACGGGACAAAACACCGTCACCGATGCCAAGTGGGGAGTCACCAAGACCTTCGCGTCCTCTCTGGCCCCCACGGGTGCCTATACGCAGCAGAGCTATGTCCAGGGCGGAGACGCCGGCAACATCACCATTCAAGCTCCGTCCATGGCGCTTGACGGGCAGCTCCTCGGACAAGCCATTGTCGGGCCGAAGCAGATAAGATCGGCCGCGACGTCAAGCTCCATGCCCGCAGCCGGTTCGCTCGTGCTTACTTTCAAGTCCCAGCAAGCCACATCGGGGCTGGTGGGTGACTACTCGCCGACCCACCCGCTGGTGGTCTTTACCAGCCCGTCAAATCTCCCGGCGGCAGGCGGGTTTTCAACCGATGCCACCGGCGCGCCAATCCCCTTGTCGGACGCCCGGATCAACAGGGTGGATATCTCCCCCGGCCTTTTCCAACAAAATGGTTTCGGTTCCCTGGCGGTGGATAATTCGGAAGGCAATATCGACGTTCCCGCCGGAGTGAACCTCAAAACTTCCGCGGGAGGATCCGTCACGCTCAAAGCTTCCAACGTTTCTGTCGGAGGAAGCATCTCCGCCCCGGCAGGCACCATTGCGGTAACAGCCTATAACTTTCCAGCGTACTCCAGCCTCGACTCGCAAGGGGATGTCCCGCCACCCACTCCCGGTGCCGGGACATTCCATCTGGCAGCCGGCGCTTCTCTGAGCGTTGCGGGAACTGTTACCGATGACCGGCCGGCATCCGCGATGGCCTCGGTCCAGCCGATCATGCCAAACGCGGGCAGCATCAAGGTCACCGCCTTCAATGCTCTGCTCGACCCGGGCAGCACGGTCGATGCTTCCGGGGGAGTCGCATTATCGGTCAACACGGGCGCGACAAAAAATGTCACCACGTTCGGAAACGGCGGCAGCATCGCGATCCTCGCGGGGCAGGATCCCCACATCAAACCGCTCGTGGGAGGGAAACTCGTTTTGGGGGGCAGGCTGCTCGGCTATTCCGGCGCAAAGGCGGGAAGTCTCGAACTCCAGGCGGAAGTGGTCCGGATCGGCGGGCAGGCGGATTCCTCCTCCACATTGCTTTTGCAGCCGGATTTTTTCAACGCAGGAGGCTTCGGCTCTTTCACGCTTGATGGTTTGGGGCGCCAGCTCAGCACCGGTGTGGGCACTGAGGTTTATGAGGCCGCCATCACGATTGCCCCCGGGATAACGATCGCTCCCACGGCTCAAAGCCTGGTCGTGGTTCCTTTTCCCGGGGGAGGACGCGGAGCTCTTCTCAAGCCGATTCTCAAGCCGGAAGGGTTGCGGACTCCGGTCAGCTTGGCTTTCAACGCGCCGGGAGTTACGAACATTTTAGCCCCGGTTTCGCTGGTGGTCCGGGGAGATATTGTCATGGGCGCGGGTAGCACCATCCGCACGGATGCCGGAGCGAGCATCACCTTCAATGGGCAAACGGTGTCCCTGCTCGGCTCCGTCTATGCTCCGGGAGGGACAATCACGGTCACCGGGGCAACCAGCTTTCCAAGTCTTGACCCCTCTCCTGTCAACGCGCTGCCCACCGTTTTGATCGGCCCACAGAGCGTTCTCTCCACGGCGGGCAAGGTCCTGCTGACTCCCGATCCGCTGGACTTTGGAAGACGGCGTGGCTCAGTGCTGAAAGGGGGAACGATAACGATCACCGGCAATATCGTGGCTGAGAGCGGTGCCGTCCTCGACGTCTCCGGAGCAACCGGCGTGCTGGATCTCACCCTGCTGGAATCAGGTGCCGCCCAAACGCCCCTTGTCCCCGCAAACACCGGGGTGAATTCGCCCATCGGAAACCTTCAAACCATCCCCACGCGGATCGACAGCAATGGCGGCACTATCACCTTGCAGGGCGGGCAGTTCCTGCTTTCTGATGCCACCCTCATCGGCAAGGCCGGTGGCAGCACCGCAACGGGGGGCAGCCTCATCGTTTCGTCCAGCCGCTTCTATCCCGATGTCAACCGCACCACCGCCGACATCAATCTCGTCGTTTCTCAGGGCGCGCCGGACGCCTTTCAAAACCTTGGAGCCACGACGATTGGACACCCGATCCAGATGCTTGACGGCACGAACCTGCCGCAGGCGGCACAACTCGGCTACATCACCACCGATCGGTTCCAGCAGGGCGGATTCGATTCCCTTTCCCTGATGGGCAATGTCTTCTTTGACGGCCCTGTCTCGCTTTCCGCCGGAACGAGCATCAAAGTGGCCGCAGGCGGCGTCCTTCAAGCCAATGCCCAAGTTTCGATCACCGCGCCCTATGTGAAGTTGGGCCAGCCATTTCTTGCCCCTCTCAATTCGTCTGAAACAGCGCCGTTTCTCTTCACGCAAACCACCGCGACTGTTTCCGGCGGCAATTACAACGTTGCCCCGACTTATGGAACAGGCCGCCTGATCGTGACGGCGGAGTTTATTGATGTCGGCACATTGACCCTGCAAGGCATCGGCTATGCGAAACTCAACGCCGGAACTGGCGATATCCGTGGGCAGGGCACTCTGGACATTGCGGGCGACCTCGTCCTGCAAGCCGGCCAGATCTATCCCGTGACGGCCAATGCCTTCCAGATCTTCGCCTACGACCATGGCGGCATACAAGGCTCGGTCACGATCGTTTCCTCGGGGGCGCCGCAACCTCTCCCTTACTCCGCCGGAGGCAGCCTGGGCATCTATGCCTCGAACATCCTGCAAAATGGCGTCCTGCGCGCGCCATACGGATCGATCTCCCTGGGCTGGAATGGCAGCGCGTCAACGGCACCGAAGGATGCCGTCGCCGGGACCGCCGCCACGGTTCCCACAACCCAAACCCTCGTGCTGTCGGCCACCAGCGTGACCGCGGTCTCGGCCTTCGACCCCACCGCCGGCCAGGCCGTGAACATGCCCTTTGGAGTGAGTGTTGACGGCAACTCATGGATCGCTCCCAACGGCGCCGACATCAGTGGAGGAGGGCTCCCTGCCAAGCAAATATCCCTCGCGGGAGTTTCTGTGACCACGGCTCCCGGATCGACGATCGACATCAGGGGAGGAGGCGATCTCTTCGCCTACCAGTTTGTCTCCGGCACCGGGGGCACCAACGACATTCTCGGCTCGGCAACCGCCGCATGGAATTCAACAACCCGGTATAAATCCGGAGATCTTGTCATCTACGGAGGCTCCACGTGGTCCGCGCGGCAGGCAAGCCTCGGAGATACCCCGACTCCGAGTTTGAGCTGGACACTCGTGCCGCAAGCCTTCGCCATTGTGCCGGGATATACCTCGATCGCAGCGCCGTATTCGCCGTTCAATGCCACCCAGGACAGCACAAACCTGGCGTCTTCCAGCGTTGGCTACTCCAACAGCTCACTTTCTGTCGGAGACATGGTCTATCTGGACAGGAGCTCCGGTCTCCCTGCGGGAAGCTACACGCTCCTGCCCGCCCGGTATGCCGTTTTGCCGGGAGCGGCATTGATCACCCCGCTTGCCGGCGCGGCTGTGGGCACGATCGCCAAGCCCGATGGCTCCAGCGTCGTCTCCGGCTATCTTTATAACGGCCTGAATTCCCGAACCCCTTCCATCGCGCGAAGCAGCTTTGAGGTCGCGCCCTCGGCAGTCGTTGCCGCCCGCGCGGATTACGTCCAATTCTTCGCGAATTCCTATCTGAAGACCAGCGCGGCAACTCTTGGCGCCACCATACCGCGCCTCCCCGCGGATTCCGGCCAACTCGTCTTTGATGCGGTCCTCAGCATGACTCTGGACGGGACCGTGCTCGCCAAGTCCGACACCGGAGGACGCGGGGCTTTGGTCGATATATCCAGCCCAACCGATATCCTCATCACTGGAAGTGCGGGGTTGATTGTCCCGGGGAAAATCGTGCTCAGCTCATCGTTTCTGAGCAGCTTCCAGGCAGCCAGCCTGCTCATCGGCGGCATCCGGGGCACTGCCGGAACCCCGGTCAACGTCGAGACCGGAAACATCACCCTCGATAATGCCGGAGCTCCTCTCAGCTCGCCGGAGATCATCCTAGCTGCCAATAATTCCATCACCCTCGCCCCCGGCGCGCAGCTTGTGGCATCCGGCCTGGCCGGGACCGGAGACCACCTGCTTTTCACCGGGAATGGCGTGTTGCTGCGCGTCAGCCTGGACCCCTCCGCAGACTCGGCCCGCTCGGGCGTCACCTCGCCTGCCGGGCCATCGCTGACCATCGGAGCCGGTGCAAATATTTCCGGGGCCAGCATCGCCGCGGAATCGACGGACGCCTTTTCTCTTGATTCAACAGCCACGTTATCCGGTCAGACGATCGCTCTAGCCAGCGGCCAGATGACCATCGTGCTGGATAATCCGGGCGCTGTCCCTGCCAGCACCGGGCTCGTGCTGGCAGGCGCCGCCCTGCGCAGCGTCGAGAGCGCGAATTCCGTGTCCCTGTCAAGCTATTCGACCATCGACACGTATGGCACGGGGGTCTTTGGATCTTCTCTGAACAGCCTGTCTCTTCAAACGCCCGAAATGCGCGGGTTCAATACGGGAGGCGGCAACGTCGAGTTCCGGGCCGGCACGATTTCCCTCGGAAATTCTTCCGGCATTTCCAGCGCGGCAGCCTTCAATCCGGTCTTGGTCGGTGGCCTGGTGTTTACTGCGGGCACGATCGATCTTGGCAACAACCAACTGGCCATCGGGCAATTTGCCACAATGGCCCTTAATGCTTCGAACGTCCTGAAGGGCATCGGTTCTGGCGGTCTGAGCAGTGCGGGCAATGTTTCCATCACCACGCCGCTGATCACCGCTGCTGCCAGCACGGCCCAGTCCATCACCGCCGGAGGCGCTCTTGTCACTGTATCGAGCGGCGGAACCATCGACAGCTCTCAAGCCGGCATCGGGGCGAGCTTCACGCTAGTCGGAAATACGATTGATTCTGGAGCACCCGTCCTGCTGCCCAGCGGCATTCTGAAGCTGAACGCGACGGGTGATATCACGGTCGGCAGCTCGCTGGATTTGGGCGGCGTCTTGCGGAATTTTTACGACCTCCCGCAATATACTTCCGGCGGAGCGGTCACATTGGGTTCCACGGCGGGGAACATTGCCTTGGCTGCGGGAAGCCTAGTCTCGGTTTCGGCACCCGGCGGAGCGGCTGCGGGATCGCTCACGGTCTCGGCACCACTGGGGAGCTTCACGGCTGGCGGCACCCTGCAAGCGGGCGGCAAGAACGGAGGAACATTCTCGCTGGATGTTGCAAACCTCCCCCTCTACTCATCCATCGGCAATATCCTGACAACGGCGAACTTCTCAAACTCGCAGACGATCCGGGTGCGCGCCGGAGCCTCTGTCGTTGTTGATGGCGTGGCAAAGGCCAATACCTTCAACCTTTCCGCAGACCTCGGCTCCATCACTGTCTCCGGAACAATCGATGCGTCCGGCACAACGGGGGGGAGCATCAGCCTGGCCAGCCGTGGCGACCTGACGCTGGACCCCGGCGCGGTCCTGACAGTTTATGCCAGTCAGTTTGACAGTGCAGGCAAGGGCGGCTCCGTAAGCCTCAGCGCCGGCACTTCCCTGTCCACGGCCGGATCGACAACCACGGGTAGCGGGTATGTGAACATCAGGACCGGATCCGCGATCAATCTGGAAGTTGCCTCCTATGTTGCCGGAGGCGTCGGCACCTCGGGATCGAGCGCGTTCTATGGAGACTTCCAGGGAACCCTGCATATCCGGGCCCCCCAAAATGCGGCGGGAACCAATCTCCAGGTTGATCCGATCAACGGAACGATCACCGGTGCCTCGAGCATCGCCGTCGAGGGATACAAAATTTTTGACTTGACCCCCGTCGCTGGAACCGCCGCGACAATCACCAGCACCGTCCAGACAAACGTCATGAACAGCGGCACCACTTTCATGGCGCATCAAAACACGATCACGGGCAGCCTGCTGACCGGGGCGAATGCCGCCCTGCTTTCCCCGGTGTTCGTTCTCATGCCCGGAGCGGAAATCATCAACCGCAAAGGCGATCTGGTTCTGGGCACCGCGTCCTCGACCGCGTCGGCTGATTGGAGTCTCTCCACCTTCCGGTTCGGGACGAATGCCGCCCCGGGTGTCCTCACCCTGCGCGCCGCCGGCAATCTGGTTTTCTATAATGCGCTCAGCGATGGCTTCACCCCCTTGTCAACGTCCGCGCTCACGACAGCGGCCGACGGCTATTCCCGCCTGTGGCTTGCCCCGCTCATGGCGGCGAATGCGGCGCTGCCGATGAACACGCAATCGTGGTCCTTTAATCTGGCCTCCGGGGCGGATCTCTCTGCGGCCAATTTGCTGCAGGTGCTGCCGATATCCGGCACCGACCCGACCACCGGTTCGGTTCTTCTCGGGAAATTGGACGGCCAAACCCTCGGCGGAGCTCCCAGTTCGACGCTCACAACATCCAAGGCGATCAGCAGCGGAAGCGCTGCCGCGAATAATTACCAGGTCATCCGCACGGGCACTGGCGACATCAACATCGCGGCCCGGGGAGATGTGCAGTTGCTCAACCAGTTCGCGACAATCTACACGGCCGGCGTCGCGGTTCCCAACCCCACCCAAGTCGGGTCCGGCAGCTTCGTGGTTCCGGTGCTGAACCCGTCCGATGGGGTCCTGACAAATTCGACCCAGGGCACTCTGGGCGCCTACCAACAAATTTACTTGGCTCAGTATTCGTTTGGCGGCGGCAACGTCTCCATCTTTGCCCAAGACAATATCGCGCATTACACGAACAACGGCGCGACCCTGATTGACGACTCGTCCCGGCAAATCCCGACCGACTGGCTCTACCGCCGCGGCTACGTGAATGCGAGCGGGCAATACGGGGCGATCAACCTTCCCAACCCGTCAATTTCCGACAGCTCGGAGTCCACGACATGGTGGGTTGACTTCAGCAATTTCTTCGAAGGGGTCGGGGCGTTGGGCGGCGGCAACGTCACCCTGAACGCAGGCAAGGACGTGAAAAATGTGGATGCGGTCGCGCCGACAAATGCCCGGGCTCCCTCCGGCACCCCGAACGCCGCCACCCTTCTCGAGCTGGGAGGTGGAAACGTCACCGTGACGGCGGGCAACAACATCAATGCCGGCATGTATTATGTAGAAAGGGGGCAGGGCACGCTCACGGCGGGCAACAGCATTACAACAAACCCGACGCGCTCGCCTTCCCTGGGCATCATATCCAGCTTGAACAATCCTGTTTACGCGGACGCGAGCACCTATCTGCCCACGACCCTGTTTCTAGGAAATGGCGGTTTCAATGTCTCGGCGCGCAACAACATCCTGCTCGGTCCGACCGCAAACCCGTTCCTGCTGCCCGAGGGGCTGAACAACAGGTTCTGGTATAAGACATATTTCTCCACCTATTCGCCAAGCAGCTATGTCGATGTGACTTCGCTGGGCGGGTCGGTCACCTTCCGTCTCGATACTATCCTGTCAACTTCCCAGCAGGCCGTCCCCATTCTGCAAGCATGGCTCCAGCAGCAAAACCTGCTGACTTCCGGATCTGCCGCCAATTATTATCCCTGGCTCCGCCTGGATGAAACTCTCATGTCCGCATTCAACACCACAACCGGGCTGCTGCCTCCGACCATCTCGGCGACCTCCTTCTCCAGCGACATCATTCTGGCGGGCAACATGGAATTGTATCCTTCCGCCACCGGAAATCTGCAACTCGCGGCGGCGGGAGGCATCCAGGGAATGCAAAAAATCGGCGTCTCGACCGCCCTGGTTTACGGGCAGACCACTACGGCGTGGTATGCCTCCACGATCAACGTCTCCGACGCATCCCCGGCATCCATCCCCGGCGCGGCCTTGCCCTTATCCTACCAAGGGCTGTTTCCCTCGGGACTCACCCTGACCAGCAGTGTTCTTAACGCCAGCGGCAACACGGCGCGTGGCGTTCCGGCTAATTTTCTGAACAGTGTGGACAGTTTGTTCCAGGAAACCGGTGCCACAACCACGGCGAGCCAGACGCTTCATGCGCGCGGTCTGTTGCATGCCGGGGACACGACTCCGGTGCGCCTGTATGCAGCCGGCGGCGACCTGACCGACTTGACTCTGTTCTCGCCGAAACAAACGGAAATCCTCGTCCAGAATGATATCCGCGATATCTCGTTCTACCTGCAAAATGTGGGTTCCAGCGATGTCTCGATCGTGGAATCCGGGCGGGATATCGTCGCCTATGACTCGAACACCCCGGGGCTCGTCTCGGCCCTGTCCGCAGGCAACGGCCTCACCTACAAAGCAACCGTGTTCGCGGGTGACATCCAAATCAACGGTCCCGGAACGCTGGAAGTCCTGGCGGGCCGCGATCTCAATCTGGGCACGGATGCCTCGAACAGCCTCGATGGCACGCACGCGGGCATCGTCAGCGTCGGCAACGCCCGCAATCCCTACCTGGGCTTCGACGGGGCGGATATCATCGCTGGCGCGGGCGTCGGCGTGATGGACGGCCTCCTGAACAACGTCAACTTCGACAAATTTTTCACGACCTATGTGAAGGGAGCCGCTGGTGCCGCCTACCTGGCCGAGATCGCCGCCGAAACAAACACTCCGGTCAATATCGACAACCTCAATCCGGATGAAAAGCACCGCCTGGCGCTGCAAGTTTTCTTCATGGTCCTGCGCGATGTCGGGCGCCACTATCTGACAGATCTCAACAAGGCGGATTATGCTCCCGGGTTTGCGGCCATCGAGTCGCTCTTCGGCACCAGCACCGGCGCCGAGGCGGGCAAGATTCTTGCGCAGGGCCGCGATATTCGCACCAAAAACGGCGGCACCATCGATCTCCTGGTACCCGAAGGCTCGCTCACCCTGGCATCGACTCTTCCCGGCAATGTCGTCAAGATCCCTCCGGCCGGCATCGTGACCGAACACGGAGGCGAGATCTCCATCTTTACCAAGGACAGCGTGGGCATCGGCATCGGTCGCATCTTTACGCTTCGCGGGGGCGACATCACCATTTGGTCTTCGGCGGGGGACATCGCTGCCGGGAACTCCTCAAAAACCGTCAAATCCGCCCCGCCGACCCGCGTGTCGATCGATCCAATATCCGCAACCGTGCAAACCGACCTTGCCGGACTCTCGACGGGTGGAGGTATCGGTGTGCTGGCGACAGTGTCCGGGATCGCGCCCGGCACTGTGGATTTGATCGCCCCGGTCGGCACCATCGACGCCGGGGATGCCGGCATCCGCGCGACCGGCACGGTGTATATCGCGGCCGCAAAAGTCTTGAATGCCGGCAATATCACGGGCGGCTCCGTGAGCACCAGCGCACCAACCGTGACCGTGTCCGCACCGAACATCGGCGGGCTGACATCCGGATCGAGTTCCAGCGCCGCGGCCAACAGCGCGGCCAACAATGTTTCCAATCAGGCCCGCGAGAACACGCAGCCGGTCGAGGAAGCCCCTTCCACCATCACAGTCGAGGTGCTCGGATACGGTGGCGGGGACAGCGACGAGGGCTGAAAAAGAAAAAGTGGAAAGCTGAAAGAGGAAGTTTTCAGCGGCCTGCCGTTGGCGCGAGTGCGGAACAGGCAGGCAATCCCGACTGTTTTCCCCAGGCAGAAAGGCAGCCGGGACGGTCGCCCCACGTCCGGAACCAACTTTTTTATTTTCATAACGGCGTGTGACGGGATTGTTGCATTTCTTCTCTGGACCGCATGCCGCCGCAGTCGTTGTCTGGATGCCTCGTCAATTTTCAGTCAGCATGAACTCCAATAAACCAGCCGATGAAGGAAAACCGTCGAGGCAAACGCAAAGCCTCTCGCGCTTTCATCCGCGATCATCGGGTGGAGGAGAAAACAAGGCTGTCTGGGGCCATGCGCCGGCGGGACTCAGATCGGCCCCCAGCTCGCCCAGCTCCGCCGAATTGCCCCGGATCTCGGTCCAGAAAATCGTCGTGCCGAGGCCGAAATCCGCTTTGCCGGATCCGGCCGCCGACCCTCCCCTGCCGGTCTCCACCGCCGCGCCGCGCATCCCGGATTGGTTACTGAACGAGACGGCTATCGCGTTCAAGGCGGTAGCCGTCGTGGTCTTCCTGCTCGGCGCGATCATCGCCTTCAAATTTGGTGAACACCGCGGACGAAAAGTGGCGCTCCGGGAAATCAAGCCCTCGCCGGCCGCGGTGCCGACGACAACGCCCGCGCCTCCGCCCGCCGAGTTTCCCGAGGAACTGCTCCCCGCGCTCGACGCCGCACTCAAGACGCTGCGCAAGGGCGACAACCTCGACACGCTCGACACCCTCAACAAGCTCGTTGCCTCCAATCCCAAGGCCCCCTCGATTCACTACGCCGCCGCCATCGCGGCGCTCCAGGCTGGCTATCCGAGGGAGGCGGACCGGCTGGCCGACGCCTCGATCAAGAACGGGTTCCGGGTTTCCGATTCCTGGGCGCTGAAGGCCGCCATCGCCGCCTCGCTGTCCAAGGGCACCACTCCCGAGCGGGAATCCATGCTGAAAAAAGCCATCGCAGCCGACCCGATGAATCCCGCGCCGTTTATCGAGATGGCCTCCCTCCTGCGCTCCCAGGGAAAGAACGATTTGGCCGCCAGCCGGCTGGAATCCGCCGCTTCCCGGCTGAATCCCGCCGATGCCGGAACCGTGGTCGAAACCATGAGGGCCATCATCGCCGTGGATGCCGCCGGGAATCTTGTCCCGCCATCCCAGCCTCTCGGAATTCCTTCAAAAGACCTCCCGAACGCCTACTCGGAAATGAAGCGCGGGAATTTCTCAAATGCCGCAGCCATCCTGCGGTTCTGCCGCGACCAGACCGACCCCGATATTTTCAGCTACCTGATCAATGATCCGTCGCTGCGGAAATTCACCTCCCGCCCGGAACTCAAGGAATTCTACTGACCCGCCGGGCACTTCGATCTCGGGAACTTTCATTGCCAAATGCCCGGAAATCTGTCATGAACTCTCGCCTATGGCAGCCAACAAAAAATTTGTGAAGAAGTTCGCCAAGGAAATCGCGAAAGAAGTCGCCAGGAATCTCGCGAAAAAGCCTGCAGGCAAAGTATCCAAGTCCGCAAAGAAGTCGCGCAAAAAGCCATCCCAAAAGCAGGATGAGGCGACAGCAAAAGAGCCCCAGCCGGAAACGTGATTCCGGGGAGCACGCGCCCCCGCGTGCGGAGGCTGGCGTCCCCGCCGACCGGAACGTGTGGATAGGGAATGCAGAGGGCCGAACGGAATCCCGTCGGCCATTTGACAAATCAGATATCATCTGATTTAATGGTTCCTGCAATGAAAACTATGACCGTGACAGAAGTCTCGAGGAATTTCCGGGACGTGATGGACGGGGTGGAAGAAGCGGGCGAAGAGGTTTTGCTGGTCCGCAACCGGAGAGCGATCGCCCGGCTCGTTCCGGAACCGGCCGCGCAAACCGCCCTGGAAGTTCTGGGCGACCTTTATCGCACGCTCGATGAGACCACGGGAGAGGCCCTGGCAAAGGCCGTCGCGCGCAGGAAACTGTCGGACAAGGTCGTTGGCCTGCGGAACCCATGGGCTTCCTGATCGACACCTCGATATGGATCGCCGTGGAACGCGGTCGGATGGGAGCCGCCGACATCCATGCGATCACCCGCCAAGCACCTGTCTATGTGTCCCCGGTGAACATCGCGGAGATCCGATTCGGAATCGGGTTGATGCGGGACAACGCACAAAAAGCGAAAGCCGAGTCGATGCTCCGCCGGATGGCGAGGAAACCGCTATTGCGTATCACCGGAGAAACCGCGGAGGTTTTTGGCCGACTGGCTGCGGAGCTTATGCAGACGGGACGCGGAGTCGGCTTTCGGGTTCAGGATCTATGGCTGGCGGCACAGGCTGTCCAGCGCGACTTTGGTCTTCTGACTTTCAACGCAAAAGACTTCCAAGATATTCCGGGGCTGAAACTCGCCGTGCTGCCCTCGTCTTGATGCGGCACGTGCATCTTGCTATTGAGTCTGCGGTTGAGAACTTCCGCGGCTCCGCGTGAAATTCTTCCATCAATGTGACGAAATTGTTACATGCCAAATCCACCGGGATTTTGTAAAATCCGATTCATGGAATTTTTATTCCGTTTTTTCGCATTCGCTGCTTTGACCGCTTCAACATTGTTTTCCGCCGATATTCCTGCTCTGGAGGCAAAGGCCAAGCAGGGAAATCCCGATGCACAATTTGAGCTGGCCCGCGATTACCTCAAGGGCGAGGGCGTGAAAAAGGACGAAAAGCGCGCGTTCGAGCTGATGGCCGCCACGGCCAATCAAGGCCATGCCGAGGCGGAGGCCGGGCTGGGCTTCCTGTATGCGAAGGGCCTGGGCGTTGCAACAGACGAGCTGGAAGCCGTGAAGTGGCTGCGAAAGGCTGCGGACCAAGGTCTGGCCAAGGCCCAGCACAATCTCGGGACGATGCTTCTCAGCGCGAAAGAGCCGGACGACAAGGAAGGGGTCGCTCTTTTGAAAAAAGCCGCCGGCCAGGGGTTCAAAGAATCGCAGATCGAGTTGGGAAGGATCTATTACTTCGGCGACCACGGCGTCGCGAAGGACGGCAAAAAGGCATTCCAATACTTTTTGCTCCCGGCCGCAGCCGGCGACACGGTCGCCCAAAATTTCATCGGCGTGATGTATCAGGATGGGTTCGGAGCCGGTAAAGACCCCGCCCTAGCTTTCACGTATTTTCAGCAGGCGGCGGAAAATGGCGACGCAAAAGCCCAAGGAAACCTCGCTCACCTTTACGCATCCGGCTCGGGTGTGCCGCGCGATCTGGTGCAGGCCTACAAATGGTTCAGCCTGTCCCTCCTGAATGGCGGGGGATCGTCCGTTTCCCTGCAAGAAATCAAAGGCGACCTGACACCCGCGGAGATTGCCCGAGGGGACAAGCTGGTGAAAGAGTTCCGGGAAAAGCAGACGGGAACGAAGACTCCCTGACCCAAGGCAAGGCTACGGATTCCGGGGAGCGCCTGCGACTCGCAGGCTGTTTTCGGCGACCCGCCGGAAACTCGCTGCGAGAGCGGCCTTGCCGCCACTTTTCCAGTCCCGCTTCGCGTGAGCGGATCTCATCCAAAAAAAAGAGTTGGAACCACGGATGGGCACGGATAGACACGGATTTTCAGGAGTTTGTGCAAATCGGAATACTCACCTGAAAGATGAGGCAGGTGATATGCGTAACTCTATTCTGATCAGTGTTCATCCGTGAAATCCGTGGTTCTATTTTCCTCTTTGGGCTCATTCTTCGGCGAGTCGCCGAAGACGGCACGCCGGTCGCGCGCTCTCCCCGGACATTGCCACCTACTTCCCCGAGCTCTGCAAAGATGCCCGGTAGGCATTCGCGCTTTGGACGTTGTAGGCCTGGTAGCCAAAATACAGTTTATACATCGCGTCGCTGAGTTTCTGGTTCTGGCTCCATGTCTGCTGGTTGACCGCGTTTCCAGAAGCGGCCGCGTTGCCGGTTTGTGCGGTGGCGGCGGCAGGAGATCCCGGTGCAGCGGATCCGGCGGGAGTGGTGGCTGCCTGAAGGAATTTCTGGCCCATCTGGTCGGCTAGGGCTTGCTGCTGGGGAGTCAATTTTGCCGCAGGATTCGGCGGGGCGAGGGCGGCGGGAACCACATCTGTTGGCCCGATGGTCAGGGCGTCCGATCCGGCGGTGCCGCTTGAGAAGGAACCGGGCATCGGTGCGCTGGCGGAAGACATCGAGGAAGCGGGCACGCCGCCAGAAGAACTGGAGCTTGCGGCAGGCTGCGCGCCGGATACCTGCCGGGGAGCCGGCAGGGAGGCGACGTGGCTGGTTTGGGCCACAGGCAAAGCGGATGAGACGGGCGGACGAGAAGACGGAACGGGAGAGGCAAGGGCTGGCTGCGCGGAATTTCCCGGCGGGGCGGAGACATCCGTGCGTGATGAGGTGGCGGTCACGGGCTTCGCGGTCTTTTGATCCGACGGCTTCGGATCCTCGGCGGGAGCGGGCTGGGTGCCTTGCAAACCGCCACGAAGCACGTTCCTTGTTTCGGAAATACGGTTTTCGGGTTGGCTGGCGGGCGTGGCTGTGATGACGCCTGCGGGTTTGCTGGCGGACAGCAGGGGAACAAGAACCGCCGCGGTGACGGTGCTCCCGAGAAGGACTCCGCCCAGAAGAACAAGAATTTGGGAATGTTTCATAGGTTGTAGAAAACTGAAATTGCCACTCAGGTCAAGAGGGTGACAAGGCTAAGAGCCAGCCAAGGAGCGTTGGGGAACGGCTGGTTTACCTGCCGGTGGGAAATGATGTCCGGCGGAGCCGGAGACTTGTTTCGGCGGCAGCTCAAGCAGCCGTTCCTTGTTTTGCGGAGCATTGCTATCGTTGATGCCAGAACCATTTCGTTTGGAAAAAGAACTGGCGCTGGCCGAAGCCAGCGCCAGTCGCTTTGTTGAGTTTGTTGAACGGTTAGCCGAATACTAGGGGCCAACCACGCTGCCGTCGCCCGCACTGCGGTAAACGGTCATCGTGCTAGCGTCCAATCCCGGAGATGCGGCCACACCGTAGAAGGTGAAGGCATTCGGGATGTTCGAGGCGATATTGGTTTTCACCGAGCTCTGGTTGGTCGAGAGCGTGGGGTAAATAGCATGCTCATAACCCCAGAAGGTGTATTGGCCGTTCTGCACAGCCGCCTGGCTGTAGGTCACACCGTTGTATTTCAACTCGATGGCGCCGTTGCTGAGCGCGGTCACGGAGTCTGCGACACCGAGCCAACAAACCGCCGCGATGGTGGATCCGCTGACGTTAGCAGGGCCGCCGCCGATGTCCACAGCGACAGTGCCGGCAAAGGTGCCGTCGATCGCGTCGCGCACCCCGCTGCCCGAGGTGTAACCGCCGTTCCCGAGAACGGGGTCATTCGTGCCACCGGTGGTGGCCGTGCCTCCAAGAACTGGCCATTTCGTCAGCGCGCTGATCGTGCCGGCTGCTCCGCTCGTGGTGAGATAATACTGCTTGACTTGGTTGAACACGCCGAAGCCGATCTCGGCCAAGCCCGTGGCGCGGGTTCCGGAGCCATTGTAGCGGCCGGTCGCATACACCGTCGTGCCGCTGTCCGCACTATTGCCGGTGAATTGCGAGAGCGAAAGGTATCCGTTTGTCCACAAGGCATTCGCCTGCTGAAGCGTGACGTTTGAAAGCGCCGAACCGGCTCCCTTGGTGGCAAGCCACTTGAAGAGAACGACGCCCACTTGGTCGTCGCCGTAGGTGGGGCTCGAGACAGGAGTCGAAGCCTGAAACACGTCCGAATAGGCGAAGTGCGGGGTTCCCGTTTCCAATGGGTAGGTAGAAGGAGCACCAGCATTATTATAGAACGTTCCGCCGCCCAGGGTGTAGGCACCGGCGCTGCCGCCCGTGGTCACGGCGCTGGTCGCAGCCGAGATCGGGATGTAGCTGGTCACCACCGAACCGGCAAGCGCTTGCACGCCTTCCACCGAGCCGTTCCACGCGGTGCGGATGTAGGTGGTGCCGGAGATGCCGGGATACGCGCCCTTGAAGAGCTGCTGGTTGCCGCCATTGATGCTGCTGCCAGTGTAGGCCGCTGTCACGCTCGTGTAGGAGTCGACGATGGCCTTGACGATAGCCGCCCGGAAGGCGGTGGAACCGGTGATATTGATCGTATCATTGGCGCGGGTGGTGCCGGCCAGCATCGCTGCCGCGGCTCCAACCAAGAGAAGTTTTTGGATTTTCATATTATGGATTTTTTAAGGTTTTGTTTTTTGGTTGAGGTTTTACTAGGCTTTTTGGAAGCGGCGACGGAAGGCGATGAGAGCGACCGCACCGAGGCCGAACAACGCGTAGGTGGACGGTTCGGGAACCGCGCCAACATTTCCGGACGAGTCGAGTGTGATTGTGCCGGTGTATTGACCGGTGGTGAGAGAGTTGCTACCGTAGACATTTCCAGCGGAATAACTCAGAATACGATAGATATCCAGCGCGCCGGTAACGGAATTCTGGATACCGGGAGCCGCAAAGTTGGTGAAGGAAGCGCCTGCTGCTCCGACGTTATAGTGAACCCAGTTAGCATTTCCCGAGTTCGAATCCGCGAGGCCGGCCGAGGTATCAGTGCCATTCTGAGTTGGGCCGACGAATCCACCTCCACCTGTAGCCAGCACGGTGTCCGTCTGCATGGTGTTGATATAGCCCGCAGCATTATTGTGAGCGGTCGAACCTGTGAGAGTCCACGCGGACGAGTTGGCGGAGCCAGCCGTTCCCCCAGCCGACCGGGCTTTAGAAACATAAATCGTCTGGCCTGGATCGGTGAGCTGCGTGGAGCCGCTGGATGTGCCAGCGGTAACGGGGTTGGTTGAGTTGACCGCGACTGCACCCCAGTAAACGGTGGTGCCGGTGTTGGTGGCCCATCCGCTGCCGTAGGTGGAAGTCAGGACGCTGTTGAGGTTGATCCCGTTGATGCTTGAGAAATTTCCATTGAGGAAACTCGTGGCAAGCCCGAGGTTGACATAGACGACCTGTCCCGACCCGGTCCCAGACGTGGCCTGGAATCCGAGGAGCAGGTCGCCCGCTACGAACGAACTCAGCGTCGCCGGTGCCGCTTGAGCCGAGATGGCCGTGAAGGCCAAAGCAGCCGCAGCGAGAGCGGTGAGCATTGTTTTCTTTTTGATCATATTTATTATTTTTGTTTTTTGGTTGTACCGGCGGCTCAACCCATCCAATCACGAATGGCTCTTCGCCTGCCGACGGGCCAAGAAATCCACGAAATCCTGAGCGCTGGCTAGGGGAGAATTGTGACAATGTCGTCACATTCCGCCGCGATGGATGCGTGTAACGAAATTGGAACAATCGAGCCCGCCGGGAGCGGGCAAGATAGATTGACCACAGGTCAGCCCGCAGGGTGATGCTCACGGGAGCGAGCACCATCAATGTCGTCACATTGGCCGCCCTGACGGGCGGAGTGTTGCTCCGCTGACGCTCCGGTTGTGCTCCCATCACCAAACATTCGACTTGGTCCCTTTCCACAAAGCGCTTCCGCGCTGGTTTTCAGCGCTCAGTTTTCGGTGTTCAGCGGGGACAGCCTGCTCGCAAAAGCAACCCGCAGGGTTCAGACGGGGGAACCGAATGAAGCAAACAGACTGCCGGAAGCAGCATCTGGAGGGACCGGCGCTGTCCGGTCCGTTGCTATCCACGGACGACACGGAGGTCGTCCCTCCAGCAGTCAGGCTGTTTTCGGCGACTCGCAGGAAACTCGTTGCTGGAGTGGCCATGCCGCCACTTTTCAAGTTCCGCTTCGTGGGGACGGCACGCGCCGGGGCGCGTGCGCTCCCCAATCCATGCGGCAACTGGCTTCGCGGGACCGAGCCAACCCCTGTAACAATAATGCAACAAATCGTGTGACGATATTGTAACAAATCCGTTTTTGAATCGCCCTCGTGCGAGAATGTAATCTGGCCGTTCTTTATCCCAACATTATCGCGATTGTGAAAAACAAATCAGCATCACAAGGCCGCAACTCAAACGAGCCATTGTCGATGGATATAAGGGTTGCCGATTATCTTCTCAGAGCCATGGGAGACATGTCGCTCTGCAAGTTTGCGCCACAACTTGGCATCAATAAGGTAAGCCTATCGCGAATATTGAAGGCGGAACCCTCGATAAAGCTTCGCACATTGCAAAAACTTGCCGATGCACTTGGGGTCTCTCCAGAACAGATTCTTCAACCCAGACCCGGCGAAGGGGAAGTTTATTACGCGCACCTGGCGAAGCGCCATCGGGAAAACGCCCGCCAAACCGCGGAACCCGAGCAAGGAACTACGCTTGATAGAGACTGCGGAGCAATTTGATCACTCGCTGGTCGCATTGAAAACCAAGTCATGTGCGAGGATCAAATTCCTCGTCGGCTTCCAGTCCGAGTGGCTCTTAAGCTCAAAGTAGACTTCTGGCGGAGGAAGCCTTCCTCCCGGCAGGATTTCGCGTGGAAGAAAGGCAGCAATGCCACTGCCGCCAAGAGCGCGGGGCAGCTCAGCCATGCCAGCGCCCAGCCAAATCCAGCCAAGATCACGGCGGTGTAGAGCGGGTGGCGGATCCTCGCGTAGATCCCGTGTTGGACCAGCTTGCCATGGGCGGTCGGTTCCGGAAACGGAGTCAAGTTTCTTACCCCGGCGACAGCAACGGCGACCGTGACGACCAGAACCAGCACGCCGGCGAACCGCCAAGCTGCCGGGCCTGTGCCGGGGTGCAGGATCGCGAGCATGATCAAGACTGCAAAGAGAAGGAACTGCCCGGCATCCGGCTGGAGCAGATCGTCTCCAACGGCCAGGCCAGTGCGGAAGGGTTCTGGTATGACCAGAAGAACCCGGAATGGGTGATGCTGGTCCGTGGTGAGACCGTGCTGCGGTTTGATCCTGACGGGGATGTGACCAGACCGGCGACTTTCTGTTGATTGCGGCCAATACCCGGCACCGGGTGGAACCCGCCCTCGCCGGATTCAGGTGAATGTAATCGCTCGCAGCCCGGAAATATGTCCCGTCCTCCCCGTCCACCGGGATCGCCTTGAAGGTGGAATCGCCATTTATATCGGAAAAAAATTGGGAGAAGCTGGTTGGAGCTTCTCCCAATTTGATTTTGCTATCCGTTTAAAACGGATCGCGGGTTATTTTTTCTTCTTGGCGACCGCCTTCTTGACGACCTTTTTGGCGGGTGCCTTCTTGGCGACCTTCTTGGCGGGTGCCTTCTTCACTGCTTTTTTCTTAACTGGCATTTAATATCCCCCCTTTCTTTCCGCATATGCGGGAAATGGTTTGTGAACATGTTGTGAATAACTCACTGCTGTTGTGAATAAGTCGCGCGCAGACATGCGTCAACAAATTTTCACAATTTTTCTTGATTTTTTTTTTCGCGCTTCGCAGCGGAGATTTTTCTGCGCGGAGATTTTTCTGGCAACGCGGTGGCCTCTCGCGCGATTTCCGCGACATCCCACAATCGTCCGAGACCCTCATAACCACAGGCGAGAAGGCCTTCTTCGGGCCCGATGAAATTCGCGCCGCGCGATTTCAGGCGCGCGACATTTTCTTGCGTGGCCGGGTGCGCCCACATTTTTCCGTTCATCGCCGGCGCGATGAGCAGCGGAGCGAGCGACGCGAGCGCGATGGAAGTGAGCGCGTCATCGGCGATGCCGTTCGCGAGTTTCGCGATGACGTTCGCGGTGGCGGGCGCGATGAGCAGAAGGTCCGCGCGGTCGGCGAGCGCGATGTGGCCGGGGCTCCACGATTCCTTCTCGTCGAAGATCCCGGTGGTGACCGCGTTGCGGGAAAGCGTTTGAAATGTCAGCGGCGCGACGAACTCGAGGGCGTTCGCGGTCATGACGACATGGACATCGTGTCCGGCTTTGACGAGGCGGCTGGTGAGGTCCGCAGCTTTGTAGGCGGCGATCGAACCGGTGACGCCGAGGATGATGGTTTTCATAGTCCGGGAATATCGAGCCGACGGCTGAGGTAGCGCTCCGCGCGCATGACGGCGCGGAATTTTTCGATGTCCTCCTCCATCGAGCCGCTGATGAGCGTGTAGCGGTAGTCGCGCCAGTGGCGCATCTCGGCGGCGGCGTTGGCGAGGCGCGTGGCGATCTGCTCCTCGCTCTCGGTGCCGCGGCGGCGGAGGCGGCGAGCGAGCTCGTCGAGGCCGGGCGGCATGATGAAGACGTCGGCGAGCGCGGCGGCGATGGCGGGGTCGCCGCAGTTGCGGATGCTCGCCGCGCCGGCGGTGTCGATGTCGATGAGCACGTCCACGCCGCGGGAAAGATTGTCCACGACCGTGGACCTCAGCGTGCCGTAGAACCGGCCGTGCACCTCGGCGTATTCGAGAAAATCCCCGGCCGCGATTCGCGCCCGGAAATCCTTGTGTCCGAGAAAAAAATAATCCTCGCCGTCGATCTCGCCCGGCCGCGGCGGCCGCGTCGTGCACGAAACCGCATAGACGAAATCCGGCTTCTGGCGGAGCGCGGCAGTCAGCGTCGTCTTGCCCGCGCCGGACGGGGCGGAGAGGACGAAGAGGATTCCGGAGCGTTGGATTTTATTCAATGTTGGCGAGTTGTTCGCGGATTCTCTCGAGTTCCGCCTTGGCGTTGATGGTCAGTCTCGCGAGATCGGCGTCGGAGGATTTCGAGGCGATGGTGTTGAACTCGCGGCCGAGCTCCTGCGCGAGGAATTCGAGCGTGCGTCCGACCGGGCCGTCGCTGGCGAGCTTCTCGCGGAACTGGCCGATGTGGCTGGCCGCGCGGTCGAGCTCCTCGGTGATGTCGCCGCGCTCGGCGAGAAGAACGACCTCGGTGAGAAGGCGCGGGTCATCGCCGGAAATCCCGACCCCCGCGCGCGCCACGCGACGAAGGAGCGCCTCCCGCTGCTGAAGCGTCGCCCGCTTCGCGAGCGGAAAGATTTTTTTCGCGATCATCCCGAGACGCCCGATCGCCTTCTCCAAAACGGTCTGCAGGGTTTTGCCTTCGCGGCGGCGCGTCGCCACGAGCCCGTCGAGCGCGTGGTCGAGCGCGGCCACGACGGTTTCCTTCACGCCTTCCCCGGACGGCTCGGCCGAGCGGACGACGCCCGGCGCAGCGAGGACATCGGTGATCGTGATCTCCCCGGCGAGACGGAGCTTTTTCTGGAGCGCCCGCGCTTCGCGCAAAAAAACCGCGGCCCGCGCGCTGTCGAGGATTCCGCCGGACGCGCCCTCCGCGTGCGAGAGCGAGAGGTTGACCTGCACGCGGCCGCGGGCGACGCGGGCCAGCGCGCGCTCGCGCACCACGGGCTCGAGCCAGGCGGCCCCGCGCTCGGCGTGGAACACGATCTCGGCGGTCTTGCGGTTCACGGAAAAGCACTCGACGACGGCGGCCCACGTCTTGGTCCGCGCCTCGCCGCGCCCGTGTCCGGTCATGCTGGTCATGCCGGAAAACTAAGCCCGCACGCGCTCACGTGTCGAGGAGGTTCACGATTTGAAATCCCTCTGCTGGAAGACGACGGCAGCGAGGACGACGAGCGTGGTGATCGTGGCGGCGTCGGGCTCGCCGACCGCGACACCCAGATCACGGCCGCAGCCACGGCCGCAGCCACGGCCCAGATCGCGACCAGCACCGCGGCAGTTCGCCAGAAAAGTTTCACGAGATCCTTGTAAATCAAGAAAACGAAATCCGTGCTTCGGCAGGAACGCGGCGCTACCCGTCGGGATTGAGCGAGCGCAGGAACCCGAGGAAAAACTCCGCGCCTTTTTCGAGGTCGTGCACCGGGATGAATTCGTCGCAGGTGTGCGCCTGCGCGATCGAGCCGGGGCCCATCGCGATGGCCGGGCTGCCGTTCGTGGAAAAAACGGCGGCATCGCAGAACCACGGGGCGCCGGCAAGGCCCGCCCCGCACCGCTGGAGCGCATGGATGAGCGGATGCTCCGGATCGGTGAAGAGCGGTTGCGAGACGGCCATCGAAATCTCGATGTCCGGAACGCGCTCGCGGAGGATTTTTTCCACGAGGGAGAGGTCCTGGCCCGGGATCGTGCGCAGATCGACGCCCGCGCGGCACGAGTCTGGAACGATGTTGACTTTCGATCCTCCCGCGATCGTGCCCACGCTCGCCGTGGCATGCCCGAGCACCGGGTCCACGTGCTGCGCGAAGGCCGGCACCAGCTCTCTGCGGATGGCGTCCAGGGCATCGCACATTTTGTAGATCGCGTTCACGCCGGCACCGGGTTTCGAGGCATGGGCGGCGCGGCCGGTTGTTTGAAGCGCCAGCCAGGCGGAGCCCTTGTGCGTGTGGACGATGTGCAGGCCGGTCGGCTCGCCGGCGATCACGAACGCGAACTCCTCCTGCGCGGACAACGCTTTCGCCCCGTGCTGGCCGGCTTCCTCGCCCATCAGCCCGGCGAACCAGATTTCATACGGCAAGGCGGGAATGATCGGCGCGGCTTCTCTCAGCGCGTGAAGCATCGCGGCCATCGGGCCCTTGGTGTCCGTCGCCCCGCGCCCGAACAGCCTGCCGTCGAGGATTTCTCCGGAGAACGGATCGATCGTCATCCCGGTGACGCTCACGGTGTCGGTGTGCGGCGCGAAAAGGATCCGCGGCTTGCCCGGGCTGTCGGACGGAAACCTCGCCACGATATTCGGGCGCCCCGGCAAGACCTCGCGGAGTTCGGCCTCCGCGCCGGCGGCCGACAAAAATTCCGCGAGCCAGCCCGCGCAGGCGGCCTCGCCGGTCTGCGGCGTCCCCGGGTCGCCGTCGGGATTGACGCTCGGGATCCGGACGAGCTCGCTCGCGATGTCGGAAACCGTCATTTTTTCAAATACCACGCGATGAATTTCGGGATGCCCTCGGCGATCTTGGTCTGCGGGTTGTAGCCGAGCAGAGCGCGGGCCTTTGTGATGTCAGCCGAGGTCAGCGGCATGTCGCCCTGCTGCTCGGGCAGGCGCTCGATCACGGCCTTTTTGCCGAGGCCATTCTCGATTTCCCGGATGAGATCGGCGAGCGTGATCGTCTGGTTTTCCCCGAGATTGAAGATGTCAAAAAGCGGGCCGTCGTATTTCAGGGCACCCATCAACCCCTGGACGATGTCGTCGATGTAGGTGTAATCCCGCCGCGTCGAGCCGTCGCCGTATTGGGGGATCGGGCGGCCGTTGTGGATGGCGTCGGTGAATTTGTGGATCGCGAGGTCGGGCCGCTGCCCGGGCCCGTAAACCGTGAAGAAGCGCAGGCAGACCGCGCGCAGCCCGAAGAGGTGCGAGTAATTTCCGCAGAGGTGCTCGCCGGCGAGCTTCGTGGCGGCATAGGGGCTCAGGGTCTGCGGGAGGGCGAGGCCCTCGGAAAAGGGAACCGTCTTCGAGAGGCCGTAAACCGAGGAACTCGACGCGAACACGAATCTCTTCACCGCATTCTGGCGCGAGGCCTCGAGCAGGTGGTGGGTGCCGGTGATGTTCGTGTCGATGTAAAGCTGCGGATCCTTCACCGAAGGCCGGACGCCCGCCCGCGCCGCGATGTGGATGACGGTTTCGAATTTCCCCTCCGCAAAGAGCTTCTGGATCAGCCCGCGGTCGCGGATATCCCCCTCGACGACTTTCGCGCCGCCGCCCATCGCCGCCACGTTGGCCCGCTTGATGGCCGGATCGTAGTAGTCGTTAAAATCATCGATGAGCGTGACCGCGTGACGCTCGGACAACAACCGACGGCACACGTGGGAGCCGATAAAACCGGCCCCGCCTGTCACCAGAATATCCATCCCGAGAACCTAGCGGTTGCGGGACAACCCCGGCAAGGAATTTCGGCCTTCGGCGCACGGGACCGCGAACGGCTTGCTTGGTCGGGCCGGGGGCGACCCGACTCCCTTGGAAGAACCACCGGAGGGTGTCACTTTCCCGTCATGCACCCCCGAACAGGAGGCGGGCCGGATTTTCGATGCAATCCTTCACGCGCAGGAGGAAGGTGACGGCTTCTTTTCCGTCCACCAGCCGGTGGTCGTAGCTGAGGGCGAGATACATCATCGGGCGGACGACGATCTGGCCGTTGACCACGACCGCACGTTCCTGGATTTTATGCATGCCGAGGATCCCGCTCTGCGGCGGGTTCAGGATCGGGGTGCTCAGGAGCGACCCGTAGATGCCGCCGTTGGAAATGGTGAACACCCCGCCCTGGAGGTCTTCGAGCGAGACTTTCCCTTCGCGGGCCTTCACCGCGTAGTGGACGAGCTGGTTCTCGATGTCGGCGAACGACAGCTTCTCGCAGCCGCGCAGCACGGGAACGATGAGCCCGCGCTCGGTGCCCACCGCCACGCCGATGTCGAACGTGTTGTTCAGGATGAGGTCGTCGCCGTCGATCTTCGAGTTGATCACCGGCACGGCCTGGAGCGAATCCACGACCGCCTTGATGAAAAAGCTCATGAAGCCGAGCTTGACGCCGTATTTGCTGAGGAAGACCTCCTGGAGATCCTTGCGGAGCTGCATCACCGCGCTCATGTCGCACTCGTTGAACGTCGTCAGGATCGCCGCAGTGTGCTGGGCCATGACGAGCTGGGCCGCGATCTTGCGTCGGAGCGGGGACAGCTTTTTCCGGACCGCGCGGGAATTCGCCGGCGCCGTCGTCGAGGGAACCATCGACGAGAACGTTGCCGCCGGAACGGCGGGCGCTGACGGCGAAGGGGCCGGGCTCGGGGCAGCCGCGGCCGGCGTTGGTTCGGGCTCCGCGGATTTTGGGGCCGCGGGTTTCTTCGGGGAGGTTTTTGGAGCGGCCGGGGTTTCCGCCGGGGCGATTTCCGCGACGACCTGGCCGATTTTCACCTCTTCCCCCTCGGCGGCTTTCAGGTGGACAACCCCCGCTTCGGGGGCGGCGACATCCTGCGAGACCTTGTCGGTTTCCAGCGTGAACAGAACCTCGTCTTTGCGGGTGTTCTCCCCGTCTTTTTTATGCCAGACAGAGAGGATGCCGGAGGAAATCGATTCGCCGACGGCGGGGACTTTCACTTCGATATTCATGAGAATGGAACGGCTTTTTTACACCTCCAAAGCCTGTTTGACCAGCGCCGCCTGCTGCGCCTTGTGCGTGCCGAGGGATCCGGCTGCCGTGCTGGCGCTGCCCAGCCTCCCGGCGTAACCGATGAGCGAACCGACAAGCCCGGCGATTTTGGGCGCGATGAAATTCCAGGCCCCCATGTTTTCCGGCTCCTCCTGGCACCACACAAATCGCGTCACCTTCGGGTAGCGTTTGGCGATCCGCTGCAGTTTCTCCCCGTAAAGCGGATAGAGCTGCTCGATCCTGACGATGGCGGTCTTGCCGTCCTGCCCTGCCGCTTCGCGCCCGTGCACGAGATCGTAATAAACCTTTCCCGAACAAAAAATCAGACGGGAGAATTTTTTTGGATCCTTGACCGCAGGGTCGTCGAGAATTTCGTAGAACCGGGAGCTCGTGAAGTCCTCTCCGCGCGATGTCGCGTCCTCGGAACGCAGGAGGCTCTTCGGGGTCATGATGACCAGCGGCTTGCGGAACCCCCGGTGGATCTGCCGCCGGAGCGCGTGGAAATACTGGGCCGGGGTGGTCAGGTTGCAGACCTGCATGTTGTCCTCCGCGCAAAGCTGCAGGAAGCGCTCGAGCCTCGCGCTCGAATGTTCGGGGCCCTGGCCCTCGTAGCCGTGCGGCAGCAGCATCACGATCGAGCTCGGGCGCCGCCACTTCGATTCTGCGGAGGCGATGAACTGGTCCACGATGATCTGCGCGCCGTTCGTGAAGTCGCCAAACTGCGCCTCCCAGATGCAGAGCATCGACGGAAAATCCATCGAGTATCCGTAGTCGAATCCCAGCACGGCATATTCCGAGAGCGGGCTGTTATAGACGCAAAACCTCTCCTGCTGCGGCGCGATGTGCATCAGCGGGACGTAGCTCCGCTTCGGGTTCGTCTCGTCGAAGAGAACCGAATTGCGGTGGCTGAACGTGCCGCGGCGGCTGTCCTGCCCGGAGAGCCGGACCGGGGTGCCATCGAGAATGAGCGACCCGAACGCCAGCAGCTCCGCAAACCCCCAGTCATACGGCCCGCCGGCTTTCCAAACTTGGAGCCTGCGCTCCAGCACGGTGCGCCGGATTTTCGGCACGACATGGAAATCGTCCGGGACGGTTGTCAGGGCTTTGACCAGCAGTTCCAGATTCGAATCTGAAATCGCGGTGTTCGCTGGCTCGTGCGTGTAGGGCGGCTGGAAAATCGCGGTGGATCCGGCGAACTCGTTCTTTTTCAAATCGAGCGGTTTCTTGGCCTCGGTGAGCGCGGCTTCCAGTTCTGCGAGCGACTCGGCTTTGATCCCGGCGGACTCTTCAGGAGAAACGGTGCCGATGGCGGACGCCTCGGCCGCAAACTTTTCGCTCAGCAGCGGGTGCTGCTTGATGGTGTGGTAAAGGTTCGGATGGGTGAACGTCGGCTCGTCGGTCTCGTTGTGTCCATGGCGGCGGTAGCAGTAGATGTCGATGACCACGTCGCGGCCGAATTCCTGGCGGAACTCGAGCGCCATCCGCGCCACCTCGATCACGGTGAGCGGGTCCTCGCCGTTCACGTGGAAGATCGGGGCCTCGATCATCTTTGCGATGTCGGTGCAATACATCGTCGAGCGGCCTTCCTTCGGCGTCGTCGTGAAGCCGATCTGGTTGTTGACAACGATGTGGATCGTCCCGCCCGTGCAATAACCGGGAAGCTGGGACATGTTGAACACCTCGGCCACAATACCCTGCCCGATGAACGCCGCATCCCCGTGGACCAGAAGCGGCACGACTTTTTTCCGCTCCGCCGTGTCCCCGAGCACACGCTGGCGCGCCCGCGCCTTGCCCTCGACCACCGGGTCCACCGCCTCGAGGTGGCTGGGGTTTGCGGCGAGCCGGATTTCGACCTTGTGGCCGCTTGGGAGCTCGCGGGTCGTCTGGTAACCGAGGTGGTATTTCACGTCGCCGTTCCCGCCGACGAGTTCGGGGATGAAGTTGTCCTGAAACTCGTTGAAGATCACCTGGAGCGGCTTGTTCAGAAAATTGGCGAGGACGTTCAGGCGCCCGCGGTGGGCCATGCCCATCACGAGTTCGTCCACTCCGCGGGCGTCGCAGGTTTTCAGGATCGCGTCCAGCGCCAGGATCAGCGCCTCGCCGCCCTCGAGGGAAAACCGCTTCTGCCCGACATATTTCGTGTGGATGAACGACTCGAATGTCTCCGCTTCGTAGAGCTTGCGCAGGATGTCACGGTGGACGGCCGGGGTGAGGAGGTCGGCCCGCTGCCGGTTCTCGATCCGGTCGCGCACCCAGTTCCGGACCTTGGGATTTTGGATGTGGTTGAACTCCACGCCGACCGTGGCGCAGTAGGTCGCCTGGAGGTCGGCGATCATGTCGCGCAGCCGCATTTTCCGGTCCTCGCGGAAAAATCTGGACGACACTTGCAGGTCGAGGTCTTTATCGGAAAACCCCAGCTCGCGCAGACCGAGCAACGGGTTTTCGGCCGGAGTTTCCTCGAGGGGATCGAGGTGCGCCATCGAATGCCCCATCGTGCGGTAGGCGTAAACCAGCGCGTCCACGCGCGTCTGCAGCGACGGGGCCACAGCCCCCTCCGCCGGGGCGTCCGGCAGCGCGTCGCCCATCTTCTGGCTCCGGGCATACCCGAGCTCGAACCCCTCGAAAAATGCCGCCCAATCCGCGCCCACCGAGCCCCGGTCTTCCAACCAACGTTCGTAGTTCTGGTCAATCAGCGCCTCGTTTGGCCGGGCGGCGAGTGAAGTATTCATGCAAATAATCCGTGATGAAACTGCGGTGGGAATGCCCTCCGCAGCAGAAAGCGGGTGTAACATGCGGGAACCTGCAGTTTTTCGCAAGCAGGCACTGGAAACCCCAATCCGCGCGTAAGCTCCGACGACGGGAGGGTGAGGCTCCGTCCGAACCCATATTTCACGGCTCGGACGGAGCTTCGTCCTCCCCGGACATCAAGATGAAATGTTCATCCCGGAAACACAGCCATCCCATGGGATGGCTTTTGATAATTCTCTTCTTTGGGCCACCTAACGGCGGGAGGTGCCCACGACCAATACACAACGCAGACCGTCACCGTAGCTGCCCTGGTATGGTTCAGAAATATAGCTGTTGCGAAACGCCGACTGCAGATGGACGGGAAAGCAACCCCAGTGCCCGCTCCTCAACACATGATACGACCCGGAAGGGGGACCGACCGGGTCGGTTTGATCGCCAGATTTGTAGAAGCCATACCAGTCGGAGCACCATTCATTGACGTTGCCGAGCATGTCGTACAACCCCCACGCATTCGGTTTCTTTTCGCCAACCGGATGAGTTCCGTTGCTTCTGAACCAGGCATAATCACCCAGCGCGGCATCGCTGTCGCCGATATTGTAATCGGTCGTGGTGCCCGCGCGGCAGGCATACTCCCACTCCGCTTCCGTGGGCAGCCTGAATGTTTTGCCGGGCACTTTCTCTTTCAGCTTCGCCATAAAATCCTGGCAATCATCCCATGTGACCGTTTCCACCGGATTCCTAGCACCCTTGAAGTAACTGGGGTTGCTGCCCATCACACGCTCCCATTGTTCTTGCGTCACCAAATACTTGCCCAGGTAAAACGGCTTGATGATCGTCACCTTGTGCATCGGCCTCTGCTCCGGGTTGTCTTTGTTGGCTTCGTTCACTTTATCCGTTCCCATCTGGAACGTGCCGGGGTGAATCAGCACAAACTCCATCGTCACGCCGTCGCCGAGATCAACCGTCTGATTCTCTCTCGGATCCGTGTTGCCCTGCTCGGTTTTCCCCGCGCTGGATTGGGCCTTTCCTGTACTGGCGAGGCCACAAATTGCAATGATCATCAGTCCGACACGAACACTGGAGAAAATAGCGTTGGTTTTCATGACGGTTCTCCTCCTGATTCACAACATCCATGGCGTGTGACGAAACGTCAATTTCGAAACGCGCAGGCACTGGAAACCGCAAAGAAAAGTATCCCCGAACGCGCTAGACCCCCACCTTCTCGATCAGGCCGACCAGAGCGGAACCGGAGACCGCGGGCGTTTCCGACAACCGCGTGAGCGTCAGATTGTTTTTTCCGCTTCCCGGCGGCTTCGGCTCATGGCCGGGCATCCGCCGGGAGCAGGGTCAAGACGAAATCGTAAATGGTTTGGGCGTGTTGGAGTGCCTCGTCGAATTCCTCGCGCGTCGGCATCGGGTCGTCCGCGCCGCCGGGATAACGGAAGGCGGAGACGTAGGGCGTGAGAATTTCAGCGGGGGTTTCAAGCGCATCGAATCCCCTGTCCAGCGTGGCGGCTTGGATCACCAACGCGCGGAGATTGTGGGTTTTTGCGAACGGTTCATCGCGCCATTGCAGGTAGGCTTTCACCGCTTTTTCTCCGGCTTGCTGGCAGTGGTAAATGGCCACGTCCAAAGGCGCGTCTTCGGCGGCGGCGAGGATGAGAGCCGCTCGCAAGTCCTGGTGCGCACGAGTCAGCCAGTCCCTGACCAGTCCCAGATCCGCCTCATCCATACAGCTTTCGGCCCTGGTTCAGGACTTGATGGAACAAGGAGGCGCGAAGGTGTTTGTAGCGGTTCACTTCCCCCCGCGTTCGCACGAGCACGTCGGCGGGCACGGCCAGCCGGCCCAGACAACGCTGCGCGCGCTGGTCGCGCCGGATCGGGCGCTCGTCGCTCCGCGGCAAAATCACCATCAGGTCCACGTCGCTGTCGTCGTCGGGCGTGCCCCACGCGTGCGAGCCAAAGAGATAAATTTGTTCCGGCTGGAACTCGGCTCTCAACCGCTCGATGATATTTTCCAAAAGGCCGGGCTGAATTGTCCTCACGCTTACAGAGTAATATGTAGAAATCCCTTTGAGAAGTCAGAGTTTCGGGCATCGTGGCGCATCTCCGAAAAATGCGATCGGCGATGGATGGCTAGGATCGGGTGGCCCTGACGGGATTTAGCCCGCCAGGGCTCCCACGCCACCGGACGTGCGGTTTTGCCGCATCCGGCGGTTGAACAAGGCGGTTGTCGTTTTCCTGATTCCGCGAAGTCCCACGGTATGATGAGCCCGTAGTTGTTGAGTGTTTTGGGGTTCAGCGCTGATTGCATGATCCGTTGCCGGGCGATTGCCCAGGCTCCCCGCCGCTCAAGTTGGCCCCATTCGGGTCAGGTGGATTGGTTCGGCGGGAGCTCGATCTGGCGATAGGCGGCGGCGACCTGCTCGAGGGAATCGACCTTCACGCCGAGGTCCTTGATGAGGCCGTCCTTGAGCCCGTAGATCCAGCCGTGGACGGTGAGGTTTTGGCCGCGCGCCCAGGCGTTCTGCACGACGTTCGTGTGGGTGACGCTGTTGACCTGCTTGATGACATTGAGCTCGCAGAGCCGGTCCACGCGCTCCTCGTCCGCGGGGAGGTTCTGGATTTCCGCCCACCGGTGCGAGTAGGTGTCCCGGATGTCGTTGAGCCAGTTGTCCGCGAACCCGTGGCTGGTGCGCTGCATCGCGGCGATGACCCCGCCGCAGCCGTAGTGGCCGCAGACGATGACATGGTTCACGTGGAGCGTATGGACCGCGTATTCGAGAACGGACAGGCAGTTCAGGTCGGCGGGATAGACGATGTTGGCGACATTCCGGTGAACGAAGAGTTCGCCCGGGAGGAGGCCGATGATCTCGTTCGCCGGAACCCGGCTGTCCGAGCACCCGATCCAGAGATAGCGGGGCGACTGTTGCGCCGCGAGCTTCTCGAAGAACCCGGCCTCGCGGCGTTTCATTTTGCCCGACCAGGCTTTGTTGTTTTCGATGAGCTGTTCGATTTCGTTCATGGGCGGTGATCAGAGTTTGATGCCGATGCGCCGGTAGGCGGAACGGATCTGGTCCATCAGCTCGGCGGTTGTTTTCCCGTTCAAAAGGATGTCGAGCGTGGATTTTTCAAATTCCGCGCGCTTCTCCGGCGAGGCCAGGATCTCCGGTCGCGGCGGTGGTGTCAGGGTGTCCGGCCAGCGGTAGCGCCCGTCGGGCAGGACCTCGACGCCGGGGAGTTTTTTGAACGCCTCGACGTCCGTTTGGTATTTCTCGATCTGTTCGAGGGCCTTGCCGGCGGCGCGCATGTATTTCGCGAACACGGCGCCGTCGCCTTTGCCGTCCATGTTCATGAAGTAATTCACCAGGAGATAGGCGGTGAAATACATGCGGCGGGATTCTCCGGGGCTCTGTTCGAGCGTTTCGGACCATTCTTTGCCGCTGATCCCGAAAAGCTTCTCGACCGGGAACGGCTCCGGAACCCCCCCGCGGGCCTTGAGAAAAGCGACGTAATCCCTCAGCCCGCTCCTGGCCGCCGAAACCCTGAAGACGCCGAGCCGGAGGGGGATGGCGTTGGTGTATTCGGCCGTCCCCTCGATAACCCACTGCGGCAGGAGATCCAGCCAGGCGTGCATCATCTGGTGGGTGAGCTCGTGGACCAGCGTGTCCGAACGGTAGTCGGAGGACTTGACGAAACTTTTCCCGAGCCGCTCGATGCCGAGGCTGTCGAAGGGGACGATGAAAAGTTTGCGGGATCGGAAATAAACACCCCCGCTGTTCTTCGGCCCCCCTTCTTCTTCGTATCGCCCGCGCGAACGGACCAGGTGCGCATGGAAGCGGTCACCCTCCTCGGGCTGCGGCCGGACTCCCCAGGGCAGCGCCTTCAGCAACTCGTAGGTCGCCTCGAAATTCAGGGCCACATCGCGCAGCAGGTTCTGGGTGAGCATCCCGTCGCTCGTGAACTCGAAGTGCTGCGTGCGGTAAACAAATTTCCCGTCCTGCTCGTCCTCGCTCACGACCTCGACAAGAACCTTGCTGCTGTCCACGCCGACCTTTTCCGGCATCGCGACCGGCTGCTGCTCCAGCCATGCGGTCAAATACGCCCGGTCCGCCTCGCCGAGGGACTCCGCCGGAAGGCTGGTGCGCTGGCCGTTGAGAAGCCTCAGCACCGCCGTCTTTCCATCAAATGTCTGGAGGGCCGCCCGGGTCGCAACCCCGGCCGGAAACGTCCACTCGCGCATCGGAGCCTCGGGCGGCAACTCCGCCATCGCCGCGATCGCGGCAAAAAAAAGGATGGCGACCGTTCCCGGGATTCCTGCTCGTGCTGGACATTTGTGCATGGTGCGGTCGTTTCTATTCGACGCGTGGCCGCGTTGGCCAGATTGTTCTTGGAGGAGCCCCTGCAGTCACGCGACGTGCAGGCGCTCTGCTTGCCTAACCACCGGAAAGCCGCTAGAGGTTTTTTATGTTCCAACGACTTGCCCTCGCCCTTGTGGTCGCGCTGCTGCCCGCCACGCTCCGCGCGGACGAAACCGTGCTGGCCACGCAGAAAAAGCTCGCGGGGCTCGGGTTCTACAAAGGCGAGGCCGACGGCCAGACCGGGAGCCAGACGAGCGCCGCGATCCGCCGGTATCAGATTGCGGAGCGCCTGAAGGTCACCGGGGAGCTGAACCGCCAGACGCTCGACCAGCTCGGGATCAAGGGCTCGACTCCCGCGCCCGCCTACGTCGCCATCGCCGATATTTTCAAAGGCGGGCCTTATATTTCCTCGGGGCCCGAGAAGCAGGTCGCGGTGATCCTGCAGGCGCAGAAAAAACTGAAGCTCCTCAAATATTACAACGGGACCGAGGACGGCGTGCCCAATCCCGGGCTGGTGTCCGCCCTCAAGGCCTGGCAGAAAAGCGCGGGCTTCCGGCAGACCGGACGCTTTGACGAAGCCTCGCTCAAAGGCCTCGACCTGATGCCAAAATGATCACACCCATGAACGAAGTCCTCGACCTTTTCCGCCAGACCGGCGCCCTGCTGCACGGTCATTTTGTCCTGCGCAGCGGGCTCCACAGCCGCGAGTTTTTCCAGTGCGCGCTGTTGCTCCAGGATGCCGCGATCGCCGCCCGCGTCTGCGGCTGGCTCGCCGACAAACTCGGAGAATACGAGGCCACGACCGTGATCTCGCCGGCGGTCGGAGGGATCATCGTCGGGCAGGAGGTGGCCAGGCATCTCGGCAAACGCCACATCTTCGCCGAGAAGGACGGCTCCGGCGGGCTCGTCGTCCGGCGGGGATTCACGATCAAACCCGGGGAGAAATTTCTTGTGGCCGAGGATGTGGTGACGCGCGGCGGGCGGGTCCAGGAGACGATCCAGATCGTGCGCGACCATGGCGGGATCGTTTCCGCGACGGGCTCGATCGTCGACCGCAGCGGCGGGGCGCTTCCCGACTTCGGGTGCCCGTTTGTTTCCCTCGTGCAGATGAACGTCGAGACCTTTGACTCGGAAAACCTGCCGGAAGACCTGAAAGGCACGCCGGCGGTCAAGCCCGGCAGCAAATAGCGCTCACTTAATCCATGGACCGCATCCTTCTAACCGGCGCGACTTTTTGCCTGCTTCTGAGCTTCGGCTACACGCTGTTTGCGCTGGGCGCGGGACGGTTCCAGCCCGGCCGGGTCAACCTGGTCGCCATCCTCGGCGGGTTTTTGCTCCTCACGCTGGATCTGTGGAAGCGGGGGCAGGCGCAGGGCTCGTGTCCGATCAACTCGCTTTTCGACGTCCTTGTCTTTGTGAGCTGGTCGATCCTGCTGATCTATCTGGTCATCGGGCCCACCTACCACATTTCCCTGCTGGGCGCGTTCACGTCGCCGCTGGTTTTTCTCGTCCTCCTGTTCGCCCAACTGGGCCCTGTCGGGCCGGCCGCGCAGGGGCGGTTCGACCACGATCCCTGGACCGAATTGCACGCGGCGCTGAGCCTGGTCGCCTACGGGGCTTTCGCCCTGGCGGCGGTCGCGGGGCTGATGTATCTGGTGCAGGACCGGCAGTTGAAAATGCACAAGGCCGGCGCGCTTTTCTACAACCTTCCGCCGATCACCGACCTCGGTGTCGCGAATGCCCGGCTCATCCGGCTCGGCTTCGGGCTGCTGACCGCCGGGTTTGCGGCCGGGTTTGCAGCCGGGCACATCGGCGGGGTCCACGTCAACGGCCTGAAGTTCCTGGCCTCGGTTCTCATCTGGGCGGGATACGGGGCGATCCTGGTCCTGCGAAAGTTCCGCCGCCTGCCGCCGCGGCGCATGGCGGAGGCCTCGATGCTCGTGTTCGGCGCGGCCTTGCTGGCGCTTCCGGCCATCCAATACCTTTCCTCGCTCAAATGAACATCGTCTGCGCGGGCATCAACCACCGGAGCGCGACAGTCGATATCCGGGAAAAATTTGCCGTCGGCCCGCACGAGCTCGAACAGGCGCTCGCGCGGATCCGCGGGATCGACGGGCTCGCGGGAGCGGTGATCGTTTCGACCTGCAACCGGGTCGAGTATTACACGGCGAGCGTCTGCCCGCTCCGCGTGTTGGACGGGCTTCGCGGATACCTTCAGGAACGCAACGGCGGGAACGACGCCCCTCTCTACACCCACGAATCCCCCGCGAGCATCCGGCATTTGTTCCGGGTCGCGAGCGGCCTGGATTCGATGGTCATCGGCGAGACCGAGATCCTCGGCCAGCTCAAGCAGGCGTATGCCGCAGCCACCGATTGCGGGGCAACCACCCGCCATCTCAACAAGCTTTTCCAGCACGCGTTCCGCGTCGCCAAGCAGGTGCGAAGCGAAACCCAGATCACCCGCGGATCCACGTCCGTCGGCTCGGTGGCCGTCGATCTCGCAGGAAAAATTTTCGGGGGCCTGAACGGGCGGACGATCATGATTCTCGGGGCCGGGGACGTGAGCGAGAGGACCGCGCGGAGCCTTGTCTCCCGCGGGGTGGGCACGGTCATCGTGGCGAACCGCACCTTCGACCGGGCGGCGCGCCTGGCGGAGGAGATCGGGGGCATGGCCGTCCACTTCGACAACTGGCACAATGCCTTCGACAACGTGGACATCCTCATCTGCTCGACCGCCGCGCCGCACCCGATCGTGACCCGCGAAAAACTCGATCCCCTGCTGAAACGGCGGGACGGCCGCCCGCTTTTCATCATCGATCTCGCCGTGCCCCGCGACGCGGAGGCCTCGGTGAACGAACTGGACGGCGTCTATCTCTACGACATCGACTCGCTGGAAGAAATCGTCCGCCAGTCGCTCGAGGTCCGCCGCGCGGAAGTCGTGCGCTGCGAAAAAATGATCGACCTGCATGTCGCCGAGTTCGTCGGATGGATGCGCAACCACATCGCCTTTCTCAAATGAAAACAATGATTCTTGGAACACGCGGCAGCGACCTCGCGCTCGTGCAGACGCGCGATGTGGCCGCCCGGCTTGCCTTGGCGCATCCGGGCCTGGCCCTCGAGGAGAAGATCATCAAAACCACCGGCGACAAACGCCTCGATGTCAGCCTCTCCGCTCCGGGCTCCCTCGAAAAAGGGCTGTTCACCAAAGAGCTCGAGGAAGCCCTCTTGAACGGATCGGTCCACGCCGCCGTGCACAGCCTGAAGGATCTCCCCACCGAGCAGCCGCCCGGGCTGGTCCTCGGCGCAATCCTCGAGCGGGCCGACGTCTCCGACGCGCTGGCCTCGAAGCACGCGGGCGGATGGAAAGGGCTTCCGCCCGAAGCGACGGTGGCCACATCGAGCTTTCGCCGGAAGAACCAGCTTCTCCTCCTCCGGCCCGATTTGCAGGTCGTGGAAATTCGCGGCAACGTCCCGACGCGCCTGCGCAAAGTTCTCGAGAACCCCGCTTTGGATGCCCTGATTGTCGCCAGCGCCGCTCTCGCGCGCCTCGGAAAGGACATCGTCCCCGATGGCCTGCAAGTGACGGTCATCGAGGAAATGCTCCCGGCTCCCGGGCAGGGGGCCGTCGCCGTCGAGTGCCGCGCGGACGACAGGGAAACCCGCGACCTGCTCGCCGCCATCCACCACGAACCCACGGCGCTCTGCGTCCGCGCGGAGCGGGAGCTCCTGCACCGGCTCGGCGGCGGATGCCACATGCCGCTCGGCACAAGGGCGGTCATCGAAGACGGAAAACTCCGCCTCCTCGCCGCACTGTTCGAAGCCGACGGAATCCGCTGGCTCTCGCGGTAACCGTCCAACCCAAAATTTATGAGACCGATGATTCTGTCAGCGCTGATGGTCACGGGCGCTTATGCGGCGGCCGAAGAGGAGCCTGCATTGTTCGTGTCCGCGAAGCCGGTGTGGCTGGAGGGCCGCGAGAAAGAACGGAACGTCTTCGTCGGCTTCCGCGCGACCGTGGACGGCGCCGCCGCCGAAAAAGCCGTGGTGCGGCTGACCGGCGCAACCATCTGCCGGCTCTTTGTGAACGGCGAGTATGTGGGCTACGGCCCCGCACGCGGACCGCACGGCTTCTACCGCGTGGACGAGTGGCCGCTCAAGGGGCGCTGCAAACCCGGCCCGAACGTCATCGCCATCGAGGTCGCTGGCTACAACTCCAACAGCTACTACTTCATCGACCAGCCTTCGTTCCTTCAGGCCGAAGTCGTCGCAGGCGCAACCGTGCTCGCCTCCACCGCAGGCACGGGCGCGCCCTTCGAGGCGCAGGCGCTCGACAGCCGCGTGCAGAAGGTGCAGCGCTACAGCTTCCAGCGTCCCTTCTCGGAGGTCTACCGGCTGAAGCCCGACTCTGACGCGTGGCGCACGGGCGGCACATTCCAGGCGCAGAAACTGGCGGTGTTGCCCGACCGCGCCCTGCTGCCGCGCCTCGCGCCTTATCCCGCCTTTGTCGTGCATCTGCCGCAGCGCGAGGTGTTCGCTGGCACGGTCAAGAACAACCCTGACAAGAAGGTGTGGGCCGACCGCACCATCAAAAACATCGGCCCTAAGCTGGCGGGCTATCCCGAAGCCGAGCTGACGACGATCCCGTTCTATGAAGTGCAGCGGCTGGAAACGGCGGCCTGCGAGCGCACGGACAAGCCGCTCGGCACCCAGAGCCGGCTCACGCTCGCGGACGGCCAGTTCCGCATCATCGACTTCGGCCAGAACAACTCCGGCTTCTTCGGCGCGACGCTGCGTTGCGAGGCTCCGACGCGTGTCTACTTTGTCTTCGATGAGATGCTGAGCGGAGGCGACGTGAGCGTGACTCGCCTGAGCTGCTGCAACGTGGCGACCTACGACTTGGCTGCGGCGGGCACGTATCGCGTCGAATGCTTTGAGCCCTACACGCTGCGCTACCTCAAGGTCATCACCGTTGGCGCGGGCTGCGAGGTCTCGGATCTGCACTTCCGCGAATACGTGAACTCCGCCACGGAGCGCGCCGCGTTCACGAGCTCCGACGAAGTTCTCAACCGCATCTTCGAGGCCGCCCGCTCGACGTTCAAGCAGAACGTGGTGGACGTCTTCACCGACTGCCCCTCGCGCGAACGCGCGGGCTGGCTGTGCGACAGCTTCTTCATCGGCCGCGTGGCCTCCGACCTTTGCGGCGACACGCGGATGGAACGGATGTTCTTCCAAAACTTCCTGCTGCCTCCGAAATTCGAGCATCTGCCCGACGGCATGCTGCCGATGTGCTATCCGGCGGACCACAACGACGGCGTCTTCATCCCCAACTGGGCGATGTGGTTTGTGATCCAGCTCGCCGAATACCTGCAGCGCAGCGGCGACCGCGCCACGGTGGACGCGCTCAAGCCGCGCGTGCTGGCGCTGCTGGACTATTTCAAGCCGTTCAAGAACGGCGACGGCCTGCTTGAAAAACTGCCCTCCTGGGTTTTCGTCGAATGGTCGCACGCCAACAAGCTGACGCAGGACGTGAGCTATCCGTCCAACATGACCTACGCCGAGGTGCTCGCGTGCGTGGCGCGGATGTACGGCATGCCGGAATTGCAGGCCGAGGCCGACGCGATGCGCGAGACCATCCGCAAGCAGTCGTTCGACGGCACGTTTTTCGTGGACAACGCGAAGCGGCAGCCTGACGGCACGCTGAAGTCATCCGGCGAGCGCACCGAGACCTGCCAGTATTACGCCTTCTTCTTCCACACCGCCACGCCGCAAACCCACGCCGCGCTGTGGGAGACGCTCCGGGCCGACTTTGGGCCGGGCCGCCACCAGAACAACAAGCACCCGGAAATCCACTTCGCCAACGCCTTCATCGGAAACTACCTGCGGCTCGAGCTGCTCTCGCGGCAGGGGTTGTCCGCACAGATCCTCGATGAAACCAAAGGCTACTTCCTCAAGATGGCCGATCTGACCGGAACCCTGTGGGAGCATGACAGCCCGGAGGCGAGCTGCTGCCACGGCTTCGCGAGCCACGTCGAGCGGTTGCTCTACCGCGACGTGCTGGGCATCCGCTCGATCGACGCGGTGAACAAGAAGGTTCAGATCGGGTTTGCCGACGTGCCGCTGCAGACCTGCTCAGGCTCCATGCCCGTCGGCTCCGATGCGGTGAAGGTCAACTGGCGCAAAGCCAACGGCACCTTCTTCTATCACGTCGACGCGCCCAAGGGCTTCGAAGTGAGCATCGACACCTCGCGTCTGCCGATTAAAGCCATGCGGGAGTGAAGTCGCGGGAGCGCGGGGCAGGCCCGAATGGCTCTCAGCGGCGGCGGAAATTTCTCTGTCGGCCGAACCGGTTCCGGCCGTCCATGCGCGGCTCGACTTTCGGGGCCTGCGGGCGGGGCGGTTCGCTGTTCGGCGGGACCTGGAAGCCCTCGAGTTTGAGGCGCGGGATTTTCTGGCCGATGAAGCGCTCGATGGCGGCGAGCTTTTTCATTTCCTCGTGCGTGACGAGCGTGAAGGCGTCGCCGGTCTGGAGCGCGCGTCCGGTCCGGCCGATCCTGTGGACGTAGTCCTCCGGGTGCTGGGGGATGTCGTAATTGATGACGTGGCTGACGCCGGCGACATCGATGCCGCGCGCGGCGATATCGGTCGCCACCATCACCTCGTATTTGCCCGACTTGAACCCGTGGAGCGCCTCGATGCGCTGGTTCTGCGAGCGGTTCGCGTGGAGGACCGCGACGGAATGGTTGTTCGCCCGCAGCTTCTTGGCGATCTTGTCCGCGCCGTGCTTGGTGCGGGAAAATATGATCACGCTCTGGTAGTCGGTCGCCGTGAGCAGCGCGAGCAGCAGGTCGAATTTTCTTGTGGGCTCGACGGTGTAAATCCCGTGTTTCACGGTCGAGACGACCGAGCTCGAGGCCCCGATTTCGATGCGCACCGGATCGCGCAGCGCGAAGGAGGCCAGGTCGGCAATCTCCGGCGGCAGGGTCGCGGAAAAAAACAACGTCTGCCGGTCTTTCGGGCACTTGGCGATGATCCTCCGCATCGGCGGAAGGAACCCCACGTCGAGCATCCGGTCCACCTCGTCGAGCACGAGGATCCCGATTTCGTTCAGGCGCAACGTCCCCTGTTGAAGGTGATCCTCAAGGCGCCCAGGAGTCGCGACCACGATGTCCAGTCCATCCTTGAGCGCGGTGCGCTGCGCCCCGTATCCCACGCCTCCGAAAATCGAACCGACCCGGATGTCGGTGAACCGCGCGAAATCGCGGATCGCGGTTTCGACCTGCATCGCGAGCTCGCGCGTGGGCTCGAGGATCAGGCAGCGGCAACGGCCGTGCGAGGCTAGTTTTTGGAGAATCGGCAGGCCGAAGGCGGCCGTTTTTCCGGTTCCGGTCTGGGCGGATGCGATGACGTCCCTGCCCTCGAGAGCCGGGGGAATCGCCCGGAGCTGGATGGGGGTCGGATCCCCGTAACCCATCGCCTGGACGCCTTGCAGAAGTGGCTTGGTCAGCCCAAGCGTTGAAAATGGCATAAGGAGAGGAACTTGGGGCTGCCCGGCCCCGATGTCAACCAGCGCGAGACCAGCGCGAGATTGGAGGCCAGGAAACGCCGGCGGCGGCACTGCGATAAAACCACACGGTTTCTGCAAAAACCGATCTAGCGCCCGAAGAGAAACCCCGGATCCAGCGGGACTTTGATTGTCTTTCCCGACCGGGATTCCAGTTCGACGGACCGGCGGTTTTTTCCTTCTCGGATGTGCCGGACCTCATCGAAGCCCTTCGGGGCCGGGGCCACGGCCATGATCGAGTTGACGGAGGCCGGGGACTCGGGCTCGAACTCGATGAAGGTCGGGATCCCCTCCCTTGCGAGCGGGTTGGGCCGGACGGACTCCGCGTGCCCGTAGTGGAAATATGAGGTGACGTCTTCGATGCCGATGACCCCGCGATGCCTTCCGCTCCACGGCGGGTAATGGCGGCCGCCGTTCGACATCCAAAAGATCGTCGAGCGCAGCACGCGCGGGTCTTTGAGCGAAAACCAAACCCAGCCTTCTTCGGCGACCACGGCGGCCGTCCAGGCGAACGGCAGCGAGGGGTCGGAGACGAGCATGACCAGATCCTCGAACCCCTCGCGCGCCGGATAGACGGAGAGATCCGCTTTCCCCCCGTCGGCCTGGGGGACATTTTTCAGGGACGAGAAGACCGCGCCTTTTTTCAGGCAGGAATACCCGCCTTCCACGGCGTTCTCAAACTGCCCGGGAAACACCTGCCCGCGAACAAACGCGCTGGTGCTGATGCTCGCGCTTCCCTGTTTCGGGAAATGGAGCATGGCGTGGTATCCCAACGGCATCCGGCCCGACAAACCGGAGACAACATGCCTCTGGTAGATCGCGGGGTGGCCTTCGATCAGCGAAATGAACTTGTCCGCGCGCCCGCGCCGGATTTTCGTGCGGAGAGAGAAATGGAGGGAGGCCGGGCCGGGCGACGGCTCGCGTTTCCATTTTCTGTTCGCGGTCTCCCCGTGGACCGGGTGGCGCTCGCCGGCATGGACGGTCGAGTTGCCGCCGAACGGCATGCAGAAAAAATCTCCGCGAAGAACCTTGAGGATGTTGGGGGCGTCCGGTTTTTCCAGCGCCCACGGGGCGGCGGAGAGCGGGGAGATCCAGCGCTGCCCCACCCGGAATTTCGCCGGCCAGAGCTGTCCGCCGAGCGTGGTGACCCCCGCTTCCACATCGCGGGTTTTGATCAACGAGGTTTCCTGTCCAAGAATGGTTCTTGTTTCGAGGGAAAACATGGGTCGAATCTCCCAGAATCGCACTTGGCGGAAAAGAGGAATTTTCTCGTGAAGAATCGCCGGCCCCTGCCGCCCTCTTTCAAGCCGCTACAACTTTTTTGCCGCCTGGATGATGTCCACCCAGATCGGGAGGGCGAGGGTGGCACCGTAACCGCCCGGGCGGATGGTGCGGGGTTGATCGAAGCCGACCCAGACCCCGCAGGTGAGGCGCGGGTCGAATCCGAGGAACCAGGCGTCGACAAAGTTGTTGGTGGTGCCGGTTTTCCCGGCGGCGCTGCCGCGCAGGCCGAGGTCGCGGGCGCGCGCGGCGGTCCCCCGCTCGATGACCTCGCCGAGCAGATCCGCAGTCATTTTGGCGGTGGCGGGTTCGAAGACCTTGAGCCGTCCGCCGGTCGCTTTGTAAAGCAGGTGTCCGTCGGCATCGGTGACCCGGTCGATCAGGTAAGGCTGGAGCTTGTATCCGCCGGTCGCGAAGACGGTGTAGGCGGCGGTGAGGTCCTTGAGATTTGTTTCGAAGGTGCCGAGGCACAAGGACGGGTAGCGGGGAGGATCCTTGCTGAGGCCCGCTCGGATGATGCCGTCTGCGACATTGTCGAGCCCGGCGCGCAGGCCGATTCGCACGGACATCGTGTTCCGCGAATACACCAGCCCGTCGCCCGCGGGACGGATTCCCAGATACGTGCCGTCGGAGTTCGCGGGATCATACGCGCCGTATCGGGAGGGAATTTCTCCAGGGCCGAGCCTGCCATCATCCACCGGATCCGAGGGCTTGAGCCCCTTCTCGAACGCTTCCGCATAGACGAACGGTTTGACCGTGGAGCCGATCTGGCGGCGGCCGAAAAGCGCCCGGTGGAATTTGCTGCGGTCGTAGTCGCGCCCGCCCACGATCGCGCGGATCCCGCCGGTTTTGTTGTCCATCGCGAGAGCCGCCGCCTCGAGGTAGGGGACGGATTTTTCCGCATCGAGAACTTTGCCCGTGAATGCTCCTGCGGGCTGGTGCGGATAGCCGGGCTGGGCCTCGATTTCCCGGAGCCGGCGGGTGACGGATTCCTCGGCGGATTTCTGGAGTTCGCCGTCGATAGTGGAATAAATTTTGAGTCCGCCCGCATCCATCTGGCCCGGTTCGAGGACCATGTCGAGATCGCGGAGGATCGCATCCATCGCCCAGTTGTCCTCGGGCGAAACGCGCGGCGTCGAGACGGTGACCAGTTCCCCGGCTTGGGAGTCGTCCCGCTGCGCCCGCGTGATGAGGCCGATATCAAACATCCTGCCAAGAACAGCATTCCTCTCGCGCACCGCCCCCTGCGGGTTGTTGAGCGGAGAAAAGCGGGTCGGGCTCCGGATCAGGCCGGCGAGCGTGGCCGCCTCGCACAGGTTGAGCCGCGAGGCCGGCTTGCCGAAGTAGGTCTGGCTCGCCACCTCGATCCCATTGGTGCCCGAGCCGAAATAGATCCGGTTCATATACGCCTCGAGGATCTCTTCCTTCGTCAGCTCGGTTTCGATCCGGAACGCGAGCGCGGCCTCGATCAGCTTGCGGTGAAGGTTTTTTCCCCCGAGCGGGAAGCTGTTGCGGGCGAGCTGCTGGGTGATCGTGCTGGCCCCCTCGCGGAAGCCGCCGAGAAAGAGGTTCCGCACCACCGCGCGGGCGACCCCGATCGGATCCACCCCGTGGTGCTGGTAGAACCTCGTGTCCTCGCGGCTGATCAGCGCGTTGACAAAGTCGTTCGAAACCTTGTCGAACGGCACCACAATCCGGTTTTCGCCAGCCAGCCGGCTGTAAAAATTTCCCTGGTAATCATAAACCACCGACCGCTGGTTCATCTCGTGGATGGTCCGGAGATCGAACTTCAGCGCCCAGGCATAATAAAACAACCCGGCCACAGCCCAAAGAAGCAGGGTGACCAGCCCGAGCCTGAACAGCGCTCCCGCCAACCGGTGCCGGCGCTTCCTGGGCGGAGCGTTCTTCCGCTTTTTTGCCCGGGCTGGAATTCGCTTCGACACGGGATCCTTGTATCAGACCGCCCTGCCTTCGCCGATATCCTTCATCCGGTGGAGGAGGATTTCCGGATGCCCGCTCCTCGTCGGCATCAAGCCTGGCGCCTTCAATCAGAGGGACTCGAGGACCGTTTGGATTTTCCCGAAATCGGGAAGGTCCTTCGGGGTCGGCGTCTGCTCGCTGTAAACGATCTGCCCGGCATCGTCGATGACGAACGCCGCGCGCGCCGAGGTGTCTCCGATTCCGGCGAGGCCCGGAAAGACCACGCCGTAGGCCTTGGTGACGGTCTTGTTCAGATCGCTGAGCAGCTTGATCGTGATGCCTTCCTTCTTCGCCCACGCCCCCTGCGCAAACGGGCTGTCCACGCTGATCCCGAGGACTTCGGCCTTCAGGTCCGCATATTTCCCCAGCCCGGCGGTCACGTCGCAGAGTTCCTGGGTGCAGACGCTCGTGAACGCGAGCGGGAAAAACAGGAGAACCGTCGCCTGTTTGCCAAAATTCGAGGAAAGGGTGACATCCGCGAGCCCGTCGGCGGTCATGGATTTGAGGGTGAAGTCCGGAGCTTGGGTGCCAATTTCGAGTGCCATGTTATTGTGGTGTGGACCGCAAAGATTGGCCCGATTCTTTAAACTGTCAATGCCCCGCAGATGCGCCTGTGGCCGGGATGATGTTTCTTGCATTTCGGAACGGATGTGACACTTTGGGCACATGCTTTCCGTTTCGATTCGAGAATTGCACATGAATACCGGCAAATGGGTTCGGGGAGTCAGCGAGCCCATCGTCATCACGGAGCGCGGGCACCCGGTGGCCACCCTGGCACGCTTCGAGAAAGGATCGGGGATATCCTTTCGTGATCGGAAGCTTGTCCCGGGTTTTGCCGGACTGAAAGCCATCGGTTCCGACTCCGGCAGGTTTTTGGAGGAGGACCGGCGGTGACGTATTTCGATACGTCCTATCTGGCGAAATGCTACCTCAAGGAACCCGGGTGGCGTGAAGCGCGCGCCTTGGCTGCGGCATCTCCGGCGATTGCCTGCTGCAAAACGGGCGAAGTGGAACTGACCTCGGTCTTCCATCGCCACCTGCGGGAGGGCAAAATCGACGGCAGGGAATTCCGTATTGTGGTCGCACAGCTACTCTCCGATTTGGAGGACAGGCTCTGGATGTGGCTGCCTGTTACGCCGGAGCTTCTCGCGGAATCCTCCCAAGCATTTCACTCCCTGAAGCCTTCCGTTTTCCTGCGTGCGGCCGACGCGATCCATCTCACCTGCGCCCGTCGCAATGGCATTCGCGAGGTGTATTCCAATGACCGCCACATGCTCGCCGCGTGCGAGACGTTCGGACTCGTTGGAAGGAACATCCTCTGATTTTATCTACTCCAGATCCGCCGAGGTGACGCTCTGCTGGGGGCGCGAGGCGAGGAGGTTGGCCTGCGCGACGACCCGCTCCGGGGATCCGTCGAACCGGTATCCGTGGCAGTTCGGGCACGTGACAACCCTCGCGGCCACGACCGACTCGCACCCCTCGCACACCTTGTAGTTCTGCGGGGCTCCGACGATTTTCCGCGCCCTGGCGGCCCGGTCCTCGAGGTGGTCGTTCATTGCAGGACGCCGAGCGAGCGGAGCTTTCCGTTTTGCAGGGCAAAGATCTCGCGGCTCACGGGATAGTTCGAACCGAGGTAGCCGGAGATGATGTATTCGCCCATCTTGGCGAACGCCTGGTCCTGCCTCGAAAACACGAGGAGCTGGGTGCGGTTTGGCAGGGCGACGAGCAGGTCGGGCCCCAGCGTGTCGGCGAATTTTTCCGCGAACCCCGGCGCGAGCACGCAGGAGGCGGTCAGGGGATTCTCGGATTCGAGGACCGCGTATTGGATCACGCCGTTCTTGTCGCGGACGAACTGCGGTTTGATCGAAGCGAAGATCCCGGCGGCTGTTTCGAGCGCCTCGGCCTCGATCTGTTTCATCGCCATGGTCATGGCGTGCTCGTGCCCGCCCTCGGCCCCGTAGATTTCGCCATCCTTGACCCGCACGAGCGCGAGGATCGTGCGCTCCGAGCCGTCGATCTTCCGGCGCACTTTGTAGTCCATGAACGAGGGCTCGACCATCCACGCCCAGCGAGTCGCCGCCGATGCGGGACCCATTCCTAAAACGAGAAAAACGCAGATCGCCCATTTGAGTTTTGCGAGCGCTCTGGTATGGATGCGGGGTGATTGCATTTCTCGAAGGAACTCTCGCGGAAGCGCTGCCGACACAAATCGTCGTCAACGTCCACGGCATCGGATACCAGATCCTGATCCCCGTATCAAGTTATGAACGCCTCCCGCAGCCGGGGGCACCGGTGAAAATCCTCACGCATCTCGCGGTCCGCGAGGACGCGCATGTGCTCTACGGGTTCCTCACGCCGGGCGAGCGCGACCTGTTCCGCCTGCTTCTCCACCACGTCACCGGGGTCGGGCCGAAGATCGCCTTGGCCGTCCTCAGCGGGCTGCCGGTCGAGATGTTCAAGGCCGCCGTCGTCGCGGGCGATATCTCCGCCATTTCCAAAATCAGCGGAGTCGGGAAAAAAACCGCGGAGCGGATCGTTCTCGAGCTGAAAGACAAGTTGGGCGTCGCGGCCGAGTGGGAGGCTTCGAGCGCGAAGAATGCCCCGAGCGAGGCGGATGTCCGGATGCATGACGCGGTCCTCGCCCTCATCTCGCTCGGCTACAAACAGGTGGACGCGCACAAGGCGGTGCGGCGGGTGCTGGATCTGTCGGACTCCGCGCCGAGCGCGGAAGAGCTGATCCGCCAGGCGCTCAAGATCCTGTCATGAGCCCGCTGGAGAGCGCCCGCTCTGTTCACGCCGCCCTGCCGGAGGGCGGGCTGTTTCACGAAAAGGAATGGAGGATTTCCCCACGCCCGTTCCTTGTGGGCCCGGGACTGCACGAGGAAATCGAAAAGCTCGGCTACCGGCTCCTGCTCTTCCTCCGCGCCTGCGAGCAGCTCTACCGGCTCAGCTCAAAAGGCCGCCAACCGGCCTGGATCGCGGATCTCCTCGACCGCGGCAAGCCGCCCGAGCTTGTGGAATACCAGCGGGCGCACGGCATCGCGGGCGAGATCCCGAAAGTCATCCGCCCGGATCTCGTGCTCACGAACGAGGGGTTCACCATCGCCGAGATCGACAGCGTGCCGGGGGGGATCGGGCTCACCGCATGGCTGAACAGAACCTACGCATCTCTCGGCCACCAGGTGATCGGCGGTGCCGACGGCATGCTGCGGGGGTTCGCATCTATCCTGCCAGGGGGCGACATCGTGGTCTCCGAGGAGGCGTCCACCTACCGGCCGGAAATTGAGTGGATGGCGGAAATCCTCAACGCGGAATTTTCCGCGCAGGGAACATGGCGGGTCTTGGACGCTGCCGCGCGCGACGACTGGCAGCGGAATGTTTACCGGTTTTTCGAGCTGTTCGATCTCCCGAATGTTCCGGCAGCCGCGGCGCTCATGCGGTCGGCCGCCGAGGGAAAAATCTCCGTCACCCCGCCGTTCAAGCCCGCCCTCGAGGAGAAGCTGTGGTTCGCGCTCTTCTGGCTCAAGCCCCTCGAGGAATTCTGGAGGCGCGAGCTCGGCGAGCGCGCGCAGAAAGCTCTCCAGCGCGTCATCCCCTACACATGGCTCGTGGATCCGGAGCCGCTTCCTCGTCACGCTGTTCTCCCGCGCCTCGAGGCCCACACATGGGGCGAGGTGGCCCGCTTCAGCCAGAAACAACGCCACTTCATCCTCAAGATCAGCGGGTTCTCCGAACACGCATGGGGATCGAGGGGCGTCGTCGTCGCCTCGGATCTCCCCCAAAAAGACTGGCAGGCGGAACTCGAAAGCGCCCTCGGGGATTTCGAGCACAGGCCGCATATTCTCCAGGACTTCCACCCGGGCCGGCTCGTCGAGGAATCCTACTGGACGCCGGGGCAGGCCGAGGTCCGGCCAATGCGCGGCAGAGTCCGGCTGTGCCCGTATTATTTCGTCGGCGAAGGATCGGTCGCCTGCGGAGGGGCGCTGGCGACGATCTGCCCGGACGACAAAAAACTCCTTCACGGAATGCGCGACGCGATCCTCGCGCCGGCGGGCCTGCGGCTTTGAGGAAAACAAGCTCGCGCAAAGACCGCAAAGCACGCAAAGGTAATACATGAAGGAGAACGAAATCGCTCAGGCTATTGTGCAAGCCGCCCTTGATCTTCACAAGGAAATCGGCCCCGGTCTTTTGGAGTCTGTTTATGAAGTTCTGCTAGCAAGCATGCTGCGTGAGAAGGGCTTTGAGGTGGAGAGGCAGAAGGCGATTCCAATTTCTTTCCGCGGAAAACACTTTGACGAGGGGTTTCGAGCCGACCTCGTTGTCGCGGGCCTTGTGCTCGTGGAGCTAAAATCAGTCGAGGCACTTGCGCGAGTGCACCGCAAACAAGTCCTCACCTATTTAAAGCTTTCCAATCTCAAACTCGGCTTGCTGATCAACTTTGGTGGGGAGATCCTCAAAGGCAACATCGAACGCCTGGTCAACAATCTGGAGGAATCCAACCCTTGAATCCTTTGCGTGCTTTGCGGCCTTTGCGCGAAACTCTTTCCTTTTCTGCGTTCCCTCAGCAATGACCACGCTGCGCGCACGCATCGTTTTTCCGGTTTCCGCCGTGCCGATCGAAAACGGGATGGTCTGCGTCGCGGATGGAAAAATTTCCGGCGTGGGAAAGTGGGACGGGCGAGAGGCAACGGATCTCGGCGATGCGATCCTGATGCCGGGCCTCATCAACGCCCACTGCCACCTCGATTACTCGGTCATGCGCGGAGCCATCCTCTCGAACAAAAGTTTTTCGCAGTGGGTCCGGAGGATCAACGAGCTCAAGCGCACGCTCACGGACGCCGACTATCTCGCGTCCATCCGGAGCGGGTTCGACGAGCTGGTCCGCCACGGGACAACCAGCGTCTTCAACATCGAATCTTTTCCCGAGCTGATGGTCAACATGCCCCCGCCCCCGATCCGCACGTGGTGGTTTTACGAGATGATGGACGTGCGGAACCGCATCCACACCGAGGATGTCGTGGCCGGTGCCCTCAGCTTTTTCGAAAACCGCGCGGGCTGGTCCGGAGGATTCGGGCTCTCCCCGCACGCGCCCTATACCACCTCGCCGGACCTTTACCGCCTGGCGCGGTTCTGCTGCGAAAAATACGGCATGCCGTTCATGACCCACCTGGCGGAGTCTGACGAGGAATTCGAGATGTTCCAGAACGCCCGGGGCCCCCTGTATGAGTTTCTGAAAGGGCTGGGGCGGCCGATGTCCGATACCGGCGGCCTCACCCCGGCGGCACGGCTGCTGGCGGAAAACGCGCTGCCCGGCGGATCGTTGCTCACGCACATGAACTTCCTCGGGGAGGAAGACTGGCCGCTTCTTCGCGGGAAAAACTTCTCGATCATGCACTGCCCGTGCTGCCACGAGTATTTCGAACGCGGGCCGTTCCCTCTCGAACGGTTTCTGAGCGAGGGCTTCAACGTCTGCCTCGGGACCGACAGCCTCGCCAGCAACCGCTCGCTCAACATGTTCGCGGAGATGCAGTGCGCCGCCCACAGGCATCCCGGCATCGCCCCAGAAAAAATCCTCGAAATGGCCACCCTCAATCCCGCCCGAGCCATCGGCATGGGCGGGCGCCTCGGGGAAATCCGCGCGGGCGCCGAAGCCGATCTGATCGCCATCCCGTTCACCGGGCGGACGGACGACATCCACGAGGCCATCCTCGCTCACCCCGGCCCGGTGGATTGGATGATGGTCGGGGGAAAACCAGCATTCAGTGATTCGCTTGGCGAATCAAAGCATCTTGATCGTCAGGGGAAACTGGTAGGTCTCGCCGTTGCTGGCTTTCACCGCGCCGATGATAACAAAGACGACCCACGCAATAAATAGACCGAAGGGGGCCACTATCGGCACCACCAGGCACGAACCGGCAAAGGCGATGATGATCGAAACGAACATCCAGATCGTCCAGGAAATCTGGAAGTTCAAAACATTCCGTCCCGCCGCATCGATCGCCGGGCTCTCGGGCTTCTTGACAAGCCAGATGATCAACGGGCCAAAGATGTGGCCGAGCGAGGGAATCACTATCCCGGCGAAGGCGCTGAGATGAAGGAAGACGATCCATTGCTGTTCGCTGACGCTAGCGGGAGCGGGTGGCGGCGAAGGCAAGGAAGCAGGAGTCGGAGCATCAGGCGGCTCTGGAGTTGAAGCGGGAGCAGGAGTCGGCTCAGGATTCGGAGGAAGTGGCGGAGTGTCCATGCATGGGGTTCAAGCACATTCCGCTCCAAATGGAAAGCGGTTTTCACATCAGGACCCGCGGCTGGAGCCGCTTGCCGGAATTCGTTTCCAGATTGCTGGAGGGACCGGCGCTGTCCGGTCCGTTATTTTCGACGGACGACACGGCGGTCGTCCCTCCAGTTCGAAAACCTGTTTCTGCTAATTCGGCTTCTTCACCGGCGTGAAATTCGCCTGCGGCCCGATCGTTGTGACGGATTGCACGGTCGGGTGGGCATTGATGATCTCGGAATATTTTCCGGCCGAGGGCTTGAAGACCCGGTCACAGGTTTTGGGGTCCATGGTGGAGAGCCCGAAGAACGCCTTGTATCCGAAGTGCCACTCGTAGTTGTCGGCCAGCGACCAGGTGAAGTAGCCGCGCATGTCGTAGCCGTCGCGGATCGCGCGCCCGATGGCGGCGATGTGGTTGCGCATATACCAGACGCGCTTGGCGTCGTTCTTCGTGGCGATGCCGTTCTCGGTGATCATCATCGGTTTTCCGTAGCGGTCGCCGACCCGCCGGATCTCTTTGTAGAGGCCGTTCGGGTCGATCCGCCATCCCATCATGGTGAAGTTGTGGCCGCGCCGGGCATTCTCGGAGAGGAGGGAAATCGGGCCGGGGGCCTGCGAGTAGTAATAGTTGAAGCCGACGATGTCGCAAACGTCGTAAACCCGGTCGAGGTGGTCCACATTCCCGTGGATCATCGTGTTGTAGATCAGGCCGCCGGGATCGAGCGGGGCGCGCTGCCACCAAGGCAGGGCCTCGACGCTCACGACTTTCGCGGACGGCTTGATTTTTTTGATCCGGGCCGCCGCATCGCGGAACATCGTCGTGCTCGCGTCGATCGCTTTCCAGTAGTGCCCGAATGCCAGGCTCATGCACGGCGGCCACTGGCCGACGATGTAGGCGGTCGTAATCTGGCCGTTGGGCTCGTTTTGCGGGGCGTAGTAGTTCGTGTAGGGGGCGGTGGCGCGGACGATTTTATTCGCGTAGGCGTTCCATCTCTCGCGGGCGAGCGGGTGCAGCCAGTTCGACTGGCCGGGGTTCTTTTTGTCGTAGAGCCAGGCCGGGAACGTGAAATGCCACAGGCAGATCACCGGCTCGATGCCCTCCTCCTTCAGCCGGCGGGCCATGCCGACGTAGCGCCGGATCACTTCCTCGTCGTAAACACCCGGCTTCGGCTCCACCCTCGCCCACTCGATGCTGAAGCGGTAATGCGTCACCCCGATCTTCTTGAGCGCATCGAGGTCCTTTTCAAACCTTGTCCATGAATACAGCGCGTTCCCCTTCTCCGGGGCCTTGTGCTGGGAAACCAGAATGTCCCAGTCCGTCGAAAAATCGTCCTTCTGCCCCGGCTTCACGGCGGGGTCCTCGTATTGGTAGCTGGCCGTCGAGATCCCCCACGCAAATTTGTCTCCGGGATGAGGCTTGGACTTTGCGGGTCGAGGCACCGGCCCCTTGCCCACCGGCCCGAGCGGATCAATCGGGTTGACGCAGCCCGAGAGCAGGAAGGCGGAGAGAAACAGAACGGGAAGAATTGTCTTCATGGGTTCGGTGCGGTTCATAGGATGGCTCCGCCATACAGGATTCGCGGCAGGTTGACCAGCGGGAGAATGGGCGGACGCCACAAAATGGCGTGAGGGGTTCGAAACCATTTCTTGCCTGCGTCCGGAGGGCGGCTAATACATCGAACCGCTTATGTCCACCGGTAAATTGAAACACGTCACGATCGCGGGCAGCGAAAAGAAGCCGCTGGCGGGAGCCCGGGTCAGCGGAACGATTGATCCCGATGACCGCATTGAAATCACGGTGCTGGTGCGCGCGCGGCGGCCGGCGGGCGCGAGGTTCCGGCAGACCCTCTCGGCCGCCAGAACGGCGCGCGAATATTTCACGCGCGAGGAGTGGGACAACGCGCACGGGTCCGATCCCGCCGATCTTCTGGCCGTCGAGAAATACGCCCACCAACACGGGCTGGATGTGGTGCACAGCAGCAGCGCCGAGCAGCGCGTGGTCCTCTCGGGAAGGATCGGGGCGCTGACGGCGGCGTTTCCGGTGAAGCTGCGGCGCATCATTTACAAAGGGAAGGCGTATCGGCAGCGGACCGGCGCGGTGGGCAAGCCGGAGCCGCTCGCGAAAATCATCGTGGATGTCAAAGGGTTCGACAACCGCCCGCAGGCGCACCCGCATTTCCAGATCGCGCGCGGGGGCTTGCGTCCGCGGGCGGCCGGGAGCGCGCGGGCATTTTCCCCGGTCGAGGTCGGGCAGTTGTATCACTTCCCCGCGAAACAAGACGGTGCCGGGCAATGCATCGCGATCATCGAGCTCGGCGGCGGCTACAAGAGCGCGGACCTGAACAAATATTTCGGGCAGCTCCGTTTGCCGGAACCGGACGTGTCGGCGGTGTCGGTGGACGGCGCGCACAACACGCCGGGAGGCGATGCCGACAGCGAGGTGATGCTGGACATCGAGGTGGCGGCCGCGATCGCGCCGAGGGCGAAGATCGCGGTCTATTTCGCGCCGAACACCGACCGGGGATTTCTCGACGCGATCAAAACCGCCGTCCATGACAAATTGCGCAAGCCGTCGGTCATCTCGATCAGTTGGGGCGGCCCCGAGGAGACGTGGACCGAGCAGTCGCTGCGCAACTACGACGCGGCTTTCCAGGAAGCGGCGGCGCTCGGCGTCACGATCGCCGTCGCGGCGGGCGACCACGGCTCGTCCGACGTGGACCCGAACGACACGAGAAAGCGGGTGGATTTTCCCGCGGCCAGCCCGTTCGCGCTTGCGTGCGGGGGCACGCGCCTCGAAGCGGGCGGCGGCACCATTTCCTCGGAGGCCGTCTGGAACAACGATGACGGCTGGGCAACCGGCGGCGGGGTCAGCGCGGCATTTCCTTTGCCGGATTGGCAGAAGAAAATGCGGGTGCCAGCGCCCGGCGGCAAGGCGGGACGCGGCGTGCCGGACGTGGCCGGCAATGCCGACAGCACCACCGGCTACAAAGTCCGGGTCGATGGGCGGGATGCCGTGATCGGCGGCACCAGCGCCGTGGCTCCGCTGTGGGCCGGCCTGATCGCGCTCATGAATCAAAGCCTCGGAAAGCCGGTGGGGTATTTGAACCCGCAGCTTTACTCGAACGCGGCGGCACGCGGGACATTCCGCGATATCACCGCCGGGAACAACGGCGCCTATTCCGCCGGGCCCGGCTGGGATCCCTGCACGGGATTGGGGAGCCCCGACGGCTCGGCCTTGCTCGCGAAATTGTAGGCGTCGGGAAACTGATAGAGCATAAAGGCATGGAGGAGCGATACTGCCAGTTCGGGAAACGCTTTCTGGACGGTTTTTCCTGGATCGCGCCGGTGACGAACAACCGGCTCGGCGACGCGCTGAACATCGAATTCGTCCACGAGCAGCTCTTCACGATCGAGGGCGAAAAAGTCCTTCATGATGTCGGATACGGCGAAAAGGGAAAGCGGTTCAGCGAGGCCGACTACGGCAAGCCGATCAAGTCGCTGACGGGCCTGGCGAAGAACGGATACTGGCTCGTCGGCCGGACGTATCATCCGGAGGCCGCCAAGGAGGCGCTCGCGGAGATCGACGACGGCCACTACTATTCGTTTTTCAGCAACCAGTGCCAGGACTGGGCGGACCGCATGTGCCGCAAGATGGAGCGGATCGAGAAAGCCCGCGGGCTCGCGCCTCTCGGAAAACCGGAGGAGGAGGCGCGCGAGAAAAGTTTTTGGAAAGAGAAGCCGCCGACAGCCCCGGCGTCCGCGCTCCTCGGCCTGCTGGCGGTCGGCCTCGGCATCGGATCAATGGTCGCGCCGGCGGTCGCGGCGCACCGGTCGGTCTGGATCCTGGCCGCATTTCTCGTGGTTTCCGGGATTTCCGAAATCATCTACGCATTTCACAGCCGGACGTGGAGCCAGGTCCTCGGGACGGTTTTTTTCGCGTTCCTGAACATCGCCGCGGGTGGCGCGCTTTTTCTGGACACGCAGTTCGCGGCCAACTGGGCTGGTGGGCTCTTCGGGCTGGCCTTCGGGATCAACGGGCTGGCGCACATTGCGGTCGCCGTGCGAAGCCGCCCGTTCCTGCAATGGCTGGGCACCCTGTTCACAGGGCTGGCGATGCTGGCGGGAGCAGTTCTCCTGCTCACGCACACGATCGGCGAGCACGACGTCCTCTTCGGCGTCATGATCGGCGTGAACCTGATCCTCGGCGGGCTCTCCACGCTCTGGCTCCGCTGGTCCGCCCGGCGGCCCGCTCAGGCGACCCCCTGATGTGGGGCGACCGTCCCTTCTGGAATGAGATCAGCAGGCAGAAAACCAGCGCGATAGCGCATCGTAAAGTGGGAAAGACGAATGTTTGGTGCAGGGAGCACAACCAGGCGGCGAGGGAAGCCGCTCGGTAGAGCAACCGGAGGTTGCCCCGGAGGGCGAGACGAGCGGGAGCGAGCGAGTCAACACTCCGAAACGAAGTGAAGCATCGCCAGCTCCACAGTGCGCGGGAACCCGCAAGGATCGGTCATTCTGGAAAGTCTGCCGTTTCAGCAAGAAAGGCGGCAGGCGTCAGAATGGGAATCCGCAGAAAGGGATGCAAAGCGAGCAGATCCCCGTCCCCGCATTTGACAATCTTTGACAATCCTTGCATGATCCGGCCATGAATATCTCGCTCACTCCCGAGCTGGAAAGCGCCGTCAAGGCGAAGGTCGCATCCGGGCTCTACAACAACGCCAGCGAGATCATCCGCGAGGCGCTGCGCGAATCTCTCCGGCGCGAGAATGAAAACCAATGGCTCCAGCGCGAGGCGGCCATCGGGTTCGCGCAGCTCGAAGCGGGCGAGGTCGTGCGCGTGAATTCGAAAAAAGAATTCCTGGCCGCGGTGCGCAAGAACCCGTGAAGCTCGAACTCGCCCATGCGGCGTTGGACGACCTCCGTTCGATCCGCGCCTACACCTTGGAGCGGTGGGGGCCAGACCAAGAACAGCAGTATCTGGATCAAATCTGGAAAAAATTCGAGAGCATCCTCACGGATCCCTCAAAATTCCGGTTCCGCCGGGATCTTTTTCCCGGCTGCCAGATTGCGGCGGAAGGGAAACTCATCGAAGAAATTCCCAAGCTCACGCATCTGGAGCGTCGCGAGTTGTTTCTTCAGGTCCTGAGCCTTGAGCCTGACGCCGATGATGTCGCGGTCTGCGACCATGTCGCCCGGGAAGGCTTCGCGCTTCTTGATGAAATGGAAGCCGCCGACTCGACGCATGGATAAATCCCGGAAGGGGGAGGTCTGGCAAACCGACATGGGCATTGCCGGAAAAATCCGCCCCTGCCTGCTTCTCACGGACTACCCTGCGGATGACGAACTGGCAATGGTCACGGTCGTCCCGCATACGACGGCGCTTCGCGAAAACAGGTGGGAACTCACTTTGCCCAAAGCGTTCTTGAAGACTGGCGCATTTCATTTCCAGCAAATCCAATCCGTCAGCGTCGCCCGCCTGATGAGGAGATGAACCTTGTCGCGGAAATGCTGCGTGACCGCTTGGATATGCCATAGGCTACTGCGGTTCAAAATCGTTCCGCCGACAAAAATGCGGAAAAACGCCGATCTGGCGTTTTCGGCACTTCAGATTGTCCCCAATCATTGTCCTGTCAGCGTTTTGCGAATTCTGCCAGAGTGCCCACATGCGATTTGACAGCAATCGAGAGCGGGCCGGGATCGGCTTGACCGCCCTGATACGGTGAAAGCTTGGGAAGCGAATGAACCTAGAAAAATCAGTTAGAACCACGAAAATCACGAAAGACACGAACATTCAGATGGTTATCCTGAAACCCCGAATCACCTCGCAGGTGAATGCACGGTCAGTTGATCTCTCTGGTATTGATTGGTTTCGTGCTTTTTATGCCTTTCGTGGTTCCATTTAACTGCGGAATTTAGAATGAAAATCAGCAGCCTGGATTTTGAGACGGCGAACCACTCGGACGCGAGCATTTGCGCGGCTGGGGTTGCGGTGTTTGTGGATGGGGAGCTGATCGAAACCCGCCACTGGCTGGTTCGCCCGCCGAGCGGACATGGCTGGTTCCGGGAGGACTTCATCGAGATCCACGGCATCACGCACGAGGACGTTCTGGATGCGCCGGAGTTTCCTGCGGTTGCACAGGAATTGCTCCCATTTCTGACCGGTGCCGATTTCGTCATCGCCCACAACGCGCATTTCGACATCCGAAAACTCAACGGCACCCTCAGCCACTTCGGAATTCCATGCCCGAGTTTTCCACCCTCTGCACTTGCCAGACCGCCAGGCGAGCATGCTACAGTTTCTTCAAGAGCGCATCGTATTCCGCGTGTGAACCGATCCAGACCCACTCAACGCTTGAGGAGTCGGGCTTTCAGGCAATCGCCCGATAATGGATGCCGACTCGGACAGAGAAGCGTTTTCCGCTTCCGGCAAGTTCCTTAAAATGCAGCGAGGGATGGCGCGGATCAGCCAGCCAGAGTTTGTAGGTTTTGTCCGAGAGATCGCGAATTTCTGCCGGCAGGGCGTTGTAAAGTTTCCAAAACCGGCTGGTGGCGAGAGACTTCACCGTTGTTCCGGCCAAGCCTTGAGGGATCCCGCTTCGCGCTTTGCCTCCTCAAAGAGAAAGTCCAGTTTCCCGGCCTTCGCATCGAGTTCGATTTGCTGTTCCCACGCATTCGCGCGGAGCTCATCGAACCACGCTGAAAGTTTCCAGAATTCCGATTCCGGAAGTTGGCGGATAGCGGATTCGATTTCCATGACCGAACTCATTGGTAAAACTTAGCCGAGCTCATGCGTTTTCGCAATCCCGATTGAATCCTGCAACCAAAGATTGGGGACAATCGAATCCGTGGAATCTTGGTGCCGCATCGAGGATGATCGCCGGCATGTCACCGGAGATTCGCAACCACCTCGTCGCAGAAGCAGTCCAACCCAAGGAAACCAGCCCCTCATTTCCTGTCGCGCCCGTGCACATTTGTTGTGATCTTATGCATGGGAATGCCTTCTTCCCGGACAGAAATGCTCCGCCTGTTCCGATTCTCGCGGCGTTTGGAGCTGGTAACTTACACCAGTGCCGCCTCGGTGGTTCCTGGGATTTTGATCGGGCAGTCGCCGAAAACCGTGGCACGCTCATCAGGTCATTCCGCCGACTGTATCGCAAAACAGGCACCGATATATGGGAGGATGTGATTTTTCAATTCGGCGAGCATCGATTCCTCTGTGGTGAGAAATCGAGAATCATCGCGTATGGCGAGACGGCCGAAGATGCGGAAAAGCTCGCCAGCGAGTTTACGGCAGCTTACGGGACCACCCCGCCAAAAAAAGGAGGGCGATTTCAACTCATCCAGAGGGATCGCTATGATTTCAAATGTGAGGACGTGACTCTTGGTGTGGAAACGGTGCTGAGCGAAGAAGAATTTGCGCTTCGGTATCCTGATGATTCACCTGAATGGCATCGGGAGTTCGTTGAAAATCTTCTCGCTCGAAAGAGCGGTCTTTCCATTCTTGAAGGAACTCCTGGAACGGGGAAAACCACATATCTGCGTCATTTGATGGGAACGCTTCAGGAGACTCACCGGTTCTACTTCATTCCTCCATCGAATATGAAAATTCTATCCGAGTCGGACTTTATGTCGGGGCCGGAACAAAACTGGACAGGAACGGTTCAAAACTGGACGGGAGACGGAACAAAGTTGGACTCCGAGGGGTTTGATGGCGTTTTCCGCCGCCTCGGAGGAGGCCGGAG
>Ga0316230_1000120_pt1 | contig 116376 bp, 107 predicted proteins | sample TBH18025metaG_FD_206004 | JGI IMG/M metagenome (GOLD analysis project Ga0316230, IMG submission 206004) | Freshwater microbial communities from Trout Bog Lake, Wisconsin, USA - TBH18025 | ecosystem: Environmental > Aquatic > Freshwater > Lake > Hypolimnion/Profundal zone | place: USA... | reverse complement strand
TAAATATTTTGAAGATAAATTGAGAGAGCATTTATGAAAACAATTAATAAATTTTTGACGACTCGAACAAGTTGTCGGCTCTGCAATAGCCAAAACGTTTCCATAATTTACCCGTTCCCACAATGTCCGCCAGTGGACAACTTCCGGTTTACTCACGAGCCTGAGGTTAACTATCCTGCTTTTCCAATGGATCTCTATCAATGTTCAGACTGTGGTCACGCTCAATTACTAGATGTCGTTGCACCTGACATTCTGTTTGGAAACTATATTTACACAAGCTCCAGTTCACCCGATCTAAATCGGCATTTTGAACAGTATGCTAATAAAATGATCAATACAGTTTCATTGTCAGTCAGTGACTTAATTGTTGATATTGGCAGCAACGACGGATTATTTCTATCGAAATTCAAAAAGCGTGGACTCCATGTTCTTGGGATTGATGCGTCGGAATACGCCAGCAACGTGGCAATACGCGAAAATGAAATCCCGACTGTCAATGCTTTTTTTAGTAAAGAAATTGCCGAAACGGTCATTAAAGATTACGGTCGGGCGAGTCTAATTACCGCCAACAATGTCTTTTCACATTCCGATGATCTTCGAAGCTTCGCCGAAGCTGTTAAGTTGTTGCTCGCTTCAGAAGGTTTGTTTGTTTTTGAAGTTTCATATCTCCTCGATTTAGTTGAAAAGCGAGTGGTTGATTATGTCTATCATGAGCACTTAGCGCATCACAGCGTCAAGTCACTTGATTTGTTTTTTAAATCACTTGGAATGAGGCTGGTGGATGTAGAGAGGATTGCGACGAAAGGAGGAAGCATCAGGTGCTATACCGCGCACGGAAGTAGTCGTAGGGCGAGAGCCCCCATCATTGATAAGTTGATTCAGCAAGAAGTGCAAGCAGGGCTTTACAACAAAGAGACTTATCGTCGATTGAAAATTGACATAGATGCGCTTGCAAAACAGACTCACGACTATTTGCAGGATAACAAAGCCAAAGGTTTATCAGCGGCTTCGTATGGAGCATCTGCGACAGCAACTGTGTTAACTCATATGTTCGATATTAATCAGTATTTCTCTTTTATTGTTGACGATAATCCGCTGCGACAGGGTCGAGTGAGCCCAGGTCATCAAATTCTTGTCAAACCGAGGACAGAGTTGTTGGTTGCGATGCCAGATGTTGTAGTTATTTCGGCATGGCGCTTTGCAGACATGATTATTGCTGCAAATCAAAGTTATCTGAAACAAGGTGGTAAATTTATTATCCCAATGCCTCAGTTTCAGATTATCTCCGAGGAATAACATGAAAACAGTTTGGGTATTCGGCGATACTAGGCCTTTGGGAGTTTCAATCTGCAAGCACCTATTAGGTTTGGGACTTCATGTTGTCGGGTTTGCTAGATCCGAAAAAAAATTTGAACACGCTGGATACTTCCATCACTCTCTCGACTTAATCGACGAGTTGGCTGTAAGGGAACATGTGCTTGACCTCTTGAAAAGGGAATGCCCGAGCACTCTGATTTTCTGCCTCAGATCTCGGCAACACAGCGATAATGAAGCATTGGCGATTAAAACTGGGCTTGATCTCGAGATATTATTGCCATTGAGTATTTACAATTATTTACGGCAGATTCGATCCAATCAACAAAGCCAGTTTCTATTTTTTTCATCTGGAGCAGCAAAGCAAGTACACCCTGATTTGAACTTCTGTTACCACGTACTTAAGGAATCCACGTTATCGCTTTCAAGATACATTTCTGTAACAGGACATGACCTTGGCATTAGGTCAAACTGCATAATACTTGGAGAATTCTTGAAATATGATTTGGCAATGTACAAACCTCAGGAAATCCAAAAATTCAATCGAATCGCACAGCTATCAACAAATCATAGGCTCTGTACTTTGGACGACATTAAGCAAGTTGTTGATTTCTTTATCCAATTTGATTCGCACTTTATAAACGGTCAGAATATCTATCTTGATGGCGGATTGACTGATACATCGCTTGAGTCAATTACTCGAATGGCCACGAACCAATGACCGAGAGGAATCCAGTCGCTTATTCAGACGCGCTGTTAGTTGATCAATTCTTGATTGATCAACTCGGGCAGCTCCCCTACTCCTCGACAGGAACTAGACGTATCTGCATGCATCAAGACGAGCGTGCATCATTACACATGATGTTAGTGAATAGTCAAGACGGAAAGGTGTTTCCCATTCATCGTCATACCGATGGAGATGAAATGACCTTCATTATCCAAGGAGAAATAGAGATTGTCATTTTTGGAGAAGATCCTACCGCGAAACCAGAAGCACATATCGTCTCAACACTGGGTGGGACGAAAGCCATTCGAATCCCCAAAAACTATTGGCATCAAACCCGCTCGTTGAGTGCAAATGCGATATATTTTGAAGTAAAGACTGGGCCATTTGATCGATCCGCAATGGAAATGCTCACTTGAAGTTGACAACGCTCAATTAAAAGCTACTTAATAATATGCTTGGCCCATTCAGGGATAACTTTGTAATAACCGTGAAATCCATCGCTAAAACTAACGAAGTTTAGGTGGTATCTAAGGCCCAGCCTAAATAGACTATCGCGCGAATACAAGCTGATATGTCCATTTCTTGGTGCCGCATACCACCAAGACATACGCTGGTTCACTCTCAGATCGTTATCAGAAATCAACGTAGAAAAAAGAACAAATCCGTCAATCACTCAAGGCCGCAGTGAGATTTTGCATTAGCGCCTTGACGTCAGGAACGTGCTCGAAAACCTCAAGAGAAGTAATAAGATTGAATTTACCCAAATCTTTCAGCTTTATCTCGGTCGCAGGGAACGGATCATAAGTTTCGGATGTCCAACCATCTGCAACCAATATCTGACTCAGTCGTCCGTTACCGCCGCCGTAGTCGAGATGTCTGATAAATTGCTTCTGATCTTTAAAAATATCCTTCAACGCTTGAGCATTTGCAGTTGGCCGAACCTCAAGATAATCTGGATCAATGTCGATATACTGATCGTTATAAATTTTTTCAAAAAAATTCTGCTCAGACCAATGGGCAAATTCTGGGGCGAAGGTAAAGCTGCAATTTTGACAACGAGAATAGTAGATTGGTACACCCGAGAGGGGTAAAAATTTGCCTCTGTTTTCTTCACAATTTTTATTGAAGTCAACTACGTCAAAAAGGCTAATTGCTCCGTGGCAGATGGGACAGTCAGTAGATAAATTAACCATTTCGCTCTCCGTATTGTATGATCTCTTCGGCAATAACTTTCGATCGTTCAATTAGTTCGTGATTAATCTCGTCTGTTGTCTTTTTGTAGATAATGTAATTGGTAAGGTTTTTAAAATTTTGAGGTAGTGTATGTGATTTTGCCCATGTTGCAACATCAAGAGCGTTAGATTTCTTATTTGCAAACGGCGGATAAAAACTAAAGAGATGACAAAGTTCAATCATAGGCAATTCAGACCAATCATTCGAAAAATAGGGATTCTCCAAATAAGGCATGAACGAAATGTCTGTACAACCTCCTGCGTTCTTCATCCAATCTTTAGCAACGACCACGCTCGGCGAAATTGAGAAGCCTCTCAAGCATACTGATTTTTCATCTGTCCAAATCAACTGATAAGGATATTTAGTAAAATAAGGATTATCCCAGTTCTCTGAAATCCAAATTGGATGAGGGTTAGCAAATCCGACGTCAAACAATTCATCCACGGTTAAGGCCCACCTCCCCGTCAAATGAGGGGCAGCGCTCTCGAAGGCTGTCCTCATGGGCTGATGAATGACAGCATCGTAGCCCTTGCTTAGAATCTGACACGCATTAGCAAAAAAGTTAGGGCCATAATAAACATCTGCACACGCAATATGCACCAGCAGATCGTTTGTTAAAGCAAACTGTACCGTGTTCTGAACTTGTAGCCCCTGAAGCCCGTATCGCTGGTCGTAGCTAACGCCGCCATCGATATTCAAAAAATGAACATTCATGAATTTTTTCAATTGTTGAAAGTTTTCATGCGCCTCAATTCTGACAATGTTCTGTTGCTCCGTAAAAATCAAATAGTAAGACCGACTAAACGGATTGTTAGTGACGAAATTTTCTAATAAAGATTTGAGATGAAAATTCAGAAATATATTGATATAGGAATCACCATACACCAGGTTAGATATGCAAATTTCACTCATATTGATATTCCATAAAAATTCAGTTATCGACCTTTAATAGCATTCAACATAAGATACTCTAGGCCAAAGGTTAATCGCCTTTAGAGCACGCAAATAATTGATCAAGCTGAGAATTACCTCACTAATCTGTACTTTAGGTCAGAGGTGACATGCTTACGACAATGTCAGCGCAATATTAAGCAGGCGGTAGTCCAAGTAGGCACCACACACCCTAATCGGGCTTGATATTTCTTCCGGCTACGAGCGCATTCCACTTCGCCATATCGACATGGACGAATTCGGCGAATTGCTGAGCGCTACCGCCAATAGTTTCCATGCCCAAGGCAACGAAGCGGGCTTTGACATCTGGTTGAGCAAGGATCTTGTTAATCTCGGCATTGAGTTGAGTGACGATCGCAATCGGTAGCTTTGCTGGGCCAACCAGACCAAACCACGTGTACACACCAGTACCCGAATAGCCCAGCTCGCCCAAAGAAGGGACATCGGGCAACAAGCTTGAGCGCTGATCGCCGAAGACGGCTAGCACGCGAATACGTCCCGACTCGATGTGCGGCAGTGGCGCCACAATTGGATGGATGCCAGCATCAACTCTTCCCCCTAACACGTCAGTCACAGCCGGCGAATCGCCTTTATAGGGGATGTGATTTAAATTGGTTTTGGCCACATAGTTGAGGACCTCGAGAGCGAGATGAGGGGCAGTACCGTTTCCTGGGCTCGAGACATTCAAACCATTTGTTTGTTTAACCGAAGCCTCTAACAACTGCTTGGCAGTCTTAAAAGGAGAGTTAGCAGGCACGATTAAAAATAAAGGTGCTCGCACGACTTGTATGATGTGGGTGAAATCTGCCTCTGTGTCATAGGGCAATTTGCCATATAACGCAGGGTTGGTTGTGTGAGGGGCAGCAACCATCAAGAAGTTATAGCCATCGGGCTCAGCTCTTGCTATCACTTCAGATGCGATTCGGGTGTTGGCACCGGGTTTGTTCTCAACCACAATTGCTGTCCCGAGCGGATGGGACAATTTCTCAGCGATGACTCTTGTGGCGATATCGTTCGATCCACCGGGCGCGAAAGGCGAAATGAAGCGTATCGATTTATTAGGCCAAGTTTGAGCGTGAGCCGCACCAATTAGCAGCACGATCAAAGTCAGCGAATAGAAAATGAACCTTTTCATGTCATTACCTACCTTATTAAGGCCGCATATCGGTTTTAAGGATACGTCGCGCCAGCGCCACTCGGTGAACCTCCGAGGCACCGTCATAAATCCTGAACGGTCGCATTTCACGCAAAATCATTGACACTGGTGAGTCCTCAGACATCCCCAGTGCCCCCATCATTTGTGCCGCCCGGTCCGCAACGCGGCACAAAGCCTCAGATACAAAGACCTTGGTCATTGTAGATTCGTGCTTCACAGGCTGTTTCAAATCCAGCTTCTGCGCAACATCCCAAACCATCAATCTGCTGGCATACAAATCGATATGCGAATCAGAAATCATGGCTTGCACTTGTTGCAAATCAGACAATTGATCGCCAAAGGACGACCGTGTCTTGACGTAATCTTGAGCGAGCTCCATCGCTCTCGATACCCGTCCGATAAATCGCATGCAATGCAGCAAGCGGGCGGGCTCCAGGCGTTTCTGAGCATAATGAAAACCTTGACCTACTTCACCGAGCACTGCGCTCTCGTCAACTTCACAATTAACGAAATCAATCTCCCCGTGACCGCCGATCTGGTATCCGTCGATACTCTGGATGTTACGAAGCAAGCGATAACCTGGGTTATCTGTCTCAACAATAAATAACGTTGCACCTTCTGTGGTTTGAGCCAACACGAGAGCGAACTGCGCGCCAATTGCGCCGCTGATAAACCACTTTTTACCGTTTATCACCCACTTGCCTGACTCTCTCGCAGCCGTAGTCTTCAGCATTGAGGGATCTGAACCAGCACCTGGCGAAGGTTCAGTCATCGCAAAACACGATCTGACGTCACCTCGTAGTAAGGGTTCTAAATATCTCTCTCGTTGTATCTCAGTGCCACAATCTATCAAAGTGAGCATATTGGGTTGATCTGGAGCTGCGCAGTTCATGGCGATGGGGCCAAGAAAGCTACGTCCAGATTCCTCGATCACGACAGATAGCTCACGCCACGATAAACCCAGACCTCCCAGGGACGCAGGCAATTGTGGCGCGTAAATACGACGGGCTTTAGCGATCTGCCTGAGCTCACCAGCGACTCGATCCAGCGCTTGAACGTCATGCGCAATGGCCGGATTTTCTCTCGGTATCGCCTCCTCTTCAACAAATTGGCGTACCCTTTGCTGGATCTCAAGGACTGGTTCCTGATGGTCAGACATGCTATTTCATGATCCGCTTGGCAATGTTTAACAGATGGATCTGGCTAGTGCCCTCGTAGAGGCGAAACAAACGCACGTCTCGATAGAGCATTTCAATCGGACCACCAATATCTGCACAATAGCCGGCACCGCCAAAAATCTGTACGACACGATCAGCGACACGGCCACACATCTCAGATGCAAAGTATTTACAGATAGACGCCTGCGTCGTGATGTCTTCGCCTCGATCGCGAGCTCGTGCAGTCTCTATTACAAGCGCTTTGGCGGCTTCAATTTCGACTTTACTTTCCGCAATCATGGCCTGGACCAATTGAAATTCTCCAATAGCTTGCCCAAATTGATTGCGCCGTTTGACGTGAGCTAAGGCCTCGTCCAGCAGGCGTATTGCTGGGCCAATACAAAGTGCGGCTAGATTAATGCGCTGTTTGTTGAGCGCTTTCATGGCAGTCGCAAATCCCGTGCCCAGCTGCCCACCCAAGATATCGTCCTCAGTTGCAGGTACATCTTTTAAATGGACCTCTGACACGGGCGAACCCGCTTGACCCATCTTTTTATGCTCAGGGCCGGCTGCAATCCCAACTCTGTCTTTGGGGATAAGAAATGCAGAAATCCCGCGAGCACCTAAATTGGTCGAATCTGTTCTGGCAAAGACAGTGAATAGATCAGCTATCGGCGCGTTCGTGATGTAACGTTTGGTGCCATTGATTAGAAACTGACCATTGCTACTGGGATCAAGTAATGCTGAGGTCTTGAGTGAGGTGGCATCCGAACCTGCCTCTGGCTCTGTCAGTGCAAGGCATCCGGTGATCTCACCCGATGCGAGTTTAGGCAACCACTTGGCTTTTTGTGCAGGTGTACCATCTTGAACCAAGCCTTCAGAGCCGATACCTGTGTTCGTTCCAGCCCGTGCGCGAAATGCTGTCGCTGCCTGAGAAATCTCAATATTAGCCAGAGCGAGTTCTTCGGTCGTTAAGCCACTACCGCCATATTCCTCAGGGATACTCCAGCCAAAATATCCATTGGCCCTCATCACATCCACCAAGTGTTCAGGGATTTTATTCAGTTCTACTACTTGGGCTTCGGCTGGTATCGCCAGATCGCGAACGAATTGGCGTATGTCGTTCAGTCGTTTTTTGTTAAGTTCGTTGTCAGTGATCATGTCTGCTTTTTTTATCGTTTTATTGGTATTCTTTGTCTAGCTTTTGTTGGTCGTATTTGTCTTGCTCTCAAGCCACAAGGCACTTGGACCGACTAATCTGGAAATTTTATGACGATTACGTGCGAAAAATTGATAGCCTCTTTGCAGCATTGGTTGTAACGATTTTCTTGAGAAAAACCAAGCTAAAAACGGCAATCTGGCTCGCTCATAGGCGGCGGCGAAGACAGCTGGACCCTGGATCAAGTGTCCGTCCGCAAATTGCCCATACATCGCTGCAAGTGCCTGCTCGCAAGACACGCCAACTGAGCCAGCATCAAAACGGCCCGAGTTGACGTCAATGAAATCCAACAGCCCTTCCAGGTTACGTCGCGACAAGAGATGGATCTCCGCCAGACAAAGCGGGCAAAGTCCATCATAAAAAAGTGTCAGTTTCTGAAGTTGGCGATTCATCGGCCTAGTTTACGGCGTATTGTTTAACATTGTTCCCAAACACTCAACTGATACAAGGCTTCAAGCTTTTATGGCAACGCTATCCAAACCGTTTCGTGCACTGGTGATTGGCAGTTCTGGGACGATAGGTACCGCGTTCATGGATCTACTAGCTCAACATCCTGAATGCTCTGAGGTGACGGGATTAAGTCGTCAATCCGTGCCAACACTGGATTACTTTAAACCGGAATCTATAGAATCATCCGCCCTATCGCTGGCTAGCAGAGCGCCCTTTCAACTCATCATTAATACGATTGGTGCCTTACATTCAGCCAGCTTCATGCCCGAAAAGAGATTGGATGATCTTAACGCAGAGCAGCTTGTTCAAATGATGCAAATCAATGCGATCGGCCCAGCTCTGACGCTTCGTCATTTCTCGAAGTTGCTTGATCCCCAGCATAGCGTCATGGCGACTTTGTCTGCCAAGGTCGGCAGCATTGAGGATAATCGCCTGGGTGGCTGGTACAGCTACCGCGCATCAAAAGCTGCTTTAAACATGCTGATTAAAACGGCAGCAATCGAATTAGGCAGAACCAAGCCTAATGCTGTGCTCATTGCTCTGCACCCTGGCACAGTCAACTCCGGCTTATCCAAACCCTTTCGCGGCCAACAGATTGGTCGGCCAGCAAATGAAGCGGTTGCTGACATGTTTAAGGTAATTGACAGTCTGACTAAAGAAGATTCAGGCAGTTTTCTCACTTACTCAGGCGAAAAGTTGCCATGGTGAGCAAGCTTGGACAAGTGACTACACAGAAGTTGCAGTCCTCGTTTTTTGAGCTCGACAACGATCTGAGCAATACTTGATCGAGTCCCAATTCTTCTCCCAAGCTTTACGCCAAGTCATTTCTTTCTTACAGACAACACATTGCTTACTTGGCAGAAAACTTTTATTACCTTTGAAAGAAGCAGCCATAGTCCGTGCTTAAAGCCCATCGAGGTTGTTGAGCAGCACCTGAGCGTGAGCTTCAATAGCATGCTGATCCTCAAGGCTAATTTTGTTCAGATTAACTGTCATCAGCCTTGTGCGTGGGCTCGCGTCAAACTGCGCGCGGTGCTTGATCAGGAAGTTCCAATATAGCGTCGTTACAGGGCAAGCTGTATCACCGAAGCGGATATCTGGCTTGTATTTGCATGACGAGCAATAATTACTCATGCGTTTAATGTAAGCGCCGCTCGCGATATAGGGTTTGCTGGTAAATCTACCGCCGTTTGCAAACAAGGCCATACCTGCAGTGTTTGGCAACTCTACCCACTCGATTGCGTCAACGTAGACAGCCAGATACCAGGCACAGACCTCAGACGGCAGCACTTCTGCCAACAGGGCAAAGTTACCGGTCACCATCAGACGCTGGATGTGATGGGCATAACCATATTTAATCGTTTGCCCTACTGCGTCTTTCATACATGCCATGTCCGTTTCGCCAGTCCAGTACCAGCTGGGCAAGGCTCTGTCATGGGCGTAGTAATTATCTTCAGCCATTTTTGGCATGTCGAGGTAATACATCCCTCTTACAAATTCGCGCCAACCGAGAATTTGCCTGACAAAACCTTCAACTGCTGACAAGTCAAATCCGTGTTGCCGCCATCCGTCGATTACCGCGGCAATGACTTCACGCGGATTCAAGAGTTTCAAGTTCAACGAGCTGGAAAGCATCGAGTGCCACCCAAACGGCGTGTCGGTCCACATGGCGTCTTGAAAGGTGCCAAAGTTTTGCAAGCGATAAGTAACAAAGTAATTAAGCGACTCAAGAGCTTGTTCTCTCGTTACAGGCCAATTGAAGTGAGCCAGGGAACCGGGATGACTTTCATATGCCTCTTCAACATATTGAAGGACCTCGCTGGTGATCTGATCAGTTTCAAAAGATAAGGGAGCATCAATTATCCCCGGCCCTTTTTTGGGATATGGTTTTCGATTATCCTGGTCAAAATTCCACTGCCCACCTTCGGGTTCGCCACTGTCATCGAGCAAAATATTGTGTGTTTTGCGCATCAAGCGATAAAAGTACTCGAGCCTTAATTCTTTTTTGTCTTTCGCCCATTCGTCAAAAACTTTGTGCGTACAAAGGAAGTGCTCGTCTTCACGCATGTCGATTTCAATAGCGAGCTCTTTTGCCAAGGCATTTATCGCTTGCTTCAGTCGCCACTCGCCGGGCTCAGTACACACTAGATAATTGATATCTTTTTCAAGTAAGTAGGCTTTGACTGCTTCCGTGATTGATAGCGAGGAAGCTTTCACATAATGAAGCGGGTATCCCTCTGCCTCAAGCGCTTTAGCGAAGTGACGCATCGCCGATAAGAACAAAGCGATTTTCGCCTTATGCGTCCAGACGTATTGCGCTTCGTGGGTTGACTCAACCATTAGGATTTCGTCTGTCTCTCTATCGAAGCCGCGTAAAGCGGACCCCTTAAGATCTAATTGATCACCGAGAATCAGGACGAGTCTTTTTAATTTAGTCATTCTTCATTCTTCATCTAGTTCTGTCTTGACCGATTCACCGGATTGTTTTAACCAACGTCTGCGATACTTGCCATTTGAATCATGATCGTTCGTTTGCTTTGCAACATTAAACGCTCTGCCACCTCGCGGATCCGTGCCTCGACCAGCGATATAAAGCCAATTGCCTTGATTGCTATAAACGTCATAATCAATCAACTGTGATTCAAACCAGGCAGCAGCAGCGCGCCAATCACCTTTCATGTCGTATATCCAGTAACTCGCCACAACTTGTCTTAAGCGATTAGAGAGATAACCAGTTGTGCTGAGTTCTGTCATGGCGGCGTCTATTAGACCTTCGCCCGTGTGGCCTCCACACCATTGCGCAAACTGAGCTCGTCCGAATTTGCTGGGTGGGTGATCACTCAAACCAGTTTTGCGATACAGTTTTCGGCCGTATTTAAAGTGCAAGAACCGAAAATAGTCACGCCAGAGCAGTTCGAACCACAGCCAATAGGTCCCATCGTTTGCGCCATACTTACTTTCATAGTTGTCAAGCTCAGCGGCGATTGTTCTGGCAGACATACAGCCTAAGCTTAACCAAGGAGAAAACTTGCTCGAGTAATCCATCCCCATTAACTGATTACGCGTTTGTTTGTATGTATCGGGTAAGCGACGATCAAGGTATTGTTTGAGATGGAGTGCCGCTGCCGTTTCACCACCCTTAAACGATTTAAGGTGACTTTCTGCGTGGAGATCAATAGTCTGTATCTGCTGCGTTCGCCACGCCGGTGTGGGTGGTATCCGTGTGACCGGCGGGACTGGGTTAGCAAATTTGAGATTTGCTTTCTCTACCTTTTGGCGAAACGCTGTGAACACATCAGGTATCGCCGCAAAATCAAAAGGGAGATCGTGTGGCTCGAGCATGCTTGATTGCCAAAACTGTTTGACTTCGACACTCGAGCTTTGAAGGCGAGTTACTTGATCAATCTCTTCAGGTGCTTCAATTTGTTCGCAATAGATAGCCGTTGCGTTGACTGCTATCGAGGCCAAAGATACGACAGCTTGAATTTCGCCAGAAAATACAAACAGATCCGAACCCAAAGCCCTTAGCTGACGTTTTAAATCTTCAATTGACTCTCGCAAAAATGCTTGCCGGTGGGAAGCAACTCGATCAAACCCCCATTCGGTTTTCGCTTCGGCTTCCGGGTCAACGACATAAATGGGCAAAAGATAATCGGCATCCGCACAAGCTCGCAAAAACGCAGGATTATCAGCTAGTCGCAGATCCTGCCGAAACCAGTAAACCAGTGTTGTCACAACGCCTCGTCTGAACCTTCGGAATCGAGACGCGGAGCGCACATTTTTTCACCATCCCACACCTGCCCGCACCAGCATTGGCCCTCTTCATTGATGATGCAGGTGCCAGACCCGCAACAACGATCATCACGTGCTTCCATTTTTTACTCTATCCGAAGGGTTAGGGGTAAACAGCCAAATATTCAATGTATTCTAGCGTCGATAACAATCTTCACTGATCACGTTTCAGAATAACCCTACATGTTGAATTCTATTGATATATCAAAGCAAAAAATCGCAATAATCGGCGCTGGATTAGCCGGACTGACGTGCGCCACAGAACTGCAAGCACGCGGTTTTATCGTTGAGTTATTCGAAAAAAGTCGCGGTGCGAGCGGCCGTATGAGTACTCGGCGCAATTCAGACTGGTCAGCCGACCACGGAGCGCAGTACTTTACGGCGCGTGACCCTGCCTTTATCGAGGTCGTTACCGGCTGGGTGAATCAACAACAAGTTGCACTATGGATGCCTAACCTCAAAGTGTTCGAGGATGGCCATTGGCGCGATAGTCAATCCACAGACAAACGCTATGTCGCGGTACCAGCTATGAACTCGCTCGGTAAGCATTTGGCCAAACACTTGCCAATTCAGTTTGAGCAGACCATCACTCAGATTGAGCGAGTCGGCAGTACCTGGGTATTGCACAGCAGTGAGACAGGAAGAATCGACACGACCTACGACGGGTTAGTACTTGCTATACCCTCACCCCAAGCACTGGTTTTAGTAAAAGACGTCGACAGTGCGGCGAGCACAATTGCTGATGCTGGCAATATGAATGCCTGTTGGACATTGATGGTTAAGTTTGCGACGCCACCAGTGTCTGATCTGGATGCCGGCTTTGTTAATAATGAAATCATCAGCTGGGTTTGTCGTAATAATTCCAAACCTGAACGAGCTGGCGAAGATTACTGGGTGGTTCATGCCAATCCGCAATGGAGCCAAACCTTTGTGGAGTTAAGCAAAGAAGAAGCAACGGCTCAAATGATTGCTTGTTTGGCTCGGCTGGGGTTTGACTGTAAGGGCGCAGAAATCACAACTCACCGCTGGCGTTACGCTAGTGGCTCTCTTGCCACCCTAGCTGAGTGTTATCTCTCTAGCGAAATCAGCCTTGGCTTATGCGGCGACTGGTTGCACGGTGGCCGCGTCGAAGGGGCCTGGTTAAGCGGCCATAAGCTCGCTACCCGTCTTGCTAGTTCACTCGCGCAGGTATAACGAAGTTCTATTTTTGTTTGTACTGGCCAGAGCAATAAGCGCGAGTCACCTCTTTGCTTCTGAGCTCGAGGTGTTTCGTCGCCCGACCAGTTACACGTTTACGCCAGAGCTCATAGGAACTTCGTTTTAAAGTCTTGCGCATAAGCGCTTTAACCTGAGGCTCAGACAGTCCAAACGTTTTTCTGATGGCTTCAAAGGGGGTACGATCCTCCCAAGCCATTTCAATTAAACGAGACAACTCGTGGTCAGCGAGGGGCGTTGGCGAACTGAGCATGGATGCAGTGTTTCCTATATCTTTTTCAATGCCTTCAATATCTTTTCAGACGTAAATGGCTGATCAAAAACGGCAGTATCAAAGGGCGCTAAAGCATCATTGATTGCGTTCATGACGGCACCAGGCGCCCCAGCTGTGCCAGCTTCACCCGCCCCTTTGGCGCCGAGTTTAGATGATTGCGTTGGCGTTTCAATATGAGCGACCTCGATATCTGGCATCTCATTTGCCATAGGCACCAAGTAGTCCGCCATATTGCCGTTTCTAAGCAATCCGCTTTCATCATACAGGCACTCTTCAAGGAGAGCTCCACCGATGCCCTGCACAATTGCACCACGCACCTGCTCAGTAACAAGCATCGGGTTGAGCACACGACCGCAGTCTTCAACCGCCCAGTGCTTCAACAATTTGACAAAACCAGTGTCCGGATCAACTTCGACGTAAGACGCCTGTACGCCGTTGGTGAAAATGAAAGGATATTGTGTTTGTGTGTAGTGACGTGTCACCATCAGATCTGCAGAAAAGCCGGCTGGCAGGGTGTCTGTCCTGAAATAGCCAATTCGACCAATCTCACTAAAGGGCAATAACTGCTCGCCACTTGCTTTATCCAGGACAAAACTTTGCCTCACCATCAACTCATCTGGACTGCGATTCAAAATGGCTCCAGCGAGTTTGACGATATTGGCTTGCAACGCTTGTGCAGCGAGCAATACCGCTTCGCCACCCACCCCGGCCCCGCGTGATGCCCACGTACCGCCGCCATATGGAGTGACATCAGTATCGCCAGTAATAATGCGCACTTGATCGATGGATACGCCGACCCCATCGGCTGCTATCTGAGCAAAAATTGCCTCGGTACCCTGCCCTTGTTCACCCACACCGATCAGTACTGACACGACTCCACTAGGATCAAGTCTTGCCGTTGCACCGTCTTGCGAGGCGATCCGCGCACCACCTACGCCATAAAAAGCTGGACTAGGATTAGTTAATTCAATCAGCGCTGCAAAACCTATGCCACGATAAATACCTTGTTTGCGAAGCTCGGCCTGCTCTTTACGCAAGGCTGGATAGTCCATCATTTTTTCAATGGTTCGCAGGCACTGCTCATGCGACAGCACTTCTAATTTAATGCCTGATGCGCCAGTACAAGGATAAGCATCATCAGGGATTACATTCTGCTTGCGAAAAGCAAGTGGATCAATCCCCAATTTCCGCGCAGCCAAATCCACTAGGCCCTCCGTTACTGCGCACGCTACGGGGTGACCGACGCCGCGATATTGGCAGGTTGGTGTCTTATTTTGAAAAACCACATCCAGTTTCGCACGGTAATGCTGATGCTTGTAGGGGCCACCAACCAGGTTCACCACCTGATTCCCTTCAATCGCACTGGTTCTGGGGAACATCGAGTAAGGCCCAATGCCAGTCAAATCATCAATTTCGAACGCGAGGATGTCGCCGTGCTTATTAGCAGCTAGTCGGCCTTTGACGCGATGTTCACGCGCATGAATGTCGCTGGTAAACGATTCAAGTCGATCAGCCACAAACTTGACAGGTCTTTTTAACAAAATGGCGAGCGCCACTGTGGCGAAGTCGTCTGGGTAAGCATGCACCTTGATCCCGAAAGAGCCGCCTACGTCTTTACAAATGACCCGCACATCAGACTCGGAGAGATCAAACTGGCGACAGTACAAATCCTGCATCATGTGAGGCGCTTGCTGCGAGTGATACACCGTTAACCGGCGCTCGCCCGCTTGGTAATCGGCAATCTGGCACCGTGGCTCAAGTGTTACACCTGTGTGGCGACCAAAGCCAAAGGTAGCCTCAACGATCACTTCAGCCCGTGCAAATTGCTCATCAACCTGGCCCACATCAAGGCTGCGGGTAAAACACAGATTGTTACCAAGCTCGGGGTGAATCACTGGAGTTGTTGCATCCAGTGCCGTCTCCATTGACACGACCGCAGGTAATTCTTCCCACTCGACTTCAAGCTGTTGCAAGGCATCTTCTGCTTGCGCTCTGGTTTGCGCAACGACTGCTACAACAGGTTCGCCCTGCCAGCAAGCGCGATCAACGGCTAGCGCATGCTGCGGGGCAGACTTCATCCCAACTAAATGCCCCAGCGTCGCAACCCACGGTTTACAGATCTTAGCCATCTGAGCACCATCAACAACTGCAAGCACTCCCGGCATTTTTTTCACGATGTCGGCGTGAATCTTGCCTATTTTCATATGTGCAACTGGCGAGCGCCAGTAAACGACGTGGGCCATACGAGGCAGTTGAATATCATCAACATAGGTGCCTTGGCCCTCAAGCAAGCGACGCATACTATTCCTGGGCTCGCTAGTACCGATGTAGCGCTGGTCGTGAGTCACGGGATCCAGGACCATGCCTTCTAGCTCATGAGGCTTATTCATTGTGCGACTCCGACTCTTGAGGCAAGGACATCCATGACTGCATCGACGATGGCGTGATAACCCGTGCAACGGCAATAGTTACCTGACAGCCACTCGCGCACCTGTTCACGGGTCGAATTGGGTTGCTTTTCGATCAATTCACCAGCGGCCAACAACATACCGGAAGAACAAAACCCGCATTGCATGGCGTTATGACGAACAAACGCATCCTGCAGATCGCGCAATACGCCTGACTCAGTTGCGCCCTCAATGGTTTCAATAACACAACCATCCGCTTGAACAGCCAAGTACAAGCATCCTCGAACGATCTTGTTATCAACCTTGACCGTGCAAGCGCCACAGGCACCTTGCTCACATCCCAGATGTGGGCCTTTGAGAAAAAGATCTTCCCGAAGGAAATCAACCAAATGCCTGCGCGGTTCGATTTCGGTTGTCAAAACCGTTCCGTTAACGGTCATGGTGACTTGTTTCTTGATAGTCATGTGGTCTCCAGTATCTTCAGGCGCGCAAAACGACTGCTCAAGCCATCAGATGTTTTAAAGCGCGTTGTAGCAATACCCCAGCCAAGTGGGTTTTGCTCTCTGCACTGTTTGTGATGTCGCCAATAGTCTCAAGATTATCCCGTGCGGCTTGCACCGCTGCGTCGACAAGAGCTGACGTCATCGTTTGTCCGTTTACGGCATCCTGAGCCTGTTCACACAGAACAGGCGTAGACGCCAACGAGAAAAAAGCGAAGCTGCAACTATCTAGCGTATCGCCTTGTTTATTGGCAACAGCAGCAAGCCCTGCAATTGCATAATCGCCGTGTCGACGTGCCAATTCCTGGAAACAAAATACGTGATTTGGCGAAGCAACTGGGATCTCGGTGGCCACTAGAATCTCATCTGGTTCGAGGGCTGTTGTGTACAGATCAATAAAGAACTCGCGCGCCGCAATGCGACGATCACCGCTTACCCCGGCAATAACCATGGTTGCGTCAAGGGCCATGCTGCAGGCTGGCCATTCAGCTGCCGGATCACCGTAAACAAGCGAACCACCCCATGTACCGAGATTGCGAATAGCACGGTGTGCGATATGCGGTGCAGCCGCCTTTAGCAAAGGCGCGTGTGTAGCGATGAGCTCAGACTCTTCAATTTCGGTATGTGTTACCAAGGCGCCAATTCTGAGAGTATCGCCGCTCAGCGTAATCCCTTTAAGTTCAGCAAGTGAGGTAATGTCGATCAGCGTAGCTGGCTCCGACAACCTCATGTTCAACGTAGCCAGGAGAGTTTGTCCTCCTGCAATCAATTGCGCATCGTCACCGCCCTCGGCTAAGGCGGCGAGCGCTAACTCTAACGATTTGGGTTTGACATAATCGAATGCTGATGCTTTCATGTTTAATCCTTACGTCAATTGTTCGGCGGGGCCTTCGGTCTGCTCAGAAGCCTCGCCACTCAATTCTTTGGATAATCTTTGAAAAAAATCATCCGCAATTTTTTTCGCTGACGCACTAATCAAGCGACCACCGATTTGACCGAGCTTGCCGCCAATGGAGGCTTCGGTGGTGTAACTGACTAAAGTACCCTGCTCAGCCGCCTTCAATTCGACCCGTGAACGGCCTTTAGCAAACCCCGCAGCACCACCCGATCCCTCAAAGGCCATTGCACAAGAGTGATCAGGAATGACATCAGATAAAAGAAGCTTTCCTGCGAACCGGGCTCGCACCGGACCGATCTTAAACATCACTTTGGCTTGAATCTCTTCGGCTGAGATACGGCTAATTTCTTCACAACCTGGAATGGCCTTTGCAAGGACGTCGATATCGTTCAGTGCTTTCCATACGTCAGGCACAGAAGCGGATATCAGTTGCTCGCCGTTGAGTTCCATATTGCTCCTTGGGGTTTATCCGAATAGTCGGTCATCGATCAAATGTTCAACAATGCATCATTATTTACCTTTTGGTCAATAACTCCAAATACGGACAAACCCTGATACACGATGAGCACCGCAATACATTCAACGCCTGAACGAGCGAAGCTGGTAAGAGCGTCTGTCCTTAGTCCGGCAGTGTGTAGCGATATGCATCTGAATGAATCGTCGGCAACTCGACGGAAAAGGATGAGCACGGGTGATCGCCGTCGTCAAATCATTGACGGTGCGATCAAGTTTTTTGCCCAGCACGGTCTTGATGGTCAGCTCCGCCAGATGACAAAAGAGCTGGGTATCACGCATGCCCTGCTCTATCACTACTTTCCGACCAAAGACGCGCTGATCAAACAAGTCTACGAAGATGTATTTGAGTCACGCTGGAAGCCTGAATGGGAAGATCTTCTTGATGACAAAAAACGCTCACCCAAAGAAAAGCTTATTGCCTTTTATACGGACTACTCGGCAACTTTTTTAACCCAGGATTTTGTTCGCATCCTTATTTTTTCGGGGTTAAGCGACCGCAGCATCAGTAATCGTTTTATGGGTATGTTGCGCGAGCATCTCATACCCAGATTGATACGGGAAACCCGTAAGCATTGCCATCGTCAAACGCGAGCAAAGCCCAGTAATCGCGAATTAGAACTACTAATGGGTTTGCATGGTGGTATTTTTTATATTGCGATGCGTCGCTGGGTCTATGGTCAGGCAATTTATGACGTGACTAGTCCGCAAGCTGAGCTCGCAATCATTACCGACCGAGTCGTGTCGTATCTTCTTTCAGCTGAAACCTTGTTTAAACCGGAATGAGCGCAACCATGTCAACTTTAAGCCTGAACCACTTCTCTATTCGCAGCGTCGAGCTCCAACAGACTGCTGCCTTTTACACGAAAGTATTGGGGCTGACAGAGGGCCCCAGACCGAACTTCCCGTTTCCCGGCCTATGGTTGTATAACGGTGATCATGGTAGCTATGCAAACGCTGTTTTGCACATCATCGGTATCGACAAAAATGACCCCGAAGGCTTGAAGAAATATTTAGGTGACCGTGATTTAACTAGCCTGCAGGGTACCGGTTGCGTAGACCATATTGCTTTTTTTGCGACGGATTTAAAGTCAAAGATCGAAACCCTGAAGCAACTTAAAGTGGAATATCGTGAGAGAACCGTGCCTAACTTGAATCTTCACCAGATATTTCTCGATGATCCAACGGGTGTCGTGATCGAGCTTAATTACCCTGCCGAAGAAAAATTAGCACTCGACGCTGAGGCTAACTAAGTAAATTCCAATGGCGAAGATTCTTGTTGTCGGTGGGTCACTAGGCGGACTGTTTGCTGCAAACATGTTGCATCGACAGGGCCACGACGTGACAGTCCTCGAGAAATCCATGAACCCCATGGACGGTCGTGGCGCTGGCATCGTGACTCATCCGTCACTTTTTGTTGCGCTGCGAGCTGCTGGTGTACAAGTTGACGAGACATTAGGCGTCCCAGTCACTAAACGCGTCGTTCTGGGCTTAAGCGGTGCCGTGATCAGCGAGATCGAGCACCCGCAAATCCTGACATCCTGGAGCCGCTTGTATCAACTGTTAAAGAACTGTCTCCCCAATCATCTGTACCTACAAGGCAAGGTCGTCAGGGGTGTAACGCAAGATAACGATCATGCCCATGTGTTCTGCGAGGACGGGAGCCAATATTCAGCTGAGTTGCTACTTGCGTCTGACGGTCTCCGGTCGGCAGTTCGAAATGCGTTCCTGCCAGCCGTTCAACCTGAATATGCCGGCTACGTTGCCTGGCGTGGCGTCTGTCACGAAGCTGCCTTGTCATCCCATACACTTGAGACCTTGTTCAACCACTTTGGCTTTTGCTTACCCGACGGTGAGCAAATGCTGGGTTACCCGGTAGCTGGGCCAAACCATGACACACGGGTGGGTAAACGTTGGTACAACTTTGTCTGGTATCGCCCAGTGTCAAACACTGCGCTAATCGATTACCTGACAGATGAAGCAGGTGTGTACTACCCTCAAGGTATCCCGCCCACAAAAATCAAGACGGCTTTTATTGACTTGATGCGCGCAGCTTCAAAGCAAGTGCTAGCCCCGCAATATTCAGAGATTATTGAACAGACTGAGCACCCTTTTGTTCAGGCAATTTACGATGTCAACTCGCCTGATATTGCTTTTGGGCGAGTCGCGCTGATGGGCGACGCAGGCTTTGTGGCCAGACCACATGTTGGGATGGGGGTAACGAAAGCCGGTGATGATGCGATGAGTATAGTCGGGCACATTCAGCGCATTGGCGCTAACCCCGACGCCTTGCTTGCTTACAGAGCCGAAAGATTATCCAAAGGCCAGGAGATCGTTTCTCGAGCACAATATTTAGGTCGTTATATGCAGTCTCAAGTTACAAAAAGTAAAGATAACAGCGACGCACTAACTCGAAACGCAGATACTGTTATGAAGGAAACCGCAATTGATTTGAATAACTTAGCTATTACACCCTGACTTCATTTGCACTGTAAAAAAGGAAGAGACAATCATGAAAACATTTGCAACAAATAAGACCAGAAGACAACTCATCATCGGTGGTGCCGCAGCACTCAGCACCCCATTCGGAATAAATATTGCACGGGCTCAATCCGATACCATCAAGATCGGATTCCCCACCCCCTTGACTGGGGCATTCTCCGCCGAAGCACAAGATCAGGTCAAAGCTGCGGAATTAGCTATCAAACAATTTAATGAAGCAGGCGGTTTTAACGGACGTCGTGCAGAATTATTGGTTCGAGACGATAAATTGAACCCCGGTGAAGCTGCAACACGTACCCTTGAGTTAATCGAAAAAGACAAAGTCAACTTTATCGTTGGTTCTCTCTCGGCGGCGACTCAGCTCTCAATCAATGCGGTTTGCAAAGAACGCAAAGTCCTGTTCAACTCGATCAGCCAGTCTGATGCGATTAACGAGGCGAAAGACTGGAGCCTCTACACCTTTCACGAAGCTCTTAATCCAACGATGACAGCGGGTGCAGTCGCTCGTTACGCTATCCCTTTATTTGGTAAAAAAATCGCGTTTCTGACCGCCGACTATGCGTACGGGCACGAAATGGTGCGTGCCTTTGAGCGAGCAGGCAAAGACTTAGGTGCAACGACGGTCGCAGATATTCGCCATCCCCTTGGCGCCTCAGACTACTCAGCTTTCTTGCCACGCATCAAATCACTTAATCCAGATATTCTCGTCCTCGCTAACTTCGGTCGTGACCTCGCCAACTCTGCCATGCAATGTACCGACTTCGGTTTGAAATCAAGCATGAAAATTGTGGCACCTGTATTGCTTTACACCTCACGTGTGTCGGCGGGCCCAGAAGCATTTGAGGGAATTGCTGGCGGCACCTCTTACTATTGGGGTCTGGAAGATCGCATACCAAGCGCAAAAGTCTTTAACGACGCTTACCGCAAAGCATACAGCGGCGCAGTTCCATCAGATTACGGTGCACTTGGCTATGCCGGCGTAAAAAGTGTCCTGGCAGCCGTGCTTGCGGCGAAATCTGTCGATACTGACAAAGTCATCACTGCTATGCAAGCGCTCAAATACGATTGGTACAAAGGCCCTGAATCCTATCGCGCCTGCGATCACCAAGCTGAGCAGTCTGTCATCATCGTAGAGTCCAAGTCGAAAGATATGAAGGACAAAAATGACGTGTTCAAGATTATCTCTGTCGAAGAGTCAGCAGAGAAAAATATGCGCACCTGCTCTGAGCTCGGGTTCAAGTGATCACCACGAGTTAAGTGATGACCACCCCCCAGGATTCTGAACTTTTGGTGCGTTAATGGCTGGACTATCCTTTGATCTGGTAGCAATGCAACTCCTGACCGGGGTTGCATTGGGTAGCGTTTATGCCCTGCTTGCGCTGGGCCTCTGCCTGATTTTTGGCATGCTCAACGTGGTCAACTTTGCTCACGGTGCCTTTTTTATGGTGGGCGCTTTTATTGGCGTTTACTTTTTAGGCATGACAGGTAATTTCTGGCTGAGTCTCGTCCTAACTGCAGCTTTCACGGGCGCACTTGGTCTGTTGACCGAGCGGTTTCTGGTGCGACGTCTTTATGGACGAGGTATCGACTACCCATTGCTACTGACGTTTGGCTTGTCCTATGTCTTGATTGAATTGATAAGGATCTGCTTTGGTATCGAAGGCTTGCCTTCAGTAACTCCCCAGGGCTTAAAGGGATCAATCAACGTTGGGATAGGTTTTTTCCCAAGGTATCGGCTATTTTTGATCGCGGCAACAGCAGTCATTCTCTTCGGCATCTGGTTTTTAATTCAAAAAACCCGTTATGGCTTAATCATTAAAGCCGGCGCAGTTGATCAAGAGATCGTCAAAGTATTGGGAGTCGATATTTCAAAAGTCTGGCTCATGATTTTTGGCTTGGGGTGCGCGATTGCTGGGCTTTCGGGTGTTCTCGCGTCGCCCACCAGATCGGTAAACCCTGAAATGGGTATCCCGATTCTGGCCGAGTCCTTTGTTGTGACCGTTGTCGGCGGAATGGGATCGCCAGTTGGAGCTGTCGTAGCGGGGCTTCTCGTCGGCATTGTTTACAGCATGACCTCGCTTTTCTTTCCTGATTTAGCCGAATTATCAATTTTTATCTTAATGGCTCTCGTTCTACTGATTCGGCCACAAGGCCTGTTTGGTAGGGCTGAGCGTTCGACGTAGAGACCTATCAATTATGCAATCGTTTCTAACGTTGATCAGTCGTCACAGGGTTCTAGCCTGCAGTCTCTTTTTGTGCGTGTTTCCATTTCTCATGCCTTATGAGACCTTAGCGATCAATATACTTATTTTTGGTCTGTTTGCGATGGGCTTTAACTTGTTATTTGGTTACACGGGCCTACTCTCTTTTGGTCACGCCTCTTTTCTCGGTATTGGGTCCTACCTAACTGGCATCAGTATTGTCAGTTTTGCACTCCCTTGGGCAACAGCCATGCTGATTGGGGTGACTGGTGCAGCGCTGGGCGGTCTGATCATGGGCTTTCTGGCGATTCGTACACGCGGGATTTATTTCTCGATGGTGACTCTCGCGCTTGGTCAGATCATTTATTACATCTTTTACAAGGCTGAACGCTTCACCGGAGGGGAGAACGGTCTTAGAGGGGTCAAAGTCGAGTCGTTCAGAATTTTGGGATTCGCCATTGATTTCCTTAACCCCTTGATTAAATACTATGTGATTCTGACCTTTGTCGTCAGTGCAATCTGGCTGATTTCGAGAATTCTCAATTCTCCCCTCGGCGCAGTCATGCGCGCCATCAGAGAAAACGAAAAACGCGCTCGTGCCTGTGGATTCGATGTAGACCGAACCAAACTTCTGGTTTTTGTGCTGTCTGCAGCAATTTGCGGCCTGGCGGGTTCATTGCGAGCGTTGCACCTGTCGATCGTGCCAATCGACTCCCTGCACTACTTACAATCTGGTCAAGCCGTCATGATGAGTATTCTGGGCGGAATGGGCACCTTCTTCGGGCCATTTGTCGGAGCGATTGCCATGTTCTACCTAGAGGATGTCGTGACTACCTTCACGAAACACTGGATGGCAGTCATCGGCGTTATTTTCATGTTCTTTGTCTTGTTCTTCCCCAAAGGAATTTGGGGAACCATTCTTAGCAAACTGCCGCTTGAACAGGAAAGGCAATGAACATGCCAAATCAATCCACTACTCCGATCCTTGAGGCCAAACATATCAGTAAAAGTTTTGGCCGTTTTAAAGCATTACAAGACGTGTCTGCACGCTTTATGCAAGGTACCTTGACAGCCATTATTGGACCCAACGGTGCAGGTAAAAGTACGTTTTTTAATGTTTTGAGTGGCGCCTTTGCCCCTACTGGAGGACAAGTACTTTTTAACGGTCAGGATATTACTGGCTTGCCTCAGCATGAGTTTGCTCGTCTCGGAATATCAAAAAGTTTTCAAATCACCAATATCTTCAAACAGCTCTCGGTTCATGAAAATGTTCGTGTTGCAGCACAAATGCAAACAACTCGTTACAACTTTCTGCGGTCAGCTAAGACTTACGTCAAGCCAATGGATATTGCAGATCAGGTGCTGCAACGAGTCAACCTCTCGTATCTCAGTCACAAGACAAGTGGCGATCTGGCGCATGGTCAGCAGCGCGCGCTAGAGCTCGCTATGGCGCTAGCCTGTAACCCTCAGCTACTTTTACTGGACGAGCCCACAGCAGGCATGTCGCCAGAAGAAACGCTAGTCATGATGGATCTGATTCGTGATTTAGCAAACGAGCGTACAGTCATTCTGGTCGAGCACAAGATGAAATTGATTATGGGTTTATGCAATCGGATTATCGTCCTGCATCACGGTGAGTTTTTAGCAGAAGGTAGTCCTGAAGAGATCCAAAGCAATACTGAAGTCAGACGTGTCTATCTGGGTGATAACTGATCATGTTAAGTGTTAAAGATTTGAACGCTTGGTATGACCGCAGCCATATCCTGCAGGGTATTTCGCTTGAGGTAAAGTCTGGCGAAATCGTTACTCTGATGGGGCGTAACGGTGCCGGCAAAACAACAACCCTGCGTACGCTCATGGGCCTTGTCACCAAAAAACAAGGTGAGGCGTCGATTGATGCCACGCCTTTTCTGAACTTGGCTGCGCATGAAAGATATCACTTGGGCTTGGCTTATGTGCCCGAAGACAGACGTATCGTTGCTGGATTAACTGTCAAAGAAAATCTGCAGCTGGGTATCATTGCCAAGAAAAATGCTGGCGATATGAACGCACTAGTTGATGAAATTGCCGAGATTTTCCCTCGTCTGAAAGAACGTTTACACCAAGATGCAACATCAATGTCTGGTGGCGAACAGCAAATGCTGGCTATCGCAAGGGCGATGATTGGAAAGCCGAAAGTGATCCTGCTAGATGAACCATCAGAGGGCATCATGCCCGTATTGGTTGATGAGATGTTCAGATTGTTTGCGGATCTCAAACAGAAAGGTTTGACGATTCTGTTGGTAGAGCAAAGTGTCAAACATGCCTTGAGCATCTCTGATCGCGCCTATATTCTTGATCAGGGCGAGATTGTGTTTCACGACACGGCCAGCAATTTGCTAGCGAACGACGAGATTCAGCAAAAGTATTGTGCCGTCTGATGCGTATCGCTGGCCTTCACACCGCTCATAGCAACACAGCTATTTTTGATGCCGCATTGAAACTCAAAGCCCTTTACTTTTCAACATACGATCAAGGCGCGGAAAAACCCTTCGCGCATTACCTTCGTATATCTGATACTTGTCTTGTGCAGATAGGAGGTCTGAATTTTCGATATAGCGCTTCGTATCATCAAAATAGAAACCCGTCTCCGGATCTATGCCCTTCACAGCCCCAATCATCTCAGAAGCAAACAAAATATTGTCAACAGGGATCACTTTAGTTAGCAAGTCGATGCCTGGCTGGTGGTATACGCAGGTATCAAAATAAATGTTGTTCAATAAGTGTTCACTTAACAAAGGTTTCTGCAACTCTTGGGCTAAGCCACGAAAGCGACCCCAGTGATAAGGCACAGCCCCACCACCGTGGGGGATAAGAAACTTAAGCGTTGGGAAGTCTTTAAAAAGATCTGACGTCAAGCACTGCATAAATGCTGTTGTATCCGCATTCAAATAATGCGCCCCAGTCGTATGGAAACACTCGTTGCAACTCGTACTCACGTGAATCATGGCGGGGATCTCGAGTTCAACCATCTTCTCGTAAAGAGGATACCAATGCTTATCCGATAGTGGTGGTTCGCGCCAGTGCCCGCCTGAGGGGTCCGGATTTAAGTTGATACCAACGAAGCCAAAGTCCTTGATGCACTTTTCTAGCTCAGGGATAGTGGTTGTTAGCGCAACGCCTGGCGACTGAGGCAGCATTGCAGCACCAACAAAGTGATCTGGAAACAACAGAGAAACGCGATAACAGAGCTCATTACAGATCGACGCCCAAGTAGCGGAGGTATTGAAACTACCAATGTGGTGAGCCATAAAACTGGCACGAGGTGAAAAAATAGTGAGGTCGCTGCCGCGCTTTTTCATCAAGGCCAATTGATTATTCTCAATCGATTCGCGTAATTCGTCATCGCTGATCTTCAGGTCCGATACCTTGGGACCAAGTTCAGGGGTCAATAAATTGGCAACTTGTTTGTTGCGCCATTCATCCAACGCCCGAGGCGCAGTTGTGTAATGCCCGTGACAATCGATAATCATTTCAAAAGTATCCAGAATTTATCTTCTCAGACTATATCCCGCGCTCGCTTTTCCAGAAATTAAAAGATGGCAAGAGAAGTAATACCAAATATAGGACGATAATTGTGCATAATTGGTTGTCTGACAAGTTTGGTAATTAAATCTGCTGTAGAAGCTTCCGAGACATTATCGATCAATATTGTTCTGCAAATACCAAAAACTTTCAGCAAAAACTTATGACCCCTGACCATCGAATTTACAAAGTACCAATGCTATTGTTGCTCAGCCTGACTGGAATCAACGTCGGGATCATGGCATGGTTAAAAGTCTTGACCGATAGTTTTTGGGGCTGGCGCGTTGCAGACCTCGATAAAACCCCAGCCCATTTTCTGATTGACGGCATCGCAGTCCTGAACTGGTTTCATAGCCGCAAGCATGCAAAGGTTTTAATCGAGCAGTGGCGGGAACATTACAATACGATCAGACCGCATTCAAGTTTGGATTATCAAACGCCACTTGAGTACGTATCTGGATGGAAAAGCAGTTCAACAACCGGAGCCTTCGTTTCTAAATGAAAATGGCCCGATAAAACCAGGGCAGGTCATCTAGCTGAAAGCAGTCCTTGAGTACTTATAGTCCACTGGCAACAAGTAGATGATTGCTCCAAGCTAGAACCATATATCCATTGGGGTATAGCGGTGATATTTACTACACACCGACTACACAGAAAGAAAAACGACTTAGAGATTTCTCCCTAAGTCGTTGATTTCATTGGTGGGCCCACCAGGACTTGAACCTGGGACCAAAGGATTATGAGTCCTCTGCTCTAACCAACTGAGCTATAGGCCCGTTAATCTTTACATGCAGTTCTGTACTGCTTAACTACTTCAAAACTACACTAAAACTGCATTTACTACACACCATGAAAAATGCCCTGGTGTGTAGTCGGTGTGTAGTGAATTTATACCGCCTAATTCACCACTAACCTCTTGAATCTACAGAGGTCTTTGTGACAAGACCCCTAGGGCTTCTTTCTTATGAGTCCGCTGCTCTAACCAAGCATGAGCTAGAGGGGCAATCGATGGACTTCAGTAATAACTATTACTGTTGCCCTTCGAGAAAACTCTTTAGTTTATCAGCCCTGCTTGGATGGCGCAGTTTACGCAAGGCTTTAGCTTCTATTTGACGTATGCGCTCACGCGTAACGTCAAACTGTTTGCCAACCTCTTCGAGTGTTTGATCAGTGTTCATCTCAATACCGAAACGCATACGCAGTACCTTTGCTTCGCGAGGGGTTAGAGAGTCAAGCACTTCACGAACAACATTGTGCATCGAGCTGTGCAAGGCCGCCTCGGCCGGGGCAAGCGTCACGTTATCTTCGATAAAGTCGCCGAGATGTGAATCATCGTCATCCCCAATCGGTGTCTCCATAGAGATAGGTTCTTTAGCGATTTTAAGAATCTTGCGAATCTTGTCCTCAGGCATGTCCATTTTTGCAGCCAAAGTCGCTGGATCAGGCTCGGCACCTGTTTCTTGCAAAATCTGACGGCTGATGCGGTTCATCTTGTTGATCGTCTCGATCATATGAACCGGGATACGGATAGTACGAGCCTGGTCGGCAATAGAGCGAGTGATCGCCTGGCGAATCCACCAAGTGGCATAAGTCGAGAACTTGTAGCCACGACGGTATTCAAACTTGTCCACGGCTTTCATCAAGCCGATATTGCCTTCCTGAATCAGATCCAGGAACTGCAAACCACGGTTGGTATATTTTTTAGCAATCGAAATAACCAGACGCAAGTTCGCCTCGGTCATTTCACGCTTAGCTTTACGTGCTTTTGCTTCGCCCGTCGCCATGCGCTTGTTAACTTCTTTGAGATCCTTCAACGGCAATACAACACGCGACTGCAAATCGATCAGTTTCTGTTGCAGCTCTTGTACAGCTGGGATGTGGCGACGCAAGGTATGTGAGTAGTCGTGATTACCGTTGACTTCTTCAATTACCCATTCGAGATTGGTTTCATTGCCTGGGAACACTTTAATAAAGTGACTACGTGGCATACCTGCGCGATCAACACACGTATGCAACACAGCACGTTCAAGCTGCCGAATTTCTTCAACTTGCGCACGCAACGTGTCAGCCAAACGTTCAACCATCTTAGCGGTGAAACGGATGCCCATTAACTCGTTCTGGATAAGCTCTTGCGCTTTCATGTAAGGAGCAGAGCGATAACCATCGGTCTCGTAGGCACTGCGCATTGCCGCAAACTGTGTCGCAACAATATCGAATTTAGCCAGACCTTTGACGCGCAGGTCTTCGAGCTGCTTGCTGCTCATTCCGCCAGCTGGACCATCTTCTTCAGTATCATCGGCCACACCAGCGCCGGCGTACTCTTCGCCATCATCGGGGTCGACTAGTCCGTCAACCACTTCATCGATTTGGGCTTGTCCATCGCGCACACGTTGCACGTGATTGAGAATTTCGTTCACAGTAGTTGGGCAGGCCGAGATAGCCATGACCATGTGCTTTAAGCCATCCTCAATCCGTTTAGCGATTTCAATCTCGCCTTCACGGGTCAATAGTTCTACCGTACCCATTTCGCGCATGTACATACGAACTGGGTCAGTCGTCCGACCGAAATCTGAGTCAACGGTCGTCAAGGCGGCTTCGGCCTCGTCCTCAACGTCATCGTCGCTCGTCGGCATTGGTGCGTTTTCGCCGATCAGCAATGTCTCAGCATCAGGCGCCTGGTCGTAGACCGCTATGCCCATATCGCTAAACGTACTGATAATCCCGTCGATTGCCTCAGCATCTACCAAGTCATCTGGCAAATGGTCGTTGATCTCACCGTATGTCAAATAGCCGCGATCCTTACCAAGCTTGATCAACAGCTTCAAGCGATTGCGGCGAGCTTCATATTCTTCAGGTGACACAGGGCCACGAGCCAGCAATTCTTTGCCCTCACCTTTACCGCGCTTGCCGCGCTTGACTGGCTTTAAATCAGGTAACGCCTCGACCTCGCCATCACCACCATTCGGATCCCCAAACTCGCTATCTGCATTGTTATTCGGGTTCTTTGAAGGACGACCAGGACGACGGCCGGTACCACCAGGCGGACGTGAAGACTTCGCCTTCTTGACTGGCGCTTCGTCAAAGTCATCATCTGAGGCAACCACTTTGGCTTTCATCTCAATGGCGGCTTTAACGGCGGCTGGCTTTTTGGCTATTTTTTCAGCAGGCTTCGCGCTTTCAGCAGACTTCGCACTTGCTTTAACAGATGGTTTTGGTGCAGATTTACCTTTTACTGAGGGTGCTACGGGTGGTGCAGTTACTTTTGATGCCGACTTCATTGAATCCTTAACTGATTTTGTTGCTTGCTTCTTCGCAGCTGATGGGCTGGACTTTGCTGCAGGTTTTGTGGCTGGCTTAGCTACTGCTTTGACTGGCTTCAGGTTCGCTGTTTTTGCAGCGACTGGCTTTGCACCGGTTGTTTTCGCACCGGTTGTTTTCGCACCGGTTGTTTTCGCACCGGTTGTTTTCGCACCGGTTGTTTTCGCACCGGTTGTTTTCGCACCGGTTGTTTTCGCACCGGTTGCTTTCCCAGCAGCAGTTTTCACTGTGGCTGGTTTTGCCGTCGTTGACTTAGCTATTGGTTTAGCCACTGGCTTTTTTTCGACTGTTGTTTTGCTAGTCACTGCTTTCTTGACAATCACGGGCTTTTTATCGACCTTGACAACTTTCTTAGGTTGAACTTTGGCCGCAACAGTCTTGGACTTTGCGGCTGCGCTACTACGCGTGCTGTTTTTAACGGCAACAGCTTTTTTACCAGAAGCTTTTGTCATAATCGCTCTTTATGGGAAGAATGCGTGAAATGAACTAGCAGAAACTAAAACGGAACGGCCGAGATAATATTGATAAAGGCCATGAAACCATGAATTTTAACTGAATTACTTGGCTTTGCTAGCGTTACTAACGCTAATTAGACGGGTGATCCTTCGAGAAAGTTCCTGATATTTTTGCGAAAGTTCTAAATTATTTTCACCTGACGCTATCAGTTCGCTTTGTTCTCGCTTTAAGTTCTCGATCTCGATCCGTCGCAAAGCATCCTCCCATTCAGACTGGGGATGAGGCAACTCTTCTTGTGCCATAACATCAGCACTGACCGAAATCAGCAAGGCTTCAAGATCCGAACCCGGTTCTGCACCTTGAATAAGCGCACCAACGTGCTTGGCATGAGTTTTCTGGATCAAAATAATCAAGTCAAGAACCATATCCAGACTTTCGCCCTGCTCCAGCACATCAAGTTGCTGATCGCCCATTTCTTCAGCCAATGAGGGATGTGCGAGGAGCAGACCAAGCAGTCTGAGTGCCAAAGGGGTAACAGAGCGCCTGCTTGTTCGCGCAAATGTCTGTGTCTGAGAAGTGGTTCTACTCGTTCGCTTGGGAGGATTGGGGGGCTGGACTGAATCGTCACGACTGACTGGAGCCATTGCAACGAACTGCGCTGCCTGCTCATCAACTGCGGGGGCACTAACCAGCAGACTAGTCAGCTCTTCTGGTGTCAATTGCACCATCTTTGCCAACTCATTTTGAAGCTGCACTTTAAGTGCAGATTGAGGGATCTGTGTCAGTAATGGTTTAGCTTCAAATACCAATCGTGAGCGTCCCTCAACCTCTTTCAGGGAATAACGCTCGGCTAGCTCATTCAAGAAAAAAGTCGATAATGCATCGGACTCTGCCAGACAAGCCCGAAACGCCTCGGCCCCAAACTCTCTGATGTAACTATCCGGATCGTGCTCTTCAGGCAGGAACAAGAATCGAATCGATATGTCGTCACGCAGAAGAGGCAGACATGTCTGCAGGGCTCTCCATGCGGCCCTGCGGCCAGCCTTATCGCCATCAAAGCTAAATATGATTCGGTCACTCGAGCGCAAAAGCTTTTGAACATGTATTGGCGTCGTTGCGGTACCCAGCGTTGCCACGGCATTACCGACCCCTAACTGAGCCAAGCCGACGACATCCATGTAGCCCTCGACCACAATCACGCAACCTTCTTTCCGGATGGCGGCCTTGGCTTCAAAAAGGCCATACAGCTCCTGGCCTTTTGAAAACACCGGCGTTTCTGGTGAGTTCAAATATTTAGGTTCGCCCTTGCCTATGATGCGACCACCAAAGCCTATCAATTCACCTTTAGCATTGCGAATGGGGAACATGACTCGTTCACGAAACCGATCGTAGCGCCGGCCATCGTCAGATTGAATGACAAGACCGGACTCAACCAGTATGGGATCAGAGTACGGTGAAAACACCGTCGCTAATGCTTGTCGGTCACTACTGGCCCAGCCAAGCCCAAACTGTTTAGCAATTTCACCCGTTAGTCCCCGTTTTTTTAAATAGGCAATTGCCTCCGGACTGCTACGTAACTGTTTCTGATACAAATCCTGAGCGCGCTGAAGTGCCTGAGTGTGCTGTGAGATTTCTTCACGGCGTTGTGCACGCTCTGCATCATGCTTGGAGGATCGCTGCTCTTGAGGCACAACCATACCCGCGCTTGATGCCAGCGCATTAACCGCTTCAGGGAAGCTATAACCGGAATGTTCGATTAAAAATGTGATGGCGCTACCGTGGGCACCACAACCGAAGCAGTGATAAAACTGTTTGGCGGGACTGACGGTAAAGGAGGGAGACTTTTCGTTGTGAAAAGGGCATAAACCCATCAGGTTTATGCCGCCTTTTTTTAACTGCACATACCGACCGACAACATCCGCGATATCTACGCGGGCAAGAAGATCCTGGATAAATGAATCTGGGATCACCGATCAGACCATCTGAGAAATGCGCAAGCGCGTTGCACGCCAGCGCAACAGATTAATAGAGTCTTGGTGGCAGTTGTTGGCTACGGATACGCTTGTAGTGACGCTTGACTGCAGCAGCACCTTTACGTTTGCGCTCGGCAGTTGGTTTTTCATAGAACTCACGTGCACGCAACTCGGTCAGCAGACCGGTTTTTTCAATTGTGCGCTTGAAGCGACGCAAAGCGGCTTCAAATGGCTCATTTTCTTTCAGACGTACGATAGGCATAGGGACGCTGGTCTTTTATAAAGTAAACATATTTAGGGATATTTCAAAAACTGGATTCAAAACATTGTCAGCGTTGGATGACAATCACTTCAATGCAGTTAGCCTTCCATAATAGCATAACTACGCTATTTTGTTAGCTTTTTTGCTTCTCCAAGCGCAAATCTTCCAGCCCAATGTTGTCATAGCGCTCAAATGGCTGATGAATCCATGGGCTACCAGCTAAATCAGCCACAATGAAATCCGGCCTAATCAAAGAGTGCTTCTTACACCAAAGACAGGCCGACCGAAGTTCGGTCACCCCGGTGTAGCGCTGTTTTAAGGCCTCTACTAACGCCACGAAGGTATGCCCTGTGTCGGCGAGATCATCTACCAAAAGAACGCGGCCTGCCAAATCACCTTGTGTACTGGCCAATGAAGATGACAGCACAAGCTCTTCCTGCACAGTGCCTGCATTTCCCCTGTAACTACTTGCGGAAATGATGTCCAGGGGTAGCTGAAATAGCCGGGATAAGATATCACCTACCCTTAAACCACCGCGGGCTACAGCGACAATTCGGTCAAACTCCCAGCCCGAGGCATCAATCTGAAGCGCGAGTTTCTCGATTAGTAGATGGTATTCATCCCAATCGACCCAAAGATCAGTTTGTACAGACACGACTGAACAATCAAACCTTGAAAGGATGCCGAAGCAAGATAGTCTCGTTGCGATCCGGACCGGTCGACACCATATCAATCGCGACTTCACAGACCTCTGACATGCGTTGCAAATAACGCTGTGCATTGATTGGAAGCTGATCGAACTGCGTCACACCAACAGTGGATTCAGTCCAACCAGGCATTTCTTCCAGCACTGGCTCAGCTCGGGCAACTGCCGCCGCACCAGAGGGCAAGACATCAACGAACTGTCCGTCAAGCTTATAACCCACGCCAATTTGTATGGATTCAATGCCGTCCAGCACATCAAGCTTTGTAATACACAAGCCTGAAATTCCATTGAGTCGCACCGAGCGCTTGAGTGCTGCACCGTCAAACCAGCCACATCTTCTTGGACGCCCAGTAACCGATCCAAATTCTTTACCAACCGTTGCTAAATGGCTACCTACCTCGTCATCAAGCTCGGTCGGGAAAGGGCCTGATCCCACGCGTGTTGCATAGGCTTTAGTGATGCCTAGGACATAGCTCAAACTTTGTGGCCCAACACCTGCGCCTGCGGAAGCCGCACCGGCTAGACAGTTGCTGCTGGTAACAAAGGGGTAAGTGCCGTGATCAACATCGAGCAGCGCGCCTTGTGCGCCTTCAAACAAGAGATTATGGCCAGCTTGCTGAGCTGCAAACAGGTTAGAGCTTACGTCTTTAACCATCGGTGCGATCGCAGGAGCAAGAGCCATTGCCTGATCGAAAACTTCCTGGCTAGACACGGCAGCTGCGCCAAGGTACTTGGTCAGTACAAAATTATGAAGATCGAGAACTTCATCGACTTTATTGCGGAAGGCGACGGGATCAAACAAATCCTGAACACGCAGCGCTCGCCGAGCGATTTTGTCTTCATAAGCGGGGCCGATGCCTCGGCCCGTTGTCCCTATCTTTGCGTCGCCTCTGCGGGCTTCTCGGGCTTGATCCAGAGCAACGTGATACGGCAAAATCAAAGGGCAAATTTCGGATATTTGCAGACGATCACGGACATTGAGCCCCGAAGCTTCGAGCTCGGTAATCTCTTTGAGCAGAGCCTCTGGTGAGAGCACAACGCCATTACCGATGTAACAGATGAGGTCACTGTGCATAATCCCCGAGGGGATTAATCGCAAGATTGTTTTTTTACCATTGATCCAGAGGGTATGCCCCGCATTATGTCCACCTTGAAAGCGGACAACACCTTGCGCTGACTCGGCGAGCCAATCGACAATTTTCCCTTTGCCTTCATCGCCCCACTGGGTGCCAATGACAACTACGTTCTTGCTCATACCTTCTCCACAACCCACTGGCCGTTTCTGTTTAATAGTTCGCGATCAAACACAAATTCGTCATGATCAGCACGTTCGTCAGCAAACACTTGCACGACAATCTCACCCGAGTGCCGCAAGCTTTGCATCGCCTCGAGTAGGGAGACGCTAGATCCCGCAGGCGCTCGAATCGCCTTAGTTGCTTTGGCTGGTTCCAGCCCACCCGCCAGTTTACGCAAATCCAAACTAAAGCCGGTCGCAGGTCTCGCGCGACCAAAGGCCAGACTGACGCCGTCGTAGCGTCCGCCGCGCGCTAGTGCATCGTGCCACCCGGGGGCATAAGCCGAAAAAATGACACCAGAGTGATATCCATAAGCGCCAACATCAGACAGGTCAAGGCCGACGGATATGTCGTCTAGTTGCATGAGCAAGGACTCTAGCGTGTCAAGTGCCTCAGTCACGCCGGACAAGGCCGGCAGCACACGCCGGGCTTTCGCTATTTGATCAATGCCGCCATACAACATCGGCAGCTGCTCAAGCGCTTGCACCGTCGTAAGACCTACTGCGTCGACACCTGTTGACAATGCTCGTATCCCCGGCAAATCCTTGTCTTTTAGCAGTGTGCTGATCTCGTCGGCGCGTTGCTGAGCGTTTGCGTCAGTCTCGATAATTGTTCTGACCAAACCAGCATGACAGAGATCCAGTCTCAAATTTTTAATCCCGGCCAGCCGAATACTTTCGAGCGCTAGTCTTGCAATCTCTACATCAGCCTCAAGTCCGGCATACCCAAAAATTTCTGCACCAATTTGCAAGAGCTCGCGGCTAGCCAACAGGCCAGCTGGCTTAGCGTGCAGCACGGGGCCACAATAGCAAAGCCTTGTCACGCCGTCTCTATTCAAAAGATGGGCATCTATTCTGCTGACTTGTGGTGTCATGTCCGCACGCACCCCTAGCGTGCGTCCAGATAATTGATCAACGAGTTTACTGGTCCGCAAGTTGAGATCATTGTCAGACCCAGACAGCAACGAATCGATGTACTCCACCAATGGTGGTGCCACCATTTCGAAGCCATAGGTCCGGAACAGATCGAGCAAGGCTCGCCGCAATTCCTCAATACGGCGAGCTTCGGCGGGCAGCACATCCGCCAGGCTCTCAGGTAATAACCAATGACCTTTCATACTTAATATCTATTTAGCGGCAGGGTTTTTAAGAAACTTGAAAAACTCGGAACTAGGATCAATCACCATCAGATCCGACGATTTACCGAAGGCCGCTTTGTACGCCTCAAGGCTCTTGTAGAAACTATAGAAGCCAAGATCTTTGCCATAAGACTGTGCATACATGGCAGCAGCAGAGGCATCGCCCTGCCCCATGGTTGCTTGTGCACGACCATACGCTTCAGCGACAATCTGCTCTCGCTGCCGATCCGCTTCAGCCCGGATTTTCTCGCTTTCTGCAGCGCCAATAGACCGAAGCTCGTTGGCTACCCGTAGCCGTTCGGATTCCATTCGCCGATATACCGATTCAGAAATCTCTGGTGCGAATTCGATCCGTTTCAGTCTGACATCAACGATACGAACACCTAAGGACTCTGCGCGCTTCGCTACGTTAGTTAAAACCTCAGACATAATGACATCGCGCTCGAGTGAGACAACATCTTTAACCGTGCGAATGTTTACAGATGCGTTCAAGGCGTCACGAATCTGAGCCTGAAGGCGTTCACGTGCCGCTCTCTCATTGCCACCGAACGTAATGTAGTACAGACGTGGATCAACAATCCGCCATTTCACAAAAGAATCTATCAAGAGATTTTTCTTCTCCGAGGTCTGGATTCTCTCGGCATCTTGTGCATCGATTGACAACAGGCGTTTATCTAGCGTCACCACGTTTTGAAAGGGAGGTGGTAATTTGAAGTATAAGCCTGGCTTATCTACGACTTTTTTAATCTCACCTAATGCGAACACAATACCGTAGTCGCGCTCGCGAACGATAAACACAGTACTAGACAGCACTGCTAAAAGCACACCAACTAAAATAATGAGAGGCAAAATGCGTTTCATGTTTTAGCCCCTATCTGTCAGCGCGATCGCGCGAAATATTGTTGGTCATACCCGACGACTTTGAAGTTGGTTTATTTGCAAGCGGAGCAAGTTGCATAGCACTATTAGCACTAGACCCAGAGCCTGTCATGGACGAGCCAGTGCCGTCTCGTGCGACCTGCTGAGTCAGCTTGTCGAGCGGCAGATAGATCACCTGATTACCGACAACGTCGACCAATACCTTGTTAGCATTGACGTAAAGCTGTTGCATAGTCTCAAGATACAGACGCTGACGTAAAACTTGGGGTGCCTTGGCGTATTCAGTCAGCACACTATTAAAACGGGCTGTGTCGCCGGTCGCATCACCAATCACTTTGGCGCGGTAACCCTCCGCTTGCTCGAGCATCCGTGAAGCCTGCCCCCTCGCCATCGGAACCACCTGGTTAGCGTACGCCTGTCCTTCGTTAATCTGCCGCTCTCTATCCTGACCTGCTTTCACAGCATCATCAAACGCGGATTGAACTTGCTCGGGCGGTTGAACGTTTTGAATAGCAACACTACTGACCTGAATGCCGGTTTCATAGCGATCAAGAATCTGTTGCATCAGGTTTTGCACTTCGCCGGCTACGGCTGTTCTACCTTCGTACAAGACAAAGTCCATCTTGCGACCACCAACCACCTCACGCATCGCGGCCTGAGCGGCCTGTCGAGCCGATTCATCAGGATCCTTGCTTCTGAACAAATATTGAGGAGCACCATCAGCACGTAAGCGGTATTGGACGACAAACTGAACATCAACGATGTTTTCGTCATCGGTCAGCATCAAAGCTTCTGGCAACACGCGATTGCGAGTATTACCCCTAAAGCCGATTTCAAAGGTACGCAATTGAGAGATATTCACAATCTCGTGAGCTTGAAACGGATAGGGATAGCGCCATTGAAAGCCTGCAGGCACAGTCACGTTGTACTTGCCGAACTGGGTCACGACCGCAACTTGACCTTCCTGGACAATAAAAAACCCGCTGATCAACCAAAGCGCCACTGCTACCGCAAGAATGATCCCCAGACCAATCTTAGACTGCCGTGGCGTGGGGCCAATAGGGCCATTGTCCGAAGGGCCGTTAGGACGATTTCCGCCGGGACGTCGACCAAACAAGCGACTCAGTTTCTGATTGAAGTCTTGCCAAACCTGATCAAGATCGGGCGGACCGCCATCGGCGTTTGGACGCTTGGGCGGCTCAGAATTGCTATTTTTCGAGCCACGGCCCCAGCCGGGGTCGTTCAGATTAAAGATTCTGCTGAATAATCTCATGGTTTTCCGGAAGTAAAGCTGATTGCGAAATCGCCTGACGCAATCCATCAAGTCCAACGCGCTGTTGCGCGCTGACAAAAACACGGCAAATCGTACCATGCGCATCGGTCTCAACCCGCGGTTCAAGCCCGACCGCATCGATTTTGTTGTAGACCAAAATGCGCGGCAAGTCGCCCGCCCCGATATCAGTTAATACCTTATCCACTTCAAAAATCTGCTCATCTCGCTGGGGACTTGAAGCATCGACCACATGAAGTAGCAAGTCGGCGTGGATCGCCTCCTCTAATGTGGCACGAAAAGCAGCAATTAACGTGGGCGGCAGATCTCTGATGAAGCCCACCGTGTCCGACAAGGTGATTTGTCCTGCACCGTCGACCCAAACCCGGCGTGTGGTGGTGTCCAAGGTGGCAAAGAGCTGATCAGCTGCGTAAGCACCTGCGCGGGTAAGACTGTTAAATAGGGTCGATTTACCGGCGTTGGTGTAGCCAACCAGCGATACGGACATAGTGTTGCCTCGTGCGCGCGAGCGGCGTTGTGTCGACCGTTGACGCTGGACACGAGCAAGGCGTTCTCGCAATACTTTTACTTTGGCACCAATCATGCGCTTGTCCATCTCTAATTGAGATTCACCTGGACCTCGCATCCCTATGCCCCCGCGCTGTCGCTCAAGATGGCTCCACATTCTGGTGAGCCGAGTCGACAGATGCTGCAGCTGGGCTAGTTCTACCTGCAACTTGCCCTCGTGGCTTTGCGCTCTGAGCGCAAAAATGTCCAGGATGAGTGCCACCCGGTCAACTACACGCAAGTTTAATTGCCGCTCAAGGTTGCGCTGCTGAGCCGGAGACAAGTCCTGATCGAACAACACGACCTCAACAGCCAGTTCATCGCAAAGCAGGACAGCCTCTTGCACCTTACCTGTGCCAATGAAGTAGGCAGCATCAGGCCTCGATCGACGGACGGTTAAAACCGTTGCAATATCAGCGCCCGCGCCCTTCGCAAGCATCACGAACTCTTCCGCGTGCGCCTGATAATCAGGCACGCCCAGATCGACACTAATGATTAGCGCCCGCATCAAGTCAGGGACTAGTTAGATACTGGGGCGGGAATGTACACACCCCAAGATCAGTCAACACGACGTCTAAGCAAGCTGATTATTCTTCGTCAACAGAGGAAACGGCAGCACCTTCGGCAGGAAGCGTGACTGCTCTTGCTGGTACCACAGTGGAAATTGCGTGCTTGTAAACCATTTGGGTAACTGTGTTGCGCAGCAACACCACATATTGATCGAATGATTCGACCTGACCCTGAAGTTTGATTCCATTTACCAGATAAATAGACACTGGTATGTGCTCTTTACGCAAAGCGTTTAAAAAAGGATCTTGCAAAGTTTGCCCTTTGTTGCTCATTGGCAGGCTCCGTTTGTTGTTGTTAGTGGACTAGGTCATCTTGTGAACAACCACCACGATGTTACCACTCTACAGGGTTTTCCCCATAGCACCAACTTGTTTTACGCTTACTTACAACTTGGGTACTGGTGCCAGTCAGCAAACTACTTGGTCAGACAATCCGAGCCTTAAAAGCCTAGCTTAGTATTTCGGCCAGTGTGCGGAGTAGCAACTCAGTTTGATCGTTGGTACCAACGGTAATTCGCAGGTACTCGGCCAACCGGGGTTTATTGAAATGCCTCACGAGGATACTTTTTTGACGCAACGCAGCAGCCAATTCTGAGCCGCTTCGTTGATCATGTTTCGCAAAAACAAAATTTGCCGATGACGGCAGTACGGTAAAGCCCAGATCTTTCAAACCAAGAGACATCCTGTCCCTGGTCCTCATAACCGTTGCGCAGGATTGCCGCATATATTCTGTATCTTCGATCGCAGCCGTTGCGCCTGCAAGTGCTAACCGATCGAGGGGATACGAATTAAAACTATTTTTGACACGATCCAAACCTTCGATTAACTCGCAATTTCCCAAGGCGTAACCCACACGAAGACCGGCCAGCGAGCCCGATTTCGATAGCGTGTGCACTACTAATAAGTTTGGGTACTTATCGATCAGTGAGACGGCGCTCTCAGCACCGAAATCAACATAGGCTTCATCAATAATCACCACAATATCGGGGTGTGAAGCAACAATGCGCTCGATATCACCCAGCGCATGCGATCGACCTGTCGGAGCATTCGGATTAGGGAAAATAATCCCACCAATATCACCAGTCGCCGACGACAGGTAATCAGCGGTCCTCATACACAGATCATCATCGAGAGGTATTGTTCGAAACTGAATGTCGTACAAACCACAATAAACTGGATAAAAACTATAGGTGATGTCGGGAAACACCAACGGTGCGTCTTGCTTCAATAATGCCTGAAAAGCGTGCGCCAAGACCTCGTCGGACCCGTTACCAACAAACACCTGATTAGCTGAAAGTGCGAAGCGCTTGGCAATTGCATCACGTAATACTGTCGCATTCGGATCAGGATATAAGCGCAGGCTGTCGTTGGTCGCTGACTTAATCGCATCGATCACTTTAGGCGAAGGGCCATACGGATGCTCGTTCGTATTGAGCTTGATTAAGTTCTCAATGCGAGGCTGCTCCCCGGGGATATAGGGATCAAGCTTGGCTACCACACTACTCCAAAAGCGGCTCATGGCTAATCGTCAACGTAAGGATTGTGGGATGATTTAAACTCAATTCGTAGCGGCGTACCAGCGAGTTCAAAGGCGTCTCTGAAGCGGCCTTCGAGGTAGCGACGATATGAATCAGGGATAGAATCCAAGGCACTACCGTGAATAATAATCAATGGTGGATTCTGTCCGCCTTGATGTGCGTAGCGCATCTTGGGACGGAAGATCCCTTTGCGAGGTGGCTGCTGCTGCTCAACGGCAGCCTGGAGCTCCCGAGTCAACTTGGGAGTGGATAGTTTGGCGAAAGCTGCCGCATGAGCTGAATTCACCGATCGCAGCACTGCATTAACCCCCTGGCCACGCATCGCCGAAATAGTGTGAACACGGGCGAATGATAGAAACCGAAGCTTGCGATCAAAATCGCGCTGCACCTGCTCGCGCTGATCACTATCCAAGCCATCCCACTTATTAATTGCAACGACCAGAGCGCGGCCAGTTTCGAGGATAAACCCGGCAATATGGGCGTCTTGCTCTGATACTTCTTGTTGGGCGTCAATCATCAGCAGAACAACATTGCTCGCCTCAATAGCCTGCAACGTTTTAATCACTGAAAACTTTTCAATCGCCTCGAATACTTTGCCACGCTTGCGTAGTCCCGCAGTATCAATAATTGTGTATTTTTTTCCGCCGCGATCAAACTCGATTTCAATTGCATCACGAGTTGTGCCGGGCATATCAAAAGCGATAACACGCTCCTCACCAAGCAATGTGTTGATCAAGGTTGATTTACCAACGTTGGGTCGACCCACAATGGCGAGTTTAATTCTGTGCTCGATGGGCGCTTCAACAACCGCCTGATCATCAGTTGAGTCAAGCTCTGACGGCTCAACATCATCGACCTGAAACTCTGGTTCATCGTCAATCACGACATCGCCTAAGCCCTCGAGCGCGATATCGACCAGATCTGCGACACCATCTCCATGAGCCGCCGAAATAGCGTACGGTTGGCCCAGGCCCAGTTCGTGAAACTCAGCAACCGCGCTGGTGTGGCGCATGCCTTCGGCTTTATTGACACACAGGTAGCAACGTTGGCCAGTTTTTCTCAGTAGCCGAGCGATATCGTGGTCGTGAGCGCTTATACCAAGCCGAGCATCAACCATGAATATAACGACATCAGCTTCTGCAATTGCTTGCTTAGTCTGCCTGGCCATTTCGTGCAAGATACCGGTCTTGGCAACTGGTTCGAACCCACCAGTATCAACGACGATAAACGGTTTCTCCCCGACACGGCCCTCGCCGTAATGTCGATCGCGCGTTAAACCAGAGTAGTCAGCGACAAGCGCAGAGCGCGACCGAGTCATCCGGTTAAACAGAGTAGATTTACCAACGTTTGGTCTTCCGACCAGAGCTATTACTGGTTTAAATGGCACGAGTTAGTTCAACACTATCAAAGCAAGACTTCCATTACCCAGTTGCAACAACATCCCCTGGGGTGTGATTTGCGGCGCGGTGATCATCGCGTCTCCGCCAACAGCAATCCGACCAAGCATTTTGCCGTCGGTTGCAGAGAGCACATGCAAGTAGCCCTTATAGTCACCAACCGCGACGTATTTACCGTTAGACACAGGTGTCGTTGGGCGACGGTATTTAAAGGAATCCTGAGTCCAGGCCGAGGCACCACTCTCCAGGGCAAAAGCGGTAATCACGCCCTTTTGGTCACCACTATAGACATGCGCAGTATCAACTGAAACGCCGTTTGGGCTAGAAAAGTCTTTAGCCCAAATCGGCCGCCCTCGCTGTGTGACATCAAAACACACAACCTTGCCCTGATAAGAGGCAGCACAAAGCAGGGGACCGGCCAAAATTGGGCTTCCAGTAATGTCAGTCACCCTTTCCAGATCGGTCGATCCTTTAGCTGTAGCAACAGTACCCTCCCACTGGATATCACCGGTCAGCATATTCACGGCAATCATTTTTCCGCCTGGGACACCGGTAATAAGCAGGCCTTCAGCAACAATCATTTTCGAGGTAGCCCGCAGAGCAAGCGCTGGCCCTGGCCGCTGAACGCTCCAGATGCGCTCACCAGTCTGCGCGTTAAACCCTTGTATACGGTAATCACCGCTACGAACGGCCACCACCCCGTATCCGACCACAGGTGGGACAAACACATCGCTCGTTGCCTTTGCACGCCACTTCTCTGCACCAGAGTCGTCAAGTGCTATCACAGTGCCATCGGCTGCTACGACCGCTGTCACTGAGCCGTCGCTGCCCGCCCCAGCGGTGAGCTTCGCATCAAGTTTCTGAAACCAGATTCTGGCGCCGTTACTGAGATCAAATTTAGCGACTGACCCGTCTGCAGTGGCTGCGTACACACTGTCTTTTGTGACGGTCGGCGAGAAGCCAACGCCTGAGCCTTCGCCCAGCTGTGCCTGCCATCCGATTGATGCTGATACAGCGGCTGGAAACTCTTTCAACGGAGTAGGATCATAGCGACCATCGTCACCCGTAAAGACGTTCATCGCACCGCATGCGCTCAAAAGGGGCACAGCACAAATGATTGCAGAGCGTTTAAACCAACTAACCAATAAGGCGGACATAGTCATCAGACTCCGAGAGCATCTAGTTTTAATTTGACTAACGAGGTCAGCGGATTAGACGGACCAAGCAACTCGATAGCCTTTTGCCAAGCAGTTTTAGCCGAGCTGGTCTGACCCTGTGCAACCAGAATGTCCCCTCGCCTGTCTGCGTAAACACCTGCGAACGGCTCTGGAGCATCATTGAGCGCAGCAAGTGCAGCGTCGAAATCTTTCTTGTTCAAGAGGAGTCCAGCCAAGCGCAACTTTGCCACGGGAACCAGCGCACGATCTCCGGACCGGATCACCCATTCGAGCTGCCCTTGCGCACCCGCAGTATCCTTGCGGGCTTCAAGCGCCGTCGCCGCAATCAACGCACCTCGCGTTGCATACTCTGTGTTCGCATAGTCATCGCGCAGCGTTTTCACCGCGGCAGTAATCCGGGCAACGGATTCTTCACCGGTTTGTTGAGACGCCGCGTCTTGAAGCGCTTCAAAATAACCACGAGCCTGACCGGCTTGATGAACCTGATACCACTGCCATCCACGCCAAGCTGCCATCAGAGATAAGGCAACGATAAGAATCGCCATCAGCAAATTGCCATACTTGGACCACCAAGCACGCAGCTGATCAATTTGTTCCTGTTCTTCGAGATCGAGAGCCATACCCGTATTAAACCTTATCTTTCAAAAATGAAATGAGACCATCCAGCGGAACGCTGTACTGAGTCGCCTCACCTTGCTGAAGATCCGACCGGAGCATTTTGACGGATGCCGTACCTGCCGCTAATTCATCGCCTGCAAGAATAACCGCAATTGTTGCCGCGCTTGAGTCAGCACGCTTAAATTGCGACTTAAAACTGCTTGAACCGGGATGAACGAGCGCTGAGATACCTGCATCCCGGATATCCTCAGCCAGCAACGCTGCACGCCTCTGAGCTGCTTCGCCTTGATGAATGATGTAGATTAAACACTCAGCTTGTTCGGCCGGAGGCTGGAACTGGTTCCATAAGTCAATCAATCTTTCCATACCAATTGCAAAACCAACTGCGGGGGCGGGTTTGCCGCCCAGCAGTTCAATCAATCCATCATAGCGCCCACCACCGCACACGGTCGCCTGCGCGCCCAACTTGTCCGTGATCCACTCGAACACAGTCAAGTTGTAATAATCAAGTCCCCGAACCATCCTCGGATTGATGTGATACGGAATACCCGCGTCCGAAATCCGCAAAAGCACCCCGTCAAGGTGAGCACGGGAGGCCTCGCCCAGGTAGTCAGATAATTTCGGTGCTGCGTCAGCCATCTCTTGCAAAGCAGGGTTTTTGGTATCCAGCACGCGCAAGGGGTTCGAGTACATACGGCGCAGACCGTCTTCATCCAGAATTGCCTTGAACTTTTCGAGGTGGGCAATGAGAGCCTCGCGATGTGCTGCTCGCTCGTCAGCCTGGCCCAGAGAATTAATCTCCAGTTTCATGTCAGTGATACCGAGCGTTTTCCATAAGCGGCTCGTCATCACGATGAGTTCAGCATCTACATCAGGACCAGCGATGCCTAACGCTTCAACATCGATCTGATGGAACTGTCTGTATCTGCCCCGTTGCGGCCTTTCATGCCGAAAGACTGGCCCCATGGCATAAACTCGGTGTGGCCGATCGTAAAGCAGATTATGCTCAATCGCCGCGCGTACCATCCCCGCCGTGAATTCAGGACGCATAGTCAAGGACTCATTATTCAGGGCGTCGGTAAACGTGTACATTTCTTTTTCAACGATATCGGTCACCTCACCGATACCTCGGGTGAATAAGCGGGTGTGCTCGAGTATCGGTGTACGCATGTTGCGATAACCGTACATCCGAAGCCACTCCCGAACGATCTCTTCCAATTGGTTGATCCGATCAGACGCGCCTGGCAATGCATCGTTCATGCCTCTAATAGCACTGACTTTGTTGAACGCTTGTGTCATGTTTTCCATTTACTGATCCACCCTAGGCAACCTGACTGGTTGCACGCTGCAGATTTGCTTCCTTGTTGGTCGACAGAAATGCGACTCAATTTGATGTTTCGATCACCCCGTAGCGCCGAGCCACATATTGCTCGACGATCGCCTGAAACTCTTCGGCAATATGGTCACCTTTGAGCGTAACGGTACGCTCACCATCCACAAAAACAGGCGCGGAAGGAACCTCACCCGTTCCGGGCAAGCTAATACCGATGTCTGCATGCCGACTTTCGCCAGGACCGTTCACGACGCAGCCCATTACCGCCACGTTCATGGATTCAACACCGGGATATCGGGATTTCCAGATTGGCATCTGATTTCTTAAATAGGTCTGAATGCGGTCGGCAAGTTCTTGAAACACCGTACTGCTCGTTCGACCGCAACCCGGGCACGCGACAACCATAGGCGTGAATGCCCTCAAGCCCATTGTTTGCAGGATTTCCTGAGCGACGATAACTTCTTTCGTCCTATCGCCACCTGGCTCGGGCGTTAATGAGATTCGTATGGTGTCGCCAATACCCTGCTGTAACAATACTGAGAGCGCAGCAGTAGAAGCAACAATACCCTTGCTGCCCATACCAGCCTCGGTTAAACCGAGATGCAGCGGGTAATCACAGCGGGCCGCCAAGTCTTTGTAGACGGCAATCAAGTCTTGCACGTGGCTGACCTTACACGACAAAATAATAGCGTCGCCCGGTAAACCTAGCTCTTCAGCCCGTTGGGCATTGCTGATAGCGGAGACAACCAACGCATCCCGCATCACCGCTCTACCGTCGCGCGGAGACTTTGATCGACTGTTTGCATCCATCATCTTGGCCAGCAATTCCTGGTCAAGGCTACCCCAATTCACACCGATGCGAACCGGCTTGTTGTGGCGGCATGCAACTTCAATCATTTGTGCAAAATTATCGTCGCGCTTCTTACCACCGCCCATATTGCCGGGGTTTATTCTGTATTTCGACAAAGCTTCAGCGCAATCAGGAAATTGCGTTAACAACTTATGGCCGTTGTAGTGGAAATCCCCGACCAGTGGGACGTAAATACCCATCCGATCCAAATGCTCGCGGATCGACGACACCTCTTTTGCGGCCTCAGGCGTGTTAACAGTAATCCTGACAACTTCAGACCCCGCCAGCGCAAGCTCTTTAACCTGAATCGCAGTTGCGACTGGATCAGCAGTGTCCGTATTGGTCATTGATTGCACAAGAATCGGTGCAGTCCCGCCAATCGTGACTGCATGACCATCCCACGCTAATCTCACCGACCTCGTCGGATGTCGAACCGCAACGCCGATTTCCTGGGTCATTTCACGAAGGCTCCAATCCATTGCGGCAGCAGTGCTTTCGGAATAACGCCTTGCGAGATAGCGATAACGATAGCTGCCACAACCACGATTCCGATGAGCAACAACCAGCCAACTGACGATTGCTGGCTGCGGTCAGTCTCATGAGTAGCCAGCGAACGGGTCGACGTATGATTTGCGATACCACCATGTATCACGCCGATTCGCTCTTTAAGCGCGCTTTCTGCCTCTTGTGAGTCAACACCAAGCAATCTGGTATAGCTTTTAATTAAGCCTCTCAGGGCCAGACCAGATGGCAGGTCATCCCAGTGATCAGATTCAAGCGCTTGAATGAACCGCACCGAATACTTGATTCGCGTGGATACATCGTCAATTGTCAATTTTAGCGATAGTCGTTTTTCGGCTAGTGCCTGGCCTATCGACAAAGAGGCTTGCACGGGAACAGGTGGCTCGTCCGTTGAGGCCGCAATTTGCAAAGACTGCTGGGATTGATCGAGGTCTGCCTCAGTCACGTCCGAATCTCCTTGATGGGAATAGACAGCTTGGCCGCTTGCTTTTCACGTAAGCGGGTGCGATCTTTAACCTGTCCGGCCAACTGGCCACAAGCCGCATCGATATCATCACCGCGAGTTTTGCGAATGGTGGTGACAATGCCGGCGTCTAATAATCGTTGCGAAAACTGCCGAATTCTCGAATCCTTTGACCGAAGCAAACCAGATTCCGGAAAAGGATTAAAGGGGATTAAATTGAACTTGCAATGCAGGCGCCTGCCTATCTCAACGAGCTGCTTAGCGTGCTCATCAGCGTCATTGACGCCATCGAGCATGACATATTCAAACGTAATAAAATCTCTCGGCGCATAATCAAGGTATCGCTCGCAGGCGGACAATAACTCGGCGAGCGGATACTTTTTATTAAGCGGAACGAGCTCGTCGCGCAGTGCATCGTTAGGCGCATGTAGAGAAACGGCCAATGCTACCGGGCAGTCTTGAGACAGCCTGTCCATCATAGGGACAACACCTGACGTTGACACAGTGACACGGCGACGCGACAGGCCGTATGCGTTGTCATCCAGCATGAGTTTGAGAGCCGGAACCAAGGCATCGTAATTCAGTAGGGGTTCACCCATACCCATCATTACAACGTTACTGATGATACGTTTGTCAAGCTGCGCATCCGTCGATGGAGTTGGTTGCTCTGTGGCCGATAAGCGCGCAATCTGCCCAGCTTCGCGCAACTTGACGGATGCCCACCAGAGTTGCCCGACGATTTCTGCTGTGCTCAGGTTTCTGTTGAAACCCTGATGTCCCGTTGAGCAAAAGCGGCAATTAACTGCACAACCAGCCTGGCTTGAGACGCAGAGTGTTCCCCTATCGTCCTCAGGAATAAATACTGATTCAATAGCATTGCCTTGACCGACATCAAACAACCACTTGCGAGTGCCATCAGCGGATACTTTATCGCTAATGACATCTGGTGCCTGTACAACACAGTCGTGACTGAGTTGAGCCCGAAAATCCCGGGCCAAATCAGTCATCTCGGCAAACTGCCCAACACCACGCTGATGAATCCATCGCTGGACTTGCTTGGCTCTGAAGGGCTTGCCCCCCCATTGTTCAACAAGACCGGTCAGAGACGAGCTGTCCAACCCGAGCAAGTTGATGGGATTCGTGCGCATGGCGACTGTGTCACGATCGGTAGTGATGTTTAGCGACTGTGGACGTTAATACCGGGGAAGAAAAACCCGATTTCGACCGCAGCGGTTTCGGGAGCATCAGAGCCATGTACAGCATTAGCATCAATGCTATCCGCGAAATCAGCACGGATCGTGCCTTTTTCAGCCTTCTTGGGATCCGTTGCACCCATCAGATCGCGGTTCTTCAGGATCGCGCCTTCACCCTCAAGCACTTGGACAAAGACAGGGCCCGAGATCATAAAGTCAACCAGATCTTTAAAAAATGGGCGAGCACTGTGAACCGCGTAGAAACGCTCGGCATCAGCGCGCGACAATTGCATCATGCGAGCAGCGATTACTTTCAAACCGGCTGACTCGAAACGAGCAACGATTTGACCGATCACGTTTTTAGCAACGGCGTCGGGTTTGATGATCGATAAAGTGCGTTCTACGGACATAAAAACTCCAATAAATCTCAATAAAAACAGGGGCTTTGCGGATAACTGCGATAGCCGTGTATTCTAGCACGCCCGTTCGAGCGCCTAACCACTAAAATAGTCACTTCGCTCACGCAGTGACCCGTTTTCCCGGAAATCCGTAATGAATCAAAAGAACGACACCCTGGCCAGTGAACTGTCAAAGAGTTTTGAGCCTGCCGAACTAGAATCACGCTGGTACACAGAGTGGGAGCGCCGCGGCTATTTCGCCGGTGGCCAACACGTTAAGAACGCTTCATCAGACGCCCCGGCCTACGCAATTCAGTTCCCTCCCCCAAATGTGACGGGAACGTTACACATGGGACATGCGTTTAATCAAACGATCATGGATGGTCTGATCCGCTATCACCGGATGCTCGGCGACGACACCGTTTTCGTCCCCGGTACTGATCACGCGGGTATCGCCACCCAGATCGTTGTCGAACGGCAACTTGATGCACAAAATCTCTCCAGACATGACTTGGGCCGACCTGCTTTCGTCGAGAAAGTATGGGAGTGGAAACAACAATCAGGTAACACCATCACCAGCCAGGTGCGCCGTCTCGGTGCGTCTGCCGACTGGCCGCGCGAATACTTCACCATGGACGACAAGATGTCCACGGGTGTGTTGGAAACCTTTGTTCGGCTGTACGAACAAGGCTTAATTTATCGCGGTAAGCGATTGGTCAATTGGGATCCCAAGCTCTTGACGGCCGTTTCCGATCTCGAAGTCTTATCGGTCGAGACCGATGGGCACTTATGGCACATCCTTTACCCATTTGTGGATGGGCCGCAAGAGATAACACTCGAGGATGGCACGACCGAGATCTTGCGTGGTCTGACGATCGCAACAACGCGGCCAGAAACCATGCTGGCGGATGGTGCGCTCTGTGTGCACCCAGATGATCGCCGTTACCAGCACTTGGTTGGCAAGATGGTTGACTTGCCTTTATGCGATAGACAGATACCGATTATCGCGGATGACTTTGTTGATCAAGCTTTCGGTACCGGTTGCGTGAAAATTACGGGTGCTCATGACTTTAATGATTATGCGTGCGCGCAACGGCATAACCTGCCTTTGATCGTCATTTTCACGCTCGACGCCAAGATCAACGAAAACGGTCCACTGCAATTTAGAGGACTTGATCGTTTCAAAGCACGTGAGGCTGTCGTCGCCGAGCTGGACGCAAAGGGTTATCTCGTCAAAGTCGTAGAGCACAAGATGATGCAACCACGCGGAGATCGAACACAGGCAGTGCTTGAGCCTATGCTGACCGATCAGTGGTTTGTTGCAATGAGCAAGCCAGCGCCTGAGGGCACGTTGAATCCAGGCAAAAGCATCACTGAAGTTGCCCTCGATGTCGTAGCACGTGGTGAGGTTCAGTTCTATCCACAAAACTGGACAACGACCTATAACCAGTGGCTGGAAAATATCCAGGATTGGTGTATCTCCCGGCAACTATGGTGGGGCCATCAAATCCCGGCATGGTACAGCGAGGATGGTCAAGTGTTCGTTGCTCGGTCCGAGGAAGAGGCTATCCAGCAAGCAAGGGCCGCAGGTGTCCAGGGCAAACTGACTCGTGATCCAGACGTACTGGACACTTGGTTCTCATCCGCCCTGGTCCCCTTCACTACGATGGGCTGGCCAGAGCAGACCAAAGACCTTGAGCGTTATTTGCCTTCAAGTGTGCTGGTCACCGGTTTTGACATTATCTTCTTCTGGGTTGCCCGCATGGTCATGATGACGACGCATTTGACGGGTCAAGTACCCTTCAAGCACGTTTACGTGCATGGCTTGATCCGGGACGCCGAGGGCCAGAAGATGAGTAAATCCAAAGGTAATACTCTGGATCCAGTCGATCTGATTGATGGCGTTGACCTCGAGACTCTGGTCTCCAAGCGGACCTATGGCCTGATGAACCCTAAACAGGCAAGCAGTATTGAAAAATCTACCCGTAAGCAATTTCCCGAGGGTATCGCAGCGTTTGGGGCGGATGCACTTCGCTTCACCATGTCCGCTTACGCCACACTGGGCCGGAACATCAACTTCGACCTGAAGCGTTGCGAAGGCTACCGCAACTTCTGCAACAAGCTCTGGAACGCGACGAAATACGTTCTGATGAACACTGAAGGTCACGAGCTTGGCGAGGCCGATAACGCTGCAACAAGCTTTGCCGATCGCTGGATTATCGGCGCGCTTCAACAGCTTGAACATGACGTTGCAAAAGGTTTTGCAGACTATCGGTTTGATAACATCGCGAATAGCCTTTACCACTTTGTTTGGGATGAGTATTGCGATTGGTATCTTGAGCTGTCCAAAGTACAAATTCAACACGGCTCACCCGAACAACAACAAGCAACGCGTCGCACGCTCATTCGTGTACTTGAGGCAGTGCTTCGTCTGATGCATCCCATCATGCCTTTCATCACCGAGGAACTGTGGCAGAAGGTGTCACTGGTAGCCGGTAAACGGACATCCGACGAAGTAACAAGTATTTCGGTACAGCCGTTCCCACAAGCCAATCTAGCCAAAATTGATATGGCAGCGATTGCTCAGATGGAAAGCCTAAAGGCCGAGGTCGAAGCGATCCGTGCGCTACGCGGCGAAATGAACCTCTCGCCAGCCGCAAGAGTGCCACTGTTTGCACAAGGGGCAAACGAACAGCTCCTCCAGCATGCCCCGTACTTGGCAGCACTCGCCAAGCTCTCAAACGTTGAAGTTGTAAACGTTTTGCCGGATGACGGTTCACCAGTACAAGTTGTGGGTGACACGCGGCTAATGCTGAAAGTCGAGATCGACGTTGCTGCAGAAAGAATCAGACTGGAAAAGGAAATCAATCGACTTGAGACCGAGATAGCCAAAGCACAAGCAAAATTAAGTAATGAAGGCTTTGTTGCAAGGGCGCCGGTAGCGGTCGTGGATCAAGAGCGATTGCGAATCACTCAGTTCTCAGAGACGCTTGAGAAGGTCAAGGCTCAGTACAGCAAACTGGCCTAAAGCATCGTGGCTAAGTCAGCTTCGACTAAGTCAGAGTCTTAAGAAAGACCTCATCCTCAGGGGTGAGGTCTCCTCGACTGCGCGCTGCGGCAAGTAAATCAGGTCTGGTTTTTGCCGTCAGTGCGAGCGACTGCTCTCGACGCCAACGAGCTATTTTTGCGTGATTGCCCGAGGTTAAGACTTCCGGCACTCGGGTCTCGCCAAGTAGCTCGGGCCGCGTGTAGTGAGGACTATCCAGCAAGCCTGAGATCGATGCCTGAAAAGAGTCCTGCAAGGACGATTCACCATGATTCAGGACACCAGGCATGAGCCTCACTGAGGCATCAATCATTGCCATGGCCGCTATCTCTCCGCCAGACAGAACGAAATCCCCAAGAGACCATTGCTCATCGACATAGTGGTCGATGAATCTTTGATCGATGCCTTCGTAGCGTCCACAAACAAAGATGGCTCCCTGAGATTCTGACAATCGAGCCGCGGTCGATTGGTTAAACTGCTGCCCGATAGGCGACAACAAGATAACAGGCGCAGTCGTTCGTTCAAGATTAATGGCCTCAAGGGTTCTGATCAAAGGTTCTGCCATCATCACCATGCCCGGCCCACCCCCGTAAGGACGGTCGTCGACGGTTCGATGAACATCGTGGCAGTAACTTCTTGGATTATGTGAATGCAGAGACCAGATACCCTGCGCATGGGCTCGACCTGTCACCCCACAATTACGGACGCCAGAAAAAATCTCGGGAAACAAAGTGATGACATCAATGCGCACGGCAAGACATCCCCTGGTTGATCTAGAATTTTAAAAATCGAGCGGCCAATCTGTGTCGATCTTCTTCGCCTGAATGTCCACATGTTGAACGTGTGCTTCAACAAAGGGCACCAGAATCTCTACCACTTTACCTTTTTCGTCCACAATTGGCGCTTGCGGATCAAGCGAGGACAGACGTTGCACTCGAAGGATCGCATGTGCGCCGTTATCAAGCACTTCGGAGACTATACCAATCAACGACTGCGTACCGGTCTCGTAGACGACGCATGACTCAAGGTCAACCCAATAGTACTCGTCGCCCTTCGCCGGTGGGAACAAGGCCTTTGATACATGCACCGTGCAACCGACCAGGCTCTCTGCCTGATCACGATCATTGATGGACTCTAACTGAGCAACAACCGTGGAGCCTTGGGTACGAGAGGTCACGATTTTATATTGAACCGCCGAGCCAACCCCATCTGCCTCCTGCTTGACAGAGCGCTTGACTGGGGCAACTGGCTTGCGCAACCACCAGATACTGGCTTTGCGTAAAACATCTGATTGAGCAGAATGGGGCTGGATTTTTACCCAACCGCGCACCCCATAACCAGAGACAATGCGACCAAGTTCGACCAGGTCGCTCGGCGCCGCTGAAGCGCCTTGCCCAGCCATGGCTATTGCCTGGCTCAATTAAGCCGCTGTCGCGACTTTAGCCGAGTAGTCTTTTACCAAACGGGCTACGGCTGGCGACAATTGCGCACCGTTAGTCGTCCAGTAGCCAACGCGATCAAGAGCGATGCGCAACTTCTCTTCGTTTGCATTAGCAACCGGGTTGTAAAAACCGACGCGCTCAATGAAACGACCGTCACGACGATTGCGTGAATCGGTTGCAACGAGGTTGTAAAAAGGACGTTTTTTCGACCCGCCGCGGGCCATACGAATCACCACCATAGGTAATCCCTCTATAAAATTAGTGAATGTGTCAGTTAGCGCAAATAAATCAAGCTGTGCAAAGACAAAGCCCTGACACTACTTGCAACTAAAAGATCCAACAAAGCCTACTAGTGTATCACTTTTTAGCAAATCTTGACGAAAAACCGACGTATTCTGAACTAACGTCTCTTTAAATAGTGCGCATAGTGGCTAATTTGATCCACTTGAGCGATCAAATCATTGCCGGTTTGCTTTGCAAAAGCTTGAAAGTCACGAACAGCCCCTTTGTCGGTTGTGAGCACCTGAAGCACTTCTCCAGTCAACATTGTTGCTAAGGCTTTTTTTGCTTTGAGTATCGGCAACGGACAGGCAAGGCCCTGTGCATCAACCTGATGCTGGAAATCAGGAATAAGCTGTTCGGGCTGTGTCATCTGAATTTAGTCGCCTTCAAATGCGGGCCTCGACCCAGGCTTTTACTCCTGTGATCGCCTTCGGCAGCGCTTCGACGGTTGTTCCGCCGCCCATGGCCATGTCGGGACGACCACCGCCTTTGCCACCCAGCTGAACTGAAATGTCGGCGACCAAGTCACCAGCCTTTAACTTACCTGTCAGATCTGTGGTGACGCCAGCAACAACGCTGATTTTCCCTTCAGCAGAACGAGCGGCCAAGACCACCACAGCAGAGCCTAACTTATCTTTCAGTTGATCAACCATGCCGCGTAATTCTTTTGGATCAACGCCCTGCACTTCGTGGGCAAGGACCATGACGCCGCCAACGTTTATCGCTTGCTCTGACAATGCGTTACCCGCGCTCGAAGCAAGCTTGGATCGCGCTTGATCCAGTTCGCGCTCAAGGGTCTTGATTTGATCCTGGAACAGCACAATCCGGTCTGACAAATCAGCTGGCTGGGTCTTTAGCGCCAACGCCGCCTTAACGACCGTTGCGTTTAGTCGTTGAACCCACGCCAGCGCGTTATCACCGGTCAGGGCCTCGATACGACGCACACCTGCTGCAACGCCAGACTCAGCGATGACTTTAAACAAGCCGATATCGCCCGTACGCTTCACGTGCGTACCACCACACAATTCACGAGAAAAACCAATATCCAGCACACGCACCGTGTCGCCGTATTTTTCACCAAACAATGCCATGGCACCGCCCTTTACCGCCTCGTCGTAGCTCATGACTTGAGCGAGAGCTGCTTGATTGGCAAGAATCTCTGCGTTGACAAGCTGCTCTACCTTCTCGATGTCTGCTGCCGAGACCGGCGCGTCGTGGGCAAAATCGAATCTGGTTTTGTCGGCGTCAACCAGTGATCCACGTTGCTGCACGTGAGCACCCAACACTTTCCTCAATGCCTTGTGCATCAAATGGGTGGCTGAGTGATTTCTGATCGTCTTGTTACGCTTGACGGCGTCTACCGCTGCCGACACCTTATCGCCCACCCTTAAGGTGCCATGACTCAACGACCCATGATGACCGAAAACAGAGGGCTGGATCTTTTGAGTGTCGAACACCACGAAAGCCGCTACAGAGGACTTCAATACCCCCGCATCCCCAGCTTGTCCACCAGACTCAGCATAAAACGGGGTTTTATCCAGTACGACAATGACCTGTTGCCCTGCCAAAACTTGCTCTACCTGTGTCCCTTCAACATACAGTGCAAGCACGGTTGCATCGCAAGACAAGTGCTCATACCCTTCGAATTGCGTTTGAGCGCCTGCGTAGGCTAAGCCTTCAGCCATTTTGAACTTGCCCGACGCTTTGGCTTGTTCACGCTGCCGAGTCATGGCTCGCTCGTAACCCTCGATATCCACATCCACATTGCGTTCGCGGCAGATGTCAGCCGTCAAGTCGACAGGGAAACCGTAGGTGTCATAAAGGGTAAAGAGCGTCGTACCTGCAAGGACTGGTGCGGTACCAGCTGTAGCAGTTGAACTCGTCAGTGTCAGTTCATCCAGCGCTACATCGAGCAGTTTCATGCCGTGCTCGAGGGTCTCAACGAAGCGTTCTTCTTCCTGCCGTAATACTTGCTCAACCCTTGCCTGAGCTTTGGTCAGTTCAGGATAGGCCTCGCCCATTTCATTAACCAGATCTTTCACGAGCAGATAGAAAAATGGCTTAGTCTGCCCTAGCTGATAACCATGGCGCAAGGCGCGACGAATAATGCGGCGCAAGACATAGCCTCGACCTTCATTGCTTGGGATAACCCCATCAACAATCAAAAAGCTACAAGCCCGGATGTGATCTGCGATGACCTTGAGCGAATTGTTATGCAAATCAGGGCAATTCGTCTCACGTGCCGCCCCTGCAATTAAGCCTTGAAACAAATCGATTTCATAATTGGAGTGTACGTGCTGCAGGACAGCGGCGATACGCTCCAGACCCATACCCGTGTCCACGCAGGGTTTGGGCAACGGTGTCATGTTGCCCGCAGCATCTCGCTCGAACTGCATGAAAACGAGGTTCCAGATTTCAATGTAACGATCGCCGTCCTCTTCGGGTGATCCTGGCGGCCCGCCCCAGATACCCTCGCCGTGATCGTAAAAAATCTCAGTACACGGACCACAAGGACCCGTGTCAGCCATTTGCCAGAAATTATCGGAGGCGTAGCGAGCGCCTTTGTTATCGCCAATCCGGATAATCCTCTCGACGGGCACTCCCATCTCGTCTCGCCAAATGCCGTAAGCCTCATCGTCCTCTTGATAGACCGTCACCCACAGTTTTTCTTTGGGCAAGCGATAGATCTCTGTCAACAGAGTCCAGGCAAATTTAATTGCATCCTGCTTGAAATAGTCGCCGAAGCTGAAATTACCCAGCATCTCGAAAAACGTATGATGCCTGGCGGTGTAACCGACATTTTCCAGATCGTTGTGTTTGCCACCGGCTCTGACGCTGCGTTGCGATGAAGTCGCACGGGTGTATGGACGCGAGTCTTTACCCGTAAAGACATCCTTGAACTGCACCATACCTGAGTTCGTAAATAGCAAGGTCGGGTCGTTACCCGGCACAAGCGACGACGACGCGACAACCGTATGACCGTTGGATTGAAAATAATCTAGAAACTTTTTTCGAATTTCGGCGGTTTTCATGTTGCAACACTATTAAGTGCAATCTGCAGTGCAACGCGCACTGCCGGATTGAATAAACCTCAGATTATAGGGGAGCGACACAAATATAGGATCGCACCCCAGTCGAATGTAAAGAATGCCCATGTGGCGGCTCGATTCGCCATTCTGCGACGAGTCTTGGGATATAGCCTTCAGGGCAACTACAATTTCCTGTTAGTGGATTCAGATGTTCGGCGGCCAGACCCCAGCTGCGGCAATCTCCTCCGTGCGGCGAAACGTAAGCCCCGCCAAACTGGTCTCTGGGTCTCAGCAACACGGGGGCCGACACATGCATCCCTACCGTACCAGCTGGCAACCTATCCAGGGTAGCCCAAGGCGGGTTAGGCAAGTCAACTTGTGCGCCCTTGAGTCTATTCAAGTGAAGTGGATGCACGACTAAGCCAGACCCAGAAAGCGCGGTAAGCATTTTCCCCAGCCGGTTACTGTCCAGTGCCTGCTGCTGTCCCGAGGGCTTGGGGCGCAGTACAAGCAAGGCTTCCAAGCCACACAAGGACTGGACACACACTGACCGTTTTAGTTGTCGCAGATGAACGGCTAAGTCGTAAGGTAAGGAAGGCTGGGTCATAAAGTCGGTTGGCAAATGACCCGCGGCAATTAAGTCCTCGACACTCAGCGTTTCAACCCAATCCGAATGACGTTGCCCAAGCGAAGATGGACGTTGCAAAGCAGCCTTTTCTATGGCGCTCGCGCGTACTTTCAACTCTTGCTGGACCGCATCGCCCACCCGGATGAACCATGCAGCCGTAGAGGCTGATGAATGGTCGTCGATCTCTGCCGCCCATCTTGAGGCGCCCCATGTCGCTAACAGTGAAGCTATCATGAGTACGACAACGAGTTCGAACAGTAAAAACCCTTGCGCTGCCCAACGACGACTGCTGGCTGGTCTCATTATCGTGCTGTCAGTTCAACGAATCACAAACTGAAACGTATTGCTATCCCCAGCTGAGCACTGCGCATCAGCAAGTATCGGGTTGTATGGCAAAGGCGGCACTTGAGTCGAATTTTTGACCTGCGTAGCACCCGCCCGGCCCGAAATCGTCACGCTCTCTGCGACCCGTTGCAAGATCGAAGCGAGTGCAGGACACGCAGCTTCATTCACATCCGTAAACGTGATCAAGAAGGCGGAGCCTCGCCCGGCACCTGCACTACTGTGCGCATCGATCTGTACGACGCCGCGTCCACCAGATCCTGCACCGCCGAGCCCATGGGCGATATTTGCCATCGCCCCTTCACCTGAGACAGACACAACGCTAGAACCTCTCAGCGCAGAAGCAAGCGTGCCATTGTGAATACCAGCGTAAGGTGTTGAACCGAACCCATGTGTATTAGCCTTTATCCTCGCGACAAAGCGCTGTATTTCTTCAGCAACGCGAGGCACCTTGTTTTCAATCACGTAGCCTTGTATCGCAGGAATGCCAATAATAGCGATCAGCATAATAATTGCAGTCACGATGGAAACCTCAATCAGCGAAAAGCCTAGCTGGGTAAGTTCGCCACGAACGTATCGATGCCTTTGCTGTATGGATGGTGATGATTTAGCGGCTTGCATGAAAGATCTCCAGCGTTAATTGAAGGTATAGGTGATGGCCATCGCGTGCCTTAGTTCATCAATGACCGTGAAATGCCAGAGCGCAATAGTCAGCACGACAACAACCGCCAGGATCAAGAGCGACCATCGCATCTGTACTGCACATTGTTTGAATTCGCTAAGTGCTTTACCACCTAAGAGATCGGCAGTTCGAAATATCGCCTGATCCAAGCCCGCGATTTCTTCGACGTCGCATAAGAACCACCAGGTTTGCTCATCAATTAGCCCTGTATCAAGCGCTTGCACAGACGCAACACCAACATCGATTCTCAACAACATAATTTGTAAATGATGATCCAGCCACCTGGAACTGCTTCCTGTCATCGCCACAAGGGCCTGTCGTAGGCGCGCGAGATCACTGCCTTGAGGTTGAATCAATACGGCAAGTAATGCCAGGAATCGCATCGCGTGCAGTGAGCGATACAGTCGCCAAATAAAAAAGCGGTCGAGCGTGCTTCGCAGACGCCCGACATAATGACTGACTGACCAAGTCAATATCCCGAACCCTGCGAAACACACGAACAAAGCTAGAAACCAGAGATCGTTGACTACTCTGGCCAACAGCTCAAAACGAATTGTCCAGATACCGTAGAACTCAGAGGGGATCGTTGAAAACGCTGAAAAAAGTCGCTCGTGAGTAAAAACCGGAATAGCCAGGATAGACAACAAGGCAACGATCCCGGCACTGACGCCTACCGTGATCGTTTGAACGAAACTGCGGCGAGCTTCATCAGCAATACGAACACTGCGACCCAGGCTACCAAGAACCTTACTGAGTGACTCTCCTCCAGCCAACTGTGCGGCACGCAAAGCGATAATGTCCTCTTGCGGTAACGTCCGCTCGAAGGTGGCGTAAATATCACCAGCCGACAAACTCAACCGTTTCGCCCAATAGGCAGCTAACGCGCCGCGAGCGCCGTGGTGACGATAGCGAAAGGCGTCGGACTCTAATATTTTTAATAGCGTTTTACCGCCACCATTAAGTGCGATCATTTCACTCAGATATGCATAGTAATCAGCACGATAAGGTTTAAAAGCAGTTGCTAAAACCGCTATTCTTTTCTCATGCCAATAACTTTTAAAGCGCGCACCCAGAGGACGTACGCGACCAAATATGGCAAATACATCAGAAGAATCGCGCATAGGCCTAATCCTGTAGGCTCGGATTGATGAGTCCAAACTTCGCCTCAACAAATCTTGGATCCAGTTCGCCTACCGATACTTTATAAATTGCGCAGTCAAAAATAGACTTCCCATTCATATCTTCACTTGTCCAAGTCGAGCGAGGTCTTTGCTCGTGCCAGTGCCTGAGTCTGGCGCGATTACACTCATTCAGGTTATCCAGAAACTCTGGCTCGCGGGCTGGTTCAATTAGCTCTGCGATGACTGTTCGACCGGCTATGCCAGCTAACTCATGAATATTTTGCTTATGGCATAACTTACAACCCGGTGCATAACGAAACCGGAGTCGCTCCAAGTCAAGTTGATAAGTGCTAGCGATCGCCTCAGCCCACTTTGCAAACCACGTGTAAGTTCTCGGGCGGCCTTTTACGCAAGACCAGCACTCCTCTGGCTTAACGTCGTGGAAGCCGTAAGAACAAGAACAACACAAAGCGGGCAACAACATCTGATGCACCAATAGCTTTAGCACGCCATGGCTAGCCAAGAAATCCCTGTTCACCCCGATCAGACTGGAACTTAGTCTTTCACAAATCAGGAGGCAGGATCGAGCGTGCACGGTGGTGTAGAGGTTTGCGCCTGATGCGGCCAAATCCATAAATGCCCGGCCACCAGCGGTGTCGCGAATTTCACCAATCAATAGATCATTCATCGCGGATCTTTTGATCGTCGCAAGCTTAGCGTCGAACACATGCATGTCAGAGCCATTAAGTGCTCGCGTCAGCGTGTTTTGCAACGCATTCGGGATAATGAATTCGACGGGATCCTCGATCGTGATGACTTTCCGATTATCAGGAATATTTCGCATCAAAGATGCAATGGTGGTGGATTTACCCGAACCGACCGTACCTGATAGGACAATTGCGCCACCTTCAATCAGGCTGACGCGTTCAAACGCGTCCACTTGAGACGGTAGATACCCAAGGTCAGCCAAGCTTGGTCCAACCGACATACCTTCGGACTTCAATAAACGCAGGCATACACTCGGACCGTTATCGGTTGCCAATGACGCCCATCTCAACGTAAACCTTAGGCCATTGCACTTACGCTCTAGACGACCTTGCTGTTCAACGGTTGGATCAAATACAGCGCCATTTCCACCCTTGATTTCCATCCAGGCGAGGCTGAGCATTTCAAGCATGAAGGAAGTCGGGTAGTGAGCAAATTTGTCACAAACAACATAACTGCCATCAACGGTAAATTTGACTTGTGAATTTGCTTCAGTTGTTTTGATGTTGAAATGAATATCGCTGGCACCAGTTTCTAATGCCCAAAAAACAATTTCATCAAAGATCTTAATTAAGGCTGGACGACTGTCGGCTGCTTGCAAAGCAGTCACCACGGCTCGTTCATCATTAAGCTGCAAGGGCTTAATCAAACCTAGTAAAACAGGCCGGGCGACAGAATATACGGGATTACTCTGTAGTCTGAAGCGCCTACGCTTAAGCAACTCGAGCACAGCCATTACTTGATCGTCGTAAGCATTGCCTCGCACGACGAAGACCCCCGCGCGTCCATCCTCAAACAGCACCGGGCAAATCCGGTCAAGTATGCCCAACGTATCCAGTTCAGGTGCAAGCAGACGTTTGTATCTGGGATCGAGCTGGTTTAATTCAGCGATAGTGTCTATGGTCGTAACAACCGCGCTTAACGGACTGAAACCATTAACTCGTTTTGCGGCATGTGTCCATATCATGGGGAGGTAAGTTCCAGGCAAAGTTCTTTCGTGCGCCCTTCCCGACTCAAAACGATACAAGGTGGTTCGATCTTGACTAATTCATAGCCGATCCGTTGACCCAGAATAGGTAGCGTTCGCCCTGTCTGGAAGATTAATAGCGTTGAATCAACAAGTAACTCTGCCGTTAGTTTTTTATTGACGCCGTAAATAGCGAAGAGCCGATCGACTTTGCTGTCAGGCTCAGGGACCCGATGGTCGTGTAGTTGCAACAGGTCTTTTTGTTTGCCCGCTGAATTCAGGGCAGCCTGAGCTTCTATCTCGACCAGTTCAATTACCGATTGCTCTAATCCACCCTGGCCGTAGCAAAAAGTGCTAACAGTTGGAACAACCACAGTTAGAACGAACATAGCACTCGCCCGAAAAAAAATTCGATCCGACGCTAGTCGAGAAAGCAAGAACAAGCGCTCAGCTCTTCTCTTGAGGTTGAGTTCACTCAACATATAGATCCCCTTCTGCGACAAACTCCACTGCACTTCTTGTCACACCAGCCTGGCCGGGCGGAAGCGCGCGATGCGATATTGATACGCGCTTCCAGGTTATCGGTGCCGTAACCTTGTTAATGAGCAAGGCAGATCGCAACGGCCCCCTCAAGTGCAGGGTTCGCATTTTGTGCTGGATCCGTGTGTCGGCTGGCCCAAGCTCAAGCAATTCGAAGCCGCTTTCAATATCCTGCAATTGATCAAGCCAGTAAGTTGCCGGGCTCGGATCTCGAACGAGTTCTTCGACAGCCCTCGAGCTTGTCCAATGAAGCACTGCTTGCCTCATATTGTCAAAGCTTAATACTGGATTTGGGAGGTTCAGTTGCTCTAGATGTTGCCGTCGTGCCCATGGCAAATGACGCTGATATCGCGCCTCACATTGCCAAGCCGCTTCAACGGTTCGACACTCAATAGACTGCAAGCGCCAGCCCTCCTTTTGTACAGGTAACGTGGCCCATTCTTGAATATTCGACCACAGCGAGCCGGACTTATCGACTACTGGCTGTGGCAACGTGCTATTTGTCTGAATATGCCCCCATGAGTCAGTTGGTCCCGCCACATTACTGTCAAGCCTGGACCTTGCTTGATTACTCATTAACCACAATAGGCTTGTACCAACAAGGACTGTGCCAACGAACAAAACCAATGCCCCCAGCGATAACACCCGCCAGCGGGGAATCGGTTTTAAGGCAGCGGACTCGGGCGGAGGGGCTGTAAGCCAACCGGGCAAATGCTCTTCCCATTCAAAACCCAAAGTAATCAAGATGAGGCTGGGATATCGGATCTGGATATCGGCGATTGCCTGTTCAGCCGCATGACGGGACGGAAAATAGCGATCAGTACTGCACAGCACATGCCCTTCGTTACTGGCTATTAACCAGCTACCGCCTTCGTTATCCGGAAGCAAGCACGCTCGAGCTCCGTCTGGATGGGCGACTGCAAAAAGCGCTGCAAGTGAGTAGTGACTTATTTTGTTGTTTCCTTCAAACGCCACTTGTTTGTGTCTGGTCAAGCGACCGCATGCCGCAACACGAGCACCCGAACCGGCTAAAACGAAGTGCGTCGCTTGAAGGGATCGTGCTAGCTGATAAATGCTCTTTCGTGGGTTAGAGCCAACAAGCGCGAACCAGGTAAGTCCAAGCGACAGGTAATAGCCCTGACAATGAATGACTGAAACGCGAGCCACGTCCCCGCGTTTGCTATCGATTGAGTTTAAAGATGAGGAGGCAGTGTTCATTAACCCTCCTCCAGCAATGCTGTTAGGACGATTACTGTAATGACTTTGTTTTTACCGAGTCGATCAGCACCGCCGAGAAGTGGCGAGACGTCGGGTGTCAAGCTGGTCGATTCACTTTGCTCGTTAACTCGTTCAAAGCCAGAGATCAGCATTGACTGTCCTGATCGCAACGATACTTGCTGCACAGTGCCTGTCCCGTCAATCACGATTTGCTGAATTGACAAGCCTCGGCCTGATTCCCCAAAACTTATTGTTTTTAAAGGTTGAGCGCTTGTGTTGTCGTAGGCAATTGAAAGGAGGATTTGTCCGTCGTCTTGAGCATCAGGAAGAATGGTTAAAAAAGTACCAACAGTTTCTTCCTTTTGACTTACTGATACTGAGTCTTGTGATGAAGAAGTCGTTTTTGCCTCAGTGCTAGCTGCTGAGTTGGCTCTGACTTGATCGATATAGGAAAATGTCGTTCGAACGGCGTGGGTAACCGGACGACGATTGATCGTCATGATAGGAATAGTGCTATGCCGGATTACTTTGCCTTGCCTCGACAGCGCTTGAAGCATCAGTTTGACTGGGTTAATACCGCTTGTCGCCAGGGCCATCGCAGCTTGCGCCGCTTCACTGGTGAGATCTGCACTGGCACCTTTCAATGACGTCATCAACTGACCGGATACCGACGATGCAGACCAGTCAACACTAAAATCCTGACTGTCGTCGGTTTCAACCGTCAGTTCTTCAAACACCAAGCGCACGCGACGCGTCAGCAGGCGGTTTTCTTTATCCAGAAACTGCGCAATTCTTTTTAACGATTCTGGCACATCGGTGACAACAATAGAACCCGCTGCGCCGGCTTGTGCGGACACCACACCTGCTCGGGTGAGAAACGGTTCGATCTTGGCTTTTACTGCTTCGAGCGCATTGCTCTCAGCTGCTTTAAGCACTGTTCTTGCGCTGCTGTCAAAACCACCTGCAGATGAGGTATTGGTGCGACCAAGCGCCATCTCTACCGAAGCAGCTGTAGTCAGCAATCTGACGTCAAACACTTGTGTCTCGGTTCGATAAAACACCAGCGTATCGGTATCGTATCGCCAACTCACATTCAATCGTCTCGAAACTAAATCAAGAATTCTGGCTAACGGTTGAGAACCTCTCGGAAAGCTGGTTTCGGTCAGTTCAGTATTCAACTCACTTTGCCCGACTGAAGCAAGGCGCGGCGCAAACATTGACGAGGGTAATAAAGCTTCGGGGCTAATCCGGACCGGCAAATCAAGCGCAGTACTGAGACGCTCGGCAAGCGTTGACAACGTAAATCTGGTGTTACCAAATAAGAATGTTGAGTCGACGTTACGCTGCAAAGCTTGCGGCAACGACACCTCTTTGGCGAGCGGCACGGCTTTGCCTGCAATCCAAGGCTTATTAACCGACTGAGCCTCGCGTCGAAGTTGTGGGTTTTGAGTGGTCATCTTGAAACGGTCGATTCTCTGCTCAAGCTCGCTGCCTGAGTCGGACACGCGCTTCGTGTGAGTAATGAGTGCGTCCTGTAGGGCGCAACCGTTTAGCCAAACTGCGCTCATACAAAGCAGGCATCCATTCAGTCTCACGATCTCACCTCAGCCGAGGTAGACGAATCACACGTCTGCGTGACACTTACCACCCGTAAGACGCGGTTGCTATAAAAGCAGGCTTGAAGCGGCCTGTCTGAGAGCTCGGTCGCACTCATCAGACTCTTCACCGCTTGCTCGAAATCATGACCAAAACTCGCGTAGCCAGAAATTGGTACGTCTACGTCAACAACCCAATGCTCGGATAAAAATAGCCAGCCAGCCAAGACTGACCAACGAGACAAGGCTTTGCGCAAATGACCGTCTTCACTGTTGATAGAAAAAGTATTTAGAGGCGACTCGACTTGTGTTGGGCTCTTTACTTCCGATTCAGTGGTTACGACTGACTCTGTCTGCTTTGCTGAGCGAGTGCGCTTGGCCTCAGCAGTTCTTCTCCCTCGACGAAAATAAAGATGATCCCAAGCACCACTAATGACAGTTACGTCACCTTGCCTGCTATGCGAAAGAATCTGCTCACCAGTAGCGAGTTGTGCGCTCAAGATGGGCGTCGTTTGTTTTGGCTGCCAATGGATCCAGATTTTCTGATCGTCTGAGAAAACCTGGCTGGGCCCGACTGAACGATCACCGGTAAGACGCCAATTAAAATCCAGGGAGCCCGAGCTTGTTTGAGATATTTCAGCGCTACTGTCGACCCGCTCGACGTCGCGACTGAGCGATAGCGTGCACGCATCCAGAAACAGAGGCGCCATGAATATAAAGGTGATACGGGCAATCAGCATCGGTCATCGCGAAAGAGAAGTCGACCGATATGATGGCGTTACGCGATTAGCCCGACAATTGTGAAACCTACGTAGTGTTCAGTCTTAGCCTGATATGTAATGGTCGGCGTAAATAAAAAAGGGTCGACAGATGTTGACCCTTTTTACAGAACAAGCGAGATGAAATTACTTTTTGGATTTTTTAGCGGTAGTCGTCGGTGCTGTTGCTGGCGCCTCGCCCGACATTAACTTGGCATCTTCCATCGCTGTAGTCAATGCTTTGACTGGCGGCACTTGACCGGACAGCGCTGCATCAAGCTCCAGACTGAGCATGGGCTCAATACGAGCATAACCATTTAAACGAAAACCTCGATTTGTTTTGACTGTGGCTTGCCGCATATTCTCGACAATACGGTTCAATCCGGGAATGCTGCCATAAAATGAAACGTCAGCGGCTCTAGTCGCAGCATCGTTGAGCGGTAAGAATCCGGTTTTTTGATGCCAGGCAGCAGCTACTACAGGCTTGGACAGGTAGGCGAGAAAACTAGCAGTCGCTTTATATTGCTCTGCTGGTTGACCCGTCGTGACCCAGAGTGCTGAGCCGCTGACGAAGGGCACGCCTGGCTTAGTGGTCACTTGATCGTAATAAGGTAGTGGTGCCACGCCAAACTTCAAGTCTTTCGTCGCGGCAAACTGCCCAAGTGAACCAGAGCCTGTCGTCAACACTGCACATTTTCCTTCAGCAAACAATCCATCGGGCTGATTAGAGTTGCTGTTGACCGAGAAAATATTGACTTTTTTCCAGCTCACCATCATGGCAAGGTGGCGCATGAACAATGTATCAAAGTTAAGTACTGCACCCTTTGCATTATCAAGGCCATTATTGGGCGTCGCATAGAGCGAGTTATTCATCGACGCAAGATTTTCTAAATGAACAGAAACTTGCTGGCTCGATGCATAGGGGCAGTCGTAATACGCTTTATCACGTAACAACAACAGTTGCGCTTGGAGAGCAGACCACGTCGCGCCAGGCGCATTCGGATCCAAACCGGCCTTTTTGAAAGCGTCTACGTTGTAAAACATGACAGGAATTTCTGCCATGAAAGGAAATGCAAGCAGCCGATTTTGCTTATCGCGAATAAAACCACTCGTCTGCGCCAGCATTGAACTGTTATCAGGTATGGGATATTTCTTTGCAAATTCGTAGAACGGCATGATGTCCTGATGATTAGCGATCACGTCTGGGGATCGGTTGTCATCAATCTGAACTAAATCTGGCTTGCGTTTTGCAGCTAAAGCACGCGACTCTGGGCTGGTCAGTGCAATCTGATCAGCAAACGCTTTCAGCTCAACTTTCGTGTCGTTTTGCTCGGTATTAAATTGTTTAACAATTTTCTCGAATTCAGCGCGATTCGCCGGATTGAGCGTGTGCCAAACTTCAATCTCAGTCGCTGCCTGGGACAGCGTGCAGATGAGGCTAGTACTTAAAATGCCGATAATGCGTGTTGTGTGAGACAAGCTAGTAATCCTTATAAAACTTGAACCAATAAATATATTTTGTAACAAATGCAAGCTGCTTATTTCGCAAAGCTAGCGACAGGTGCCTAATGACAGGTGCCTTATTGCTAGCTAACACTAGTTACCCTATATCAGCAGCAGAGGTAAAGGCGTCCGCGTAAAACGCGTCCTCAGGCAGTTTGCACTTGGCTGAAAATTCTTTGCGAGCAGACTCCACCACAATCGGTGCGCCACACGCGTAAACTTCAAAAGCTTGCATGTCAGGAAAATCTTGCATCACAGCTTCGTGAACAAAGCCGGTTCGCCCAGTCCAGTTATCGTCAGGAAGGGCATCAGACACCACTGGGACATACTTGAAATCAGCTAGCTCCTGTGACCAGGTCTTCGCTAGCTCATCCAGATAAAGGTCGACAGGACGGCGCCCACCCCAATACAGCGTAACTGGACGGGTAATGCCTGCATGTACCATATGCTCAACGATAGCCTTGATCGGTGCAAAGCCGGTACCGCTAGCGACCATAATGATGGGCTTGGACGAGTCTTCGCGCAAAAAGAAAGAACCAAAGGGACCTTCAAACCGAAGTATTTCCCGCTCTTTCATCTGTGTCGGACCGGTACCAAAGACGTGATCCGTGAACAGGCCGCCGGGCATATGACGGATGTGTAATTCAAGAGCCGCAGCTGAATGTGGGGCATTAGCCATCGAATAACTGCGACGCTTACCGTCTTTTAATAACAACTCGATGTACTGACCCGCATAAAAGCGGAACGTTTCAGTCGCGGGCAGCTGCAAGGAAAGGATTTTTACGTCGGGTGCGACCTGCGTCATTGACGTCAAACGAACAGGCAATTTTCTGATCTGGATATCTGTCGCAAATCTAACCTCGCGAGACTCAATCACCAAGTCAGATGTCGGCTTGGCCTGACAAAACAGGGTAAAACCAGCGCCGATGTCTTCTTCGGACAACACGTGCGAGGGATTTGAACCGGCATCGTAGCTGCCTGACACCACTTTGCCCCGGCAGGTTGAGCAAGCGCCACTTTTGCAGCTGTAAGGCAACACGATGCCAGCTGCAAGGGCCGCGTCGAGCACGGACTGGTTTGGCTCAGCTTTAAACTGGTGTTGACTTGGTTGAATTGTGATTTGAAAGGACATTGAAAACTAGCCTGATTTTTTAATTTAACGATTTATAGCATTGAGCAGCTTAAAAAACCGGGGACAAAACCGGATTTTTGGGACGGACATCGAGTAGCTTACCTTTTCTGGCACGTTTGGAAACGTAAACAGCCAAGCTTGATCCCGAGAGCACATCTTCAATTTGTTTATTGCGGTAGAGGCCCGTCGCTCGCAACCCTTTGTCTGAAATCGGAACGCATTGAGACAAGGAATCCGGAGAATCGACAGCAAGCAAAATGGTCCCTCTGCCGCCTCCGGATAACGCCTTGACTTCATCCAACGCGATCACGAGTAATTTGCCTTTTTCAGACAATAAAGCGACTTGCTTGGTATCTTCCAGAACCGGTGATGGTCGTAACAGGGTGTCACCTGCTTCAAGCGAGACGAACTGCTTGCCCGCGCGCTGACGACTCGTCATGTCTGTCAATTTCACAGCGAAGCCGAAACCCTGCCTGGTCGTCAACAGCCATCGCTGCTCGGGCGCAGAAGCCACCATATGCTCAATTCGGCTTCCCGGTGTCAAATCGATCATCGATGTGACCGGCGCGCCATCGCCTCGAGCTGAAGGCAAACCGGAGACTGCAACTGAATAGACTCGGCCGTTATCCCCCATTGCGATCAACGAGTCGGTGCTTCGGCACTCGAACACACCGTAACATTCATCGCCACTCTTGAATGTAAATTGTGTAGCGTCATGGCCATGGCCTTGCCGTGACCGAAGCCAGCCCTTCTGCGACACGATCACTGTCACGGGCTCATCGATAACCTTGACTTCGCGGATGGCACGCTCTGCAACCTTGATCAGGGTGCGCCGCTCGTCGCCGTATTGTTTAGCGTCAGCTTCGATTTCTTTGACAACCAGGCGCTTGAGCGCTGCGGGCTGATCAACCAGCTCTTGCAAGCGCTCTTGCTCGCCCTTTTTGTCTTTTAGCTCTTGTTCAATCTTGAAGCCTTCGAGTTTGGCCAATTGCCGAAGGCGCATGTCCAGAATATCGTCTGCTTGCCGCTCGCTTAACTTGAACCTCGCCATCAACGCCGGTCTGGGTTCGTCGGATTCCCGAATTGTCTGAATGACCTCGTCGACATTCAGATACACCAGCATTCGTCCCTCAAGAACGTGAATGCGATCGATCACTTTATCCAGCCGGAAGCGGGTTCGTCTCAACACCGTTGAAAGTCGAAAATCAATCCACTCCATCAACGCATCACGCAAGGGTTTTTGACGAGGACGTCCATCGGTCCCGATGCAAACCAAATTAACCGAGACGTTGGTTTCCATACTGGTTTGAGCCAACAAGGTCGTGACGAATTCATCCCTGTCGATTTTTGACGTCTTGGGTTCAAAGACCAGACGCACCCCTGCATCTTTGCCTGACTCGTCGCGCACGGCATCGAGCAAGGCCAGCATTTGCGTCTTGGTTTGTTGCTGCTCAGGGGTTAATGTTTTTTTGCCTGCTTTGACCTTGGGATTAGTCAAATCTTCGATTTCTTCCAGCACTCTTTGGCACGAAGCACCAGGCGGTAACTCGTGCACCACCAGTTGCCATTGACCGCGAGCCATTTCCTCGAACTGCCAGCGCGCCCGGGCTTTGATTGAACCCCTACCCGTCTGATAAACCAGCGCGATGTCCTCAGGTGCGGTAATAATTTGACCACCACCAGCAAAATCGGGACCTGGAATAATTTCCAGTAGTTCAGTTTCTGTCAGCTTCGGTTGCTTAATTAGAGCGACGCAAGCTTGCGCCACTTCTTTCAAGTTATGCGAGACGATTTCAGTGGCCATGCCAACTGCAATACCTGAGGCGCCATTGAGCAACATGACCGGTAAACGGGCCGGTAGCATCGCAGGTTCTTGATGGCTGCCATCGTAATTGGGGACGAAGTCAACTGTGCCTTCGTCGAGTTCATCAAGCAGGACTCTGGCAAAAGGGGTTAATCGTGCCTCGGTGTATCGCATCGCGGCAGCATTGTCACCGTCGCGTGAGCCGAAATTACCTTGGCCATCGATCAAGGGATATCGCAAAGTAAAACTTTGCGCCATTCGGACTAAAGCCTCGTAGGCCGCCTGATCGCCGTGGGGGTGATACTTACCGAGCACATCACCCACTACCCTTGCGGACTTGACCGGACGCGCGCCAGACTGGAGCCCCATCGCCTGCATGGCGAAAAGAATCCTGCGCTGCACCGGTTTCTGCCCGTCACCGACGTCTGGCAGGGCCCGGCCCCTGACTACTGAGACTGCATAGTCCAAGTAAGCCTGCTCGGCATATTTGCCTAGTGTGATCGACTCACTGGATTCACTTGGTTCGCCCTGATCAAACAGATCGGGTTGTACAACATCATTCATGCGCTTGCCCTAAATATCCAACTCGGCGAGATTGCCTTTCTCTTCGATCCAACTGCGACGTTGTCCCGACTCACCTTTGCCCATCAACATATCAAACATACGCGTCGTTGCTACAGAATCCATTTCACCGTAGGCAACTGGCAGCATGCGCCTGGTATCGGGGTTCATGGTGGTATCCCACAACTGCTCAGGATTCATTTCACCCAGACCCTTGAAGCGACTGATGCTCCATGACCCTTCGCGCACATTTTCCTTCCGCAACTTGTCTTCAAGGGCCTCAAGTTCACCGGTATCCAGGCAATAGATTTTTCTGGCTGGGCGTTTACCAACGGCAGGAACATCCACTCGAAACAATGGTGGTCGGGCGATATAAACGTGCCCGAGCTCAACCAGTCTCGGAAAATGTTTATAGAACAGCGTTAATAACAATACTTGAATGTGCGAGCCGTCCACATCAGCATCTGACAAAATGCAGATCCGCCCGTAGCGCAAACCTGAGAGATCCGGCTGGTCAGTCGGTCCGTGCGGATCTACACCGATCGCCACTGCAATATCGTGAATTTCATTGTTGGCAAACAGTCTGTCGCGATCAACTTCCCAGGCATTGAGTACTTTACCCCTGAGTGGCAGGATTGCCTGAAACTCTTTATCCCGACCCATTTTGGCAGAGCCACCTGCCGAGTCACCCTCAACCAGAAAAACTTCGGTACGAAGCACGTCTGTTGACTCGCAATCCGTTAACTTACCGGGCAATACCGCTACCCCGGAGCTCTTGCGTTTCTCAACTTTTTGAGCCGATTTCGCGCGAGCCTGAGCTTGCCTGATCGCTAACTCAGCAAGCTTCTTGCCATATTCAACGTTTGAACTCAGCCACAATTCAAGTGAGGTTCTGACATAGCCACCAACCAAGCGCACCGCATCCCGACTATTCAAGCGCTCTTTTATCTGACCTTGAAACTGAGGATCCAATACTTTGGCGGATAAGACAAAACTAGTTCTCGCAAACACGTCATCGGGCAAAAGTTTGACGCCCTTGGGCATTAAGCCATGCAACTCGGCGAAGGCTTTAACCGCGTTAAATAATCCTTCCCGTAAACCAGACTCATGCGTGCCGCCAGCTGGGGTCGGTATGAGATTCACGTAAGACTCGCGAACGACGCTTCCTTCGTCGGACCAAGCCACCACCCATTGCGCGCCCTCGCCGACCGCAAAAGAATCATCATCTGCCAGTGCAAATTGCTCGCCTCCGAACAAAGGGACTCTGAGCTCGATGCCAGCCAAGGCCTCGGTCAGGTAGCCAGCTAAGCCGTCTTCATATTGCCAGACACGGGTTTCGCCCGTTTTCTCAACATGCAGAGACACTTTGACACCGGCCATCAGGACTGCTTTGCTTCGAAGCAAGTGTGTGAGCTCAGCAACAGGAATCGTTGCTGTATCGAAGAAGCTTTGATCGGGCCACACACGCACGCGTGTGCCTGATTTTTTGCGAGCTAACTCTGGGACAAGGACAAGAGGCACTGTCACGGAACCGTCGGCAAACTCCATACGATGGGCACCACCATCCCGCCAGATAACCAGCTCGAGACGCTTGGAAAGTGCGTTCGTGACTGAGACCCCAACGCCGTGCAGACCCCCGGAAAAAGCGTAGGCTCCGCCGTCCTTTTTGTCGAACTTGCCGCCCGCGTGCAGTCGGGTAAAGACAAGCTCTGCCACGGGCGCCTTCTCTTCAGGATGAAGTCCGACAGGGATACCGCGACCATCGTCTTCTACCGTGACGCTGCCATCTTGTTGCAAAGTCACCTGTATGTGCTTACCAAAGCCGGCAAGCGCCTCATCAGCAGCGTTATCAATCACCTCTTGAATAATATGCAAAGGGCTTTCGGTGCGGGTATACATACCCGGCCGTTGCCGGACTGGTTCGAGCCCTTTCAGGACCCGGATGGATGATTCGTTGTAGGACGTCTTACTCAAGGTATCCCCAAAATCTATGAAAAAAGCACTGCATTTTACGTAAAACCTACATCTCGTCCCTATTGTCCCACTCTAAGCCTTGTGGCTACCATGATTTTTACCCCTTGCGGTCGATGTTATGCTTTAATCTAGCCCTTAAGAGTAATAATTTTGTTTGCAGTTACGTTTTGCAGAGAATGATCATGAGCGAAAATATTCAACATGTCAGCGATGTCAGCTTCGAAACTGATGTCTTAAAGTCAACGGGTCCGGTTCTGGTTGATTACTGGGCGGCTTGGTGTGGTCCATGCAAGGCTATCGCTCCTATTCTTGAAGAGCTCGCTACAGAGTTTTCGGGGCAAGTCAAAATTGCAAAGGTAAACGTTGACGAAAATCAGGAAACTGCGGCAAAATTCAATATCCGCGGCATCCCCACTTTGATGTTGTTCAAAGACGGACAAGTTGCGGCGACCAAGGTTGGGGCATTGTCCAAGTCACAACTCACCGACTGGCTCAAAAGCGCGATTTAAAGCAACAGTACCGCGCGCGGGTCCGTCCGAGGCCCGCCACCATTTTCATTCTTCTAGTTAACTCCCTCCCACCGTAAGATTTTTATTTACACATATCAATGCACCTTAACGAACTAAAGGCGCTGCACGTTTCGCAGCTACTAGAAATGGCCGCCGGGCTAGAAATCGAAAACGCAAACCGGTTGCGCAAACAAGAATTGATGTTCACCATCATGAAACGGCGAGCCAAACTCGGTGAGCAGATATTCGGTGACGGAGTTCTTGAAGTATTGCCAGATGGTTTCGGTTTTTTGCGTTCACCAGACACCTCGTATCTGGCCAGCACAGACGATATCTATATCTCGCCATCACAAATAAGACGGTTCAATCTGCACACTGGTGATTCAATTGAAGGCGAGGTTCGTACGCCGAAAGAAGGCGAACGCTACTTTGCTCTAGTCAAGGTTGATAAAGTTAACGGGTTTGCACCTGAGGCGATGAAACATCGCATCATGTTTGAGAACCTAACGCCACTGCATCCCGATAAAGTAATGCCTCTCGAAAGAGACATTAAAAGTGAAGAAAACCTCACAGGACGGATACTCGATATATTTGCCCCTATCGGCAAGGGTCAGCGCGGATTGATCGTCGCAAGCCCGAAATCGGGTAAGACCGTGATGATGCAGCACATCGCACACGCGATCACGACAAACTTCCCGGATTCGGTGATGATTGTGATGCTGGTTGATGAGCGTCCAGAAGAAGTCACCGAAATGCAGCGTACTGTTCGTGGTGAGGTGGTCGCGTCAACTTTTGATGAACCTGCCACTCGTCACGTGCAAGTTGCTGAAATGGTCATCGAACGGGCAAAACGCCTGGTCGAGATGAAAAAAGATGTGGTCATTCTGCTTGACTCCATCACTCGCCTGGCTCGTGCATACAACACCGTTGTGCCTGCATCTGGCAAGGTATTGACTGGCGGTGTTGACGCCAATGCATTGCAGCGCCCCAAGCGATTCTTTGGTGCAGCGAGAAATCTTGAAGAAGGTGGCTCACTGACTATCATCGGTACTGCACTGATCGAAACCGGCAGCCGCATGGATGAGGTGATCTACGAAGAGTTTAAAGGCACGGGTAACTCTGAAATTCACCTTGAGCGAAAACTAGCCGAGAAACGAGTGTATCCAGCTATCAACTTGAACAAGTCCGGGACGCGTCGCGAAGAGTTGTTGATCAAACCCGACTTGCTGCAAAAAGTATGGGTCTTGCGCAAATTCATCCACGGTATGGAAGAAGTTGAATCGATGGAATTCATCCTCGACAAGATGCGCTCCACGAAAAATAATGCCGAATTTTTCGACATGATGAAGAAGTAACATCACTTACTGGACTGGGGTCGCTTCTGCTTTCGCAGGGGAAGCATCCGCACCCAGCGGTTCGAGCTTGGGATCATCCCAGAACCCGGTCACTTTATATTGCGCCGTGAATGCCTTCTCGATGGGGTTTCGCAAAATATATTGTGTCACCAAAGCACCAATCCCGACAAAGGGATTCACTACAAAACCTGTTGCCAAGGCAGTACCACTCATATCAAAAATGGGCTTCACGTCAGCTTGCATGTCCCAAAGACGTTGCTTGAGATCGGAAGTACCGACTAGCAAGATACCAGCGACCGGTGAAGCAATCGTCAAATCATTCGTGGAAACGACGCCATTGGTAATCTTGAACTTAGCCGTGATGGCGTTCCATGGGTAACCGTTTTGAAAGACCGTGCCTGGTTTGAAATTCAGACTGAATAATCTTTGCAGGGATTGGACGGAAAGCAATTCAAGCAAGCGGGCGCTTCGCGAGTTCAGATGTTCGAACACACCATTTTTCAGATTTGCGTCAGCACTACCCGATAAGCCTTCATAGTCAAAAACCCAGGGGAAGTTGCGCCAGTGCACATCGGCATTGATTACCCCTTTTCCTTCTTTAATTTTGTCTGGGTAGCCCATATAGTCGGACAGTCTGCCGACGTCGTTAATTTCAATTTTGGTGCTTAACGTGACACCACGCTCAGCAGTGGTCATTTGGAGACTGCCACTTGCATCAAAGACTGCGTAAGGATTAACGATGTGTAATTGATCTATGTTCCATTTTTTTCCGCGCTCTTGATTGGATCCTTTGAAGCGAATTTGCCCTAATTTATTTCCATACAAGGTGAAATCGTCGATCGTTAGATCGATCGCTGGAATATCTGAAAACCTGCCGTCATCAATAATTTCTGCAGTCTCTGTCACTATGCTGGCCGCCGGATCCGAATCAGTTTTAACGACCTCTGCGGCGCTGCCAAAGACGAGCCGAGATAATTTCGCAGTGATTCGTCCTGGCTTGGCTGCAGTACCTTGCAACCATTCGATTACCCCGTCTGTCTCTCGGGACTTAAGCTGCGCCGACCAAAGATTCGATGCATCGCTATGAGTTACATTGATATCCAAGTCACTAAAGCCAACGTCACCCCATGTAAACTGTCTGGTGAGCAACCTTGCCCTAACCAGGGGTGGCAGAAATTGGTTTGTCGCAGCTTTGTTGACCTCTTTTTCAGGGCTAGCTAACGCTGTGAGGCTTTCCCAATGATCCCAGTCAAAACTGGGCAGAGAGACATCCATCGCCAGCCCTGCGTCAGGCATAGTGCCCGCTAGATCGTACGTAATCAGACCCCGATTGAACATTGACGAACCGCGCTTGAACAGCGTACGTTCAAATCGTCCTTTGAGATTTGGTCCATATGAAAAACTAAGTGTCTTTCGCTGATCAGCAGCCCGACGGGTCCCACCAAACTTGATCACTAACGGCACCTCCTGATCGACCTCTTTACCTAACGGTGCCGGTAAATTCAGGGCAAGTCCCTTCAAGTTTGTATCGATCGTTGCGTCTATGCCACCGGTGGCATTTAACTTCATTAAACCCTTGTATTGCAGCGTACCCTTGACGAGATCTTGCGCTGTTAGTCCAGCAAGTTTGCTAAGGGAGGCCGCACCCAGCTCGCCAGATATTTGAACCACTCCGTTATCGTGATCAAAGCTGCCATCGACAAGGATGTTGCCATCAAGCATCTGGGCTTGTACGCCAGAAAACTTAATCGTCTCACCCGCGAAGTCAACTTGTCCACTGATGTTGTCCACAACGGGTAAATCTTTCGATAAAAGTAAAGACTCGTTCTGAAGCTTCACGTGTCCTTTGGCATCGACTTGCTCCGGATGGACAAGGTCAACAACCACATCAACCGGAATTTCGAGCAACCCGGTCAGTTTGACATCGCTGAGGCCTTCACCAAAGCGCTCAGCCAGTGGTGTTTGAATAAGCGTATCCAGATAGGCTTGCCCTGCTCCGTTCGTATCAAAATGCAAGTGCAGCAAAGGATCGTAATAGAGATCTGCAATGCTGCCTGAGCCATTGGTAATTTTCACTCTGTCCTCGCGCCCCGAGCGCAGATAGCCCGATGCAGCAGATACCTCCAAGCCCAAGCGTTCAAACTTGAATTTGCCGTTCATGCCTTCAAGAACAGGCCATCCAGCAATAGCCTTCGTCGGGGGGGCATAATCCAGACTAATATTTTTGAGTTGCCCTTCGACGCTGAACTGACCGAAATTGCCGCAATCATTGAATGGAAAATAAGAAAGGTCACCGAAGAGTTTTATTGTTGTTTGAGCAAATTCGCCTGCGGTAAACGCCTGATGTAGCCACGTCCGGCCTTCAGCGCCGACAAGAGTAGGTAAATAACGATAGAGATAGGTTGCATCGAGTCGCTGGATAGCTCCTGTCACGTCCGCAAAGCCTAAACCAAGAACGCCCCCTGCTCGCCATCTGCCTTGCAGGCTGAATTCAGAGGCTTCATTTTTGACCGATAGCTTCTCAATGTTCAGCATCAAACCCGCTTCGTGCGTTGCGTTGATGGTAGTTGTCAAATCCAGCTGACCGATCAAGAGCTTGTTTGGCTCAAACAGCGTACTCGTCAGCTCTGTGCCTTGCAGGGCAGCGGCAACGTGAACACCCCTCTTGTGATCAGAACTGACAACCAGCAGCGGTGAGATTACGTCTGGCAAAATATCTGCCAACAGACCTTTAAGCCTGACTTTTATTTGTTGGGCAGCAAGCGTTGACGAGCCCATCGATGCGCTTGCATTTTGCCCGACCAGATCAACTGTTGTCTCAGCTAGCCGGCCGTCTCGAAACTCAACCCAAGCCCGCGCCCCATAAGTCCCGGTGGTGGTGGGTATTTCGACCCAAGGCTGAATGCCAGTGGGCAAGAAGCGATCGATTTCCCCATAGAGTTCCACTTTTCGCCCGACGGTTGGCACTAACTCTGAGAACATCTGATCGGCACGCATTTGAAACAAGAGACGTCCACCGATCGAAGCGGGAGCCTGGGCACTTAGCATCAGCTCGTGCTTAAAGAGACTATTGTTGACTGCCACCGTAATATCTGAAAAAGCGAGCGAAGATCCCGGTTTGGTCTCGTCCGTCAAAATAAAACCGGCACCTCTTAGTTCGATATGACGCTGTTTCAGCAGCCAGTTCAGGGCGGGTATATTCAACGGATGATTGACCTGATCCTCCTGGAGGGGAGGCATATCCAGCCCAACAAGGGCAAGCGTACCGTCAGCTTTTTTGACTGCTGCAACGGTGAGGTCATCTATTTGAAGATGAACAAACGTTGGCGTACCGGACAGCAGACTTGCCCACGACACTACCCCATAAAGGCTGGGCACTTTAAGCAGCTCTTGACCCTGCTGATCCAGCACAGTCAGTTGCTTCAGTGCAAGCGCAGGATGCAAGCCTGACCAGCTCGCTGAAATATCGCCTATCTGCACGTTCGAATGCAGCAAGCTCGATAACTGGGATTCTATTTCGGGACGCCACCGGTCGATATGAGGGAGCACCAAATACCGGACACCGAGCATGACCCCGACCGATAGGAAATAGGCGGCGACTAAAAGCACGAATAACGCGCGTAGTATTCTTCTAAGTACCAACAAAATCGTGTCTTTTCATCATAAAAATCAAGGCGCGCAGAACTCGCGCATTGGTCACTGCATTTTATGTCTACACTCACTTATAACCCAACTTGGGTGTGCTTTCCGCCACCTTTACCGATGAAACAGGCAAGATCATGGCAATTGTAGACAAGGCAATGTCGTGGTCAGGCGCCATGCGTCGTTTAGCACTGGGTAATCCTGAGTTCATGCACTGGCTCGAATTGCATGCCCGGACAGAGCTGAGCGATCGAATCATAGATGAATGGTTCGCGGAATTGTCAGGTCAGTCAGAGACTGAGGCCGATAAGGCACTTGGTCTTGAACAATGTCGGAAGGTATTGCGACTGTTGCGTAAACGAGTGTTTTTTCTTGCCATGGTTCGTGATCTTGCCGGACTGGCATCGCTCGAGGAAGTAACCGGCGCCATGACACAGCTGGCACAAATAGCGGTTCGGCAAGCATATCGAACCGCTGCTACCGAGCTAGCTGCGCGCTGGGGTGAGCCGATTGACCCCGTTTCAAACCTGCCTCAGGAGCTTCTGCTGATCGGGATGGGCAAGCTGGGGGGAAACGAATTAAACGTATCTTCCGATATTGATCTGGTCGCACTATACGGTGAAGAAGGTGAAACCACTGGCCCCAGAAAAATCAGTAATCACGAGTTTTACGTCAAACTTGTCCGGTTAATGATGCCCATCATCTCGGAATTTGACGGCGACGGACAAGTTTTCAGGACCGATTTGCGGTTGAGACCGGACGGAGACTCGGGTGCCTTAGCCTGGAGCCTGAGTGCCTTCGAACAGTACTTATTTTCGCAAGGTCGGGAATGGGAGCGATACGCTTGGCTCAAGGCTGAGGTCATCCCAGCCAAGGCGTTTAAAAACAGCCAGTCCGCCGAGGCAGTCAAAACCCTGGAAAGCATGCGCTTACCGTTTGTCTTTCGAAAATATTTTGATTTCGACGCACTGGCGGCGCTACGATCGCTGCGTGAGCAAATCAGACAGGATTGGGAGAGGCGCGCCATAGGACGTCACGGGGTGGACATCACTTCGAACATCAAACTTGGGGATGGCGGCATCCGCGAAATCGAATTTGTCATTCAGCTAACGCAGCTCATTCGAGGCGGTCGTATGCCTGCCTTGAGAGATCGCAACTTGTTGTCGGCAATTGCTAATCAGGTATCAGCCGATTTACTCGCCCCCGATATTGCGTCGCAACTCGAGCTTGCCTATCGGTTTTTACGAAAGACTGAGCATATGTTGCAATACCGTGAGGACGCACAGACTCACTTATTACCGCAAGACCCTGCCTTGCGTGAGGCGCTCGCTCGGGCAATGGGCATGTCGAGCGATGAATTCTGGGATACCTTAGCCAAGCATAGAAACTTCGTGGCTATCTTGTTCAAACAAGCATTTCACCTGGCCGGGCTTGGTGAAAGCAGTGAAACCGCCCTGCCTGTTAGCGCGATCGAGGACGAGAGTCATCACGAATCACCTCATCAGTTTTCGCGGCAATTGGAGTCTGCGATTACCCGATTCTCGACCCAGCGTGATGAGCTATCAACTCGCCTCGTGATTTTTCTGGAAGGCCACAGGATACGAGCCTTGTCTGTGCAGAACCAGCAAAGACTGGATTCGATTTTGATCAGTACATTAGCGGCCTGCTCTCAAACGAGTCAACCGCTTGCAACGATCTACAAGATGCTGGATTTTCTGGAGACCGTAGCGCAACGGAGCTCTTACCTGGCATTGCTCGCTGAATACCCTGGCGCGCTGAACAGGATGGCTAGAATGATGGGGGCCAGTCCCTGGGCTGCACAATACTTGTTAAAGCACCCTGTGGTGCTCGACAGCCTGATCTCGTGGTCCAGCGTGATGGAGCCAATCGATTTCGAGCGGACCCGGATAAATCTGAAAAAAGATCTGGATTCATGCAAGTTAAGTAACGGACAACCAGACGTCGAGCAACAAATGAATATGATGCGTGACCTACAGCATCAAATCAGCTTTCAACTGCTCGCCCAGGATCTCGAAGGTCTCTTCTCGGTTGAGCACTTATCGGATCAGCTATCCTCGCTGGCGGACTTGTTGCTGCAAGAGTCAATCGACCGAGTCTGGCCGCTCGTGATGAGCCCTCAGATAACCGCGACAGTTAGCAAGCCGCGCCTGGCAGTTATTGCTTATGGCAAGCTGGGAGGAAAAGAGTTTGGCTATTCATCAGATCTTGATCTCGTTTACCTTTACGACGATCAAACAGAGGGCGCACAAGAGCAATACGCGAAACTCAGCCGCAGACTGACATCGTGGCTTTCGACGCTGACCTCTTCAGGCCGGATGTACGAGGTCGATCTGAGGCTGAGGCCTGATGGCGAAGCTGGTTTGCTGGCGATATCGGTGCAAGCTTTCGAAAACTATGAAAAAGAACATGCATGGGTATGGGAGCACCAGGCAATCACTCGAGCGCGATTTTGTGCGGGAAACGCTGAAGTAGGCGCCAAGTTTGAGACCGTCCGGCGGAACATCCTTAGTATGGAGCGTGATCCTGTCGAACTTCGACGGGAGATTTTGGCTATGCGGGACAAGATTACCGCCGGGCATCCCAACCGCAGTGAATTGTTTGATATCAAACATGATTCGGGTGGCATGGTCGATCTGGAGTTTGTCACACAATATCTTGTGCTTTTACATGCCCGTCAGCATCCCGGCTTGCTTGAAAATCTTGGCAATATTGGTTTACTTAATCTTGCCGGCGATTACGGACTGGTTGACACAAAACTTGCTACGGTCGGGGCAAACAGCTACCGGTCACTGCGACACCGGCAACACGTGCTGCGGTTACAAGGTGCCGAGAAGGCTCGCGTCCCCCAAACTGAGCTGGCTTTTGAGCGAAAATCGATCAAGGATCTGTGGGCTAGCGTCTTTGACACAAAATAAAAATCTCAAATTAAAATAGCAAAGATGAATAAACCTCTACGCCCAACAATGACCCTGCCGGAAGGCCGGAAGAAAGTGCTGCTGCACTCGTGCTGTGCACCATGCTCTGGCGAAGTCATGGAGGCCATGCTTGAGGCTGGTATCAATTATTCGATCTTTTTCTACAACCCCAATATTCATCCAGTCAAAGAATATGAGATTCGTAAAAACGAAAATATTCGTTTTGCCGAGCAACATGGCATTGAGCTGATTGATGCCGACTACGACGTCGACAACTGGTTCGACAGGATCAAGGGCCTGGAGAATGAACCCGAACGAGGCGAGCGCTGTACAAAGTGCTTTGACATGCGCTTTGAACGTACAGCCTTGTATGCCCATGAGCACGGCTTTGACACCATATCAAGCTCACTCGGGATTTCGCGCTGGAAAGACATGAATCAAATTAACGGCTGCGGAGAACGTGCCGCCGGTCGTTACGAAGATCTTGTCTACTGGACGTACAACTGGCGTAAACACGGTGGCTCGCAGCGGATGATTGAAATCAGCAAGCGCGAACAGTTCTATCAGCAAGAATACTGCGGTTGCGTCTATTCATTGCGTGACACCAACCGTCATCGCCGTTCACAAGGTCGCGACCGGATTGAGCTGGGTGTTAAGTTTTACGGCAAAGACGAGATCGGTGTCACAAACCTTGAACGCGCTAAGCCGCAAGATTCAAGCACGATAAGCGAGTAATCTTCAAATCAAACTCTGCAAGCAAGGTGGCTAATGCCTCGCTGCCCAGCACTTGATACTCAGTGATCCTGTCTGAGCCATAGCGGTCGGTCGCAACCACATATGCGGCGGGATGCGACATTAACAAAGACCCAGTCGTTGTCTGACTCAGCCAGTCTCTGAGCATCTGCAGATAAGGCGGATGGGCTTTTGTAAAGTCGTAGACCCCCGCAAAATCGGTATTCATCGAAAAACCCATCCGTCTGGCGCTTGAGCGCAATGCCCTGGAACCCAGGGCGGCAATCAGATGTGCTTTTACTCGTTGCGCGGCGGGTAAGGTCGGACTCAGTCGAGCAGGTCTTGTACTTCTGAGCCAGATCGCTTGTTTTGGATAGCGGTTTTTCACTACTGTCACGAGCGCCTCACGGATCACTGGCAGTTGATGAACGTGCTCATGTCCGTCAACAAATTCAGGGCTTCGTCCAACATGTTCTTCGAAAAGATCAAATTGTTGATTGATTTGCGCTCGGACCCGGTCGATTGATAATGCCTGTGAATATGCCTGCAAAATCAGCTTAACGACGGGCTGAACAATATCAGACCCAGTCAGCGCTTCAGTGAAATTCAGATGCAGACCGATATCCACATCCATGCTGGCAAGCTTTGCTGAGTCTTGCCTGAAGGATGCCCCCTGGGTCAAGCAACTCACTGCGCTCAGCCGACCCTGAGCAACCAGCTGAAGGATGCCCTCGTTCACACCGGCTTCGAGACCAAAATCGTCAGCGCAAATCCCGATAGGTTTGGTCACAATTAGCGACCTTACGCAGATGTATCGCGACGATACACAGCGCCTTGATCCCGTTTGACTAGATACAGGGGTCGACCTTTGACTTCTTTAAAGATGCCAGCGATGTACTCACCAACAATCCCCAACGCCAGCATGTTCAATCCGCTAAAGAAACACAAAATAGTGACGATGGTCGGCCAACCACTTACTGGGTTCCCAAAAAACCAATCCTCGAAAATAATATAAATACCGTAGGAGAAGGAACAGATCGACACAAAAAATCCGACCAAACTCAAGACACGCAACGGCCAGGTCGTGAAAGCCGTTAAACCCGCGAGTGCCAGACTGAATAATTTAAAAGCGTTGAATCTTGACTTACCGTGCTGCCTTGAAGCAGGGGTATAGGGAATCGCCTCAGAATCAAAGCCAACCCAGGCATACAGGCCTTTCATGAAACGATTGCGCTCCGGGAGTTGGAGCAGCGCGTCGACGACCTTTCGATCCATCAAGCGGAAGTCGCCCGCATTTGAGGGGACATCGACGTCGCCAGAAATTGACAGCAAGCGATAAAACCATTTAGAGCCCTGACGTTTACCCCAGCTTTCGTCGTCCCTGTGCTCTCTAACGGCATAGACCATGTCGCGCCCTGCTACCCATCTTTGCAGCATCGCGGGAATCAATTCTGGTGGGTGCTGCAAATCGGCATCGAGAATCAATACCAGATCGCCCCGGGCAGCCTCAAGGCCAGCTGTGATGGCGGGTTCTTTACCAAAGTTACGTGAGAGCTGGACGTAGCGGAAACCGGGATTTCTGGACCAAACAAGCATCAGGTCAGCAGTTTTATCCTTGCTACCATCATCGACAACGATGATCTCCCAATTAGTGCTTGCAGTCGTCAAGATCGCCTGCAAGGTGGGCAGTAATAGGCTGAGATTGTCGTGCTCGTTATAGGCGGGCACGACACAGGTAACAACCGACGCGTCCAGACGGCGCGCAGGTTGATTGATCTGAGTCTCTTCAGTTGTCATCGCGAGGGCTTAGGTGTATTTGACTAAGAAATATTTATTAACAATACATCACATGCGCCATTGTAGTGGTGTTTAAGCCGCGCGATGACTCCTGATCACATTATTGCAAGGTTCTGGAGAAAACGAATTTTCCATCCCTGTAGTCCACAGGGACGACGTCATTGGGACCAAACTTGCCTTGCAAAATGAGTTTAGCGATCGGGTTTTCAAGCATTTGCTGGATAGCCCGCTTCAAAGGTCTTGCGCCAAAAACCGGATCGAATCCTCCCCGTGCAAGCTCGGCCAGGGCGGCATCGCTTACCTCGAGAACCATATCCTGAGCGGCCATTCGCTTTGCCAGTCGATCAACCTGAATTCCTGCGATTTTCTCGATATGCGCCTTGTCAAGCGCGTGAAAAACAACGACTTCATCGATTCGGTTCAGAAACTCGGGCCTGAAATGCTGTTTGATTTCTTCCCATACGACTTCCTTGACATCTTCGTAGGGCTGACCGCTCATGTGCTGGATCTGCTGGGAGCCCAGGTTAGACGTCATGACGATCACCGTGTTACGGAAATCAACCGTGCGCCCTTGCCCATCGGTCAGCCGGCCGTCATCCAGCACTTGCAACAGTACATTGAAAACATCTGGATGCGCTTTTTCAACCTCGTCTAACAGCACTACGCTGTAGGGCTTGCGGCGAACGGCTTCGGTCAAGTAACCACCTTCCTCGTAGCCAACATAGCCCGGTGGCGCGCCGATCAGGCGAGCCACAGAGTGCTTCTCCATGAATTCGCTCATATCGATACGAATCATGTGCTCATCCGAGTCAAACAGAAAATCTGCCAGGGCTTTGGTGAGCTCTGTCTTACCAACGCCCGTCGGTCCGAGGAATAAAAACGAGCCGTAAGGACGGTTTGGATCGGAGAGACCCGCGCGCGACCTTCTGATTGCATCAGCGACGAGGCCGACCGCTTCGTCTTGCCCGACAACGCGGCTATGGAGGCGATCCTCCATTTTCAATAATTTGTCGCGCTCACCCGTCATCATTTTCGAGACAGGAATCCCAGTTGCGCGGGAGACCACTTCTGCAATCTCTTCAGCACCGACTTGTGTACGGAGCAAGTGAGGTTTCTCATCAACGGCATCGTGAGAAACTTCGGCAGCTTTCAGGCGTGCTTCAAGCTCTGGTAATTGGCCATATTGGATCTCGGCCAGTTTATCGAATTGCCCTTTTCGCTGAAGCTCGGCCATCTCGGCGCGCGCGCGCTCGATTTCCTCTTTAATGGACTGTGTGCCCTGAACAGCGGCTTTTTCGCGCTTCCAGATCACTTCGAAGTCGTTATATTCGCGTTGCAGTTTTTCGAGCTCTTCTTCGATGATCTGCAAACGACGCTTCGAGGCATCATCCGATTCTTTTTTCACGGCCTCACGCTCAATCTTGAGCTGGATGATGCGGCGATCAAGCTTGTCCATCACTTCTGGCTTCGAGTCGATCTCCATGCGGATTCTGGCGGCAGCTTCGTCAATCAGGTCAATCGCTTTATCCGGTAAAAAACGGTCAGTGATGTAGCGATTGGATAGCTCAGCGGCAGCGACAATTGCAGGATCGGTAATCTGAACGCCATGATGCAACTCATAACGCTCTTGAAGACCTCGCAAGATCGCGATAGTTGATTCAACATCGGGCTCGTTGACCATGACTTTCTGAAAACGCCGCTCAAGTGCCGCGTCTTTCTCGACGTATTTGCGGTATTCATCAAGCGTCGTCGCGCCAATACAGTGGAGCTCACCACGTGCAAGCGCTGGTTTGAGCATATTGCCGGCATCCATCGCGCCCTCTGCTTTACCTGCGCCCACCATGGTGTGCAACTCGTCTATAAAAACAATGACTTTGCCTTCTTCAAGCGCGAGCTCTTTCAAGACTGACTTTAGACGTTCTTCGAACTCACCCCTGAACTTGGCACCCGCGAGCAAGCTTGCCATATCCAGCGACAGCACTCTTTTGCCGCGCAAGGACTCTGGGACTTCGTCATTGACGATTCGTTGCGCCAAACCTTCGACAATAGCGGTCTTACCCACGCCGGGCTCACCAATCAAAACGGGGTTATTTTTGGTACGACGTTGCAAAATCTGGATCGTGCGGCGAATCTCATCGTCTCGACCGATCACCGGGTCAAGCTTGCCCTGGCGAGCTCGCTCGGTGAGGTCCATGGTGTATTTCTCGAGTGCTTGCCGCTTGGATTCGCCTTCCTGATCCGTCATCGCTTCACCGCCACGCACAGCGTCAATGGCAGCCTCAAGCGCTCTGCGTTGTAAACCACATTCTTTCAGTGCACGGCCCGCTGCGCCCTTGTCATCGGCGAGGGCCAATAAAAACAACTCGCTCGGGATATAGGTGTCACCACGTTTTTTCGCTTCTTTTTCGACTTGAGTAAAGAGATTTTGAAGGTCACGCCCGAGTTGCACCGAGGTGTCACTGCCTTTAACTTGTGGCAAGCCTTTGATGGCGGACTCAAGTGCAGGCACCAGGCGCGCCACAGCAACGCCAGCTCGGGAAAGCAAGCTACCCGCGCCGCTATCAGCATCCTGGATGAGAGCCATCAGCACGTGGACGGACTCGATGTACTGGTGATCGTTATGCTCCGCCAAGGTCTGCGCATCAGCCAGTGCTTGTTGGAACTTCGTTGTCAGTTTGTCAAAACGCATAGTGATATCCCTTTATTGGGCAGGCAAGACGCCTGAATCGGATGATCTTTAGATAAGGATGATCACTGCGATTTCAATACACGCTTTCAGTAATAGTTGCTTAAAAGCTAAACCTTACTGCGGTAAATGGCCTCTTCAATCAAGCGGCGGGCAATACTGACTCGATCGGGTAAGGTGGGCAAATCATCGACACTAAACCAGGCCGCGTCTTCAATTTCAGCAGGATCCGGAGTGATTTCACCACTCACGTATTCAGCGAAAAAGGCAATCATGAGCGAATTCGGGAAAGGCCAGGACTGGCTTTGAAAGTACTCCATTTCGCCGATTTCGATACCGACTTCCTCTTTGACTTCCCTGCGCGCGCACTCTTCCAGCGTTTCGCCAGCCTCGACGAAACCAGCTAGGGCACTGAACATCCCAGGTTTAAAGTGAGGGCTTCTGCCAAGTAGCAACTCGTTTTTTCCGCGACGCACGAGCACCATGATGGCGGGAGAGATACGGGGGTAGCAAACTAGCCCACACGAGGGGCACTCGGTTGCAAATTCGGTCGATTTAACATTCGTCGCTGTTGAGCAATGACCACAGAAGCGATGATTTTTTTTCCAGTCCATCAATTGCGTGGCGCGACCCGCTAACGCAAAGATCTCGGGGCCCGCCATGCTGAAGAGGCTGCGAACCGGCATCAACTGACCCGAAATATGTCCTGGTAAATCGGTGAATTCGCTGGCGTAACAGGGATCGCCCTGATAATGCCCCACCAGGATAGGATCGACCAAATCACCGAACTCGTCTGCCCGAGCGCGAGGAAACATGGCAACCCCATTGTCATCGATCGACACTAACAGTTGGTTCTGTTGACGAAGCAACCAATAACAAATTTCGCTCATAGAAAATCCCGAAGACGCTGCGCAGTGCGTACGACTGCTAAAGCGAGTTATCCTAGACAAAAGTGACACCCAAATTATCATAGCCGACTTCATTCAACATTCGGTTTCACTCTGCCTTCATCGCGCATAATGATTTTGCTACGTCTATTTCTGGTCATACTCTATCTGCTTGGCCTAACTTGCCAAGCGCAAAGTTACCCAGACAAACCAATTCGCCTAATCGTCCCTTTTGCCTCGGGAGGTGGCAATGACGCAATCGCCCGTGTCGTTGCACAGCAGCTGGGTGCCGAACTCAAGCAATCCGTCATTGTAGAAAATCGACCTGGCGCAGGCGGTGCTGTGGGTGCCGAGGCTGCTGCGCGAAGTGCGGCCGATGGCTACACTATATTTCTAGGCGGAGTCGGCAGTCTGGCGGTCAACCCGAATCTTGTCTCAAAATTATCCTATGATCCCATCAAGGATTTCGAACCGATTATCCTGATTGCCTCGGCGCCTGCTGCACTGGTGGTTTATCCTGCTCTGGCAGCAACCGACGTCCGGTCACTCATTGCGCTTGCTAAAAAGAACCCGGGCAAAATCAATTTCTCCTCCAATGGCAATGGCAGCTCGGCACATATTGCAGCGGTCATGTTCACCACCCTGGCCGGAATCGATATGGTGCACGTTCCCTATAAGGGGCTCGCACCTGCGCTTAATGACCTTCTGGTCGGACGCGTAGATCTGATGTTCAGCAGCCTTGTCGCCATCATTCCACAAATCCAGGCAGGCAAACTGCGCGCGCTGGCCGTGACAGGCAAACATCGCACGCCCTTGCTACCTGAAGTCCCCACAATTGCCGAGGCAGGACTTCCCGATTATCAGGCCGGCTCGTGGTATGGGTTGCTTGCCCCAGCTGGAACACCTCAGGACATCATCAGCAAGATTCATGCGGCCAGCACCCGCGCACTAGCGCAAGAATCCGTTCGTGCACAGCTTGCCAGCGAAGGCGCCGAAGCGATTGGCGGCTCGCCGGCTGAGTTTGCCGCACATATTCAAGTCGAATTTCAACGCATACACACTGTGATTCGAGACAATCGAATCCAGATGGACTAAAGGAGTACACATGAGCGAAGCGTCACAAGACAACACGTACACACTAGGGATAGCTAAATTTGTTTCTGGCTTGCAATACGAAGCCATACCAACTGAAGTCCGTGCACGCATCAAGTTGCTGATTTTGGATTCGCTGGGCTGTGCGCTGTATGGCTCGCATCTTCAATGGTGCAGGATTTTGCAAGATACGCTGACACGCGTGGATCAGACACGCGATTGCGCCATCTGGGGCACAAAGTTTCGCTTATCTGCACCGCACGCTGCGTTGGTCAATGGCACGGAGGTTCAGGGTTTTGAGCTCGACGATGTCCATCGTGCCGGCGTGTTACACGTTGGTGCCGTGGTCTTGCCCGCACTGATGTCTCTCGCTGAAACGCATCAAAACATGAGTGGCCGTGATTTTCTGACTGCTGCTGTGGCGGGCTACGAAATCGGACCACGTGTAGGCTTGTGCATGGGGCCTGAGCATATCGGCCAAGGTTGGCATTCGGGCGCCACGCTTGGAGTCTTCTCTGCAGCAGCAGGCGCTGCTCGCGGGCTAGGACTGGATGTTGAAAAGACCGTTCATGCGCTCGGTATTGCCGGCACACAGGCTGCCGGACTGATGGCCGCGCAATACGGCGCCATGGTTAAGCGTATGCATGCTGGTCGTGCCTCGCAGAGCGGTCTGTATGGTGCACTGTTAGCCGAGGGTGGTTTGACGGGCATCGTCAACGTGCTGGAGTCTGAATACGGCGGCTTTTGCACGACCTTCTCACGCTCCACTGATCGTTTTAATCTGAGCGAACTGACAGCGGGCTTTGGCGAGGTTTGGCAGACCATGGCGATCGCGCTCAAATTCTATTCCTGCGTTGGAAGCAACCATACAACGCTGGATGCGATTCGGGATCTGCAAGCCCAGAAGCCTTTCAGTGCAAACGACATTGATTGCATCAAGGTGCACGGATCACAAGTGACCATGGATCACGTTGGCTGGAAATATCAACCTCAGGGTCTTACTTCGGCGCAGCTAAATCTGCCCTTTTGTGTTGCAACCTATTTGCTGGAAGGTGATTGCTTCGTCGAGCAATTCAGTGACGAAATCGTGGCCGACCCAGCCCGCATGGCACTTGCAGAAAAGGTCGAGGTTTATCACGATGCCGATATTACGAGCCGCGGCGCCAAGTTTCGCCATATGGTTCGAGTCGAAGTTGTCCTCAAGAGCGGTGAAACACTTTCGTGCACGAAAGAATACGCGCGTGGTAGTGAACGGAATTTTTCAAGCGATGCCGATGTGATTGCCAAGTTTGAGAAACTGGCCTCGCACGCCCTGCCAGCCTATCAAGTTGAGCAATTACGCGACGCAGTGCTGGGCATGGACGAGTTAACCAGTGCCAGCCAATTGGCCCAACTACTGACGCAACCTTGACCAACCAGCAATATACTTAGACGCGCCACATATTAATCAACAACCGACCGGACTTACTGTATGCAGAACAAACCAAGCGTTGCCGTGATTAGCACAGGTGGCACTATTACTTCAATTAGTGGCTTGGGCGAACTGGATCTCTTTGAGTACAGTGCAACGGGCAAGCGCCTGGATGCAAACCAAATGATGACCATGTTCCCTCAGGGGAGTGAAGTCGCTCGCATCATCCCAGTCCCTTTTGAGGCCTTATTGTCGACAGCTATTTCGTTTCCGCACTGGAAACGCCTGGCGCAAACAATCGAAGATCTGGTGAAACAGCATCCAGAGCTAGCGGGAATTGTCATTTTGCACGGTACCTCTGCCATGGAGGAGACCGCTTACGCTCTCAACCTTACGCTTACCGTTGAGATACCCGTCGTGATCACCGGTTCACAGCGCCCGGCGAGCGCCTTATCGACAGACGCAGGCTTGAACATCTACAACGCAGTGCGCGTGGCTGCTTGCCCCGAGGCTCGCGGACTTGGGGTACTCGTTTGCCTGAACGACGAAATTCACGCTGCGAGAGAAGTCACAAAAACCTCGAATGGCCGCTTGCAAACGTTTAGAGCCCCGGATTTTGGGGCCCTGGGTCACGCCGATGGCGATCGCGTCGTGTTTTATCGCAAACCGCTCAGAACCACCTATCCTCATACCGAATTCGCTCTGGACGGCATGGATACGATGCCTCGGGTGGATATTTCGTATAGCTACGCCGGCAGCGACGGGACCGCAATTCGCGCCTTTGTTGCTGCCGGAGCAAAAGGTATCGTCGGGGCGGCCTTTGCCCCTGGCCTTTTAGGGCCTGACGATATGGCAGCAATGAAAGAAGCCGCTGCGCAGGGCGTAGTGGTCGTTTTATCATCACGAGCAGGGTCTGGCCGGGTCTTTGGTCCCAGTCACAACCGTGCCGCAGGATTTTTGCAAGCCGACAATCTCAATCCTCAAAAAGCCCGCATCCTGCTAGCGTTGGCATTGAGCAAAACAGATAAATTGACTGAGATTCAGCGTATGTTCGACACGTATTAAAGGCAGTAACAATCAGTAAAGCACAACACCAAGATCGAGGCTAACAATCGATCGGTATTTATTTAATCCAAGGAGATAGCATGTCCCTATTTGCAAAATTAAAAAGCAGAGCAGCATCTGGTAACCCAGTCAAAGTCGGCCTGATTGGCGCAGGCAAATTCGGATCCATGTATCTCTCACAGATCCCTCGCACGCCAGGCATTCACTTAGTCGGGTTGGCGGATCTTTCGCCCGACAGAGCACGCGAAGCCCTGAGCAAGGTGGGTTGGGCCGCTGAGCAATACAGCGCGCAATCCTGGGATCAGGCGCGCAAGACTGGCGCGACCTTTATTACAGACAACGCTGACGCGATGATTGCCAGCGATCATGTTGATATTGTGATTGATGCAACGGGAAGCCCTGCTGCTGGTATCCACCATGCCCTGCTCTGCTGCAAACACGGCAAACACATCATCATGGTCAATGTAGAAGCCGATGTTTTAGCTGGTCCCTATTTGGCCAGGAAGGCCGCAGAGGCGGGTATTATTTATTCGATGGCTTCAGGCGATCAGCCTGCTTTGATCGCAGAGATGGTCGATTGGGCGAGATCGACAGGGTTTGAAGTGGTCTGTGCCGGCAAGGGCACCAAGTATTTGCCGATTTACCATCAATCAACCCCCGATACAGTTTGGGGTCATTACGGTTTCAGTGAAGAACAAGTTGGTTCGGGTGACTTTAATGCCCAAATGTTCAACTCGTTTCTGGACGGCACGAAATCTGCGCTTGAAATGGCGGCGGTATCGAACGCCTGTGACTTACGCCCGCCCGCCGATGGATTGTTGTTCCCTCCTTGCGGCGTGGATGATCTGCCTCATATATTGCGACCGGTCGCAGACGGCGGCATCTTGTCGCACAAGGGCAACGTCGAAGTCGTCTCGTCAATCGAGCGCGATGGACGTCCGGTATTTCGTGATTTGCGCTGGGGGGTCTATGTTGTATTCGAAGCGCCAACCGATTACGTCAAAAGCTGTTTCTCTCAATATGGCTTGAAAACAGACTCGACAGGTCGTTATGCCGCCATGTACAAACCGTATCACCTTATCGGCCTGGAATTGGGCACCTCTGTCGCGAGCATTGCCTGCCGCGAGGAGGCAACGGGGGCAACTAGCGGCTTTCACGGCGATGTCGCGGCAACAGCCAAACGCGCCCTAAAAGCCGGCGAAATGCTCGATGGCGAAGGTGGCTACACGGTCTATGGCAAAGTGATGCCAGCTGCAAATTCGCTCAAAATGGGTGCCTTGCCTATCGGTCTGGCTCACCACGTCAGATTAAAAAATGATGTTGCTGCCGGGCACGCCGTCAAATGGACCGACATTGAGATCGATCAAACCAAAGAGGCGGTTCGCGTTCGTCTCGAGATGGAAGCGATGTTTCGCTAGAGCCCCGCTTCTTTTTTGAACCATAAACCCGGCTTCAAGGCACTTAGCAGTAAAAAGGCTGCCGCGATAGCCGGGCTTATTAGAAAAACAGCTCGATAACCAAGCATAAACGCCTCGGGGCTTAGGCTTGCGGCTTCGTTAGTCGCGGGCAACATGTGCGCGAAAATCCAAAGCCAAGTAAAGGCCCCGGTAATTACGCCTATCGTGCGGGTAACTTGCGTCAGACTACCCGCTACGCCCCTTGAACTGCGGGGCAAGGCAGCTACGACCATATCAGCATAAGCGACTTGATAAACGCCTAAACCAAGACCACAGACCAGTAGTGAGCCGCCAATAAGTGCGCTGGAAGCGTCTTGCGACCAAGTGGCGATCGAACAAACCGCAAGCAACGTGATCCAGGCAGAGAGGTAAGCCACGATTTCTACTCTGATAGTCTGGGTAAACCGTGGCGCCAGAAAAGAGCCTGCCACAGTCCCGGATGCCCAGAGACCGAGTAAAAAACCGCATTGCAAGTATGACCAGCCCAGCTGCTGTACGCAGAAATACGGCACCAGCAAAGGAACAGTAAAGACGGACCACTGGACAACAAAGCTTGAAACATTGAGCCAGAAAAAATTGTTATTTTGCGAAATCACTTGTGACAATACAGACCACACTGAGAAATTGACGCCCTCTTGAGACTTATCCGCCTCATCTTTTTCGGGTAAGTCGACGTAACGCAGGGAAAACCAGGCAAACAGGATGAGCGGGACGCGAAACCAATAGACACCCGGCCAGCCTATCAAGCCTGTCATCAAACCGCCCATGACCGGCGCAATGGCAGCCGCCAGAGCAAAGTAAGCACCAAAACGCGATAACGCCCAGGTTCGCCGGTGATCGGCAAACAAGCGCAAAACCAAAGCAGGTGCGCATGACACGGTCAAAGCGGTTGCTACGCCTTGCACAACTCGCCCAGCCAGCAAAATCGGGAAACTTGGCGCAAGCGCGCAGAGTAAAAAGGCCACCGCGCCAAGCATCAAGCCCCAGCGAAAAACTCTCAGATGACCAATGCGATCCCCAACTGAACCAAACAGCAACATCAAGCCGCCATAACTCAGCATGTAACAGATTGCGACCCAACGGATACCTTGTGTATCCAGATTGAAAGCCTGTGTCATGGCGGGGAAAGCAATGTTTACAGAAAAATCAAGCGGGGCAATTGATGCGCCGAGACAGATCACCCACATCCCAAGTGAATTGCGTTGGTTGTTATTCAAAGCACACCTGTTGTTTTCAACGTCGCTGCCACCAGATGAGGCCAGCCCCGCTAAGCATGATAATGGCCATGCCGACTCTCGTTGCGAAGTCGGGGGCGTAGCCGAAAAATAAAAACCCAACGAGTGTCGCGAAAATGATTTGCGAATAGCTAAACGGGGCTAAGGAAGCCACCGAGCCAAAGCGGTAAGCATGAGTCAACAACAAATGCCCGACCATTGCCAGTGAGCTACCGATTATCATCAGACTCAGGGCTCCCAAGCCAGGGGTTTGCCAGAAATACCAGACAACAGCACTGAGCAAGATCGTACACACCAGGCTCGTCAAAAAATTGGTTGCAATCATGTGATCTGTAGCGAGCACACGGCGAGTCAATATCTGAAAACCGGCCATGGCAAACGCCGCTGCCATAGGCAGCAAGATTGCAGGAGTAAACAGTGCGCTGCCTGGTCGCACGATGATCAACACGCCAACCAACCCACCAGTTACCGCTACCCACTGCCCAGTCTGGATTTTCTCACCCAAAAACTTGCCCGAATACCAGGTAACGATAAGCGGGGCCAGAAACACAACTGACGTGGCTTCGCCAACAGGTACATATCTGAGCCCAAGCACAAAAAGCATACTGGACATCAGCATGCACACCCCTCTCAAGCCCTGTGTTTTGTACTGTTTCGAGTGCAAAATACGAGTACCCATTTTGGGTACAAAGACTGCGGCGGTCAAAATTGTCTGTATTGCGAACCGCGCCCAGATGATCATGATGGCGGGATAGGTGAGCGTCAGATACTTTGTGATCCCATCGTGGCTTGCAAAAAGCAGGGTGGATATCAGGATAAACATTACCCCGTACAGGGGCTGTCTAGATGCCGTCACGTTCTCGGCCGTCCAGGTAATACCAACGACCATCCCGCCGAACAAAGCGACTGGTCTCATGCAGCCTGCCACCTTTGCCCTCTTGCCTGTAACGAGCAACAAACTCTACCGTGGCTGAATTTTCGTCATGCAATTGGTGCTTTTTGACACTCAAGTCCAGCCATTTCAGGTTTTCATCTGAGCTCAGCCGCTCGGGACGATTTTCAATGGCCCAGGTCGCTAGCAGGTAAGGTTCATTTTCGAGAACGTAGGCCGTGTAACGCGATCGCATCAATGACAAGGCGTCAGGCGCCGGCATGGATTCAAAGAAATTGATGTAGCCACCGCAGCATTGCTCAAAAGTCTTCGCCACCTTTTTGGGCGATAGTGCCCCGCAAGGGCAAGGATTGGCAACAACACGCATTCGGGATCAAAGTCAAAATGAAACAAGTAAATGACATTCTATGCCAGCGAGTCACTTTGTTCTTGCTGCGGTTTGTTAAGATGCTGCTACTACTGATTAATTCAATCGATACACGAAGTTACGGAGAAAAAAGATGAGCAACACAGATCACTCGCACGACACTCACGGTCAACATGCGTCTGCCAGCGGTATTTGGGCCATCATGTTGATCATGTTAGTGCCATCAGCCTTGACCTTGGCTTGGGTGATTTATCAATCCGCAACGGGAATGTAAGTCAGGTTTAGCTTCATCAGACTGAACCAAGCCCCGAATGAACCAAGTCCCACATCCAGTACCTGAATCTCTCAGTGACCTGTTCTTCTCTTTTACGCGCTTAGCGTTACAGGGGTTTGGTGGCGTTCTAGCCTTTATGGAGAGAATGCTAGTTGAACAAAAACAGTGGATGACACGAGAAGAGTTTGTTCAGGAGTGGGCGGTAGCACGCACCATGCCCGGCCCCCCGGCCATGAATCTCAGCATCATGGTGGGAGCCAAGTATTTTGGCTGGAGAGGATCCGTTGTCGCCGCCGCCGGTATGCTGGCAGCACCCTCCATCACAATCGTCGTATTGGGACTTGTTTACGCCCAGTTCGGTGATCAGCCGCAAGTCAATCAAGCATTGCGAGCGATGGGTGCGGTTGCGGCAGGCTTCATTATGGCGACTGGTATCAAATTACTTACCGCCTTACAAAAAAATCCCCTTGGTATTCGCGTTTGCGCAGCACTAGCATTGGCTGGCTTTATCACCATCGCCTGGCTGCATTTGCACTCGATCCTGGTTCTGGCGGTGCTTGGACTCGTCGGCACTTCGCTCGCCTACTCAAAGATTAAAACGTGAACGGCTCAATAAAAATAGTCATGAACTGGGCGGACTGGCTCGACTTGGTGAAGCATTTGCTTGCGTATTCAGTCGCTTCGATCGGCGGGCCGCTTGGTCTGGTGTCCGAGCTGCACCGCTACCTGGTGACACAAGAACAATGGTTGACCGATAGCCAGTTCAATGCCTCGGTCGTACTTGCACAGGCCGCACCCGGTCCGAACGTATTATTTGTCGCCCTACTTGGCTGGAACATAGGAATGAATGCGGGGGGCTACCTCTATGCCCCTGGTGTCGCCCTGCTCTCTTTAGTGGGTATTTTGTTGCCGAGTTGCAGCATGATGTTTTTCGCCACAAAATGGATCTCTCGCAATCAAGATTTGAGAGCAGTCAAGGCCTTCAAACAGGGAATGAGCCCAACGGTCATTGCAATGCTGATTGCGTCTGGGTGGCTCCTGGCAACGGCCAACGCCTCAACTCTTGGTGACTGGCGTCTGTGGGTGACCACCGGGGTGGCTGCCGTTCTGGTTATTGATGGGCGAGTCAACATGTTTTGGCTGCTGGCTATTGGTGGCAGTCTAGGTGCACTCGGCATCATCTCGTAAAACTGAAACAGATCGGTCAAGAATTCTGCCTCTGTCAACGAACTGACCTGATTCGTCAAGTATAGTGTTGGGCTTTACTACGTTAGTTAACTCACGACATATGAATGAATAGCGACATCGTCGTCACTCGACAAGAATCGAGCCCCCTCAGCACTGAGCAATACGAATTTGCTGCACTGGTAGACCAAGCGAAGTCTCTAGCCGACAAGATCTCAGCTATGCGTGCGCTCGTTGATCAACATCGAGTCACCTTCTGGGGTATCGTCAGGCCCCTGCAAGTGCGACAGGCTGGACTTAAGCGCGCGACTATCATTATGCTGGACGACAAACTCTCGGTTGAAGGTTTGACCGCGAAACAACTTCGCCAAATTAAACGCATCATCTGTAGAACAGCAAAAGAATTCGCGCTCAAGGGCGATGAGGAGATGCGGCTGTTGCACGATAAGCACAGTGAAGAAACTTTGGCTGAGCTTGAAAAATCCCAAGCGGACGAGGCCAGATCGTATTTCGAGCAAATGATGGGCGAAGAACTTGACGATGAGGATGAGTTCGAGAACGTCGACGATGTGCTTCACGCCAGCATCGAACGCATGCGTAAACAGGCTGAAGCGCGCGAGAAGGCAAAAGAAAAACGCCGTAAAAGAGCCGGCAAGTCCGCCATCGAAAATGGTCTTGCAGAGGATGACTTTGACACGAAGGCAAGCTTGAGAGCAATATACCGCCAGCTCGCGAGTGCTTTACATCCAGACCGTGAGATAGATCCCGTAAAGCGTCTCTATAAAACAAGTCTCATGAGCGAAGCCAACACGGCTTATGAGCAGCACGATTTGTTTACGTTATTGCAATTGCAAACAAAGGCCAACCTTACCGAGCAACAAATCACGGCCAGCCTTTCGGTAGAAAAAATCCCCGCCCTGATCAGTCTGCTCGAGCATCGAATCCAGCTGCTAAAACGCACGTTGAGAGATATCGAAATCGAAACGGTGGCTGAGTTTGTGTTGCCATCTGCCGTATCGATCACTGCGCCTTCACTTAAATCTCATCTGAAGAAGACGCAACTGGATTTGATGAGCAATATTACCGATCTCAAAGCTGACATGGTCAATATGTCTACGCGAATCGGGCTTAAGCGCTGGTTACGCGAGCAAGAAGAGCTTATCTGATGACAACCGAGCAGGATATTGACAAACGGCTGACCGATCTTGAGGTCAAGTTAACGTTGGCTGATGACATGCTGGATCAGTTAAGTCAGACCGTCTTCAGGCAACAAGAGCAAATCGAATTGCTTGCGCGTGAAATCAACGTTTTAAGACGGCAAAGCTCGCAAGAAGGCACTACTCAGCTGCCGAGCTTACGCGACGAATTACCCCCGCATTATTGAGCGCAGTCCTGGTTGGACCTGACAGTGTGCCCGGTCCCCTTAACGGGTGATCAGATGCTCAGTGAACCAGTCTTTTGCCTGCCCCGAACACTCTGCCAGACGCACGTTATAGGGTTGATAGTGTCCACCCTTGAACATATGCAGCTTTTTTGGCTCACGCGCAGTCTCAAAAGCAGCAAGCTGGTCGTCTGTCGGACAACGCAGGTCGTGATCAGCAATAATCATCAGAAGCGGCGTTGGTGCAATCCTCGGGATGTAAACCCCTGGTTCATAGGCCATCCGCAGATCGAGCGTGCGTAAGGTGACTGAGTTAACGTAGGTGGTACCAACGCCTGCAACCTCACTCCATTCGTAGCTTTCCGAGCCCTCGACCGAAATCGGCACGATTTTAGGTGGCAAGCCTTTTGCCCGGTTGATACGATCTTCGTTCATGGCGTCCAGGACAGCATCAAGCTTATCGGTCGGGGTTGCCCTCAAGGTATTTTTGTAGCCGCTTACCGTGGGTACTTGTGATACCACACACTTCACACGCCGGTCAGTCGCAGCGACAACCAGCACATGCCCACCCGAATAGCTTGTACCCCATAAGCCAAGCCGTTTTGAGTCGACTTGTGGCTGCATAACAGCCCAGGTAATCACGTCTCGCATATCAGCAATTTGCTGCCAGGGATCCAGCTCAAGCCGAGGCTCACCGGCACTCGATCCCGTATTGCGATGATCGTAGACAACACAAGCAAAGCCTGCATTGACAAAGACTTCAGCGGTTTGATCCAGCGACATCTCTTTGACTGCACCAAATCCATGGCTCATCACGATAGTCGCAAAAGGCCCTTGAGCAGAGTCAGGCGTGTAAAACCAAGCGTCGAGTTCGACGCCATTGGCGGTAATTTTTAGGTTAGTGCGCATATCTGGCTCCTGAATTTTTTAAGTACTTATTTTTTAGGTACCTAATTTTTTGTGCTTACTTTACTTCAGGATTCAACAGCAGGACGCTTGCAAATTTTTCGGTGACGTCTTCTATATGTTTTGACCGCATTTCTGCTGTCGGAAACTGATGCTCCATTGAGCCATCAATCATTAAGCACGCCAGGCCATGTACGTGTGCCCAAAGTATCGTTGCCAGCGTGGTCGAGGCTTGCTCACCGAACACTATTTTTATTAGAGTCTCTAGTTCTGCGTAAGCGCTGGCACCTGCCTGCTGCACGTCGGGGAATCTTGAGGCATCACACATATCGGGTCTAAACATAATCTGAAAGACGCCGGGCTGAGAGATCGCAAAATGAACATAGGCTTGAGCTGAGGCCACCATCGCAGCTTTTATGCCTTCGGTTATGGCGAGTTCATTCGCAGCTCTTAGTCTTATTGCCAAGTCGGCAAACCCATCGACCACAAGCGTAGCAAGAATCGTCTCCCTATCTTTGAAGTAATAGTAAGGTGCTTGATGCGTGCAACCTGCGCGCCGCGCAACTTCACGCATGCTGAGTGCCCCCGACCCTCCCTCGGCCAGCAATTCTCTGCTAGTTGAAAGCAGTTCATGTCGCAGATCTCGGTCTGGATCTGCCTTAGGTCTTCCGCGAGGCTTGGCTGTCATATCTGTCAGTTTAGTGAACCTTGTCTATCTTTCATTAAAAAAAAATAAGCGATAGAAATTTAATTTGACAATGTCTATTTTCAGAATTATATTCTTATTTAATTAGACATCATCTATTTATTAGGTGTAATAACTAATTTTCCTTAAACAGAGGTATCTCATGAGCACACTTTCAATCAATCAGACCCGGACAGGCCCACTTGCCGTCTTAAAAGAAGCCTTTGTTCGTCAGCGAGAACTGACAATCCTGGCCCTTTTTATGTTGGTCGCAATGATCCCTGCGGCAATCGCCTACGGTCTGGATCCACAAGAGCTTCGAGGAGTCAATGTCTGGATCAAGCCGATGAAGTTCATGGCAGCACTTGCCTTATTCAGCTTTAGCACTGCCTGGTTTATCGGACTGTTACCAAAGGCGAGACGTCACACGCCTGCGGTTCATTTTATTGTGACGACCATCGTTGGTGCCAGTTTGCTTGAAATAACTTACATCGTTTTACAAGCCTCGCAGGGGCAAGCCTCGCACTACAACTACAGCAATTCACTGCACATCATGTTGTATGGAGTCATGGGGGTTGGCGCGATATTGATGTGCCTCACGCAAGCCGTCTTGGCGATTCAAATTAGTCGCTATGGCCGAGAGGATATCGATCCGGCCTGGCGCATGGCGGTTGTTCGTGGACTTTGGCTGACGCTTTTCTTGGGCGCTGGCGTCGGCATCATACTGAGCACGATGCAACCGCCTGACGGCGAAGGCTTACCGCTTACAGGGTGGCATGCGTCGCAAGATCTGCGGCCAGCACACTTTCTGGGTATGCACGCGCAACAGTTTCTGCCTTTACTCGGATTGACGCTGCTCGGGCAACCTCGTGCTAGCGCTCGCCGCAAGTTGAACATTGGCGTAATCCTCTACGTAGCACTGTGGCTCGGTCTAGTCCTGTTGGGTATCTAGGACAACACAGACTGAGCAGCAACAACTCATCTCACCCTATTTCGTAACTTAATTTATCTAGCCCGCCAGGAGGCGAAAATTCAAACGGCAGACGGATATGAAAACTTTCAAGAATAAAACAGCTTTGGTAACAGGTGCATCATCTGGAATCGGCAAGGAGATTGCAGAGAAGCTAGCAGAGGCAGGCTGCCATCTAATTTTGGTTGCTCGATCCGAAAGCACACTTAATCAGCTTGCCTCAGCACTCTCGCAAAAACATCGCGTCATGACTGACGTCATTTCTGTCGATCTGAGCACGCCGGACTGTGCCTCCCGGATATACGACGAGGTAATGGCCCGGAATCTTCACGTCGACATTCTTATTAATAATGCGGGGTTTGGTACGTATGGGCCATTTGAGACAATCAGCGCTCAAACTGAGCAAGATGAAATCGCAGTCAACATATCGGCGTTAGTAGGACTCACTCACGCCTTCGTACCTGGCATGCTGAGCAAGAGGTCTGGTGCGGTGTTGAACATTGCGTCGACCGCAGCCTTTCAGCCGGGAGCATTCCTTGCTGTTTATGCGGCAACCAAGGCGTTTGTGCTGAGTTTTAGTGAGGCGCTATGGGGCGAGTACCAAGGCCGTGGGATTCATGTTGCGGCGCTTTGTCCGCCTGCCGTTGAAACTGGCTTCATCGCTAAACTGGGTGACGATAACGTTAAAAGTACATCGGTTTTTGCAAACACCATTTCAGCAGAGCGCGTCGCGGTAGAAGCCATGAGAGCACTATGTAGCGCTAAGCCGAGTCATATTATTGGTTTCAAAAATTGGCTGATGGCTAATTCTTTAAGGTTTGCGCCTCGCAGCCTAGTCGCGAAGGCTGGGGCAATGATGCTGAAACCGCAGCGCTAGCTGCAACTTTCTTGCCAAGCAAACTCATCGGCCAGGAGCGTAGCAAGTAACGTCTCCCTTATCTTTGTATCCACTTACTTTGCCGCAGTCACACACCAATCGGCCTAAAAAGTCGGGGCCACACTATACTGGGATTCCAGGGGAAGATAGCCCAATTAACCATATCTTATTTCTTTGACACGATATGTCCACTCACACACTGATACCTGAGGGATTTACTCCTCTTTTTATGGTTGAGCCCTTCACCACCCGCATTGGTCCGATATATTCGAAGCAGGATGAGCACCAATTTAAGTTAGGCTTTTTGGTGGATGGCTCGCACCTTAATATTGAAAAGGTCGTGCACGGTGGCATGCTCTCGACGCTAGCGGATCAAGCGATTGGGGTCAATGTCGCACATGCCAATGGGCAGCATAACGATATCCTCACCATTCACTTATCGGTCGATTTCATCAGTCCAGCGTATTTAGGCGAATGGATCGAAACCAGAACGACGCTCGGAAAGGTCAATGGACGCATAAGATTCGGAAATTGTGAATTACACGTCAAAGACCGCCTCATTCTTAAAGCATCCGCCATTTTCGCCGCAAGGGCATCCAAGCGGCTAGAGTGAAAGCCCAAGACAGACGAGAGTTACTGTCTAAATGCAGCACCTCCATCCACGTTCAATACAACCCCGCTGATATAGGAAGCTCGAGCTGAAGCAAGAAATACCACTGCATCCGCCACTTCCTCGCTAGTCGCCATCCGTCCAAAGGGAAGGTTCATATTTGCCAGGACTTGTTCTTCGGTCAATTTATTATTTGGGTCTTTTTCTCCCCATAATTTCAGGAGCTTTTCGCCGCGATCGGTTTTGGTGAGCGATGGATTGACGCCTACGACACGGACCCCAAAGTCGGTCGACTGACTCCCGACACTGCGAGTAAATGCGATAAGCCCCGCATTTGCAGTAGTGCCGATGATATATTGGGACATCAAGCGTTCACCGGCAAAACCAATGACATTTACGATCACGCCGCGTCCCTTTTTTTGCATCAACTCGCAGGCTGCACGCGTCAAATTCACATAACCAAACATTTTGAGATCGAAAGACTGCCTCCAGCCCTCCTCAGTAGTGTCGATCAGCTTTCCACTTGGATTAGATCCTGCGTTGTTTACCAAGATATCGTAGTCTGCCGCGAGTTTGGCTAAACGGACTTGCTCCTCGGATTTTGAGAGATCGACGGAGTGGATGTCTACCTTTACTTTTGGATAAGTGTCTCGCAATTTTTTCTGAGCTTCTTTTAGAGACTGCAAATCTCTGGCAGCAAGTGTGACGTCACAGCCTTCTGCACAAAAAACTTGCGCACAAGCTAAACCAATACCTTTGCTAGCACCCGTGATAAGTGCGTGTTTTCCTTTTAGTTCAAGATCCATTGCTATGACTCCTTTTAATTGATACGGTAGACACGGGCAGCGTTGTCAGCAAAGAGTTTTTGTTGATCACTAAGCGATAAATCAGCAACTGAGCGTTTAAAGCATGTGTACACATAATCCCAACTACCTTTTAGACTATCGACTGGGAAATTAGAGGCAAACATGCAGCGATCAACGCCAAAGGTGTCGATCGTCTCTCGGATAATTGGGCCATTTTCCTCTAGCGTCCAAGGGCGATCAGACAAACACAACCCAGATATTTTGCAAGTGACGTTGGGAAGTCTTGCTAAAGCTCGCATCCCTATCCGCCACTTCTCCATCGAGGCTTCATCTCGGTTCCACGGATACCCTGTGTGGTTGAGAACAATAGATAGGTTGGGATAGATTGCGGCCACCTCAGCACCCTCTAGAAGGTGCCACCATGGCAATCGTAAATCCCACGAAAGCCCATACTTTTGTAGCAAGCCAAGCCCATCAATCCACTTCTGATCCTGCAAACTACGTGGCTGACCGCGGACGCTCTCGCCAGGTCCGGCCGAGATGATAGGTTTCGTTCGTATGCCGCGTACGAGCTTGAACCCAGCTTGTTTAGCAATGAGCTCCTCGGCGTTTGGCGTGTCCACCCAAGCGTGCGCCACGATAACACTAGGTAAGCCATACTGTTCGTTTACTCTTGTGAAAAACTCTGTCTCAGGCACTTGCTGACTGCGATCACACTCAGCCTCGATTGCAACCGCGCCAACAAGATTATGTAAGCTCGTTGCACGAATGTACTCTGGAGCAAGATAGCTGCGTTGAAAGGCAGAATAGTCTCCAAGCCAATTATGCTCAGGGTGCATCAGCCAAGGATATTTAATGGAACCTTGCAGATCCCAAAGATGAAAATGCGCGTCTAAAATACGTAATGCGACCTGTTCCTGTTCGACCTCCGTCAAGGGCTGCGCGCAGGCGAATCGATTAAGTTTATTCATATTCGTAGTTGTCACGTTAAACACTCAAGTATTGAGATTTAACACTCTCAATCTCATTTTTAAATTGTGTGATGGGTGCTTGGTAGACGATCCGACCTTTTGCCATGACAAACATCTCGTCTGCTATACGTTCGGCCAGATTGAGGTTTTGCTCGATCACTAATAACGTGACACCTTCATTTTTAAGACGAATAAAAACGTCGACAAGCTCTCGCACGACTTTAGGTGCGAGTCCTTGTGACGGTTCATCAAGCAAGAGGATTGTGGGATCACTAGCTAATGCCCGAGCAATGGCGACCATCTGTTGCTCACCACCAGACAACTGGCTACCTTTGTGATGAATACGCTCTTCGAGTCGTGGAAACAGGGAAAACAAGGCCTGTGTCGTCCAACGTTTGGCGAGTTTGCGTTGTGCAACCTTGATATTTTCCATCACAGTCAGATCAGGAAACAGCAAGCGGCCCTCTGGAACGTAACCAATCCCTGCTCGCGCGACGAGGTGCGGACTGTAGCCCGTAATGTCTTGGTCACCCACGTGTATGCTACCTCCATGAACAGGAACGAGACCCATGATAGATTTGACAGTAGTCGTTTTACCCACGCCATTGCGTCCAAGCACCGCACCGATCGTGCCGGCTTTTAAATGAAGACTGGTTCCTTGCAAGATATGACTCTGCCCGTAGTTCGCGTGGACGTCATTGAGTTTGAGCATCAGTCGACCCCCCCTAAATAAGCATCTTGAACACCAGCATCAGCCTTGACCTCTTCAACGGAACCGTCAGCGATAAGACGACCTCGATGCAATACCGCAATGCGATCCGCCAAACTAAACACAACATCCATGTCGTGTTCAACCAGCACAACGGTAAGAGACTCTTCCGCAAGCATGGCTTTGAGCGTATCGACCGCACGTCGCGTCTCTTGGATGGACATGCCTTGTGTGGGCTCGTCTAACATTAAAATGGTAGGGCGCTGAGCGATTGCCATCGCAACTTCTACCAGACGCTGATCCCCATGCGACAGATTACCTGCAGGGGTATCAAAAATTGCACGAAGGTTGAGCCTATTCATGGCTTGCTCGGCTAGGCTGCTCGCTTGCTCAAGCACTTTCGAACCCCCGAGCAGGTGCCATCTTCCGCCAAGCTTACCTTGTGCGGCTAATCGCACATTATCAAAAGCTGACATCTCAGGAAAAATAGAAGACAGCTGGAAGGTTCGTGAGATGCCAAGCTGACAAATTGCTTCTGGACGCATGCCAGTTATGTCATTACCTTGCATAACAACTCGACCGTTTGAAGGTTTTAATGTTCCAGCGATGACATTGAACAGGGTTGATTTTCCGGCTCCGTTGGGGCCAATTACCGCTCTTACCTCGCCCTGCTGAACTTTAAGACTGATATTTTCAAGTGCGGTAAGCGCTCCAAAATTGCGACCAACACCGATACACTCAAAGATAGTACTCATAGCTGTTGGTCTCCAGCACCATTGCCGGCATCTTGCGGAAAAAGACTTTTTTTATTAAAACGCTTAGACACGTTTTTATTCAAAATCCCAAAAATACCATCTGGTGCGAACATCACAAATCCGATGAAAATGATCCCCATGAAAAGACCCCACGACTCGGTCAATTCGCTGAGCTTATGCTCGACCATAATGAAAAATATGGCGCCCAGCATTGGTCCGATCAACGTCCCCTTGCCACCTACAATGACCATGATCAACACTTGGCCTGATACCGTCCAGAACAGCATCTCAGGATTAGCGAAACCGGCGAAAGAGGCGTAGAGTGCTCCCGCCATACCTGCGAAAAAATAGGCCAGGGAAACCACCGCGATTTTGTAGCGACGTGTGTTGTACCCCAACGCAAATACTTTCATTTCGTTTTCACGGATGCCACGCAAGACTTGCCCAAAAGGAGCACGAATTAGAGCTCGGCAAAAGAAATAGCTTCCAATAAGACAGGTGAGCGCAAATAAATAAAAACCAGTCTTGGTCGTAAGCATGGCCCATCCAAATGGCCCAAGCCTGCGAGGTATGCCAGACAAACCGTCTGAGCCGCCCGTGACGCTAACCCATTTAATTGACACTGCGTAGCCTAATTGACCAAAAGCAAGTGTGAGCATGGCAAATGAAACGCCAGTCGCCATTGTGCAGCTCCAGGCAATACCTATCGCGACAATACCAACAATCACGGCGCTCAAAAAAACGCCAAAAGGAAGCGCAATATTAGTATGAAGAGATAGCAGGCCGAACACATAAGCTCCCAGTCCATACGCGCCTGCGTGACCAAATGAAACGAGCTTTGTGTAGCCAACCATCAAATCGAGACTCATCGCAAACAAAGCCAGAATTACAAGCTCGGTCAGAAGCGTCATTGCGTAAACAGGTAAATACTGTGGGGCGAAAATCAATGCCAGTATCACAAGTACGCCGATCGTTTTACTTTGCATCGCTAAGCCTCTTTACCCAATAACCCGCCGGGGCGCACAATCAATACGGCCAGCATCAGTGCGTACAAAAATACCAATGCAAAGTCTGGGAAGAAGTAATTCCCGAAAGTCTGTACGCCTGCGACAATAAGACTGCCAAAAATTGCGCCCAAAAAGCTACCCATGCCACCAATTATGACAATTACGAAGGCATCGATCACGGCGGAGGACATACCCAGAGAAGCTGTCACCGACGGCGCCGCAAGCACCCCGCCTAAGGCGGCTAAAGCGCAGCCGAGTGCAAACACTCCCGAGCGGATTAAATTTATGTCGGTCCCCAGTGCGTGCAACATCTGAGAGTTTTGTGAGGTGGCCCGAATCAACAACCCCAGCCGAGTGCGTTCCAAGAATATCCAAATGAATGTAGAAGCAATAGCGCCAGCCGCAATCAAAAATATTTTGTAAGTAGGCATGGGTTCATCGAATATAAATACAACACTATCCAAACCTTTAGGTATGGCTACTTGCAAAGGTGGCGCACCCCAGAACAACCTCGTGATCTCTGCAAGAACTAAAGTAAGACCAAACGTCACCAACAGAAACGCATCTTCATCGCGTTTGTACAGATGTCGAAGAAAACCAAGTTCAAAAATCAAACCAATGGCGCCGACAATTAAGGGGGAAATGACCATTGCAACCCAGACGCTGCCTGTCAACCTCGCCGTGGTGTATCCGATATATGCACCGAGCATATAGAGAGCACCGTGCGAAAAATTCACCACACGCATAATGCCAAAAATCAGTGCTAGTCCGCTACCCAGAAAGAACAGCAAAGACGCTTGAGACAACGCATTGAGCGTTTGAATCAAGATGAAAGAAAAGGTTTCCACGTCAAGCCTTATCAGAAAAAAACGCAACAACGTGACTGCTTGATAAACAGTCACGCGAACAACTGAGTGATCTTTCTAGTTCGTTATGTGTCGAAATTTTTCTTGCGACAGGCTGGAGTAATCTGATCTGCAGAGTACTTCTTCACGAGTACGGGGAGTAATGCATCACCGACTTTGTCCACACTCACGACAAATCCATCTTCAAGACTTTGATGATCGCAAGCACGGAATTTGGCGAGACCCTTAACTGTATCGAGTTCCATATCGTTTAAGGCAGCAACCAGATCTGCAGCTTTAACACTATTCGATTTTTTAATTGCGGCTTCGATAAATTGCAGAGCCTTCCATTGCTCGCCATCGTTCCAATCAGGCGTATCCTTTATTTCTTTTGTAAATTGCTCTACGAACTTTTTGTTCTCAGGATGGTCATAGGTTGACATGTAGCGCATAGTACCGATCACCCCTTTTGACGCTTCGCCAACAGCTTTAATGGTCGAGAGTTCAATCAGCGTGGTGAACATTTTCACCTTATCACCGAGTCGATATTGAGCAGCTTGAGTCATAAAGGCATTTGCATCATCCCCTGACTGAACCATCATCAAACCATCAGCGCCTGACTGGCGAATTTTAGTAATGTAGCTTGAAAAATCACGCGTACCTGTCGGTGCAAAGACCTTGCCAACAAATTCGATATTGTTGCGTTTCATTTCGTCTTCGAATGCCGCTACGGTTGAATGTCCCCACGAATAGTCCATACCAATCGCATAAAATTTCTTCAAACCAGAATCTTTAATGTAGAGCGAAAGCAGGCGTGCTTCGGTAGGACCTGAAGGATTACCGCGGAAAAAATTTGGTACAAAAGCCTCTGCCGTCATACTTGCGTCACCGTTACCGCAGGCGACATAGATCGAATCCCACTCACCGAGTCGGGGCATCACGGCGAGTGTCTCGGACGAAAATGTGATGCCGGTGAATATTCTGCAGCCATCACGCTCAACCATTTGCTGAACTTTTCGAACGCAAGTTGCAGGGTTGCCAGCGGTGTCTTCAATGATCAATTCAATCGGACGCCCATTGATGCCACCTGCTGCGTTGATACGCTTAGCCCACATCGTAGCCGTGCGTTTGGTTTGCTCAGCAACAACCCCCAGGGCACCAGTTAGTGCACACGGGATTCCAATTTTAATGGGCTCAGCTGCAAATGCTTCACGCATCAGAGAGGGGGTCGAGGCCGCGATTGCTGCAAGTCCAGCACCGCGCAAAAGTGTACGACGCCCGTAAGAAGAGGTGGCCATGGTTTGTCTCCGTTAAAAATGAAGAGTCGTCGCCATAAGGTCGCGCTCTTTTTAGTCTGTTATGAGGATAATATTGTCAGGATAAATTACACGAAAACAAGTTGGATGCATAGGCATTTTTTTGAAATTTAAATCGAAGTTAAAAACTGCGTATCGTATTGGTTAGAATAAAAGCTGGAATCATTCATCACAGACTCATGAAAGCTACAGGTTGTTTTAATACCCTCAATTTGCAGCTCACTGAGCGCTCGCTTCATTAATTCAATGGCTTCATCCCTGGAACCAGCCCAGCAAATTACTTTTGCAATTAATGAATCGTAAAAAATCGGGATCGTATAGCCCCCAAAAACATGTGAGTCGATTCTGACGCCAGTGAGGTCTGGCCACTTTAGTTTTGTAATCGTGCCAGGCGATGGCATGAATTTTTTTTCTGGATTTTCAGCATTAATACGGCATTCAATTGCGTGACCGCGGCTAAGCAGCTTAGTTTGCTCAAGCGCTAATTTCTCTCGGCTAGCGATCCTTATCTGGGCTTCTACCAGATCAAAGTTAAAGCACATGTCAGACGGGGCCCTACAAAGACAGACCTGGTTACGGGGCGATTTGCCAAGCCTTTGCTGGCGTCAGAAACTTAACGGGAGATCCCGACAGACCCCCTGCCCGCGTGGCCTTGGCAACGACTGATTATTTAAGTGCCGTGTATGCCTGCTACGGCACGTCCATGGCGCTGTTAAGCCGTGGTAAGACTGGTCGAGGTCAAGTGGTGGACGTGGCGCTCTATGAGGCAGCATTTTCGCAAATGGAAGCCTATGTGCCAGCCTTCAAGACTATTAACTTTGTCCCGAACCGGGTGGGCTCTAATTTGCCCAATATGGCGCCTAATAGTTTGTATCTGACAAAAGATGGTGGATACGTGTTGATCGCAGCCAACAGTGATGCGACCTTTAAGCGCTTGATCGCAGTCATGGGTCAGCCTGAACTGATTGAGCATCCCAAGATGAACTCGATTAGAGTTCGCGGACAGAACATCGCTTATTGCAATGAGGTCGTGTCAGCCTGGACGGCACAACATGACGGTGTCGAAATCGAGCGCTTGTTGCTAGAGGCAGAAGTCCCCGTATCGCGTGTCTATACGATGCCAGACATTTTTGCCGATCCTCATTTTCAAGCGAGGGATATGCTCCCCCAAGTTGAGCATCCCGTTCTCGGGCCCTTGACGCATCCTGGGGTTGTACCCAAGCTGAGTTCAACACCGGGGGAGATTCTTCACTCAGGTCCAAACTTTGGCGAAAACACTCGGGATGTTCTCAGAGATGAGTTGGATTACAGCACGTCTCAAATCGATGAATTGATAGAGCAAAAAGTTATTTTTTGTTCTCCCGCCCCTGAGCAACCACAGTAGCGCGTCAATAAGCTTCATTGCCGTCAAAGCTGTGATCGGGTATTTCGATATCGGGCAAACCCTAGCCTGAAATTTGTTATTGATCAAACAGTTTCAAAGCATAATAGTGCGAGCCTAGCAGGTTGGTATGCGGGGTGGCATGCATTGTCATTGAATCTAATAAAAATAAACAGGATACAAAGTGGCAGATTTTTGGGTAACCAATTTTCAAGTTCTGTTCTCGGGTCTAGCGCTGGGTTCTATTTATGCGCTAGTGGCCTTGGGCTTCGTGTTGATCATCCGGGCGACCAACGTCGTTAACTTTGCGCAAGGTGATTTCGCCATGTTGGGTGGCTTTGCCATGGTTGCTTTCTTGAGCGCCGGGTTGCCCTACTGGCTCGCGATTGTCATGTCGATGATCATGATGAGCCTCTTCGGCATTATTTTTAATCTCGGTGTTTATTATCCTTTGCGCAATCGCTCGTTTTTACCGGTGATTATCAGCACCCTGGGCGCATCGATTTTTATGCAAAACACGGTGCTCTATATTTTTGGCCCGCAACCAAAACCCATGCAAAAAGTTTTCGCAACCGACGGAATCAACGTCGGCGGTGTTTTTATGGATACTCAATACCTGACGATTTTGGGTGTCACAGCGATTGCGTTGTTGTTTCAGTATGTCTTGTTTGAGAAGACTCTCTTAGGCAAAAAGCTTCAGGCAACGTCACAGGATAAAGATATGGCGCGTTTGGTCGGTATCCCAGTTGCGTCGATGATCGCTTTTACTTTTTGCTACAGTGCCGCACTCGGTGGTATTGCGGGTATCTTGGTATCACCTGTCTTGTTCGTGTCGATTGGCATGGGCTCGATCATTGCGCTTAAAGCTTTTTCTGCCACCATCATTGGTGGTTTTGGTGATGTGACTGGTGCCATTGTCGGCGGTTTGTTGCTGGGTGTTGTCGAAGCCTTTGGTGCGCAATATATCTCGGTCCCCTACAAAGACGCCTTCGCCTTTCTCTTGCTGTTTATTTTCTTGTTGGTGAGGCCTCAGGGCATCTTCGGCGAAAAAGTCTCGGAGAAAGCGTGATGAGAAGACTTCCTCTCTTTTTATTGCTCGCTGCCCTGCTACCTGTATTGCCTTATTTTATTAAGGTATCGCCCTACGCGCTAAACATGCTGATGCAAGTGTCGACCTATGCTGTCGTGGTCCTGGGCATGACAGTGGTCTTGGGCTACACCGGTCAAATCAGTCTGGCACAAGCAACTTTTTTTGGTCTTGGCGCCTATGCAGTTGGACTCGGCACAACTGATTGGGGTATGAGCTTTTGGCTCAGTTTGGCGCTTGGTGTGGCCGCTGCGACGCTGGCAGGCTTTATTTTAGGCTTGACAACGCTGCGACTGAAAGGCCATTACCTGGCAATGATCACCATCAGCTTCCAACAAATCTTTGACTTGGTGCTCACCAACTGGATTGGTTTTACCCACGGCCCAGACGGTATCGCCGGTATCAACCGACCTTCTTTGTTCGGCCTCTCGCTTGCGGACGATAGAGCTTATCTGCTCTTGTGTATGGCCGTGTTGTATGCGGCGATTTATTTTGTGTGGCAGCTACCGCAAACCGAGCTTGGTCGTGCCATGCGTGCGGTGCGCGAGAACGAGTTGGCTGCAGAAGTAACCGGCATTGATAGCTTAAAGATCAAGGTCATCGCATTTACCATGAGTGCAACGCTGGCAGGTCTGGGTGGTGCACTCTATGCAGCTGGATTTGCCTACATCAGCCCAGACAACTTTAACTTTGCCCGCTCAATTGAGTTCTTGACCATGGTCTTGTTGGGTGGCGCCCAGTCTGCCTTCGGGAGTGCCCTTGGCACGAGTTTGCTAATTTTGCTACCAGAATGGTTGAGATTTCTTAAAGAAGTCTACATGGCGGTCTACGGCTTGGCAGTGATCCTGATTATGGTGTTCTTGCCCACTGGCATCTGGGGTTTGTTTGTTGCCTGGCGTGCCAAGTACCGCAAGATTGGCAAAATCGATACGACCAATATTGAACCGCTATCGATACAGATCCCTGTCGACAAGGCTGCCCCGATCCTGGTTCTCGACAATCTGCACAAACATTTTGGTGGTGTACGCGCAGTTGACGGAATTTCGCTTGAAGTATCACGAGGGATGATTCACGCGCTTATCGGGCCGAATGGCTCTGGCAAAACGACGATCTTGAACGTGCTGAATGGTATTTATAGTGCGACAGAGGGCTCAATTGTTTGCGACGATGTCAACATCACACAAATGAAACCGCATGAGCGTGCAGCTTTGGGGATTGGTCGCACCTTTCAGAACATTCGTTTGTTCCCCTCTTTGTCAGTTGTAGAAAATGTGATGGTCGGAGCGCAACGCGCTAACACCCCTCGCGAACCAGGCCGCGCAGCCTTGAGAACGCGTGCTCTGTCTGCCCTTCAGTTCGTGGGCATGGCAGAAGAAGCTGAAGTGATTGTGCAGAATCTGCCCTATGGCCACCAACGCTTAGTCGAAATTGCTCGCGCGCTGGCAGGTTATCCAAAATTCTTGCTGCTAGACGAGCCTGCTGCGGGGTTGAATCAGACAGAGAAAAAATCACTGGCAACCCTACTTAAAAAACTCAAGACCCATGGGATCACCATCTTCTTGATCGAGCATGATATGAGTCTGATTCAAGAAGTTTCAGACCGGATCACGGTTTTGAATTTCGGTAAAAAAATAGCTGAAGGCGAGCCAGCCTATGTCTTGCGTCATCCCGAAGTGATGGCTGCCTATCTCGGAGAGACCACTCATGGCGCTGCTTGAATTACGAGAAGTACAGAGCGCCTACGGTAAGGTGCAAGCGCTCAAAGGTGTGTCGTTAGAGGTGCAGGCTGGCGAAGTCGTGACTTTGCTCGGCGCGAATGGCGCGGGCAAAAGCACAACACTCAGAACAATTTCGGCCCTGGTTAGCCCTACACACGGTGATGTGTTGTTCGATGGGAAGTCGATTGCTCACACCAAGCCAGAGGACATCGTCAAACTCGGTATCGCGCACGTGCCAGAAGGCCGAAGGATTTTTCCGGGCCTTACGGTCACTGAAAATATCATGATTGGTACCTGCGCACGGGGTCGTTTGTCCAGAGCACAAATGAATGCCGAAGTTGAAGATATGTTTGAAATTTTCCCTGATCTTAAAAGACTGTCTACGGCTCTTGGCTGGAGCCTGTCGGGTGGACAGCAGCAAATGCTGGCGGTGGCTCGCGGCTTGATGTCAAAGCCAAAGCTGTTGTTGCTTGACGAGCCGTCTTTGGGTCTTGCCCCGATCATTGTGCAACAGTTGTTCGCGACGATTCGAACAATCCGCGCGCGTGGCACCACGGTGCTTTTAGTCGAGCAAAATGCCCATATGGCTTTGTCAGTTGCAGATCGAGGCTATGTCATGGTGACCGGATCCATCACCGTTCAAGGCACACCCGAGCAGCTGCTTAATAACGAAGAAGTACGTGCAGCTTACCTTGGCGGGCACGCGTAAGTAAGAACAGTATCAATGGTGAAGTTGCGTTTGACGAGTAACATAAAACAGGAGACTTACATGAAAATCAAGACACTTATGCTGTGCGCAACGGTTTTACTGGCACTGTCCGGGCAAACCCAAGCGGCTGACACCATCAAACTCGGTCTGGTGGCAGAAAGTTCGGGGGCCAATGCAGAGGCCGGCATCTATCAAATCAACGGCGCCAAGATGGCCGTCGAAGAGGTCAATGCCGCGGGTGGAGTGCTTGGTCGTCAGTTCGAGCTAAAAATCGAGGATAACCAGAGTACGAATCCCGGATCTGTCCTGGCGCTGTCCAAGTTAACCAGCCCAGGTGATTTGACCGCACTGATTGGGTCAATTCGCAGCACACAAATTCAGGCGATGGGCCCTACTGTCATGAAAACCGGCATCCCCATGATTATGGGCGGCACCGATTACACACTGACTCACACCAATAATCCCTGGCTGTTCAGAGCTCGGCCAAACGATGGCTACTCGGCTAGAGTGATTGCAGATTATGGTGTCAACACACTCAAGCTCAAGAAGTGGGCTGTGATGCATGCCACGGATGCGTTTGGTAATGGCGGTAAGAACAATCTGGTTGAAGCGTTAAAAGAGCTGGGCATCACGCCAGTAACAATACAGGGTTTCACCAGCAACTCGCAGGACTTCACCCAAATCGTTCTGGCGATCAAGCAATCAGGCGCGGATATTGTTGCGTCTTACATCACCAATTCACCTGACGTAGGTATTTTTGCCAAGCAATTGCGACAGTTAGGGGTCACTGCAACTTGGCTTGGTTCTGCCTCTTTGTCAACTGACACTGCCATCAAGCTAGCCGGAGAAGCTCTATATGGCACGTATTCAGTAGCCGATTACGCTGCCGCCTCAAGCCCAGAGACGACCGCTTTCGCTAAAAAGTACGAAGAAAAGTACAAGATCATTGCGGACAATTACTCAAGCTGGTCCTATGACGCCGTGAAACTTTATGCTTTGGCAATCAATAACGCCAAGAGTACGAAGCCAGAAGATATTAAAAAGGCCTTGCACGCGATCAAGGGCTATAAAGGCGTAGAGGGAACCTATAACTTCGATGCCAACGGCGATGGACTGCATGGCTATAACATCATCAAGAATGAAAATGGCAAAATTAACTTTGTCAGTCACATTGATTTCAATCCCAAGTAAGACCTTCGGTTAGTACCAAATAAATCAGGCCGTCGTGAGTTTTCGACGGCCTGTTTTTTTTGCATGTTTCTATTAGAGACAGATCAAACGGGATAGCTGACTCAAACTATTAACTAGTCTGCAAAGGTCAAAGATTAATGGAATAAATCAGCATTCATCACCTTAGCCCATGCAGCAACAAAATCTTCGACAAACTTTTTCTTGTTGTCATCTTGAGCGTAGACTTCAGCATAAGCCCGTAGTATCGAGTTTGAGCCAAACACCAAATCGACTCTGGTCGCCGTCCACTTGGTTTTACCGGTGTTGCGATTGACAATATCGTAGCTGTTACGACCCGTTGGTTTCCACAAGTAGTTCATGTCAGTAAGGTTGACAAAAAAGTCGTTACTGAGAACCCCTTTTTTACTCGTGAACACACCGTGTTTTGAGCCCCCATAGTTGGTGCCGAGCACACGCATACCACCAACCAATACCGTCATCTCCTGGGCTGTTAGCCCCATCAATTGCGTACGATCTAACAGCAGTTCTTCAGGTGTCACCGCATAATTTTCTTTTAACCAGTTCCGATAACCATCCGCGACTGGCTCTAAAACCTCAAAAGACTCGACGTCCGTCATCGCTTGAGTCGCATCGCCACGTCCGGGCGTAAACGGCACTTTGATGTTGAAGCCCCCTGCTTTAGCGGCCTCTTCAATACCAATATTGCCAGCAAGCACAATGATGTCAGCGATACTCGCTTTTGTTTTTTTAGCAATGGCCTCGTAGACTGCCAGTGCTTTAGACAAACGCTCAGGCTCATTGCCAAGCCAATCTTTTTGAGGGGCCAGACGGATGCGAGCCCCGTTAGCACCACCTCGCTTATCTGACCCACGAAAAGTGCGGGCACTATCCCAAGCTGTTGCAATCATCTCGCTATTGGATAAGCCGCTGGCTTTGAGCTCAGCCGTTACCATTTTCAAATCATATGTTTTACGACCAGCTGGGATAGCGTCTTGCCAAATCAAACTTTCTTTGGGGACATCCGGGCCAAAGTATCTAGCTTTAGGGCCCATATCGCGATGGGTCAACTTAAACCAGGCTCGGGCGAACGTCTCTGAAAAGTAAGCTGGATCCTGATAAAAGCGTTCAGCGATTTTTCGATAAGCTGGATCCATTTTCATCGCCATATCCGCATCGGTCATGATGGGCATGCGGCGGATTGACGGATCGGTTGCATCAATGGGCTTATCTTTCTCTTTGATTTTTACGGGCTCGTATTGCCACGCACCAGCTGGGCTTTTTTTGAGCTCCCAGTCGTGAGTGAGTAGCATCTCAAAATAACCGTTATCCCATTGGGTAGGATTGGTTGTCCAGGCTCCTTCAAGCCCGCTGGTCACTGCGTCGCGACCAATGCCACTCGTCTCTTCGTTAATCCAGCCAAGACCTTGTTCTTCGAGCGAGGCCGCCTCAGGTGCTGGGCCTAGTTTGGCGGCATTGCCATTACCATGAGCCTTACCCACAGTATGGCCGCCTGCAGTCAACGCGACGGTCTCCTCATCATTCATCGCCATTCTTGCAAATGTGATGCGAATGTCATGGGCAGTTTTGATTGGATCTGGCTGGCCATCAACGCCTTCAGGGTTCACATAGATCAAGCCCATCATTACTGCCGCCAAGGGATTGGTGAGATCACGCTCACCTGAGTATCTACTGCCTTCGCCGCCGCTTTTTTGCAGCCATTCTTTTTCAGAACCCCAGTAAATATCCTTTTGCGGATGCCAGATATCTTCTCGTCCAAAAGAAAAACCAAAGGTTTTATGACCCATGGATTCGTAAGCCATCGTGCCAGCGAAAACAATCAAATCCGCCCAGCTAAGCTGATTGCCGTATTTTTTCTTGATCGGCCATAGCAAGCGTCGCGCCTTATCGAGATTAGTATTGTCTGGCCAGGAATTAAGTGGCGCAAAACGTTGATTACCAGTACCTGCACCACCACGCCCGTCGGCAATTCTGTAAGTACCAGCCGAGTGCCAAGCCATCCGGATCATCAGTCCGCCATAATGACCCCAGTCAGCTGGCCACCAGTCTTGGCTCGTCGTCAGCAACTTTTTTACATCCCGCTTAAGCGCTTTTACATCCAGCTTTTTTAACTCTCTTCGATAGTTAAAAGCGGACCCCATTGGATTGGTTTTAGCGTCATGCTGATGAAGAATGTCGAGATTAAGCGACTTAGGCCACCAAGCCATAGGACCTTGACTAGATTCAGTATTAGCCCCGGACATCACGGGGCAAGTTGCATTTGACGTCATTTCAGTTTCCTTTGAATTACTGGGATTGAACCGCGTACATCAAGAAACATCAGACAGAAGTGATTTGTCTACGGTTTGTATTGTTGATTTGTTGTAACACGTTTAATGGTGTTAATTGGATCTTCGCTGAAATCCTAGCCCATTGCGTGACATGCAAGCTCTGTATCGTAGTGCGTCTGCAGGTTGATCCAGCTTTTCGCGTCGATGCCGAAAAAAGCTGCAAGTCGTAAGGCGGTATCGATGGCGATACCTCTTAAACCTTTAATGTGACCTTATTTAAAAAATAAGTTGAGGGCCAGAATAATACTGGCGGTTTCAAGTACGAAGTGCAACACGGTTTAAAGACTGGTGAAACACTTCGTACGGAGTTTTAAAACCTAATCGTTTACGTGGTCGGTGGTTAATACGATCTTGGATTATTTTAAGTTCATCCGCGGTCACGGTCGATAAGGGTCGTTTTTTAGGAATGTATTGGCGCAGTAAGCCATTAAAGTTTTCATTTGAACCGCGTTGCCAGTTGGCAAACGGATCAGCAAAGTAAGCCGTCGATTTCAACGCCTCATCCACAACAGCATGATCCGCAAACTCTTTTCCGTTGTCATAAGTTACTGTTCTGACGCGCTGCGCCAGAGGAGCAAGGCTTGTAATGATGGCCTGGCTGACCAGGTCGGAAGTTTTGCGGGTGACATGCGAGAGGACTGCAAACCCGCTTTTGCGCTCCACGAGCGTGACAATTGCTTGTTTGTGGCCCGCACCAATCACGGTGTCGCCTTCCCAGTGACCAACCTGACTGCGCGTATCAACAGAAGCAGGACGTTCGGCAATGGGGCGCCTACCAATGATCTGCCCGCGACGACTCTTTCCGCTGGCGTAGCGCTTGCGCCTTTTTTCTGGCAACGAAGGTGTTTCCAAAGCGATCCGCCTTGTGCCTTATCAGCGTATACGTGTTGGTAGATCGTTTCATGACTCACTGGCAGCGAAGCTGCAATCTGCTCAGGACTCCATTGCAGACTCAATCGCTCAGCGACCAGCTGTCGGGTCACTGTATCAATCTGCAGGGCGTTGCGGCTCGCTTGGGCTCGTTGCCTGCAAATAATTTCAGCCTGTCGGGGTCGATAACCTCGCAAACCAGAGTTACGCAGAACCTCCCGACTGACTGTCGACTGATGTCGACCCAGTATCCGGGCAATCGTCTTGAGGTTCTGTCCTGCTTTCATAAGTGCATAAATCTGATAACGTTCAGTTTGGCTGAGATG